>WNGQ01000715.1_pt1 | contig 34326 bp, 25 predicted proteins | sample 5407661 | NCBI WGS metagenome assembly WNGQ01 (sample SAMN13153382, study PRJNA577476) | soil metagenome | isolation source: 60 cm soil or saprolite under Garry oak tree replicate 2 | place: USA:California | collected 2016-06-15 | reverse complement strand
TTGCTCTCCACCTCGCGTTGCCGCGACGCAGTTACGGTTCGATACCACACGGTTCTCCACCGCGTGGGAGCGGACTTCCACCGCTCCAACCCAGCGCCTTCTCAGGCGCACTAGGGCAGGCTTCCAGCCTGCCGGTTCTTGGGGCATCCTGCCCCAAGCTTCTGGAATGACGAAATAATCGAACACTGACTGGCGGCTGGAAGCCGCCCTAACCGGCAGGCGAGGACGCCTGCCCTACGGCCAGGCGGAAAGCCTCGACGCGCTCCGGGGTGCCGATCGTCGCGGAACAAAACGGTCACTCGGCTTCTGCTTCCCAGCTCGGCGCCCGCTCAGATGGGTGGCGCCGCCGCTCCGTATTTTACCGGACAGAAAAAATCCGTACTTCCTCAGGTTGTGTCCCGGCCGGGTTTGAAAAATCATGGCGGGCGCCAGCGGTGAAGCGCAAAGGCTCCCGCCGAGTTCTTCTCTCCCGGAGAGGGCCTCTGTGGGTCAGGCGCATGTGGCGTTGCACGCCCGGTGCGCGGCGAAGCTTGTGCTTCAATGCTGGATTCTAACTATGAGCCAGACATTGCTGAACCCAAGGATCGGGGTCCCTCACTGGGAACCCAAATACCCCTTCGACCTCGTGGTGGCGTACGAAGACCTCGCCAGCCGCAAGCGCGCGCTGCAATTGTACGATCATCTCGCCGGACAATTGCTCGATGAATACGATTTCCAGTGCGCGTGGTGGAAGTTCGAACATCTGCAAGACCGCCACCTGGTCGCGCGGGCCGCCGACGCCGCCACCGACGCGAACATGATCATCGTGGCGGTCCGCGATGGCCTGCAACTGCCGGCCACGGCGAAAAGCTGGATCGAAAAATGGCTGCCCTTCAAGACCGACCGCCAAAGCGCCCTCGTCGCGCTGATTGTCGAACCCCGCGACGCTGCCGGCGGCTCCTGCCCCGTCCAGGTGTACCTCCGAAACGTCGCCCTCCAAACCGGGATGGACTTCTTCTCTCACGCCTTTGATTTGCCCGAGGCCGAACCGGTTCACGCGCGGGAGACGATCGAGCAACCAGCGCAAGCGATGCCTCCCCTGCTCGCGCACATGGCCCAACACAAGGCCGCCATCCCGCGATGGGGCATAAACGAATGAGGCGATGGGCGCCTTCCCCAGCCCCATCGGGGCGGCATATTTATAGATAGCGAGCGGCAAAAAATCAAAGCTCCGTAGGAGCGGCACCGAAGCCGAAGATGCCGCCCCGACGGGGCTTTTGGCTAAGGGGATTTCTTCGCTACGAATCGGCCGCCCACCCGCCCCGCCGCCGAATTCGTAATAAGCCTAGGCTGCTCGTTCATTTTTTAGCTCGACCGCAATCAGGCAGTGAGCCCGTTCGCTTGGGCTCGCCGGAGGCACGCTTGCGTGCCCGTAAGATGATTTTATCAAGGTCCACTCGCAGTGCCCCGGTTATCCGAAGCAGCGTATCCAAGGTCGGACTCTGAACTTCTTGTTCGACATAACTGAGCGTTTGGCGCGCGAGTCCGGCCTTTTGGGCAAGCAGGTTGAGGGAAAGACCTCGTGATGCTCGCTCCTCCCTCAAGAGGCGGGCGACCTGCGAACTGATGAGATCGCGCAACGGGTCGTTCGGCACAGGGGAGCCTTACGAAAAAAGCGCATTGACAGCGGATGCCAGAATACTTACAGTGCTTTCCAGTGAGCTGCCGCTCATCGCGGCCGAACGCCGGGCAAAAGGCTCTGCGTTTCGCGAATCGTTGGTTTTGAAATTTGGTCGAACGGAAGGAACCGCTATGAATACCAAATCTTTTTGCTGGAGGACCAGTCGAACGGCGGCATCGGTCGTGCTGTTGCGACTCGTAAACACCCTGGCCATTGCAGTCGCGGGATGCTGCCTCAATCCAATGCACGTTCGAGCCGGTGGGGTCGCTCCGCTTGGAGAACTGGCCGGCGGCTTAATGGTGCCGACCAACGCCACCATCCACGAAGCGCCCGGGCCGGTCCCATACCCGGTCACTCCGGCGCAAAGCGTTTCTCCATCGCCGACCAACAGTTTCCAAGCGTTGGCCGATGACAATACAAGCATCCCGCCCGACACCCACGGGGCGATCGGGCCGAATCACGTAATGACGATGCTGAATACGCAGGTGCGGATTCAAAGTCGAGCCGGCACGACCAACTACAGTACCGTTGCGTTAAGTAGCTGGTGGACGGGTGTGGGGACCTTCACGAGCATCTTTGACCCACGGATTCTTTACGACCCGTATGAGAACCGCTGGATCGCGATCTCAGCAGTGGACGCAAACTTAAGCACCTCAGGAATCCTGCTCGGTGCGTCAACGAGCAGTGACCCAACAGGCACATGGACTCGGCAACGGGTCAAAGCCGACGCCGCCGGAACGGCTTGGGCTGATTTTCCTTCGGTTGGTTTCAACAAGAACTGGATTGTGGTTCAGGTCAATTTGTTTTCCAACGCGAACAACGCGTTCCTGCGCTCTCAAATCCTCGCCTTCAACAAGACCAATGTTTTTGCTGGAGGTACCAACCGGACGGTGATCAACGATTCAACCATCGGCGGAACCCAGATGCCAGCCGTGACTTACGACCCGACCACGACCACGATATATCTCCTGCAGACGTGGAACACTATCTTCACCAACGCGCTGTCTGAAGTGAACGGCTACTTGCGGCTTTACACCATCACGGGAACGCCCGCGTCACCGACGTTCACTCCGACAAGCATCTTTCCCGCTTATCAGCCGTGGGCCTTCTCGCCCGGCAGTGTCGATTTTGCGCCCCAGTCGAACACGACGGTCAAAATAAGGAACGCCGACTCACGCATCCAGAACGTCGTTTATCGGAACGGTTCTCTGTGGTGCGCGCAAACAGTCTTCTTGCCCTACACGAACGCGACTCGGAGCGCGGTGCAGTGGTGGGAAATCGCGACGAACGGCGTCGTTCGCCAGGCCGCGCGAATTGATGACTCATCGGGCATTAACTTCTACGCGTTTCCGAGCATCTCCGTAAACAAGTTTGGGGACGCGCTCGTCGGGTACTCCCGATTTTCGTCGAAACAATACGCCAGCGCGAATTATTCGTTTCGGGCGTTCAGCGAGAGCTCCGGCTCCATCGGAACGGATGTCGTCCTCAAGAGTGGGGAAGGGCCCTATTACAAAACCTTCGGCGCAGGCGCAAATCGATGGGGGGACTACAGCGCAACGGTGGTGGACCCGGTAAACGACAGCGACCTCTGGACGATTCAGGAGTACGCAGCCACTCCAGTTGGAACCGGCACCACCGACGGAGACGGCCGATGGGGCACCTGGTGGGGCCACATCGCTGTAGTGGGGCCGGCGAACGACATCTTCAGCACAGCGACTACCATCAGCAGTTCCCAGGGGACAACCAACGGCACGAACATCCGCGCCACGAAAGAGACCGGTGAGCCCAATCATGCTGGCAACGCAGGGGGCGCTTCCATTTGGTACAACTGGACGGCCCCCGCGAGCGGCAGCGTCACGATCGACACGATCGGCAGCACGTTCAGCACGCTACTCGCGATTTATACGGGAAGCAGCGTCGGTGGCTTGACCACGGTTGCCAGCGACAACGGCTCGGCCGGCAACGGGGCCAGCCGCGTAGTCTTCACCGCCGCCGGCGGCGCCACCTACCGCATCGCCGTGGATGGATTTAACGGCGCGGTAGGTGAAGTCACGCTCAACTGGATTCAACCCTCTGCTCCCATTTTTACCACACAGCCGCGGGGCCAGACGCTCTATCAGGGGAGCGACGTAACGTTCACCGCCGTTGCCATCGGCACACCGAACCCGACCTACCAGTGGCGTTTCAACGCTTCCAACATCAGCGCTGCCACCAATGCGAGCTATACGGTTAGCGGCGTCCAAACAAATAACGGCGGGAACTACACCGTGGTTGCCAGCAACAGTTCAGGCTCGGTAACGAGCACTGTGGCCGTCTTGACCGTACTGATCAGTCAGGCAACATTAAGTGGGCCGCTCGTGACAAATAAAACTTTCCAGTTGAAGGTTTCCCAAGTTAGCAGTCTGAATTACATCATTCAGGCAAACACCAACCTCGGCACGACGAACTGGGTGGCTGTCGCCACGAACGCGGCCCCATTTACGTTCACCGATACAGCCCTCACCAACTACGCACAGCGGTTCTTCCGAGCGGTTTACAAACCGTAAACATGAAAGATAATGCCCTATGAACAAGACGTTGCTCCTCTTGCTGGTTTTGTGCGCGAACCTTGCCAGCGGGCAGGGAACTCCAGCACCTGGCCCCGGACAGATTCCTGGGAATTTGCCACTTCCGACTCCGGCGCCAGGACCTGGAGAGATCCCTGGCAACCTCCCCTTGCCAACAATACACTTCGAAGCCAGCCTCAGTGGAACCAATGAGGTTCCGCCGAACAACAGCACTGGGGCGGGCACCGGCACGTTCACGCTGGAAGGAAATCTTTTCCGTTACCAGGTTTTCATGCCGCTGCCTTTCGCCCCCGCGGGCGCAAGCATACACGGTCCGGCCAATCCAGCCGAAAATGCGAGTGCGCTTTTTCCTCTGGACGGCCCAGGATTTGTGGCCCCGGACCCGACCACTGGCGGCGGTGGCGGATTCGCGTTCACGGGAAGCCGCACCCTGACGAGCGAGGAAACCAGCCAGTTGTTGGCAGGGCTTTGGTATGCGAACGTCGGCTCGAGCGGCCTCCCCGACGGGGAACTTCGCGGCCAGATTTTGCCCGCGGACAGCGACGGGGACGGCGTGCCGGACGACTACGACGAGTGCCCCGACACTCCGCCCGGCGCGATCGTCGATGCCAACGGATGCAGCATCGAACAGCTTTGTCCTTGCGACGGAAATTGGATTAACCACGCCCAATACGTGCGCTGCGTCATTCGAGTCACAGCCCAATTCCAACGCGAGGGACTCATCATTGCTTCGGAGCGCCGCGCGGTATTGCGGGAAGCACTTCGGTCGGATTGCGGCAAGTGATGTCGCAATCCCTCCCATTTTTTGGCGGCGAAACTTTTCTTCGCCGGGGCCCCCGACCCCCATCTCCTTCGCGAAGGAGGGTCAAAAAAGGGGTGGGCCAGTAGCTTTCTAACCAAAAACGAATTTCCCAACACGCCCTGAAGTCACCAACCCCTATTTGCCGTCCGGCTTGTCTTCGGATTTGTCGTCGGGCTTGGCCTCGGATTTTTCGGCGGGCTTCGGCTCTTCCTTCTTCTCCACCAGCAGATCTTTGCGCTCCTTCAGCAACGGATCGACGGTGTACTTGGGCACAGTGAAGGTCCATGGCTCCAGGGCTTTCTCGGCTTTCAGTTTCTCTTCGAGCTTGTTTTTCTTCTCCTGATATTCCTTGTCGAGTTTGGTCTTGTCTTCCGGCTTCTCATCCTTTCCCGCCGTCCGTTCTTTGGCCAGGTTGGCGCTGACCGCGACCTGAAAGTAGTAATTCTCCTCGCCGCTCTTTTTCGCAAGTTTGACCGTGTAGTTGAAGCCATCGAAAGTCTCCAGGTTGGCCACCAGCGGCTGGTCGAGTCCGGTCGCCTGCGGATCGGCGTTGGTCGCCACGTCGGTGAAACTGGGATACGACAAGGCGGAAGTCACACTGGAGCTTTTGCCGGTATCGAGTTGTTCGCCGGGCTTGATGTCCGCCAGCTTCCATTCGTTGGTTTCCGCGGCGCGGACCAGTTTCCAATTGTTGGTGGCATTGGTGGTCATTACCGAGATCGCGCGCGGATTTTCCACCTTCAAAAAGTCCTTGTTCAGCCAGTCCTCGGGCTTCGCCTCGATGGTGCTCAATGAATCGGAAACGACGGCGACACTCTTGGGATCATTGGCCACCATCAGATAACGGCCATCCGGCCAGCCGCCGCCCCCGAAGGGTGAATCGCCGTGGCTTTCCTTCATGTGTTTTTTGCCCAGGAGCAGCGAGTTGATGAGCTTGCCGTTCTTGTCTTTGAACTCGACCAGCGTGCCGGAATTGGTCCCTTTGTCCGGGGCGGTCAGTTCCAGGCGCGCCAACTGGCCCGCGCCGACCTTGACCGGCTGGACCACCTTCATCTCCCAAACCTTGCGCAGGAAATCGCTGATGTTCGAGAAATTCGCCGGGTAATCGCCCCGCTCTTCCACCACCCACGTCTCATTCTTTTTGGCCAGGTGGAGCTGTCCCTGCGCTTGCCGGATGGCGATCCGCTCGACATCGTTCATCGGGAAGCTGGCCAGCAGCTTCTGGCCGAGCTTGGGGTCCGCGGCTTCCCAGGCCTGGTTCTGGCTCCGATAGCGATACCAACCCAAGCCGCAGATCACGGCCCCGGCAACGATCAAAAGAATGAGTTGTTTGCGATTCATTGTGCTTTAGCGCGGTTTCCTTTGAACCATGCCCTTCCCAACCCGAAGAGCACTACCCCCACAGGCATCCCGAAGATGTTGAGCACCTTAACCCGGTTCTCCAGCGCGTTGATGTCCTGCCGCAGGTTGCGCTTGACCTCTTTGAGTTCCTTCTTGCTCCCGGCTTCCTTCTTCTTGAACCGTTCCACTTCCTGCTGCTGTTCGGGCGAGAGAATGAAGCGCTGGCCCTTCTCCTTCTTGGATTGCAATTCGTTCAAGCGCTTTTGCGTCTCCTGGAGACCGTCCTCCAATTCCTTGATTTTGCTGCGGTAACTGGCCTCCGCCTGGGCTTGCATCTTTTGAACCACCGTGAAGGGGCGGTTCAGCGTGGCCCGGCTCCGCACCTCGATCAGATTGCTGTCGCCCGCCATCTGTTCCACCATGTTTTGCACGAGGTTGAGATTGCCATTGCGCGGGATGACGACTTTCTGTCCGAAAAAATTCTGCACCTGCACGCAGAATTGGTCGTAGAGGATGTCGGAGTCGCCCACCAGGATCACCGCATTATCGCCTTTGGTTTCCTTGAGTGAGTCCTCGGTTTTCTTCTCGTCCTTCTTTTCATCCTTTTTGTCGGCCTCCTTCTCCGCGGGTTTGCCGTCCGGGAAGGCGGTCTTGAATTTCCCGCTCAGGCGAATCGCCAGCTTTTGCGGCGTGCCCGACGGCTTGAAATCCTTGGTGATTTGCTCGCCGGAGAACTGCGCCGCGAACCCTTCCACCAGTTGCGAATCCGGCGTGGTGTGCAGCAGCACGGTCTCTTTCAAGCCGGTCGCCGGCGTCCCGGTAAAGACGCCCGCGAAAGGAATCAACAAGCTGTCCAACTGGCTGGTGACCACGTCTTCCTTGTTGATGCCTTGGGGGTTGAGCGAGAGCACCGCCGGCGCCACTTGCTGGCGATTGTTCTGCACGAAGCGGCTCTGGAAGTTCAGGTCCGCCACCACCTTGGTGGTGTCGAACTGAATGCCCCAGGCTTTCAAGAGTTTGTCGAGCGTCGAACCGCCGCCGCCCATGTTGGGCATCATCGGGTTTTGCTGGTTGCGGCTGTCCACCATCGACATCCCATCCAGGAAGGCGATCAGCCGGCCGCCGCGCATGATGAACTGGTCGATCGCGTATTGGGCGGAATCCTTGATCTCCTTCGGGTGCGCGACCATGAGGACTTTGATGTCATCGTCGATCTTGTCGGTCTCCAGCGGCACCGGCTTCACGGTAAAATCCTTCTGCAATTCCGAGATGATCACCCAGGCCTCTTGCGGTTGCTGGCCCATGCGCATCATCATCGGGTTCATCGGCTGGCCAAACATCGGCAAAGGGGTCATCACTCCAATGACCGGCTTTTGCGGGTTCGCCACGCGCGAGATGGCGCGGGTGATTTCATATTCCAGGAGCTTTTCCTTCTCCGGTGCGAGGAATGGGACTGCCATCTTTTCGTCGAGATAGCTGATGGCCAAACCAAGGTAAAGGCTCTCCCCGTTGGAAAGCAACTGGCCTTCGATGCCGTCGAGGCGCGCCGAGTCCTCGGCGTCCGAATCCGGCGTGGGATTCAGTTTCTTGATTTCAATGTTGGCCCGGCCCTGGACCTGATATTCGGAGAGCAAATCCTCCACGTGTTGCGCGTAGGTTTTGAACTGCGGCGGCATCTCCTTTTCGCCCTGCGTGCAGTAAAAGCGAATCTCCACCGGGCCGTCCAGCTTCTTCAGGATGGCCTTCGTGCCGGCGGACAACGTGTAGGCCTTCTCCTGGGTGAAGTCGCCGCGCAGTTTGACGGTGCCGAGGATGAAGTTCAGCGCCACCACGATCAGAAACATGGCGCCCACCCCCGCCACCGAATAGAGCAAAGTCTCAATTTGTTTCTTTTTCATTGCTTGTCCTGGAGTGATTTCAATGACCGGTGCGCAAATTGCGGATAATGACGCCGGTCGTGAACAGGGAAAGCCCGATGATCGACAAGAAGAAAATCACGTCGCGCGAATCGAGCACGCCCTTTTGAAAACCGTCGAAATGCGGAACCACGCTGAACGCGGCGACCGTATTGACCAGCCAGCCGGGGGCCCAGCGCACGAGCAGGTCGGTCACGGGCGGCCAGCCGGCCAGGATCAGAAACAGGCAGATCACCACCGACAGGATGAAACTGATGACCTGATTGCGCGTCATTGCTGAAGTCATGCACCCCACGGCCAGATACGCTCCGGCCAGGAGCAGGCTGCCGAGGTAACCGCAGAAAATCACCCCATAGTCCGGCGAACCCAGGTACCCCACTGAGATCACGACCGGAAAGGTCAGCGCCAAGGCCAGGGCCAGAAACAGCCAGGAGGCGATAAATTTTCCGACGATCGCCTGCCAGCCGGTCACCGGCATGGTGAGCAGCAACTCCATGGTGCCGAGCCGGCGCTCCTCCGACCACAATCGCATGGCCACCGCGGGAACCAGGAACAGGTAAAGCCACGGATGCCAGAGAAAGAACGAAACGAGCGACGCCTCGCGCCGCTCGAAGAATCCGCCCAGCATGAACGTAAAGAATCCGCACAAAAGCAGGAAAATGACGATGAACACGTACGCCACCGGCGAGGCGAAGTAACCGCCGATCTCTCGTTTGGCAATGGTCCGGATATTGGCCCAGGCATTCATTTCGGCCCCTCCTTCACGGTGTCCGGCAACGTGATCGCCCGGAATACCTCGTCCAATCGGCCTTCTTCGGTGTGCAACTCCTCAATCCGCCAGCCTTCTCGCGTGGAGACTTCCGCGATGCTGCGCGCCAGTTCGCCGTTCATGTTCTTGCTGCGCGAATAAACCTTGGCCCAGACCGCCGAGTCCTGTTCTTTGACGATGGCGGCCTTGGACGCATTGATCAATTGGCCGAGCTTTTGCTTGACCAAGTCCGCCGGAGCGCCCAGCACGCGCAGCGAAACCGCGCCGGCCACGTCCGAGCGCTGCTTCAATTCCTGAGGCGTGCCGTTGGCCACGATTTTGCCGCGATCGATGATGATGGCCCGGGTGCAAGCGGCTTCGACTTCCTCGAGAATGTGCGTCGAAAAAATAATCGCCTTCTTCTCGCCCATTCGCCGGATGAGGTTGCGGACCTCGTGTTTTTGATTTGGGTCCAGTCCGTCAGTCGGTTCGTCCAGCACCAGGATCTCGGGATCGTGCACAATGGACTGCGCGAAACAGGTGCGATGGCGGTAACCCTTGGACAACGTGTCGATGCTCTGCTCCAGCACCGATTCCAGGAAGCACAGTTCCACCGCGCGGCCGACCGCCTTCTTTTTCGCTTCCCCGCGCATCCCGCGCAGTTCGGCGGCGAAATTCAAAAAGCCCGCCACGGTCATGTCCGCGTAAGCCGGCGCGTTCTCGGGCAGATAGCCAATCAGGCGTTTGGCGGGAAGCGGGTCCTCCACCATGTCATGGCCGCCGACCGATACTTTGCCTTCCGTGGGCGGAATGAAGCCGGTGATCATCCGCATGGTCGTCGATTTTCCCGCTCCGTTCGGCCCCAGGAAACCCAGCACCTCGCCTCGTTCCACGGAGAACGACACTCCATCCACGGCCCGCTTTGGCCCGAATGTCTTCACCAAATTTTCTACTTTAATCATGCGTTTTATCCAAATTCCGATCGGAGTAGGCAGACCAGATAAACCCTTCCCGCCCGCTTGTAAAGTAATTTACCATCGCCAAAGAACCCCGGAACTGTCAAGTCTCCCAGCGCGGGATTCCCTTCCAAGCGCCGCCGCAATTGGATTATTGTGACGATAAAATGTTCAAACTTTTTCACTGTCACCCTTGCGCCACAAAGACGGATCTTTCCTCGATCTGATTCGCTTGCTATCCGATTGCACCTCAGGAGGTTAGAGAAGTACAGAGACGGGCATCAGGCTGCCATCCACTCGAACTCGTAGTTGAGCACCGCCAGGCAATACGTGGCCGCCGTTTCGCTTCGCAGCACCCGCGGACCCAGCGTGATCGGCAGCGCGCCGGCGGATCGGATGGCGCTCATTTCCGCAGGCGTGAAATCCCCTTCCGGACCGACCCATACCCCGACCGACTCCGGCAGGCGTTTCCGCTCCTCGCTAAATCCATTGACCCATTCGCGGGGGTGCCGGCCATCCGGTTGCAAAGAGGCGATCAGCGTCAGGTCAAATTTTTCGCCCCGCGCGAGGAAGGCCCGGAGCGAGACCGGCGCGTCGATCCGCGGCAGCCAGCCGGCGCCGCTCTGCTTGATCGCTTCGATGGCCGTCTGGCGCCACTTCGCGGCCCGGCGCTGCGCAGTCGCCTCATCCAGCTCCGCCGCCACCCGCTCCGAGAGCACGGGAGCGACGCGAATGACGCCCAGCTCCGTCGCCTTCTGGATGATGTTTTCAATGACTTTGCCTTTGGGGATCGCTTGCAGGAGGGTGATTTGGTGCCGCGGCGCCGGAATGAGGTTACTCTGGCGCACCGCCAGTTCGACCCGCTCGCCCGAGCAGGCGCGGGCTTCGCAAAGGAACTCACGACCCGCGCCATCCAGCACCACGACCCGCTCGCCCTGCCGGAGCCGCAACACCTGCAATGCGTGGTGCGCCTCCCGGTCGGCCAGCACGAGAGTCGAGTCCCGGCATCGATCGGGCGGCAGATAAAACCGCTTCATGGCGCCCTAGCGAAACAGCTTCTTCGCCTTGGCCAAAAATCCGTGGCTGATCGGATTCACGTCTTCACCGCAGAGGTCGGCGAATTCCTGAAGCTTGGCCCGTTGGGCGGCGTTGAGGCGCGTCGGCACCTCCACGCTCACCCGCACGTGCAGATCGCCCCAGCCGTAGCCTTGCACGTTCTTCACGCCTTTGCCTTTGAGCCGGAAGGTCGCGCCGTTCTGCGTTCCAGCGGGAATCTTGACCGCCGCTTTGCCGTTGAGGGTCGGCACTTCGACCTCGGCCCCGAGGGCCGCCTGCACGACGCTGATGGGCACCTCGCAGAGCAGATCGTCCCCGTCGCGCTGGAACAGTTCGTGAGTTTTGACGTGGAGCACGACGTACAAATCGCCGGACGGTCCGCCGCGCAAACCAGCCTCGCCGTTGCCGGAGGAACGCAGCCGCGCGCCGGTATCGACGCCGGGCGGGACCTTGAGTCTAATCGAGGACGAGCGTTCGCGCCGGCCGCTGCCGCGACAAGACCGGCACGGGTTTTCGATGACGCGGCCCGCTCCTTCGCAACGCGGACAGGTTTGCGCAATGCTGAAGATGCCGCGCGCCATGACGACTTGTCCCCGGCCGCCGCAGGCCGGACAGACCCGCGTCTTCGAATCGCCTTCGCGCCCCGAACCGTGACAGTGCTCGCACTGATCGAGTTTGGTAACGGTGATCTCCTTTTCGCAGCCGTTGGCCGCCTCCTCGAAGCTAATCTCCAGGTCATAACGCAAGTCCGAGCCGCGCTGCGGGCCGGTTGGATCATTCCGCCCGCCCCCAAACAGATCGTCGAAAATGCTGCCGGCCCCGCCGGCGCCGAACGCCTCGCGGAAGATCTCGAACGGATCGTGGAAGCCGCCGGCCCCGCCCCCTGCCGCCCGCCGCCGCGGATCGAACGCCGCATGCCCGTACTGATCGTAAGTGGCGCGCGTCTGCGGGTCATTCAACGCTTCATAGGCCTCGCCCAGTTCTTTGAATTTTTCCTCGGCCGCCTTGTCCCCCGGATTCTTGTCCGGGTGATACTTCACCGCCAGTTTGCGATAGGCCTTTTTGATCTCCTCCTCGTTGGCGTTGCGATCGACACCCAGGACCTCGTAATAGTCGCGCTTGGCCATAGCTTCAGATTCTCGCCGGCATCAGATCAAATTCCCTCGGTGCGCCTGATGAGCAGGGGGCGGGCCAATGGAAGTATCGGGCAAAATTCCAACACGCCGGCAAGGTCTCACACCGCTTTCTTCTCCGCCGGTTTTTTGGCCACGACCACGCCGGCGGGCCGCAGCAGGCGCTCGCGCAATTTATACCCTTTGCGCAATTGCTGGACCACCTGGCCCTCGGGCGTCCCGGCCGTCTCCTGCTGCGAAACGGCCTCGTGCCAGTTTGGATCGAACATTTTGCCGGCCGCGTTGATCTCCTCCAATCCGGCTTCCTTGAGGACCTTCCCCAACTGTTGATGGATCAAGCCGATGCCCGTTCGCAACGACTCCAGCGAACCGTCTTGCGCCTGATTGGCCGCCGCCAGCGCCATGTCAAGATTGTCGAGCACCGGAATCAACGTTTGCAGCAGCGACTCATGGGCGTACTTGCCGGCCTCCTGGCGCTCCCGCGCGACCCGCTTCTTGAAATTTTCAAATTCAGCCGCCGTCCGCAACAGTTGCTCCCAGTGCTCCTTCGCCTTGGCCGCCTGCGCTTTGAGCTCCTTGATCTCCTCGGCGGTCGGCGCGGGCGCCTCCAATGAGGCGGCCGTTTCGACCCGGTCTCCGGCCGGCCCCGCCGCGGCTGACCCGTCGGCTTTGGCGGCCGGCGCCGGGTCTGGCGTTGTCCTTTCGTTGCGGTTGGTCTTCATGTTCCGATAAATCAAAGCTCTGGGAAAATATACGAGGTTCGGCAGTAGAGCAACTGCGGCTTCTCCCGCGGCTTGTCCGCCAGCGCCGGTCAACTTTGGTTCAGGTCCGACGGGCCTGCGGATCCTATCCCAAATTTGATGAAACTCGAAACGGAACCGCTGCGGACGCGGCTGGAACGGCAGCCCGAGGTGCGGGAGGGCGAGCGTCCTCGCGAGCCGGGCGAGAGATGGGGCTCGCGAGGACGCTCGCCCTCCCTTTTTTATCCGCGCCCCTCCGCGTAGTCCGCGGTTAAACTCTGTTCATCGTCCGGACGCTCGCCGGTTTGCGCCCTTGGTCCGCCCTCGCTTATTTGGAGACGGGCTTTTGTTCGGCAAGCAGCTTCTGGAATTCCGGCGATTGCCGGATGCCGTTGAAGCGAGGATCGGTGAGCGCGTTGCCGTACAAATTGGCGGCCTTCGGATTTTTGGCGAGACGTTGCGCGCTCTGTTTCAATGACTCGCTGAGCGAGGCGATGCCCTCCGTCTTTTTGCCCAGCGCGGCCTGGATGCCGGCCAGGTCGAACCACGCTTCGGGATTGTCGGGCGCGAGTTTGACCAGCCTGGCGAGCGACTCTTCGACGCGGGCGGGCTGGCCCAACTGATTGAACCCATTGGCGGCGAATAATAGCGTGTTGAGGTCCGCCTGCGGATTGGCCAGGAGCGCTTCCAGCAGCGGCAACGCTTTCGCTGGTTGCTGCAGTTGCTGGTAGGCCTGGACCAACTGGAAGATCAGCGCCGGGTTTCCCGGCTGGGCGGCCAATTGCTTCTCCCACTCCGTGACCATCGCCTGAAGCTGGCTCGCGTCCGGGCTGCGCGCGGCGAAGTTCACGGCCTCCCCTGGCGGCGGCAATTGCGGTGGCAGGCCGGTGGATTGCTGCTTGAAGCGCTCCAGCTCACTGACCAGGTTTTGCATCTGGCCGTTGTTCGGATCGAGCTTCTGGGAGGTGACCGCGATCAAGCGCGCATCCTCGACCCGGCCCAGGGTGAGGAGCAGGTTGATGTAGCGAAAAACCGCCTCCGGGCTGTACGGACAGAACGCGTAGGCTTGTTTGAAGGCGAATTCCGCTTCCTTCAGCGCCCGCCGCTGCTCCTCCGCCGTCTTTGGGTGCTCGAGGCGCCACTTGTAAACGCCCGCGATGGAGCTGCGCAGTTTGGAGAAAGCCTTCTGCCCGTCGTTGTCCCGGATGAATTTCGGATCGCCGGTGAATCCGCGGTAGTTGCGCCGGTTATAAATCTTTTCGGCGAAGGCGCAGACATTCGACACGCTGGTGTCGTAGGTGATCCAGTTGCCGATCAGCCGCTGCGAATACTGGCTCCAGAACTCGTGGTCCTTCTTCACCATCTCCTCGGTCAGTTCCGGCAAGGGATCGCGGTGGATCTTCATGATGATGCCGAACGGGGAAAGGTGCGGATACATCCAGTCCAGCGGGAAACTTTCTTCCACGTAGAATTCGTGGTCGGGGTTCTGGTCAAAAATCACCTTGGTCAGCAAGGCGTTGATCGCCATCACCGCCACCTGGCCGGAAACCTGGACGTGGTTCTCCACGACTTTAACATCCTCCATGGGCTGGATCTGCCTCTGTTCGTTGGGATGGACGCGGTCATGCTCGAGCCGGCGTTGCGCGTCGGTTAGATACTCCGAAAAGCAGCGCTGCGACTGCTCGTTGGAAGGGGTATGAATTTCCCGGTCGGGATAGACGCCGCCGATGCTCTTGGCGATCGCCTCCGGATAGGCCTCTTCGAGCAGCAGCCGGTTCAACCGGAGGCGCGTGTGGCTCTGCGGATTCTCGTCGATGAACCGCCGCGTGGTTTCCTTGAGCTTGATGCCTTTGAAACGCTCGGGATCATACAGCGGGCCAATCGCCTGGAGCGCCGCAATCTCCTGGTCCAGTTTTGCCCGCGCGGCCTGGTTTTTTTCTGGCGGCTGCTGATCCAGCACTGCCTTCTCCTGGAGTTTTTCCGCGAGCGCCTTTTTCGCCGCCAGTTCGCGTTCGAGCAGCCGGTTCAAATCACCGGCCAGCGCGCGGCGCAATGAATCGCTCGCGCCGCCTTGCGCCAGCAATCGCTGCGTCTCCCCGGAGAGTTGGCTGTAAATAAACTTCGAGAGCGGCGCCCGGCCCTGGCGCAATTGGCCGGCCAGCCCGGCCAGATTGACGAAGTCCTTCTCCTGGATCGAGGGGGGAACCTGCCCCTGGCGCAACTCGGCGGCCAATCCGGCCGGCTCCGTAAAGTCCTTCTCCTCGAAGAAGGAGGTGCCCGCCCGCCGCCGCTCTTCGATGTTGTCGCCGAGTTGCGTGAAATACCGGTCGAGCGGCAACATCATCCGCGCGATGAAGTTCGTATAATAGTTCTGCTCCTGCTCCTTGGGTCCGCGGAGCAGCTCCGAGAAAAACGGCGGGTCGATCTGCGTGCTCCGGTTGTAATGGGCGCGGATGTAACTCAAATACGTCCCATCGGCCAGCGCGTTCTGGGTGATGAGATAAACGTCGCGCCGGTCAAATTGCGGATCGCGCGGCTTCTTGTCCGGCGGAATGAAGCTCTCGCAGAAGATCATGTAGGTCGGGTTGAAGCGGCCGGGATCGGTGCCCCCGAACAGGACCGCGTCGCGGTCCATTTCCGGGTAAATGGGCTTGCCATCCGTCCCTTTGAACGGCGGCGTGAACATGTCATGCCCAAACCAGTAGCCGAACAGATGCCCTCGCTGTTCGTTGTCCTCCCAGTGCGACATGATCGAATAGATTGGCATCAGGGCGAAGGCGGCCAGCAATCCGGTCATCGGCGCCCGATCGCGCGCGAGCAGGAGCGCGCCGGTGGCGGCCAGTCCCAGCGCCAGACCGAAGTAGGCCGTGTAATGCACGAGCGGATTGGCCGTGGTGATCGAAACCAGCACCACCCAGTAGAGCGCGAACATCGAGGCGCAGGCGCAACCGCCAACGGCCCACCAACGGATTGAGATTCCCCCCCAACCGACGCGCCGTTGCGCCAAAAGGAGTCCGAAAGTGCCGACCGAGGCAAGCACCAAAACGAAGCAAGCCGTGCACTGCACCAACAGATCGGCCTTCGTAATCCAGACGAACAGCACCCAAACGAGTGCGACCACTGAGGCGCTGGCGCTGGCCACGGCAGCCAACTGGTGGAGCACGATGCCGCCCCAACCGCTTCGCTTATACTGCGTCGCCAGGGTCGCGCCGAGCAGCGTGAGGCCGTAGCCGATGAACAGGGCGATCATCACGTGCGACGCGATGAAGAACGGTTTGTTGAGATCCTGGCTTTGGCGGTCGGGAGCCGGACTGAGCAACCAGAGCAGGAGCGGCCCCAGGCAGACATAGAGCGCCCCCAACCCGGCAATCCAGGCCCGTTCGCGCAACTGCATCCGGCGATAGAAAAAAAACACGAGCACGGCCACCGCCAGATAGACCAGATTGAATTCCGTCAGCGTCCCTTCGATGATCGTGTAGTAAAACTGTTTAAAGTAGGTGACGATGTCGGGCGTGGGGTGGATCCGCTCGTACTGCCCGCGCGTGAAGGCGTGGAAAAAACCGGTCACGGTTCGCGGATAGCCCCAGTTGAGCGGCGGGTTGCTCATCGACGCCAGCGGCATGTAGAGGTAAAACGCCGCGCCGGTGATCCACGCCCCCCCGCAGATCAAACTCGTGGTCCATTCCCGTCCGAGTTTCTTTGCCGCGCCGATGAGCGAAATGAACGCCGCGATACAGGCCAGCCCCGCCAGGTTGAAGAACAGGAAAACGCCAGTCTTGAGGCTGGATAAATCGCCGTTGTGATAAAAAAAGGTGAAGCAGGTGGTGATGTGGCCGAACAGCACGCCCAGATACAGGATGCAGCCAACGAGCGCAAAGTCTCGCGCCAGCTCGATCGCGCGCTTTTTCGTCTTAAACAGCAGCCAGACCCAGGTGATGAAGGAAGCAATCCCAATGCTGTTATAGATGACTTTCAAGGGCCCGTTGTCCAGCAACGGTATCATACCGAGCATCAAGCCGGCCAGGCCGCCCAGGTAGATAATCACGTTCCAGAAAACCAGCTCGCGCCCCAGCTTCGGTTGCGCCACGATGACCGCGACTTCGATGCCCATCGCGACGACGAGCAGCGACTGGTGGTTGTTGAAACAAATGCCGAACCAGAAAAACGCCAGATACAAATAACGCCGCTGATGCGGCGCATGGATCCAGCGCAACAAACAGCAGAGCACGCCGGTAAGCGACAGGACGCTCAAGGTGTACACCTCCACAATCACCGCCTGGCTCCACATGAACCCGTTGAAACCCAGCAGCATCCCCGCCGCCATGCCGGCCACCATGCACAGCGCGCTCTCCCAACGCCGCTCGATGCTTTTCAGCTCCGCCACCCCTTCGATCATCATGCTGCTCCCCCGCGAGACCATTAGTGCCAGCAACCCGCACCCCAGCGCGCCCGCAAACGCCGACGAAAGCGCCACCCGATACGCGATGTTGGCGATGGGCAGCAACGTCCACAGCCAGGTGTAAATCGTCCAGACCGGATAGCCGGGCGGGTGCGGCACCCCGGCGTAGAACGACCCGACCGCCAATTCACCGCAATCCTCCAGAGTCAAATCCGGCGCCAAGGTCCACCAGTAGCTCAGAAACATCACCACGAAAGTCAGGCCGAAGGTGGCCCAGTCAATGGGCCGAAATAGGGGCGGCACTTTCACCGGCGGGGCGGGGGGCGCCGGCGGCTTCGTCGGCGGAACTGGTTTGTCCTCCGCGATCTTGCTTTCCGGGCCGGCGCGCCTGGCGGCCGCTTTTTTGGAATTACCGTTGCTCATCAGGTTTTATTTTGGAAATCGGTCTCCGTTGTTGCGTGGCTTCGAGCGCGAAACAGTTGGGGCCGGAGCGGTGGCTGGCCGAAACCTCCCGCTCACGCCGTACCCCGGGCTAGCTTGAGTCATTCAGCGCCTTGGGCGGTTTATATTGAGAAACGAAGGAGGGGTTGTCAGGCAAAGGCCGCCGTTGGTCCATTCAAATGTCGTCACGGGCCAGAGGTTGTAACCGCCGTGCTGCGCCGCGGCGCAATACGGGGCCAGATGGGGTTGGCTCAGCGCCACGGTCGCCACCATGCTGAGCGGCGGGGAGGAGATAAATTGCGTCCACCCGCGCGGGCTGCGGCCAAAAAAGATCAGGCTGAGCATCAACAACGCCAGCGCGGGCGTCAGCCAGCTCATCACCAGCCGCAGCGCGGCGGCCGCTTCGTCCGCCCGCCCGGAACCCGCGGCGGCGGGAGCAGGCTCCGGCCAGCCAAAAGTCCGGGTCTTAAGTCTCGCCGATGGCGGACGCGGAATCCAGGAACGCAATTGGTTCTCCAGTTGATTCAAGTCGTTCATAATCTTCGCCTTTCAAACACGCTCTTAATTTCTGCAGTCCGTAACGATAACGTCCCGCCACGGTGTTGGGGGAAAGCCCCAGCAATTCGCCGATGGCTTCGAAAGTGTACTGGTGCCAGATTTTCAGCACGATCACCTCGCGCTGTTCGGCCGGCAGCTTCACCAGGCAGCGCTGGGCGGCGCGCTCCTGCGGCGTTTCGCCGTCGCCACGCTCGAACCAGCGGCGCGATTCCAATTCCCGCGCCAGCCGCCGCCACATCCCGCGCCGATAATTGAGCGCGCGGTTGCGGAAGCTGCGCAGGCAGTAGTGCGCCGGCTTTTCCGGCGGCTGGGCCTGCCGCAGCAGCGCCACGAACGTCTCCTGCAACACATCTTCGGCTTCGCTGTGGCTCAAGCCCAAGGCCCGCCCGTACAGGAGGAGCGGGGCCGCCTGCTCCTCATACTGGCTCTCGCACCAATGACGCTGCTGATCGCTCACAACTTCACCCGATAGACACCGCGGTTCCAAAATTTGTATAGACTTTTTGCGCGACGACCGCGCCCATCCTCTGAACCTTATCATGCCCTCCCCGCCCAAGTCATTCAGTTTAATCGGGTTCCGTTCTCCTCTCATCGCAGACCCAGCCACCGGCCCCCCTGGAAAGCAAGAAACGCCAGCCCCCACGCCAATGCACCCATATAGACCCATTGGAACAAAGGCCACTTCCAGGAGTTGGTTTCCCGGCGCACCACCGCCACCGTGCTCACGCATTGCAGCGCGAAGACATAAAAAACCATCAGCGTCACCGCCACCAGCGGCGTATAGACCGGCGAACCGTCGGGACGCCTTTGTCCCTGCATGGTTCGAGCCAGGCTCGTGGTCGCGGCTTGGCTCTTGTCGTACTGGCCCACGTTATAGACGGTGGACATCGTGCTCACAAAGACTTCCCGCGCGGCGAACGAAGCGACGATGCCAATGCCCATTTTCCAATCGAAGCCCAGCGGAGCAATGACCGGCTCGATCACCCGCCCCAGCCGTCCGGCAAAGCTGCGGCGGAGCCGCTCGCCGGCTTGTTCTTTGTCCAGGAATTGCAGCTTCGCCGCGACTTCCGCTTCCGACCGGTCAAAATTGCGTTGATCCTGCCGCGCGGCGAAGTCCTGCCTTGCCTTCGGCAGCTCCGCGGCGGACTTCACTGGAACGTTCACCGCTCGCAACCAGGCGATGCTCTGAGCGTCAAACTGGGCCTCCAATCCCTTGCTCTTCGGGTAAGTCGCCAGGAACCAGAGCAGAATGTTGATCCCTAAAATCACCGTCCCCGCCCGGCGCAGAAAGAGTTTCGAGCGGTCCCACATGTGCCGCAGCACCACGCGCGGCACGGGCCGTTTGTAAGGGGGCAGTTCCATGATCAGCATGGGGGTGGGGCCTTTGAGCAACGTCTTCTTGAAGAGCCAGGCCATGAGCAGCGCCACGATAATGCCCAGCAGGTACATCGCCAGCATGGTAATCCCCGAAAGCTTCCAAAAACCAAACAAGCGCCGGTCCGGGATGCACGCCGCGATCAACACCGTATAGACCGGCAGCCGCGCCGAACAACTCATGAGCGGCGCGACGAGGATGGTCACCATGCGGTCTTTCGGGCTTTCGATCGTCCGCGTGGCCATGATACCGGGAATCGCGCAGGCAAACGAACTGAGCATGGGGATGAAACTCTTGCCGTGCAGCCCGACTTTGCTCATCAGCCGGTCCATCAGGAACGCCGCGCGGGCCATGTAACCGCTGTCCTCAAGAATGCTGATGAACAAAAACAGCAGCAAAATTTGCGGCAAAAACACCACCACGGCGCCGACCCCCTTGATCACCCCGGCCACCAACAGCGTGGTGAGATCGCCCGGTCCCAACCACCCGCCGACCCAGCCGCCCAAAGCGTCCGCCAGCGCCGTCAGCCCGTCCATCGGCCACTTGGCGAAAGTGAAAATGCTCTGGAACAAAAACGCCATCAGCCCGACAAAGATTAACAACCCCCAAACTTTATGCGTGAGCACGCGGTCCAGCCGGTCGCTCACCGACTCCTTGGCCACCGGCTCTTTGGTCGTGGCCTCTTCCTGGATGCCCGCGATCCGCCGGTAGCGCGATTCAATCGCCGCGCTCCGCCACTCCACGCCGGCGGCTTCCCACGACGCCCGCGCTGCGGCGACCGCGCGGCGGACGGCCTCCGGATAATGCCCGGCGCTCGAGGAGAGAAATTTCTCATCCGACAACACCAGCAGCGCCTCCGCCCGCGCCTGAAAGCGGGTTTCCGGAAAAGTGTCGTAGAGCAGCTCGCTCAAGCTGGAAATCTCCTGCTCCAGCTCCGCTGGCAGTTCGCAGAAGCGCCGCGGCATGAGCTTCCCCGCCCCACCCTTTAACGTGGAGACGATCTCGGCCTGTAACGATTTGATCCCCTCTCCGCGGCTGGCGACGACCGGCGCCACCGCGACGCCGAGCGCGGCGCTCAATCGCGCCGCGTCGATGTCCAGGCCGTTCTGCCGCGCGACATCGACCATGTTCAGCGCCAAAACCGTCGGATATCCCAGCTCGATGACCTGCGTGGCGAAATAAAGGTTGCGCTGCAAGTTGGAGGCATCGACCACCACGACCACCAAATCGGGCGGAGCCACTGCCGGCACGCGGTGGAACAAAACATCCCGCGAGATTTGCTCGTCCAACGATTGCGGGCTGAGGCTGTAGGCGCCGGGCAGGTCCAGCACGACGACCGGCTGGTCCTTCGGCGCGCCGAGCAGCCGCCCTTCCTTGCGCTCGACGGTGACGCCCGGGTAATTGCCGACCCTCGCGCGCAGGCCGGTCAGCGCGTTGAACAGGGTGGTTTTGCCCGAATTGGGGTTGCCGGCCAGCACGACGTTTTTGATCGCGGCTTTCACGGCGACGGCGGTAGTTGGAAAAGCGGCCTGCACTCGGCGACTCCGGCAAGTTATCAGGGCTGAACCAGAATCTGCTCCGCCTCCTGCTTGCGCAAGGTCAGGTGATAGCCGCGCACTTTGATTTCCACCGGATCCCCCAGCGGCGCAAAGCGAACCAGCTCGACCGGCGTGCCGACCAGCAAGCCCATTTCGAGGAGGCGGCCGCGGCTTTCCGGAGAAACCTTGATTTCGGTGATAGTGGCGACGCTGCCGACGCCGAGCGAAGTCAGCGGTTGGCTGGGCATAGTCAAGCCTCCCCGGACTCGGAGAGAAGAGGCTCGACGAAAATCGTGTCCGCCAGTTCGCTGCTGATGGCGAGCCGCGCGTTGCAAACCAGGCAGATCAGGTTCGGCTGGCGGCTCAGCAGCTTGACCTGCTGCTCCTCCCCCAGCCCAAGCTCCCGCAGGCGATGGACGACATCCGGTTTGGCCGAGATCCGTTTGATCCGCACCGCCGTGCCCGCGATCACCCGGCTCAAGGGGCAGACGAACGGCTCGGGACAGCAGTCGAAACCAGCAGCGTTGTCAGTCACATCATTCACACGCGGGCCAAACTAGCGTTATTGAGACTTAGTTGCAAGAAGGAATATTCGATTCGGACTGGGGGTCATTCGCCCGCGCTTGGAGGCTCGGCGAGCCGGCGGGCAACGGCCGAACCAGGCTGTGCTCACCGCGCGCAAATGCGTAAGCGCCCTAGATGTAATACATCTTTTCTTTTTCCGCGCTGTCGTCGAGCAACTGTTGGAAAGTGATGCTGTCGGCGGTTTCGTCCAAAGCCTGCTGCAACTTTTTCCACGCCCGGCGCAATTCCGGCGGACATTGCCCGTCGCTCAGCGCCGGAGAATCGAAGACCTGCCCGTGAACCGCGCGCAGCACGTCGCCCAACGTGATCTCGGCCGGCGGACGCGCCAATAAATAGCCCCCTTCCTTGCCCCGCAAGCTCTTGACGATGCGGCGCGATTTGAGCTCGATCAAAATCTGCACCAGATAAGTCGCCGGGATGCCGTGGGCCGCGGCGAGGTCCTCCGCCTTATGCGCCTCGCCGCTCTGATAAAATCGGGCCAGGCCGATGACGGCCCGGGCGGCGTAATCACTTTTGACGGAGAGTTTCACGCGCGCACGTTAGGCGGAGGGGTCCGCATTCGCAATAGCCGATTGAGGGCATGGAACCGCCGATGGGAGAGCGACTTGAACCACACCCGAGCCAGCGAGGTGGCTCAGAAGCCAAGCCCACCGGCGGTCGGCGTCCACGCGGTCATTGACCGATTTCGCACCATACTGCCGCTTCACCCGGTCGGGCGGCTCACCAGCGCCAAGGCAGCGGCGCCCGCCACCGCGATCAAGCCGCCAAACAGTGACCGAACTGTCGCTCGTTCCCCTTCCACGTAACGGGCAAACGGAACGATGACCAGCGGCGTGATCGCCACGATCGGCAACACGATCCCGGTCGGAGTGGTCTTCAAGGCCCATTGGTAACAACTTACTCCCAGCGCAGGCCCAGCCAGGCCGTTGAGCACCACCCACAGCCAGGCCGCCCGCCACTTTTCCTTGCGGGAGACCGCCGCGCCACCATTCGTCACGCCGTCGTCTGCCGACCGCCATCTGATTACGGCGAAAAGAATCGCCGTGACGACCACTCCCCCAAGAATTCGCTGGTAGGCCGAAGTAACGCCATCCAGGCTTTCCCCCGCCAGCTTCGATATGGCAAACGCTTTGCGGCTCAACACCGCCCCGTAAGCCTGGCAAAACGCGGCCACCAGGCCGAACAGCGTCCCCGGAATAATTTCAGCTCTGGACAAGTTCAAGTGTTTGCCCGGACTGAGCGCGATCGCCACCCCCGCCAGGATCATGAGGCCATAACCGATTTGGGACGCCGACAAACGCGTGCCAATCCAGAGCCATTCGATCACCGCCGCGATCGGCGAAGACAAACACAACACCAGCATCACCGACAACCGCGAGCCAAGCCGCGGCAACGCCTGAAACAGCGCCGCGTCCCCCACGCCAAAGCCAATGCAGCCGCTGAGAAAAAACGTCGGCCAGGCCGCGCTATGCAGGCCCGGCCCGAAAGCGTGCGCGTAGATGGCCAGCAGCGCCGCCGCGAGACAGAGCCGCCAGAAATTCGCTTCGGTGCCGCCGAGCAGTTTGGCCGTGCGATGGCCACAAACCGCGGAGATGGAAAACAAAACCGTCGTGAGAAAAGCCGCCAGCATGGAGCGCAGTAGTTAATCGCTGGCCGCCTCCTTGTCACGACTGGAAAGCCGGCGAGCGGGCAGTACGCCCGACAAGGGGTCCCGCAGAATCGCAGGTTTTTTCTCTTGCTCATTTTATCGGGCTGGTTCAAGTAATCCCATTCCTCTGTCCCGCTTCGAAATATGCTGTTCTGTGGGACTTACCCCTTTCCAAACGACCACCGGCCGCCGCCGATCAAAATGCACGAAGTGGTGAAGGCGAAAGTGGAAAAACTTTTCAACCCGTAGCCGCCGACGTGAGGAGGCTCACTTCACGAGCGATTTTTATTGCCAAGGTTTTGTCTGCTCAAACAATCGAACGGCGTCAACATAGCGGCGACCCTCCACGTTGTTATCTTGAAGCTGACCATTAACCAGCTTGTACAACCCGTTGTTTGGCCCAGTGTGGTACCGGCAGAGAGCGTCCTCCAGCACCTGTGCTGCGCTCATCTTGCCTTGAAGTCTGTTGTCATTGCGCCACTTGATCGCTTTCTGATGGCAAAAAGCGAGAATAGCGTTCGCCTTGCTAATGTTTGCCTGCCAATTCCACCCGTACAGCTCTATGTTTTTGTCCATGTTCTGAGGCGGAAAATCAGTCCAAGTTGGGCTGTTGATTTGCATCAGGCCGATATCAAACGTTCCGTTGGAATCAAGCGTGATGTAGGGCAAACCGTCCCCAATGAATTGATGGAACTCACTCTCCCGCCAGCAGACTGCTCGCCGGAGGTCGTCCCCCAGTGCCGTTGCGACAACATTGTGCGGGATTTGAAGACCCCTGATCCTGACAGTCTTGGCTATCTCGACAGGAACCCCGGTATCCGTCATTGAGGCAGCTTTAATTTCCAAGTCTCCTCCGAGAGATAAACGGAGAAACAATGGCAGCGCATCACCCGCATGGGTGTCCGGCACAGAAATGATAACGTCTCTCTCATGCGGTCCGACTTTTGTGTGGAGAGTGAGAGTCCATGAAACTGCGGGATTGCTCGAACCGGGCGGGACAAGTCGAGCTTGCAGTGGCACTGACGTTTCCGTGTAGTTGTTTTGGTCAAGGTAGTAAACGTCGTCCGATGGCTCGACCAACTCTATATGTTGGCCTCGCACGGTAATCGTGACAGTCGCGATGCCGGAATCAGCCTGTCCATCGTTCGCCTTGAACGTGAAGTTCTCTTGGCCGGTGAAGCCTGGGTCAGGTGTGTAAGTCAGGTTTGGCGCGGTGCCGCTGAGGGTGCCGTGAGAAGGCGGCGTAACAACTAAATAAGTGAGCGGGTCGTTATCGGCGTCCGTGGCGCTCAGAGTTATGCTCACGGGCGTGTCCTGGTCGGTGGTGACGGACTGGTCGTTGGCGACAGGGGGGTGGTTGGCGCTAACCTTGACCGTCAGGCCCTGTATAGAGGCATCGCTGATGAGCACGCCACCGGTGCTGGTCAGGCGAACTGTGGTTAGAGTCTGGTTTTGGAACTCTGGTGGCAGCACAATCTGTTGTTTGTCCAACCGGTTGTCCTGCAGGAAACCTCCTCCCGTACTAAAAACGTTTATTGTCGTCGTGCCGTTGATGGTCGTGGTCCAAAATGCCCACAGGTGGTCGCGGACATCAACGTCGCCTATCAGGTCCTTGCGGTAGTACGCTCCACCTGAACCGAAGAACTCCAGTGTCACGTAGCTGTTAGGGCCGGGCTGACCGTAGAACGTGTTGATGAGGGTATGAACTTCGGTGGCGTTCGCCACACCGACGGCGATATCGAGAACATGAGGATAAGGCCCCGTGACAACTTCAGCGTTCCAAGCGTTGTTGCCGCCGACCTGCTGGATGTTAAAGGGAACGCCACCAAGGGTGACCATTCCTTCCGGGTAAGCACTCGCTCCCGGTTGGTAAGTTTGAATGCGGGCGTTCGCATAGCCGGAGAGGGCGATAGTGACATAATCACCCTGCGCGGACGCGGCATAAGGGGCGAGCGCCAGTAGTGCTAGAAGCACCGGCCACGCTTGGGTTTTGGGTTTTGTGCTGTTGGTTGCTTGCATTGTGTTCCCTTTTGGTTGTTTTGTTATCGGACGCTGTGGCCTGCTGCGAAGTTACGTTTCTGCACCAACGGCGCGCAGTTGACGGTGATTTCGTCGCTGAATTGGCTGACTTCCTGGTCGCCGATGACGAAGACGGCTTTGTATTTGCGCAGTTCGGGTTTGGTGGCGACGAGCCACGGGCGGTTGTCTATGTAGGGCCCGCCTTCGTCTGACTTCGGCGCGGCAAGCGAGGCGGTGTCGCGGGCGAGGAAGACGAAATCGGCGTCGCCGTCCCGCTTGGCGTAGATGTTCACGCCGTCGCTGATGCTCTTGTCGAAGTCCAGTTCGACCACGCCGCCGGACCCGGATTTGAACACGAGGGAACGGAGAGAACAGAGAATTCCTTCTCCGTTTCCTCTGTTTGCTCCTGTTCCTTCTTCTTCGGCCAAGGCGCGGGCGTGTTTGTTGGCGTTGGCGCGGCTGGTGTTTTTGTCGGCGACAGCTTGGGTGGCGGTGGCCGAGGGGCTGTTGACGCTGGTGACTTTGGCGTGAATATCGGTGTTGTCGTTGGTTATCGGCGTGGTATCGGCGGCGACCAGGCTGAACGTGGCGGCTTGGGCCAGGAGGCTGGTTTTGAACTGGTCATGCCAGACGAGGAAATTGCTGTGAACGTCCGCGAAGATCACGGCTGCGCCGCATTTAACGGGAATCGGGTGGCCGGGTCAAGGGCGTTTGTCACTATTTTTCGGCTCGGGGCGCACGACCGGTTTCTCTCTGAGGAGCCGCTGGCGCATAAATGCGGCGTTGCGTTCCGGCGAGTTTCGGAACGCCGCGTTTGCGCGGCAGCCCCGTCCCTCTGCCACGGCAGACGCTCATATTTATCGCGCGACCGCGCGCTGCCCCATCGCCACGCCTTCCGCTCGGTCACTAGACCCGCATTCACTGGATTGTTCTCCGTGTAACGAATCGCCCGTTTCAGATGCTCCCCATCGCGGACGAGCGTGTCGAAATACTCCCGTTCCCAGAATCGTCCGCGGCGATTGAGTGCCAGATTCGCCGCGCGTGCGCTTGCTCCTTTCCAAAGATTGAGTAACTTCGAGAGCGGCGTCGCCCATACGTCCACCACCAGATGCAGATGATTCGGCATGACCGCCCAGGCCTGGAGTCGGTAGGTTTTGCCGTCACTTTCGCGCAACTTCTCCTCGACGAGCCACGCAAGGTCGGCCCGGCGAAACCAGCACTCACCGTGTCCGCGATCCAGCCAGGCCTCGAGCTTGCGGCGGCGCCGTGAATCATCCGGCTCGTTCAGAATGCCCTCCCATTCGCGGCGACGGGAGAGGGGGAAGGCGTCATGCAACATGAAGGTGACGAACTGCGTGACGTAAGGTGCGTCGAAGTGGGGAAGATAACCGCGCTCGTGCCAGCCGAGGAAGGGGCTGCCGCTGCCGCCTGAAGGCGGCGTTCCGGGTGCGCTCGGAACGCCGCCTTCAGGCGGCAGCAGCAGCGTGCGTTCGGGCCGATGCCACTTCCGCTTGCCTTCGATCAACTTTCGCAGCCCGGGATTATGTGGTGGACCGGCGCGTCGAGGCTGAGACTCGGATTTTGGATCAACCATGGCGAAGATGTATGACGGGCCTGGTTTGCTGAAAGAAAAAGGTAAAGGGGTCCCGCAGAATCGCATCTTTTTCTCTTTCTCATTTTATCGGGCTCGTGCAAGTAATCCCATTCCTCCTTCCCGCTTCGAAATATGCTGTTCTGCGGGACCCCTTTCCCTTCCTGCTCACCCATCGGGCGGCTGGCTTCTGGGATCGGTGGCTTGGATGATCACGCTCACCGATTTCTGGTTGAACCCTTTGAATCCCCCTTTGCGTTGCAAGTTTTCCAGATGGCTGCCAATCGCCCCTTCCGTGGTGAACCGTTCGAACTGCGCCGCATCAATGAGTCCCTGGCGCAGCAGTTTCTCCGCGCGCCCGTGGCTGACGGCCCATTTTTCCCCTTCGGTGAACGCCTGCTTAAGGAACGGCAGGTCGGAAAAAGGCTTCATCGTCACGATGTTCGCCGCCGCCAATTGCTCGCGCAGGAGCTGATAATCAAACCGGCATTCCAGATGGTGCATGCCGGCTTGAAGAAAACTTTCGCCGTGCAGCCCCACCCAAAGGCCGATCGTGCCGAGCCGTTTCGAGGGCGGCAGCGGCTCGCGCGAAAAGTCGATCTCCGTTTCCTCCGGTTCCAGGTCCACGTCGCAAAACGCCACGATCCCTTCGACCGGCTGCTCCAAAATCTGCGCCCCCCAGCCCGCCTCCGCGCCGGTGTAGTAGCGCTCGCGCCGCTCGAAGCCGAGCTTTTCCAAGCCGAGCATCAAATCGAGGAAGTGCGGCCGCGAAGAGCGGAACGTGTGGTGATCGTGGTTGGCCCAGCCCAGGCCGAGACTGTCCTGCCGCTGTTTTTGCGCCTGCGCCGCGCGGTTTCGGCCTTGCCAGAACGCCCGCTCGGCCGCGAAGACCATGTGACACGCCAGGTCAGGCCCCGCCAGCCCGATCACGCGGTCCAAATTCGACTGGGTTTGACGATAGCCTTCGGCGTCATCGGCAAAATCTCGCGGGCGCGTCTGCCACAATTCCTGCGCCTTCAATAGATTTCCGATTTGGCCCGGGGCGGGCTTCGCCGGAACGAAGCCGCGGTAACCGCGCCGCTCGACGGCCTCCAGACGCGCATCATTCTGGTCGGCAACCAATACGCGCCGAAAGCGCGTGAGCGGCTCGCCCTCCGGTTGATTGGATATCCCTTGCGCGGCCATGAAGTCCGAAATGCTTTCGGTTCGAATCGCCAAAGAGTTTGGCGAAGCGATGGATGCGCAGCGCGCATCCACCAGCACTCGCGGCAGCATCGCCGCCGGGTGCCAGAGGGCCTTTTGGTGGGCGGGCGTTTCCCCCAGCGGATCGTCCGTGTAATCGGCCTCGCGCAATTGGCCCTCCACTGCCGGTGCGACGACCAGGTAATCCACCCAATCGATGAGCAACGTGCCGGTCTCGTTCCGCATCCGTTCCGCGAGCTGTTTGGCAAACGGGTTTCGGCGCAGGAACGCGCCCAGTTGCGCCAGCACCAAATTCTCCGCTTCGTAACAGAGCGGCCAATCGAAGCGGTTTTCCTTCGCCGCGGCTGGTCGGGCGCGATCCTTGGCCGGGCGTTGATTTGTTTGAAGTTGCGCCGTCTTTGGGTAGTGTCCTGATTTGGATTTAATCAATGTTCCTTGATTGGTCTGCTGGTGGTTGCTGTTCTGCCCTCCGCTCCACCTCAGGTCGTTTTTCAGCGAGATTTTTTGATTGGTCGCTTTTACCCTTTAGAAACGCGACCACCAAGCTGACAAGTGTAGCGCCTCCAAGAGAAGCGCCAAGCCAAGGAAAGCCACAAATTCCTACATACGCGCCCAAACTCAGACCGGTTAGCCCGATTATTAAACCAAAATATTGCCCCCGAGTGGCCTGTTTTTGTTGGCTGCCGATGACCAACGATTCAATTTGAATTCGATGCGCCGATTGTCTCTCGGCCATTTTCAGAATTCGGTCCGCGCCATTGGGAATAATTTTGTTGTACTCAGCGAGTTCAGCCGCGTCTGGCAAGGGGCCTATTTTGATGACCGTGCGCGATACCTCTATTTTAGCCAGCCGAACACGTTTCTTCTCTGGAATGTCCTTTAGGATATCAGGGGCTTTAGCCTCAAGAATCTCCAACAGGGGCTTTGTTTCTTCCTTGATTGGACCGGAGTCGGGGGACGCTTTGGGACGCTCATCGCTCATCTTCTGCGGCGACCATCTCGCCATGCTCGATTGCGTTTTCTATGTCCTCTCCGGTCTTTAGCCAATCAGAAAAAATTGCTAACTCGTCGGGATTTTCCGAATAATTATACTGAAAATATTGCCCGTTGATGACGATTACGGACCCCATTCCTGACAAAAACGAAGAATCAGGGCAAAGATAGTTAGTGTGGTTTCGTTGATTCATAGGCTGCGATTCCTGCATCAATCAATGCCTTGAGCGAATATCGTCAAAAACGTCGTTGCGGTCAAGCCCAATTGTGAAATTTTTCACAATGTTGGGCCAACATTTAAGGTTTAGTTTTTGTACCACTAACGATCGCCGCCCAATCGGGGCCTGGGTGTCCGGCCGGGCCGGGCCGGTCTGGCCCGCGTAGTATTCACGACTTATTTTCGCCGAACTGGATTCCCTGCGCCAGCGGCAAATCGCTGGAGAAGTTGATCGTGTTCGTTTGCCGGCGCATGTAGTTCTTCCACGCGTCGCTGCCGCTCTCGCGGCCGCCGCCGGTCTCCTTCTCGCCGCCGAACGCGCCGCCGATCTCCGCGCCGCTGGTGCCGGCATTGACGTTGGCGATGCCGCAATCACTGCCGCGAACGCTCATGAATTCCTCGGCCTCACGGAGGTCATTGGTGAAGATGGCCGAGCTGAGGCCCTGGGGCACGGCGTTGTGCAGGGCGATGGCTTCCTCGAATTTTTCATAGCCGATCAGGTAGAGCAACGGCGCGAACGTTTCCTCCTGCACGATCTCGAAGTGATTTTGCGCCCTGGCCAGACAAGGCGTCACATAACAGCCGCCCGGATATTTCCTTCCCGCCAGCGCTTTGCCGCCGTGGAGAATCCGGCCCCCTTCCTGCCGCACTTGCTTGATGGCCACCGCCAGCGACCGGACCGCCTCCTGGTCGATCAATGGTCCCATGAGGGTGGAAGGCGCGAGCGGGTTCCCAATCCTGACCGAGCGATAAGCTTTGATCAGCCGCCGGCTCAGAGCTTTCTCCACCGAGGCATGGACGATCACCCGGCGCGTGGACGTGCAACGCTGCCCGGCGGTGCCGACCGCCCCGAAGAAAATCGCCCGCGCGGCCAGGTCCAGGTCCGCGCTCCCGGTCACGATCGCCGCGTTGTTTCCGCCCAATTCGAGGAGGGTCCGGCCCATGCGCCGGTGCACCGCCTGGGCCACCGTCACGCCCATCGCGCAGGAACCGGTCGCCGAGACGAGCGGGATTCGCCGGTCGCTCGTCATGCGCTCGCCGATCGTGCGAACCCCGCCGATGATCAGCGTGAAGATGGCCGGATCGGCCCCGGTTTCACGGCAAACTTGCTCGGCCAGGAGCGACACGGCGATGGCGGTCAAAGGCGTCTTATTCGACGGCTTCCAGACGACCGAGTCACCGCAGACCGCGGCGAGCGCGCTATTCCAGGACCAGACCGCGACCGGAAAATTGAAGGCCGTTATCACCCCCACGACGCCGAGCGGGTGCCATTGCTCCATCAGCCGGTGGTGGGGCCGTTCGGACTGGATCGTCAACCCGTACAATTGCCGCGACAGACCGACGGCAAAATCGCAGATGTCGATCATCTCCTGCACTTCGCCTTCGCCCTCGGCCAGGATTTTGCCCGATTCGAGCGTGACGAGCCTCCCCAAATCCTTTTTCAGCCGGCGCAGCGCGTTGCCCAGGCGCCGAATGGTTTCGCCGCGCACGGGCGCCGGAGTCATTCTCCATTTCAAGAAGGCCGCCTGCGCGCGTAAGATCGCCCACTCATAATCCTCCGGCGTGGCTTCGCGCACAGCGGCGATGACCCGACCGTCGATGGGGGAAACTTTTTCCGCGACCGGCCCGCTGCCGCGCCATTCGCCGCAGAACACGCCGCGGTTGGTTTTTTTCAGCCCGAGTTTCTCCAAGGCGGCGTCCATTGGCGGAGCTTTGGGTTACCCTCAGGTGCTGACGGCCAGTTCCGGCTTGGACGCAAGTCCGCCGTGAACGCAACCATCGTGGCTCCGGCGGCATTGGTCGCGGAGCAATTCCATCGCGGCGCCGATCGCCGACACGGGCAGATCCAGGGCCGGACGAAAACGGATCGAGCGTTCGCCGCAACGAATCGCCAGCAAGCCCGCTGCAAACAGGCCGCGATGAAACTCGTCCCGCCTTTCGGCGTCCGGCAAATCAAAGGCGATGAGCAGTCCGCGACCGCGCACGGCCGAGATCATCGGCTCTTGCGCGGCGAGCCGTTGCAGTTCAGCGAGAAAACGCTCCCCCATCCGCGCGGCATTTTCGACCAGCCGCTCCGCTTCGATGATCCGCAGATAATGCGTCGAGCGGACCATGTCGGCGAGGTTTCCCCCCCAGGTCGAGTTGATTCGCCCAGGCAGGCGAAGCACGTTCTCCGGCACTTCATCCAGCCGCGGGCCGGCCATGACGCCGCAGACTTGCGCCTTTTTTCCGAACGCCAGCAAATCCGGCCGCACTCCAAAATGTTCGCAACACCAGTTTTTGCCGGTGCCACCCCAGCCGGTCTGGACCTCGTCGAAGATCAGCAGCAGCTCGTGTTCGTCACAAATCCGCCGCAGCGTCTTCAACCATTCGCCGCGAAAATGATTGTCCCCGCCCTCACCCTGGATCGGTTCAATGATGATGGCGGCGATGTCCGAAGCTTTCCGGGCAAGAACCTCGCGGATCTGCGCCTCGGCCCGCTGCTCCTTCTCGGTGACCACCGCGGTCCGGCGCGGCTCGCCGAGCGAATAGTCGAGGCTCGGGGCCAGCACGCGCGGCCAGGCGAACTTGGCGAAATAATCGGTCTTGCGCGGCTCGGTGTTCGTCAGGCTCAGCGTATAGCCGGTGCGTCCATGGAACGCGCGCTCGAAGTGGAGGATTTCCGTGCCCCGTTCGCCGTGTCCGGCAACGAGGTTTTTGCGGACCTTCCAATCCATGGCCGCCTTGATCGCATTCTCGACCGCCAACGCGCCGCCATCGATGAAGAAGTAACGATCCAATGGGGACAATCCCATGACGCGGTGGAGGGTGGCCACAAACGTCGCATAGTGCGCCGAATAGACATCCGAGTTGGCCACCTTCGTCTGCGCCGCCTCCGCCAACGCTTGCTGGACTTCCGCCCGCTGAAAGTGGGGATGGTTGAAGCCGACCGGCATGGAACCGTAAAAACCGTAAAAATCGAGCAGCGGCCGTCCGCCGTTGGCGTCCACGAGGTGGCAGCCGTGGCTGCGCGGCAAGTCGATGACGACGCGGAAACCGTCCAGCAGGACGTGTTTTTCCAAGTCCTTCACGACCGCGTTGGCTGAAATGCTCCGCTCTCTTTTCATGCTGCCAAAACCTAATTCGAGTCGGGGAGGCGCGCAAACCGCCGCAACCGCGCGCTTGTGACTTAACTATCGGAAGCGGGCCGGTCGAGGTTAAACTGGTCGTGAGTTTTGAGCAGGGAGGATTCAGGAAGCGGTGCGGACGCCGTAGCCGCCGAGGTGACGAGGCGGGCCGCCCGCCGACCTGCAGGCGGGAATAGGTTTGATGGCAGAATCCGGCCCGTTACCTCGGCATGATAGATTGCGACCGGAAATCGCACTCTGAGTTTGCGGGCCGTTATTCCGCGCCTGCCGGTGATCCAATGCCTGTCGATTCAAAAGCTTCCTATTCTGCGCGACTGCCCCTTTTTGACGCCTTTTCGGCGTATCCGAATCGGCTGTACATGATTTCAGCCGTCCCTGCGGGACTCGGTCCCCGCTGCTTCTTGACCCAGCCTTGAAAGGCTGGGCTATTCTCAATAGTCCCTCCGGGACATGGTCCGCACGTTACGCAGGTGAACTTGAGAGACGCCACGCTAGTTTTCCCGTTTCCGCCGCTCAAGTCGTGATAAATTGCGCCAGGATATTGCACTCTGAGTTTGCGGGCCAGGAATCCGCGCTTGCCGGTGCTCCAATGCTTGTTAATTCAAAGACTGTCTGATCTGCCGGACTGGCGCGTTTATGATTGGTGAAAGGTGGGCCGGCTGCGTTGCGGGTCGCGAGAGCAGGTGCAATCTCTACTATCGTTTGCCCGAGCCTCAACAGGTATATCGCTACTCCAATTTTTGCATCGACTGCTCAAGCGATGAAATCCGGCCTCGAACTAGGGCCTCTTTGCGTAGGGCAACTTCCTTTCGCCACCCCCCCTCTGGACCCATGATCCTAACCTCCAAACTAGAAAAGGTGGCGCGACCCTCGATAATAATAGGATATGCGTTGCTTGAGATTGGAGAGGTTCGCATAGTTACCTGGCTCCTCGAGTCAACAGCCCACTTGTCGATTCTGTAAAGTTTTGGCTCCTCCCCAGAATCGCTGCTGTGCGCGATGATCCCTCCCTGACTCTTCAACACAATCCTGCAGAAATCTCTTAGCTCACTGCTAAATCCAAGCCACGTGCCAAGTATATCATCCCGTTTGGGGGCCACTGGAATCACCCTCGAGAGGCCTACGGCTGCGGACACGAACATCGCGACAAGCGCTAGAGTTAATAATCGCATAGTTTTCTATTTTTCTAATTTCGGGCCGGAACGCCTTGGGGGCGTAAACAGCTCAGTCCGAGTATTGACACAAACTTAGTTCCTCAGATGCTAGAGCCGCTTCGCTTCGTGGGTCCATGTCCCCATCTTTAACCGATCCGCGATCCATTGCACTGTCATTGTCGTTTCCTGAGGCCACCGAGTCGCGATCTTCGCTTTCATTCGATGCTCTTTGCGATGCCTTCGCGGCTCGTTCTCATTCTCGATACGTAATTTCCGGGCCCCGTCGGGCACGAAAGCGGAACTACGATCTTGTGTCAATGCTGAGGAGTGAACCTTCTATGTTCAGACGGGCACAAAATGCGTCCGATATGCGAAGCGTCGCGCGAGTTTGGTGAATGTGTGCAGAGGGAGAAAATCCGCCCTCACCCCGGCCCTTATAGCCTTTCCAAAGTTATTCACCAGCGGCGAGGAGAGCCTTCGGAACCTCTCCCCGCAGCCGATGGTGAATAACTTTGCGTCGCGCATGGTGAAGCCCGTGAATAATTTCCCTTTTGGAGC
>WNGQ01001247.1_pt1 | contig 34429 bp, 37 predicted proteins | sample 5407661 | NCBI WGS metagenome assembly WNGQ01 (sample SAMN13153382, study PRJNA577476) | soil metagenome | isolation source: 60 cm soil or saprolite under Garry oak tree replicate 2 | place: USA:California | collected 2016-06-15 | reverse complement strand
GCGATCGACGCGCCGTCCATGCGGCCGCGCACGCCACCGCCGCAGATCGCGGCGCCCCAATCATTCGTTCCGACGGTCCCGTCGGTCGGCGTGACCGCGGCAGCCCCCGCGCAAGTTCCGAACCCGGCCGTTCGCCCAGACGCCGTCGCTGTCGAGCCAAGCGGTGGCGCCCGGACGGCCAACGCCGTGGCGGTCGACAGCGCGTCGGGGACCAGCACGGTACAGGGCGTGACCGACACTGAAATCCGCTTCGGCATAGCGGCACCCTTCGCCGGCCCGGCCAAGGAGATGGGCCGCCAGCTCAAGCTCGGCATCGATACGGCATTCGCAGCGGCCAATGACAGCGGCGGCATCAGTGGCCGGCAGCTCAAGCTGGTCACTGCGGACGACGGCTACGAGCCTACACGCACCCTCAACGCCATGAAGGAACTCTACGAAAAGAACCAGGTCTTCGGCTTCATTGACAACTACGGCAGTCCGACCGCTCTGATCTCGATTCCCTATGCGCTTGAGCACCATGCGCTCTATTTCGGAGCGTTCACCGGCGCGAATTCGCTCCGGCACGATCCGCCCGACCGTTACGTCTTCAACTTCCGTGCCGGCTACTCCGAGGAGGCGGACGCCCTCGTGCGCTACCTGGTGAAGGTGCGGCGATTGCGTCCGGAGGAGATCGGGGTCCTCACCCAGCAGGACGCCTATGGCGAGGCGGGGATGGACGGCGTCGCCAAGGCGATGCGCGTCCTGCGCGGCGGCAATCAGGGCACGATCTTCAGAATGACCTACAATCGCAACACGGTGAACGTCGACGAGGCGGTGGCGCAGCTGCGCAAACAGAAAATCGCGACGATCAAGGCGGTCGTGCTGGTCGCCACCTACAGGCCGGCGGCAAAGTTCATCGAGAAGACCCGTGATCTCTATCCGGAAATGATCTACGCCACGATCTCCGGCGTCGGCAGCACCGGCCTGGCCGACGAGTTGAAGCTGCTCGGCGCGCGGTACTCGGACGGCGTCATCGTGACCCAGGTCGTGCCGGCGGTGGACAGTTACGCGTCGGTGAGCCTGCTTTATAAGAAGGCGCTCGCCAAATATTTTCCCGGCGAGGCCCCGGACTACGTCTCGCTCGAGAGCTATCTCACTGCCAACATGCTGATCGAAGGCCTCAAGCACGCCGGGCCACAACTGGATACCGAGACGCTGGTGGACGCGCTCGAGAACGTGCGCAACTTCGACATGGGATTGGGACCGCCGGTGGGCTTCGGACCCGCCGAGCACCAGGCAGTGCACAAGGTCTGGGGCACGCAGCTCGACCAGGGCGGCCAATACCACGCCGTCGATCTCGAATAGCTGGTTTTCCAGCTGCGCTCAGCCGATGATCGCCGACGCAAAGCAGCTGACGTTGCGCATCTTCCAACCGAGTTGCGCGGCGCCCGGCCGCAGCACTCCGATCGCCCGCGCGCACAGATGCATCGCGCCGTCAAAACGACGCTGGGCCTGGCGTCCCTCGATGTAGGGTCCGTACAAGACGTCGTGGCGACGCTTCATGGTCTTCGCGATCAAAGAGGTCGCAACGAAAGCAGCAAATCCGATCAGTGCAATGATTTCGATGGTCATGTGAGGCCCCCGCCCTGTTTGATCCCATGGCCTCAAATACACCTTAAATTTTAAAGCCCGGATCTTGGCCGGCTCGACAATTGAATGATCGCGTTATCATTTCTTAAACCATGCAATCGCCCGGCAGGCGTCTTCGACAAAGCACGCTCCAAGCCAAAGCCTGGCGCCCGCGTCCGCCACTTGACCGTCTCCGCGCTAGAGATTCTCTTCGAAGTCTTCGATCGACAGGCCGAACGCCGACATCGCCTCCTCCAGGAGATCGGCAAGCATCGGCGTACCGATCAGGTAGGATGCCGTGCGGTTGTTGTGGGCCTGCGCGGCCTGGGCGTGAAGTTGGCGCCAATTATCGATGTCGCCGTCGCCTCGGCCAAGCCACATCAAGGCGACGAGGTCGATTTGTTCATCGACATTGAGGCCGCGAATGAAGCCGGATAACTCCGAGCGGTCGGTCCCCTTGCCGGCCCCCCGCCCCTGCACGCCATCATCATCGGTGAGATCGGAGATCAGGTCCGGCTCGTCGGCCTCGATATCGGATTGTCGCGCCTTCGAGATGATGAAGACCAGCTTTTCCGGCGATATCGACAGCTCCGGAATCTTCTGCATGCGGCGCTACCTCCTCGATGAACGGACGCTATGCCCCTCCAACAGCCTGTCAAGGCTAGGTGTTTCGCTGTGGGCGGACCTTGCGCGAGATCAAGCGCCGGCGCGAACGGGACTCTACCCCGCGATCGAAGTGCGCGGGGTGGCTTTCGCCGAAAAACACTCTACACGCAGACGAACGGCGCAAGCGCGCGACAGCCTTCCGACGACGGGCGCACGAATATCGGATACCTCAACCACGGCAGGAAAACCACGTACACCATGCAGAAGCAGATGGCGGTCTCGCCGGTCGGAGACCAGCACGATCCTCGCCAAAGCAGTATTTCCGCAACCAGCGCGCCGAGAAATGCGCCGAACAGCCCGTCGAAATATTCCGGGTTCAATCTCGCCTCCACATAGACCACCATCGGCAATTGCTGACCGGTCAAGAGTTTCAAGACCGTCGTCTCGGTCAAGCCGTCCGAGTAGCTGCTGATCCAGTAGCCGACGCAGCATCCCAGCGCGGCAAAGCCAAATCTGAGCGTCCAGGAGATCGCCGTGGCATGCTTCGACCAGAAGCAGAGTGCGAACTGCTGCGTACCGAACGTGCGGGCCGGCAATTCGGGCGAAATCCATCCACTGCTCATGCCCATGACAGCCTCCCCGCTCTCAGCAACTTTGAGAAAAGTTCCCCTTCGTCTCACTTCGGCTGGACACCATGGCAGGATCATGAAGGAACGCGCCGACAGCCGAGCAACTTGCACAAACAAACTTTGATACGGCGGCCCGGCCTATGTCGGCGCAACGACGCGGGCCAGCGGCTTTCCTCGATTCCCTCGAAGGTTGTGCGGCGTCGGCGCCTTGGTCCCGGAACAATGGACTCCGCCGATTACCGGCGTGACCGCATGATGAAGGCTTAACCATCGGCGGCAAAAAAATAACGCCCCGGAGGCTATCACGACCTGCCTTTTTTCGGACAGACTGGGCTGCGAATTCGGCCGCCGAGAAGGCTCAGTTGCCTTTCGTCTCGTCGGCCCTCGTTTGGGCCGATTTTGGTGTTCGGCGTTGCCCAAGCGACAGCAGTCGAGCCTTACCGGAGGATCTTATGAACCGACGTTTCATTCTTGCTTTGCTTGCGGGCATTTCCCTGACCACGACTGCCGTCGCCGAGAACGCCCCGCCCAAGGCGAGGGTCTACATTATCAGCCCGCAAAACGGAGAAACCGTATCCAGCCCTGTCACGGTCCGCTTCGGCCTGTCCGGAATGGGCGTTGCTCCCTCCGGAATCGAGAAGGACAACACCGGCCATCATCATCTCTTGATCGATACCGACCTGCCGAAGCTCGACGAGCCGATCCCGGTGGACGACAATCACAAGCATTTCGGCGGCGGCCAGACCGAGACCCGCATCGCCTTGCCTCCCGGCCAGCACACGCTGCAGCTGCTGATGGGGAATTGGACGCATGTGCCGCATGATCCGCCGGTCATGAGCGACAAGATCACGATCACCGTCGAGTAGCCGCAACCGCAACCCGCCAAGCGGACGGCGTACGGCCGCGTTCAACCGAGCGAGTCCGGACCGTGCGGGAGGTCGGCAAGTGGCAGTCCGCCGGCCGCCCCCCGGGCCATGCCTACCAGGTCGAATCGAACAGCCCAAAATGCGGTTGCTGGGCCACCTGCATCAGCGGACGCGAGGGGCGCGCCTTGGCGATCTTGCGCTTGGGCTGTGGCCTGGCATCGGCCGCCTTCGGGTCAGTCGGCCCGCTCTTGGCCTCCTGCCCCGCCTTCATCTCGGACTCGGATGGCCTGAACTGGGCAAAAGCCTCTCGCACCCGCGCCTTCGGCGGAGCCGCTTCTGCCACGGCCGGGCGCGGCGCGACGATCGCCTGGGCGACGGTTGCCGGGATCAGTGTCGGCACGCTGGTGTCGAACACGACGCGGTCCGGCCACTTCCGGTCGGAGTGGATCCTGAGCGGCGGCCGGTCGGACGACGCGACGTTCATATAGCCGGGAAGCCGCTGCATCGGCAGCACGGCGTCAGCGACAAACAGCAGCGCGAGCAAAGCCCCGCCGACAAAGACAAAATAGCGCAATAAAGGCATTTCCACACCGCTCAAGCCGCGCCCGCGCGCGAACCACCCAGCCAACGGGCGATATGAAGATAGGTTCCTGGAGCCGCCGCCGGGTTCAACCTTGGCGTTAACTTTTTTGCTATCGAGAGGTCCCCATTGACCCGGTCGCGGCCGTGTCGGGACCGGTTTGGACCCGGTTCGCTGCGACGACGGCGCAACTGATCCGGTCGGCGTGGATGTTGACGAAACCGACATGCAGGCGCGCGAAGCGCTTTCTTGCTTTCTGATCGACGGCGACCGGGATGATTCGCCTGCGATCGGTCAGATGGCTGCCGTCACGGCGGGCAAAGGCACAGGCGATTTCAATGTCCTTGACCGCATAGGCATTGTCGTTGCGCAGGGTGAAGGTGACCTGGGCGTTCGATCCAAGGCCGGCCCGGCGCCAGGATTGTGACGAAATGATCAATCCAGCCGCGGGCGGCGCTTCCGACACCGTCGCCGGCGCTTGCTCGGTCGATGCGGACGAACCGGGCTGAGGGTCCTTCCTGACGGCGTCGAGCTTGGATGGTGCCTGAACTGCCGCCGGTGTCGCGACAGGCGCGGCATCGCGGTCGGCGGTGGCGTTGTCAAACGTCGGTAGCACCAGCCAGACCGCGGCCCCGATCAACAGGGTGACCGGCAGGAGCGTCGAGAATAGCCTGGTGCGGCGGGCGGAGGCCACCTCACCCCAAACCCAAAATCCCGGTCCGATGCCGGCGAGGCGACTCACATCGACATGATCGAGTCCAGTGGTCATGGCAGCCACCACGCGGATCCGGCCGCTCGCCAATAAACCGCGCGTACCGAATTAGTTCCCCAAACCGACAATTGGGCGACAGGAATGACGGCGCATGACGGGAATGGCCATGCCATCGTACCATGGATAACATCTCGCGACCGAGGGTTGAAGGCCGCGGCCAACTTAACGCCGTCATTATCACCGCAATTTCGAGTGCGGCTTTTGCTGAACAAGGGGGAAACGATGCCGACCGTCACCTGGGATCACATCCATCTGCGCAGCCCCGATCCGGAGGCGACCGCGGCCTGGCTCGAGGACGTACTCGGCGGCGAGATCGTCAGGGGTCCCGGGCGAATCGACGTAAGGCTGGGCGGCGCCAACGTGTTCATCGCCCCGGTCGCGGCCGGAGATGGCGTCAACTCCCCGCCGGTGACGCCCTATCAGGGGCTCGATCATTTCGGGCTGACGGTGAAGGACATCGATGCGGTGGCTGACGAGATCAAGGCCAAGGGCGTCGAATTCACCAAGGAGCCGACGACGATCCGGCCCGGCGTCCGGATCTGCTTTATCCGCGGCCCGCAAGGCATTTCGATCGAGCTTCTGGAACGCGACAAGAAATACGCGTGATGGGTCCGGTCGGGCCAGGCTGCTGCCGCCGCGGCGATCACCTTCGCAAAAAGTCGTCGTCGCCGCCGCGACGCCGTTGTCCGATCCGCTCGCGCCCCATGCCGACACTTGGAGCCGCGAGGACTTCCAATCCAAATCACGATCCCCGCGACCACGCCACGCGCGTATCGCGAAGATCATGCTTGCGCACGACACGGGTCTCGATTCGATTCGATCCAACCGAATCAGAATCTAGGTCATGCTGCCCGGCATGAAGCAGCGAATGGTCACACCGAGATAGCCTCTGATCGGCCAGACCATGGTGCGCCCGACGCGATTGGGCTCGGTGATCACGGCCTCCTCAGGCACGTCGACCCAGTCGCCCTCGATTCGCACCCGGTAGTGCCCACCGTGCGATTCCCAGTCCACGTCGCTGAGCGCGGTGCCGTCGGCATCCGAGCAGCACGGTCCCTTGCCGCTTTTCAGGCTATCGAACCACGCCTTCAGTTCGGGATTGCTGTTGGCATATTGACCGCGATCGCGGGCCTGCACGAGTTGAGACGCCGCCGCCATCAGCACGGCCACGCCAGCCACTCGCAGTAATCCTCGCCGGCGATTCGCGCCGCGACGACTCCGGTCTTCTTCACCGGTGGTAGAATCAGAACTACGTCGCGGCACAAGGCCGCCAAATTCAGTCCAGTTGTTCATGTCCTTCTCGCTCCAGCACCCCCTATCCAGTGCACGATGACAGATGCATTAAGCGGGCCAACTCCGGATCGCTACGGTCCACCTCTCACGCGAACGTTATGCGGTGCGGGTGATTCGCATTCTGCGTGCGTGATTCACGAGCAACGCGCGCCTGGACGGAGGAAATGGAACCGCTTTTCGTCGCGAAATACGCGACACGCACTTTTTGCAAGCGACTTGAGCAACACAGCGGCGCGCGCGAGTTATCCACTCCCGCGAGAGTTATCCACTCCCAAGCGGTCCCGCGTCTGATCTTCCTGAATCCGAAATTGGAGTGAATTACTCCGCCGCCAGTTCCATCGGCGCGACGCGCGGCAGCACGATCTGGATTCGCGTGCCACCGCCGGGCTCCGAATCGAGGTCGAGCCGGCCGCCCAGTCGATTCGTGACGATGTTGTAGACGATGTGCAGACCAAGCCCGGTTCCGCCCTGATCCCTGCGGGTGGTGAAGAACGGATCGAAGGCGCGACGCCGGACATCGAGACTCATGCCGCAGCCATCGTCGGAAAAGATGATCTCGACATTGTCCTTGCCGCACTCCCGCGCCCTGATATCGATCGCACCGGGCCGCCCGTCGGGAAAGGCGTGCGCGACCGCGTTGAGAAACAGATTCGTCAGGACCTGCCCGTAAGGTCCCGGATAGCTGTTCAAGATGAGATCGGGCTGGCAGTCGACGGTCAGCGTCAGATTGTGTTTGCGCAAGCCCGGCCGCAGGCTCATCACCACCTGTTCGGTCAGATCGGCGAGATCGAAGGGGCGCTTGTCCGAGTAGTTGCGGTCGGCGGCCACCTGCTTGAACGAGGTGATCAGCTCGGCCGCGCGATTGAGATTGGCGACGAGCTGCGAGGACGCATCGCGGCTGGTTTCCAGGAAATCGTTGAGGCTCGATCGCCGGAGCGAGCCGCGCGAGACCTCGGCGGCGAAGTTCGCAGCCTTGCGTTCCAGCGCCGAGGCTACCGTGAGGCTGATGCCGACGGGATTGTTGACCTCATGCGCGACGCCTGCGACCAGCCGCCCGAGGGCCGCAAGCTTTTCGGCTTCGATCAGCGAAACCTGGGTCTCGCGCAGATTGCGCAGCGCGGTTTCCGCCGCCTCCTTGGCCTTGCGCATTTCCTGCTCGCCGCGCTTGCGCTCGCCGATATCGAGCGCCACCGTCACGATGTTCTCGATCTCGCCTTCGGCATCGAGCAGCGGCGTCTTGTTGACCAGCCATTGCCGCAAATTCCCCGAGGAATCCAGATACTCCTCTTCGTAGAAGCCCAACCCGCCCTTCAGATTCAACACCCGCCGGTCGTTCTCGTCGGTCTTCTGCGCACCGTATCGCGACATCAGATCGGTCGTGGTGCGGCCGATGGCGTCCTTGGGCTCGACGCCGAAGATGCCGGCCATGTAGCGATTCATCAGGACATAATGGAGACTCCGGTCCTTGACGTTGATCACTGCGGGCACCGTATCGATCACCTGCTGCAGCAGCCTGCGGCCTTCGGCGATCGCATCTTCGGCGCGCTTCTGGTCGGTGATGTCGCGCACCGTTCCTTCGTAGCGGATCACCTCGCCCTGCTCGTCGCGCACGACGGTGGCGCTGTCGGACAGCCAGCGGATATTGCCGTCCGTGCGCTGCACCTGGTATTCGAATTCGTGCACCACACCGTTGCGATGCATCAGGCGCTCGTATTCCGCGCGCGCGGCAGCGTGCACATAGATCGTCTGCGTCATGTCGCCGATGTTCTCGATCAACTGCTCCGGCGTGTCATAGCCCATGATCCGGGCCAGCGCCGGATTGGCATTCAACAGCGCGCCGGCAGGCGTCGTGACATAGATGCCGTCGACCGAGGATTCGAACAGCTTGCGATAGCTCTCCTCGGCCAATCGCTGCTCGGCGAGCGCGCGCACCGCGGCCTCCCGCGCGGCGTCGGCATCGACCAGGGTGCGGCGGAACACCTCGGCGGCGCGGGCGATGTCTCCGATCTCGTTGTTGACGTCGGTTGCGGGTATCGACATGTCCTTCTGGCCGGCGGCGAGCGCCCGGATCGCGCCGGCGATCGACGCCAGCGGACGCACGGTGCGGCGAACCACGAAGGCAGCCGCGAAAAACGCGATCAGGACGCCGATCGTACCAAGCACGATGCTCTGCCATTTCGCTTCCGAAAGCGTCCGCGCGAAAACATGCGACAGCACCCGCCCTCGCCGCGCGCTGAGCTCGCGGAGCAGCTCCGTCACCCGCCCGATCAGCCGGCCTTCCGTCCCCAGCACTTCCTTGTCGAGCTTCGTGATCTCGCCTGCGGTGCCGGCGATCGCCGTCACTGCATCGGCATAGCCATCGACCGCCGAGCGCAGCGCCGCATCGTCGATGGTGAGCGCGCGCATGCGCCGCGCCGTCTGTTCGGCGCCCGCGGGATCGTCCGCCAGCAACGCCGATGTGATTTCGTCCTGGGCCCGCAACAGCGTCGTCGCGCTGGTCCGGTCCACGACATCGGTAACCACCGATTCGAGTCGCGCCCGGGCCGGAGGCAGCGCCCTCAGCAGTTCGGCGCGGCGCGAAATCAGGACGCTGACGCGCTCGATGCCGTCTTGATAGTTGGCGAGCCGCTGGGTGACGCCGTCGATCATGTCCTGCTGTTCCGGCGCCAGTCCCAGCCGTGTCTTCTTCAGAAGCTCGTTCAATTCGGAAGCCACGGTGCCGACCCGATCGGGCCTCGCGCCGGGATCCGTGACGAAATCGCGCGCGGCGAGCCGCAGCTCGTTCATGCGACGGTCGATCTGCTCGGCGAGGTCGCCGACATCCTGCAGTCGCTGCAGCTCGGCGAACGTCGTATCGATGCGGCGGATCGCGATCACGCTCGCCATGCTGGTTGCGGTAATCAGCGCCAGGAGGAGAAGGAAACTGCCAAAGGTGAGCTGTCCGATCGAAAGCGAATACGATCGAAATCGTTGCAGGATCGCGGCGAACGCTTGTCGCATGATTGCAAAGGCACCGGAATCGGAGGCTGTCATGAATGGTGGCTGCAAGAGTATACGACGGATCGTGCATGCATGAGAACAGGTTGCAAACCCGGCCGCGCGCCGCGATGCCCTGCGCTGCGCGAGGACTTGGCGTCGTTTGCCCCGGCCCCACGACCGCCGGCGCCGATTCGCACCTGAACGAAAAGCGCTGGACTGGAGGGAGGCCCGTAAATCCACGGGTGATGCCGGCCTCCTCGACCTATCAGGCAGCTTTCGGGGTCGCCTTCCTGGCCGCAGGGATCGTCATCGCGGCGACGCCGATCACCACGCAGACCAGCCCGATCCAGGCGGTGGGCGCGAGATGCTCGCCGAGAAACAGCACGCCGATTGCGACCCCGATCGGGACCCGCATGTAGGCCTGCGCCGTGGTGCCGACCGAACCCAACGTCTGGATCAGCCGGAAATAAATCACGAAGGCCAGCGCGGTGGAGAAAACGGCAAGCCCGAGCAGCGCCAGCAGCGAGACGGCCGATGGCGCCAGCGTCCAGGGCCGCTCGACGACGAGGCAGAGCGGGATCAGAATCGCCGCGCCTGACAGCAACGAGCCCGCCGCCGGCGCCATCGGATCGAGCCCCTTGAAACCGCGGCTGAAGATCGCCCCACAGGCATAGCAGATGGTCGCCACGACGATGGCGATCTCCGCGAGAAGGCCGTGGCCGATATCGTGGAGGGCTTCGACGCCGACGATCAGGCAAATCCCCGTCATCCCCGCGACGGCACCGACCAACTTGCGCGGGGTTGCCGCTTCGTGCCGCGTGATCGCCGCCGTGAACAGGAACGCGAACATCGGCGACGCGGAATTGAGGATGGTCGCAAGCCCGGCATCGACGAAACGTTCGCCCCAGGCAATCAGTGTCCACGGGATCACGCTGTTGAGACAGGCCTGGAACAGGAACCGTCGCCAGGGGCGCCATCCCGCGGCAGCCTCACCCCGCGTCCGCGCATGATTGCCACGAGCAAGATTCCGGCAATCGCCGTGCGTGCGGCGATCAGGGTGATCGGCGCAATGGTGGCCACGCCGAGCTTGATGAAGGTGTAGGACGCGCCCCAGAGCGTGGCGAGGAGGAGCAGCAGCGCCAGCTCGCGCGACAAATTGCGATGCGAATTGAGGGTGTCCATTGGCCGTGGTTCCATTCCCGATCATGAGCCGAGATGGAACGTACATGCCCGCGTTGCCACGATACTTCGTCACCCGTCGAACTATCCCAGAGCGCCGACCTCGAACAGCTCGCCGTCGTAGCCGGCCTCGCGGGGAATGCGCAGCTGACGGCCGCCATTCAGCCTCGTCATCACCGGCATCACGGTCACGATCGGCTTGCCCCTGGCCTCTTCGAGCGCGGCTTCGACGCTGCCCTGCTTGCCGAGCTTGATCAGATTGCGCGTGGTCGGGAATGGCAATTTGAAGCGCCCATTCTCGCCGCCTTCGAGCGCCTCGCGCGGCGAGACCCAGATCGAGTCGGTGGATTCCTTGCCGTCGTGGGCGCCGAGTTGGTCCGGCGGCGCCGCGGCGAGGAAGAACCAGGTGTCGAAACGCTTCGGCATGCCCTCCGGCGTGATCCAGTGCGCGTAGGGAATGAGTTCGTCGAGCGCGAGCAACAGGCCGTTGTCGGAGAGCACCTTCAGGAAGGAGGTGTTGCCGTCGCACAAATCGTTGCGATGCGCGGCTTCGATTGCGCTCGCGCGTCCGGCATCGATCAATGCGCCCGAGCCCTTGCTCCGTGCCAGGAGAATGCCGCTTTCCTCGAAAGTTTCGCGGATCGCCGCGATCCGGAAACTCAGGGCGCTAGTATCGAGGCCCTCGCCGCCGACCAAAAGGTCGCCGCTCTCGATGATCTCGCGATCGCCCTTGTCGACGCTGCCGCCTGGGAACACCAGCGCGCCGGAGTTGAAGTCGATTTCATAATGGCGGACCATCATGAAGACTTCGATCTCGTCGTGGCTCTTGCCGTCGACGTTGCGGCTGTTGCCGTCAACGCTTCTCGCATTGCAGTCGCGCAGCAGGAGGACGGTCGACGCGGGACGCGGGGCGACGATCTCGGCCATGGGACTAGCCCGCCGCGCTCGACTGCGGCTGCAGATTGGCTCTGCGGTCGACCCGGGCCACCCGCGAGAGCAGGTAATCCACTTCGGCTTTCGCGGCCGCGGTGATGCCGGCGCCGGGCTTGCGCTGCGCGGAGGAAGCAATGATGCCACGCTTCTGCAGCACATACTTGCGCACCGCGAGCCCCGCGCCCGGCTGCTGCTCGTAGCGGATCAGCGGCAGATGCGCGTCGAACAGATCATGCATGGCGTCGCGCTTGCCCTCCTTCGACAGTCGCACCACATCGATCAGCAGTTCAGGGAAAGCATAGCCCGTCATCGCGCCGTCGGCGCCGCGCTCCATCTCGAAATCGAGAAACAGCCCGCCATTGCCGCAGAGAATGGACAACGGCCGCAGCGAGCCGTCCTTCTGGAAGGAGCGCAAGGTGGAGATCTTTTCCAGCCCCGGCCAGTCCTCGTGCTTGAGCATCACGCAGGAGGGGCTGTCCATCACGATCTTGCGGATCACCGAGGGTGTGAACACCACGGTCAGGGTCAGCGGATAGTCCTGCAGCACCCAGGGAATATCGTCGCCGATCGCCTCCTGCGCCTGCTTGAAATAGGTCGTGATCTGATCGTCGGTGCGGAGCGTCGGCGGCGGCGCGATCATCACGCCGGCCGCACCCGCATCCATCGAGGCGCGCGCCAGCGATCGCATCGATGCAAAGCCCGGCGCGGAGACGCCGACGATCACCTGCATGGTCTTTGAGCTCGTCGTGGCGCGCTTGACGAAGCGGACCGCGACCTGCTCGGCTTCCGCGGCATCGAGCTTCGGCGCCTCGCCGAGAATACCGAGCACGGTCACGCCCTCGCAGCCGACCTCGGCGTAGAAATCGGTCAGGCGGTCGATCGACCGCTCGTCGATGCGGCCGTCGTCATGGAACGGCGTCGGCGCAATCGCGAAGGTGCCTTTGGCCTCGGCGGTGAGTTTTGTCATGTGCCTCTTCTCTTTCTATTGTCTTTTATCGTCATTCCGGGGCGCGAGTGAAACGAGCGAACTACGATGTGCAATTGCACATTGGCGAATCTCGAGGTTCTCAGATGTGCAATTGCACATCATGGTTCACGCTGCGCGCGCCCCGGAATGACGGTGTCCATCAAAACCGCCGCGCGCCCATCTTGATCTGTTGTTCCGAGAAGAAGATGTCCTTGGCGTGGTCGACGATATCCTGCGCCTTCCAACCCGTGAACGAGGGTTTCCAGCCTTCCATTTCCATCATCCGCATCTCCCGCACGCCGCGCGGGCCGGAGACGCCGAGCACCTTGCCGGTCTGGTCGCCCGACAACTCGCTGACCATGTATAGCACGGCCGGCGCGATGCCGTCCGGCCCGAGGGCAGCATTCGGATTTTCCTTGTAGCGCGGCAGGTCGGAGGTCATCCGGGTCAGCGCGCCGGGGGCCAAGGTCCAGACCCGGATATTGTATTTGCGGCCCTCGATCGCGAGCACGTTGGACAGGCCCCAGATGCCGCCCTTGGCGGCGCCATAATTGGTCTGGCCGAAATTGCCGATCAGGCCCGAGGTCGACGACGTATTGACGATGACGCCGCCGCCATTGTCGCGCATCCAGCGGAACACCGGCTGGGTGCAGCAGAAGGTGCCTTTGAGGTGCACCTTGATCACCCGGTCCCAGTCCGCTTCGGTTGCCTTCGCAAAAGTCTGGTCGCGCAGGATGCCGGCATTGTTGACGAGGATATCGGCGCGGCCGAAATGCTTGATGGCGTCGTCGAACACCGACTGCCCGCCCTCGATGGTCGAGACGTCGGCGCCATTGGCGACGGCGCGGCCGCCCTCGGCCTTGATCGCATCCACCACCTGTTGCGCCATCGAGGTGTCCGCGCCGGAGCCGTCGCGCGGGCCGCCGAGATCGTTGACCACCACCGCCGCGCCCTCGCGTGCGAACAGTTTGGCATAGGCTTCGCCGAGCCCGCCACCCGCGCCGGATATCAGCGCCACCTTGCCGTCGAGTAGTCCCATGGTGTTTTTCTCCCTGCTCGTTCATTATTCCGCTGTCTTGGCCGGGCCTGTCCCGGCCATCCACGTCTTCTCCTTTCGAGAAGGAAGACGTGGATGCCCGGCACAAGGCCGGGCATGACGACAACAACTGAGAGCCTCGCTCGCGGCTTTCACCCCAGCACCGTCCTGCCGCTCTTGATGACGGTGGCGCCCCTCGCCTTCACCCGCGCCTCGAATGAAATGACGTTGCCGTCCTTCCACAGATCCATGGTCACGGTCTCGCCGGGATAGACCGGCGCGGAGAACCGCGCGGCATGCTGCCTGAAGGCTGTGGGATCGTAGTCGGCATAGGTCTGCAGGATGCCGCGGCAGGTGATGCCGTAGGTGCACATGCCGTGCAGGATCGGCTTCGGGAAGCCGGCGCGTTTGGCGGTTTCGGGATCGGAATGCAGCGGATTGCGATCGCCGCACAGACGATAGACCAAGGCCTGATCGGAGCGCGTGGCAATCTCGATGGTCTTGTCGGGGTCGCGCGTCGGCACCTTATGCGGATCGGGCTGGCCCTCGGAGGGCCCGCCGAAGCCGCCATCGCCACGCGCAAAGCGCGAGGCCACCAGCGTTGCGAGCTTCTCGCCCTTGTCGTCCCTGAGAATGGTCTGATGCCGGATCACCGCGCCCTTGTCCTTGCCCTTGTCGAAGACATCCAGCACCGATGAATCGGCGGTGATGTGGGCTGCGGTCGAAAGCTGCTTGTGAAACGTGATGTCGCGCTCGCCGTCGACCACCATCAAGCGGTTGAGGTTCATCTCGCCGGGCCCCGCGCCCCACGCCGCCACCGACGCAAACGTCGGCACCACCTTGAGCGGCCGCGGCATGGCTGTCGCCTCGTTGACGAAGGCGAGCTCCTGCTCGTCCATCGGATCGGCGCCCATGCCGATGCCATAGGCGTAGAGCATCACCTCGCGATCACCGTAGGCGTATTTCTGGCCGAGGTTTTTCAGCGCCATCAACTCGTCATACTTGATCGGCATGTGCGGTTTTCTCTCGAAATTTTTTCTGCTCGTCATGCCCGCGAAAGCGGGCATCCAGTAATCACCGGCGTTTACTGGATCCCTGCTTGCGCGGGGATGACCTCTCGCGCGTGGCGCGCTTCGTGCGCAATCTTATTACACCGGCGTGAAGAACGGTAGCGGCGCGCCGTCGGTCGGCTTGAACACGATCCTGACCTTCTGGCCGATCTTCAGTGTCTCAAGATCGCAGTCGACGAAATTGGTTTGCAGCGACGGACCTTCCTTCAACGTGACATAGCCGATCGCGTAAGGCCCGGTCGCGGATTTGCGCATCAGGCTGAAGGTGTAGATCGTGCCCTCGCCCGAACTTTCCTCCCACACCGTCTTGTCGGAGAAACAGAACGGGCAAATCGAGCGCGGAAAGTAATGCGCCTCGCCGCAAGCCGTGCAGCGCTTGATCATGAACTTGCCCTGCTTCGCGGCGTCCCAGAATGGCGCGGTCTCAGGGTTGGTCGCCGGCGCCGAGTACTTCCTTGCTTCAGCCATCACACGCGCTCCAGAATGCAGGTCGAGGCGGCGTGGCGCACGCCCAAAAGTCCGCCGGTGCCGTGTGCGATCGCGAGATCGCAGTTTTGGACCTGCACCTTCGGATGCGCTTCGCCACGCAATTGCCTGACCGCCTCGAGGATCTTGGTCATGCCGCCGCGGTTGACCGGATGGTTGCTGCACAAGCCCCCGCCGTCGGTGTTGAACGGCAGCTTGCCGACGCCGGAAATCAGGTTGCCGTCGGCGACGAACTTGCCGCCCTCGCCCTTCTTGCAAAAGCCGAGATCCTCGAGCTGCATCAGCACGGTGATGGTGAAGCTGTCGTAGATCGACGCGTATTTGATATCCTTCGGCGTGACGCCAGCCTCCTCGAAGGCGCGCGGCCCGGACCAGACGCCGGCCGAGTAGGTCAGGTCGAGATCCTTGCCGCCGCGCGGTCCCTTCATCGCCTCGCCATGGCCGATCAGGCGCACCAAGGGCTTCTTCAGGCTCTTCGCGATCTCCGGCGTCGTTACGATCAGCGCGCCGCCGCCGTCGGTGATGACGCAGCAATCGAGCCGGTGCAGCGGATCGGAAATCATCGGCGAGTTCAGCACGTCCTCGACGGTGACGACATCCCTCAGCATCGCGTGCGGATTATGTTGCGCGTGATGGGAGGCCGCGACCTTGATCCAGGCGAGCTGCTCGCTGGTGGTGCCGTAGTCGTGCATGTGGCGCATGGCACACATGCCGTAGGCATTGTGGGTGGTCGCCCCGTACGCCGCCTCGAAATCGGCTTCCGCACCGGCGGCGCGCGGCGGCATCGGCCCGGTGCGCGGCTTGCCGGCGAGCGTGATCAGCGCGATCGAGCACTTGCCGGCGGCAATGGCTTCGGCGGCATGGCCGAGATGGATCAGGTAGGAGCAGCCGCCGGTCTCGGTGGAATCCATGTGACGCACCTTGAGGCCGAGATAGTCCACCATCGGCCACAGCCCGCCCGGCGCGTCGCCGGCGCAGAAATAGCCGTCGATATCGGTCTTGGTCAGGCCAGCGTCTTCGATCGCACCCTTGGCGACTTCGGCGTGGAGCTGTGCGGTGGATTTGTCGGGTGCGTGCCGGGTGGGATGCTCATAGATCCCGGCAATGTAGGCCTTGCCCTTGATGGTCAACTCGTTCTCCGCTGGCGTTTCTCTTCTTGCTTGTTCCAGCGTTTTTTCTGGCCTGTCGGGGCGACCTTGGCAAGCGCGGAAAATATTCCGTGGCGCGAGAGGCGCGCCAAATAGAGCGCGCGACGCATTCTCCCTCCGTCGTTGCCCGGCTTGACCGGGCAACCCCAGTATTCCAGAGATTGGTGATTGAACCGATGGGCCGCGGTGTACTGGATCGCCCGCCTTCGCGGGCGATGACAGCTGAACATGTGAAGCGCATCAATGAGGCACACCTCCGCCTTCTCGCGGCATGAGATGTCCGAGTTGTGCATTATCTTGGACCCTCTGATATCAAGAGGGCGCAGGGAAGACCGGGTGCCGGCTGGCACCCGTGGCCCCCTGTGCGCCAAGTAGCGCTAAGAATGCACAGGAGGAAAACCACAGGCGAAGCCGGATGCAACCGGCCTTCCCTGCGCAATGGTTTGACAGCTTACTTCGCGCTCTCCCCGGGGACCGGGCTTTCTTGCCCCCGTCATCGGCGCGATGCGTTCGCATCGTCGCCCACTTGGCATCAGCGTCGGGATGCCAGGACCACACGACTTCGCCGTACGCGGAAGCATCATTCGTCTTTGATGCCGCGCGTCCATCGCACCCCGCCTCGCGTTTCGTGACGATTGGCCGTAACGCCCCTCTTGTCGAGGCGGGATGCGCGAGAGCATCGTTGTGATTTGCCCGACGGCGCAAGCGCGCACCCCTGCGGCAGATTGGCACGACGGGCAATTTGTGCATGGGGCGTATGCGGCATTGCCCGTCGGGCACGTTGATCCCTCCCCGCGAGCTCTTGCGAGCGGGGAGGGATACGAGGAGCCCCGCGTCACTATCAAATGCAGCAACACAAAGCGAAGCGTGCCCACCGCGATAACGCTCGCGGAAAGGATGGTGGGGCCCGGCGCTCGCGCTGTTGCGCTCGTCAGGGGGCGCGCATTCGCGCGACCCGTGGGCTTGGCCGGGACGACCACAAAATTGAAGCAGCAGCCTGCTCCGGTTCCATCGCGCTGGAACACTCACCCCGACCGTCGCTCACAGCCGCGAAAATGCATTGCGCGCGTTAATTCATCAGCAAGCACGTTGAACGCACGCGTCGAACCGTGTGACATATGTGTGCACGCTGTACGCGCGCGCGCAAGCCGACTATGTTGCCCGGACAAAAGGCCGCTCCGTTCGCCCGACCGGGAAAAATGGAGCGTTCAGTGGGGAGCCGATCATGCCCGACACCAAGCCGACTGCCCCGCTCGATTCTCCGTCTTTGACAATCTCGATCCCCCGCCAGGACATCCGCCGGCAGTCCCCCCCGCCGGCACAAGTTCCGGTGGCGGCGGACCCACGGCTGACGATGGCTGGCAGACCCATGTGATCGAGTTCTTTGCAATCGGAACGGCCGTGCTTCCGCTGGATCAAGAGATCGCACCGGAGAAAATAGCCGATCCGATCATGGTGCTTTCGGTGAATGATTGAAACCGGCTGCCGAACCTGGCGACACCCAAAGAGGAAGACCAATGTCATTCTACCGAGGCATGACCTGCGAGAACGTGACCATCAAAGGCGACAAGGGAACCCCGATCACCGCGTATGTGGCGAGGCCGTCCGGTCCTGGCCCCTTTCCGGGCATCGTGCTTGTCCACCATCTCCCGGGCTGGAGCGAGTTCTACATCGAGACGACGCGACGCTTTGCGCATCATGGGTATCTTGCGATCTGCGCCAATCTCTATGAGCGTGCGGGCCACGGCAACCCGGACGACGTCGCTGCGAAAGTGCGCGCCGACGGCGGCATTCCCGACGCCCAGATGGTCGGCGATACCGAAGCGGCTGTGGCGTGGACACGCGCGCAGTCCGATCACAACGGCAAGGTCGGCATTTTCGGCTCCTGCTCCGGTGGCCGGCACGCCTTCATCTATGCCTGCCAGAAGAAGGACGTCGACGCCTGCGCCGAGCTGTGGGGCGGCCGCGTGGTGATGGGCAAGGAGGAGCTCAATGCCAAGACGCCGGTCGCGCCGATCGAGATGACCAAGGACCTCTGCTGCCCACTGATCGGCATTTTCGGCAATGACGACCGCGCGCCGAGCCCCGAGCAGGTCAACCAGCACGAGGCCGACTTGAAGAAGCACGGCAAGGTGCACGAATTTCACCGCTACGACGGCGCCGGCCACGGCATCTGGTACTGGCACCGGCCGCTCTACCGGCCGGAGCAGGCCATGGACGGCTGGAGCAAGGTGCTCGCCTTCTTCAGCAAGCATCTGGCGAAGTAGGAGGCGTCGGACATGTGCACGTCCATTATCGAGATCGCCCATGCGGAGGGCATGGCCAAGCGCGGGGACGAATGGTTCCCGCTCTCGCTGGCGGTGGTTGCCTATGACCATGCGCGCCACGCGCCTCTCGGCGACGTCATCACGCTCGACTTCATCAACACGGGCCTCGAGCCCGGGGCGCGAGCCGGGATCGAGCTGACGCTGGAGACGGCCAAGGAGCTGCGCGCCGCGCTCGACCGGGCCATTGCCGCCGCCGAGTTCGAGGAGGCGGAAGTTAGGGGCAAGGGCGCCGTGCCCCGCCTCGCTCCGGCAGCGTGACACGCGCCCGGATCTGCCCAGAGCTAACGGCCTTGGTCCACCTACGCATTCAACTGCTGGCGAAGCCTTGGCAAGCGTGGAAATATTCGCTGCGCGAGATGGTATTAGTCCTCGTGTCCCGGGCGCGGCGCAGCGTGCAACGCTGCTCCGCAGAACCGGGACCCACAATCTCATGGACCACGGATCAGCAAAAGGCCTGCCTGCCGACCCCGGAAGAGGCCGCGCTGATTATCGCATTCGACGTGCGACGAGCCGAGGGTGGCTCGATTGACATCGCCTTCTACAAGTTCCGTGCGCGGCGCCTTCGCAAGCAGGCCGACGTTCAGGCCAGCTATCGGATCGATCTCGTTCCGAAAATCCGGCAACAGCTAGGGAGGATTGCCATGGGTGTGATAGTACGCGCACTCTTGCTGCTCGTCGCGGGCCAGCTTTCCGCGCATGCTCAGGAAGCGAAGGTGATCGAGCCGCAGGCTGGAACCTGGAAGACATGGGTGATCGCCTCTGGCGCACAGCTCCGCGTTCCGCCGCCGCCCGATCCCGCGGCCACTGAGAAGGAGCTCGGCGAGCTCGTGCGGATCGCGGCAACGCGCGATGCCGCTGGGCTTGATCGTGTCGCCTATTGGGACACGGGCTCGCCGTCCTATCGCTGGAGCGAGATTGCGGTTGCCGAGCACCTCAAGATCGGAACTCCCTGGCAGATCGCAGCACGCGATCTGGCGCTGATGCACATCGCAATCTACGACGCCATGGTCGCAGCCTGGGACAGCAAGTACCACTACAACCGGCAGCGTCCGAGCGCAGTCACCGCCGATCTCGCGACCGCGTTGCCGAACCCGCCGAGCCCGTCTTATCCGGCCGAGCATGCGGTCGCGGCGGGCGCGGCATCAGAGGTCCTGGCTTACATTTTCCCGGAGCGCGCCGGCTTCCTCCGGAAGCTGGCCAATGAGGCGGCCCGCTCGCGACTGATCGCGGGCGTCAACTACGCAAGCGATGTCGAGGCGGGCATGGCGCTCGGCATCCAGGTCGCCGCACTGGTGATCGCGCGCGCAAAGTCGGACGGAACGGACGCCAAATGGCCAGGTTCGGTGCCGACCGGCCCCGGCAAGTGGACCGGCACGAATCCCATCCTGCCAATGGCCGGCACCTGGAAACCGTGGGTGCTGTCCTCGCCAGGCGAATTCCGCCCCGGCCCGCCGGTCGCCTACGATTCGTCCGAGAAGGCAGCGGAGCTCGCCGAGATCAAGAGCTTTCCGCGCACGCCGCAAACAAACAATGAGGCGCTCTTTTGGGAGAGCGCCGTCGGCGGATTGCGCGCATATCAGTACTGGAACGACCAACTCGGCCGCAAGACCCTGGAATACCGGCTCGACAACAACCCGCCGCGCGCCGCGCGTGCATTCGCGCTGCCGTTCATCACACTCTATGATGTCGGCATCGCCTGCTGGGAAGCCAAATACACCTACTGGGCAATACGTCCCTTCCAACTCGACCCGGACGTCAAACCACTGTTCGCCACGCCCAACCACCCAAGCTACCCGGCGGCGCACGCGTGTGCTTCGATCTCCGTCACCCGGATGCTCGGTTATCTGTTCCCGCGCGATGCGGAAGCTTTTGCGGCGCTCGGCGAGCGAGCCGCGGAGTCGCGCATTTGGGCGGGCATCCACTATCGCAGCGACATCGTCGCCGGCCGCCAACTTGCCATTGCGGTTGCCGACAAAGTGATCGACCGTGCGATGCAGGACGGCGCGCAATGAATTGAACCACGGTCGCAACCGGGCGGGAAAGCGATACCTACTCCGCCGCCAATTGCCTTGGCGCGGGCGGCGGATTGGCGAGATCGGCGGCGAGTTGCGCGTAGCGCGCCTTGGCCTCCTGCACCGCCTTCTCCTTGACCGGTCCGTAGCCGCGAATGCGATCCGGCAGCGACAGCAGTTCGACCGCGATCTCGACGTTGGCCGGCGACAGCAGCGACAGCACGGTGGCGACATCCTTCTCGTAACCGGCAATCAGGTCGCGCTCGAGCTTGCGGTCGGCGCTGTGGCGGAAAATGTCCAGCGGCGTGCCGCGCAGGACGCGCAGCTTCGCGAGCAGGCGGAAGGCCTTCATCATCGAGGGACCGAAGGCGCGCTTCTTCGGCCGGCCGAGCGCGTCGACGCCGCGCGACAGGATCGGCGGCGCGAGATTGAAGCTGATCTTGTAGTCGCCGTCGAACTGCTCGCGCAGCTCTCGTTCGAAGCGGCCATCGGTAAAGAGCCGCGCGACCTCGTACTCGTCCTTGTAGGCGAGCAGCTTGGCGTAATTGATCGCGACCGCGCGCGGCAGCGCCTCGCCATAGCCGCCCGTGGTCGCGGCGGCGCGCACGTCGCCGACGAGCTTGCGATAGCGCCGCGCCAGCCGCTCGCTCTGATAATCCTTCAGAAGCGCACCGCGATGGGAGATGATCTCGTCGAGCGACATCGTGTCCTGCGTCTTCGGGACGACCGGCGCGTCCTGCCCCTCCAGCATGATGGCCAAGCGCTCCGGGTTCGCTGCGGCGAGACGGCCGAGCCGGAAGGCTTCGGTATTCATCTTGATCGCGACGCCGTTGATCTCAATCGCCTGTTCGATCGCCGCAGCCGTGAGCGGCAGCAATCCGCTCTGATAGGCGTAGCCGAGCATCATCATGTTGGTGGCGATGGAATCGCCGAGCAGCGCTTCGGCGGGCTTGGTGAAATCGAGGAAGGCGGAGTCCTTGCGCAATGCAGTTTCAAGGACGTTCGAGACCTTGCGGTTCTGGAAATTGAAATCGCGGTTGAGGATGAAATCGGCGGTCGGAATGATGTGGCTGTTGATGACGCCAACGGTACGGCCCGACTCGCAGAGCGAGATGGTCTCCTTGGCGCCGGCCACCACCTCGTCGGCGGCGAGCACGAGATCGGCGGTGCCGGTGACGATGCGCGAACAGGTCACGTCGGCGGTGTGCTCGGAGAGCCGCACATGGCTCAAGACAGCGCCGCCCTTTTGCGCCAGCCCCGACATGTCGAGGATCATCGAGGCCTTGCCCTCGATGTGCGCGGCCATGCCGAGCAGCGCGCCGATCGTGAGTACGCCGGTGCCGCCGACGCCACCGACCGCGACATTATAGGGCCGCTCCAGCGCGGGCTTCTCCGCTGGCTCCGGCAGTTCGCCGATCTCCCCGACGTCCGCAGGCGCGCGATGGCGCAAGGACCCGCCGTCGATCGTGACGAAGGACGGGCAAAAACCCTTCACACAGGAATAGTCCTTGTTGCAGGACGACTGATTGATGGTGCGCTTGCGCCCGAGCTCGGTCTCCAGCGGTTCGACCGAGATGCAGTTCGATTGCACCGAGCAGTCGCCGCAGCCCTCGCAGACGGCGGGGTTGATGTAGAGACGGCGCGGCGGATCCTCCATGGTGCCGCGCTTGCGGCGGCGGCGCTTTTCGGCGGCGCAGGTCTGCACGAACACGATCGCGGACGCCCCTTTGGTCTCGCGCAAAGTCTTCATGACCGGATCGAGGTCGTCGCGATGCGCGGTCTTGACGCCGGGCGCGATGCTGTCGGGCGGATAGGCGTCGGGATTTTCCGAGACCAGATAGATCTCGCGGATGCCTTCGGCGTGAAGCTGGAAGGTGATCTGCTGTGGCGAGAGGTCGCCGTCGTGGCGCTGGCCGCCGGTCATCGCGACCGCGTCGTTGTAGAGGATCTTGTAGGTAATGTTGGCCTTGGAGGCGATGGCCTGACGGATGGCGAGGATGCCGGAGTGGAAATAGGTGCCGTCGCCGAGATTGGCGAAGATGTGTTTCTCGTCGGTGAAGGGGGCGACCCCGACCCAGGGCACGCCCTCCCCACCCATATGGGTGAAGGTCTCGGTGCTACGGTTCATCCACAGCGCCATGAAGTGGCAACCGATGCCGGCCAGCGCGCGGCTGCCTTCCGGCACCTTGGTCGAGGTGTTGTGCGGACAGCCGGAACAGAAATAGGGCGTGCGGGAGATCGGGGCGACCGCCTGCATCTGGGTCGCCATCCGCCCGTTGAACCAATCGGCCTTGGCACGCAGCATGGCCGCGATTTCAGGATTGAGGTTGAGCCGCAAGAGCCGTTCGGTCAGCGAGCTTGCGAGAGAGGCGACGCTGAGCTCCTCGGCGAAGGGGAGAAAGCGCTTGTCGTGATCGTCCATCTTGCCGACGATGCGCGGACGGACATCGTCGCGCCAGTTGAACAGCTCCTGCTTGACTTGATTTTCGACGATCTCGCGCCGTTCCTCGATGATGAAGATCTCTTCCAGCCCGACCGCGAACTGCCGCACGCCCTCCGGCTCCAGCGGCCAGGGCATGCCGATCTTGTAGAGCCGCAAGCCGATCTTGGCGGCAACCTCGGGCGTGACGCCGAGCTCGCGCAGCGCCTGGCGGATGTCCTCATAACTCTTGCCGGAGGCCATGATGCCGAACCGCGCATTCGGCGAATCCATGGTGACGCGATTGACCTTGTTGGCGCGGGCAAAGGCGATTGCGGCAAAGCCCTTGTAGTCCTGCAAGCGGCGGTCCTGGTCGAAGCGGTCGTCGGGCCAGCGCAAATTGAGGCCGCCCGGCGGCAGCTCGAAGTCAGCGGGAATGACGAACGGCGTCATCTCGTCGGTGAGGTCGATCTCGGCCGTGGTCTCCACGGTCTCGGTGATCACCTTCATGCCGACCCAGCAGCCGGAATAGCGCGACATCGCGATGCCGAGCAGGCCCATCTCGATCATTTCGTGGATGCTGGAGGGATAGAGATAGGGCATCAGCGCGGAGATGAAGGCGTGGTCGGACTGATGCGGGACGGTGGAGGATTTGGCGCCGTGGTCGTCGCCGGCAAGACAAAGCACGCCGCCGTTCTTGGCCGAGCCCGCGGCATTGCCGTGGCGGAAGACGTCGCCGCAGCGGTCGACGCCGGGGCCCTTGCCGTACCAGATGCCGACCACGCCGTCATGCTTGGCGCCGGGCGACAGATTGAGCTGCTGCGAGCCCCAGATCGCGGTGGCCGCGAGATCCTCGTTCACGCCGGGCTGGAACTTGATGTTGTATTGTTCGAGGTGCTTGCGGGCGGCGAAAAGCTGGAGGTCGTAGCCGCCGAGCGGCGAACCGCGGTAACCGGAGATGAAGCCTGCGGTATTGAGGCCCATGGCCCGGTCGCGGCGGATCTGGGCCATCGGCAGGCGGACCAGCGCCTGGATGCCGGTCAGGAAGACATGGCCGGACGACGCCGTGTATTTCTGATCCAGACTGATCGGACCCTGATTGATTCCCATTCCGCCCTCTCAAGCCTTTGGCCCGCCCGACTCTTTAGCTAGTCACGCCGCGCGACCGTACCAGTGTATGTCGGCTGCCGCGATCGGCGCATCACAAATCTCCGCAAGGCAAGCCTGGCCTGCGCAAATCGCAATTTCGTGGCGGGAATGCGCAGGGCCGCTTTTCGGTTGTGTCGTCCGGACGCTCTCGAGCGAAACGGCATGACGCGCCCGCCTGCCCTCGAATTGGGCTGTTGGGGAGGCGGAAAGGTATCCGACGATGCGGGCGATTCCGGTTGGAAGTAGAACAGTGTCCCGGACGCGGTGCAGCACGAAGTGATCCGACGCAGAGCCGGGACCCATTCGGGGACCCCGGATCAGCAGCGCACCGTTTCACGTTGCGCTGCGTCCGGGAACGGCTGAACTCTACTGGCGTCACCGCTGATCGCCGCTAAAGACGAATTTCGGCATTTCCCATTTGTAGCGGATCGCAAGCAGGCGAAACGTCAGCCCGAGCACGAATGTGAGCGCGGTCCAAAGCTCGTCGTTCAGCTTGATTCCGAAGCCGGTGGCGTAGAACAGCCCGGTGACGACGGACACGCTGGCGTACAGTTCGCTGCGAAACAGGAGCGGCACGTCGTTGCAGAGGATGTCGCGCAACACGCCGCCGGCGCAGCCGGTGATCATCCCCGCCACGATCACGATCGGCAGCGACGCATCGATCTGCCAGGCCACGTCGCAGCCGGCCATCGTGAACACGACAAGCCCGATCGCATCGAGCACGAGAAAGGCGAGCGAGAGCCTGTGCACCAGCCGTGCGATCGGAATGGTGACGAGCGCCGCGATCGCGGTCAGACCAAGATAGATCGGGTTCTGCACCCAAAGCAGCGGATAGTGGCCGAGCAGAACGTCACGGATCGTGCCGCCGCCCAATGCGGTGATGCAGCCGAGCATGCAGACGCCGGCCCAATCCATGCTGCGCCGTCCCGCGGCCAACGCCGCGGTCATGGCTTGCGCTGCGATGGCAACCCATGACAGCAGGTGCAACACGGTATCGCTCGGCGGCAGGGTCCACATTGCGCGGCCTCGATCGAACTGACTTGGGAACCTTCGTTTACGGTTCCATCGTCGACGCTTCCAAGATGGCCCGGAACATCTTCGCGCGCCAGCGATTGTCCCGAATCTTGGGACGAACGGAGGAACCATCCATGGCATACCCCAACCCCAACGACCCCTTCCGCTCCAGTTGGAGCGACGACGAAAGGCGCCGGGCCGCGGATTACGACAACCTGCTGCAAACCGATCCGGAACTGGCAGAACGCCCGGCTGGAACCGGCCGGATCGCCGTGTACGCATTTGGCGTCGCGATCCTGCTGGGCCTGGTTTTCTACAGCCTCAACAATTCAAGCGTGAACCAGGGCGGCACGACGCCGCAGACCGCGCAGTCTCAATCGGGGACGCCCGCCACCCCTCCGGGCATGCGTGATGTGACGCCGCGTGCCAATACCGGCTCGGGCGTGACGACGGGCTCGGCGATCAACCGAACCTTGCCGTCGCAATCGCAGCCGGAAGGTGATCGCTCGACCGCGCCGCCAGCAGGCAATAACGGCGCTCCGCCGGCCACGCAAAACAACGATCAACGCTGAGGCGAAACAAGAGCGACAAGCGCAGCGGGCCAACCGGTCCGCTGCGCTTTGCCTTCGTGCCGGGCTTTCGTCTCTTGCGCTGGATCAGTTTCAGTCGGGGTCGCGTCGTGGCCGCTCGCCTTTGGCTTCATGGTTCTCAAGGCGATGCCAACGGGTCGCGCGAACGCGCGCCCGATGACAGGCTCCGCATCGTCCGGAGACGCTCGGCGTTGCCAAGTTCCTCACCATGAGGTGTTAGACCTCATTCTGAGCAGCTTGCGTGAGCAAGCGTCTCGAAGGATGCGACCCCGATGCCCTAACCGAACATCTTGTTCAGCTCGCCGCCGGGATAGCCGCTCGCGAGTTCGGTGAAGGTGCCCTTCTCCGCCATTTCCTTCGCCGCCCGCATGAAGCCGCCCCAGCCCACGCGCGCCAGCGAGCCGCCGACGCTGATCCGGCGCACGCCGAGATCGGCGGCCTGTACGAGCGAGAGACCGGACGCGCCAATCAGGAGATTGACGGGTTTTGGCTGCACGGCCTTGACCACCGCCGCGATCTCGTCCTTGGTCTTGATGCCGGGCGCGTAGAGGCAATCGGCGCCCGCGTCCGCGTAGGCATTGAGGCGGTCGATCACCAGGTTCAAATCCGCCTGGCCCCAGAGAAAGGCCTCGCAGCGGCCGGTGAGCAGGACGCCCGAATTGTCGGCATCGATCGCGGCGCGCGCCGCCTTGATGCGCGCAATCGCAAGCGACCGCTCGTAGAGCGGATTTGCCTTGTCGCCGGTGGATGAGCGGAATATCGACGGCCGCGCTCAACGCTGCGAGGTGGTCGCAGACCTCATCCAGCGTGACGCGGTTGTCGGCCTTGCCGAGCGTCCAGGCAAAGCCCGCGCTGGTCGAGGCGATCGCCTTGAAGCCGAGATGCGCCAGCGCCTTCGCGGTGCCGACATCATCTGGATTCGGCAGGATGAAGCAGCCCTGCTCGTGCATCTTGCGGAAGGTCGCGCGTTTGTCTGAAGTCGTGACCGGCATGGTTTCTCTCCCTGTCTTTTCCTGTTGGCATCCGAAGATAGCGGGCCGTACTCCGGTAATCCAGTGCCAAGTCTAAGCGTGCCAAGTCTACGCGTGCCAGATCTAGGCGACAGATCTAGGCGACGACCTTGCGCAGGAACGTGCGTTCCTCCGCGAGGATGAAGCGATGCTCCTCGGCGAAGTTGAAATTGGCCATACCCTCGGCGTCGCCGCGCAGCCGCGCGCGATAGGCCTCGTAGGCCGCCAGGCTCTCGAACGCGATCAGCGCAAAGGCGATGTTGTTGGTGCCCTCATGCGGCATGAAATACCCGATCAGGTCGCCGCCGCATTTCGGAATGATGGAAAGCCAGCGCTTCGAATACTCCTCGAACTGCGCGCGCTTGAACGGATCGAGCTGGTAGCGGATGAACACGGTGACGGACATGGCGGACTCCCATAGTTCGATGACGACCGAAGCATAGACGCTTGCCGGACATTAATGCTTCGGCTATGATCGAAGCATGAAATCAGGTCCCGACATCGCCATGGTCGCTTCGCTGGTCGGCGATCCCGCCCGCGCCAACATGCTGACCGCGCTGATGAGCGGCCGCGCGCTGACCGCGAGCGAGCTGTCGCAGGAGGCCGGCGTCACGCCGCAGACGGCAAGTTCGCATCTTGCCAAGCTCGAGGCCGGCGGGCTGATCGAGCCGGAAAAACAGGGCCGCCACCGCTACTACCGCCTCGCCGACCCCGATGTCGCCGATGTCCTGGAGCGGCTGGCGGGGCTCGCGGCCCGCGCCGGCCACATGCGGGTGCGGACCGGACCGAAGGAGCCGGCGCTGCGCCGCGCGCGGATCTGCTACGACCATCTCGCCGGTGATCTCGGCGTGCAGATGCTCGACAGCATGCGCGAGCAGAAGCTGGTGCGGCAGCGGAAGCAGGACATCGAGCTCACGGCCGAAGGCGAGCGCTTCCTCGCCGACAAACTGCAGATATCGGCCGACATGCTCGCCCATCCGCGCCGGCCGGTCTGCAAGGCCTGCCTCGACTGGAGCGAACGGCGTCATCATCTCGCCGGCACGCTGGGTGCGGCCATGATGAAGCGTTTCACCGAACTGAAATGGGCCGCGCGCGATTCTGCTCCCGGCAGCCGCGTGGTCAATTTCAGCCGCAACGGAGAGACGCGCTTTGCAGCGCTGTTCGGGAATGGCGGATCAACGCACGATCGCGTGTCACCGGCGCTTCTTCTCGTGGGCCGGACTTGACCCGGCCAGCCACAGCTCTACTCCCTGCTGTCTCGTAAAGCCGAAAATGCCCGGAACAGGTCCGGGCATGACGCACACAACTATCGAGCTTTCCATGCAACGCTTCGTCCTCGGCGCAATCGCTGCCGCCCTGCTCGTCTCGCTCGTTCCTGCCTCCGCCGCCGAGAACGCGCCGCGCGAGCCCTATGGCATCGATCTCGAAGGTTTCGCCTATCCCTATCCGGTGAGCCTGCTGCCGCTTGTCAACGACGGCGAACCATTGCGCATGGCCTATATGGACGTCGCCCCGCTGCAGCCGAACGGCCGCACGGTCGTCCTGCTGCACGGCCGCAACTTTCCGTCGAGCTATTGGGCGCCGGTGATCAAGATGCTGAGCGAGGCCGGCTACCGCGTCGTGGTGCCGGACCAGATCGGCTTCGGCAAATCCTCCAAACCCTCAGGCGAACTGCATTTCGACACGCTGGCGCGCAATACCGTCCTCTTGCTCGATCATCTCGGAATAGCGAAAGCCGACATCGTCGCACATTCGCTCGGCGGCATGCTCGCCGTGCGCATCGCGCGCGCCTATCCGGACCGGGTCGCCCATCTCGTGCTGACGGCGCCGATCGGGCTCGAGGATTACCGGCTCTATGTGCCGCCGACACCGACCGAGAAGATCCTGGAAAACGAGGACAAGCTCACCGCCGACGGCTATCGCAAGCAGCTTCAGACCAACTACGCGCTGAAACTGCCGCCGGACCAGGTGACGCCGTTCATCGAGGCGCGCTTCAACATCAAGGGCAGCGCCGACTATCCGCGCTGGCTGCACGCCTTCGTCAGTTCCGCGCAGATGATCTACCGCGAGCCGGTCGCGCACGAGATCCCGCTGATTGGGCTGCCGACCCTGTTCATCATGGGCGCCGACGACCACAACGCGCCGGGCCGGCCGAATGCGCCGGAGGCGCTGCGGCCGAAGATGGGGCAGAATGCCGAACTCGCCCGCGCGTTCGCTGCGCAGATGCCTGACGCGCGCGCCGAGGTGATTCCGGATACCGGCCACCTGGTGTTTCTCGAGGCACCGGACAAATTCGACGCACTCGTGCTCGGCTTTCTCGCGAAGTGACGGTATGTTTCAGTGGCCGCTTCCTTCGAGACGCATCACTTCGCGATGCTCCTCAGGATGAGGTGCCAAACCCTCGCGGTGAGGAGCATCGCGAAGCGATGCGTCTTCGGACGATGCGGAGCCTGTCATCGGGCGCGCGTTCGCGCGACCCGTTGGCATCGCCTGAGGCCGTGAGCGGGCCGGCCTCGGCGTTACTTGCAGCTTTCAGAGCCTTCCGAAAATTCCAGCGCCTTGCCGCCCGTCGAACCCAGGCAGATGTACCAGTCCTTGGTTTGAGGCGGAATCCGCCGGGAGCAAGAAATGGTGACCGGTCCGTCCGGCGACTTGAAGGTGCACTCCACCCTGCAGGTCAGGACATGGTCCGACGCGTTGTCGGTCTTGATGATGACGGCATCCTTGGCCGGCGACAGCGCGCAGCTATAGGCGTGCGCGGGCAGCGGAACCGCGGCGAGCATCGACGGGATCAGGATCAGGAGACGAATCATGTCCGTCACACCATATAACGATGGCCGCGCCGTGGGAGAACGGCGCGGCCACGAGGCCGAGAGCGGCAGGGAGCGCGGGTGGGGTTTCGATCCCTGTCCGCTTTCGGCGCAAGCTACCAATTGCGGAAGCAGTGGCGACCGAACGGGCCGGAATGCCAGCCGGGCGGGCAGTTGTACATCGGACGGCAGCCGCCATAGGGGCCGCGGTGCCAGCCGGGGCCGCAGCCGCCGGCAACGAGGATGACTTCGGCTGACGTGCCCCGGTCGACCACGGGGGCCAGCGGCATCGCCTGCGAGGCGGTGATCCCGGCGAGGCCGAGGCCGACGGCAAAGACAGAGGCAGCAAGTAACTTCATAGGCTCATCCTTTCTTTCATATTTTGCCGCGACGCGGCGGTTGCAAACTCAGGTCGGACAACGGCGAGCAAGGTTCACCCGCGTGGACGGCGCGGGCGGCCACGTGGCGGTTTCAAGCGGAACGATCAATCGGGTGGTTGGCAGCCTCGGTTCACCAGTAACGCCGCCAGTGATGACGGTGCCAACGGCGATGCCAGCCCCAGTGACGGCGGCGCCAACCCCAATGGCGGCGGTGCCATCCGCGGTGCCAATGGTGTCCCCAGCGGACCTCTTCGGGCTTGAGCCGGTCGACCTCGTCGCGCGATGTCACCGCGGAATGCACATCCGGATCGACCTCCGGCAGCCTGCCGTCCCTGGCTAGCGGCTGCGGCATGAAGGGTGCGGCCTCGACGCTGGCGACCAGCGCGGTGGCGGAGGCGGCGGCAATGCCGATGGCGAGCGTGAGAAAGCTTCGGCGTTCCATGTTGTCCACTCCTTCTGTTGTCCGATCATCGATCGTTGCGAGGAGTTTTGCCGGAACCACCTGAATGCACCCTGAACCCTCCATTCAGGAAGTGCTGCGTGTCGGTTAAACTTTGAAATTTCGTCAACAGGCCAATGGTTGCCGAGAAGGCCCTATCGGCGCGTCACAATGCCATGCTCTGATCCGCCCGCATCGTGACCGCGAGATAGACTTCATGTTGATCGGCCGTCTTGCTCTCACAGCACTCTGGGTACTGGCGCTCACCGCGAACGCCGCCGCCCAAAGCGTTCCGCAGAGGCGCGAGGCGCAGGTCGGTCCGCGTCCGTTCTATCTCCGCGTCCCGTCTCTGGCCATTCGTCATTTCCGGGGCATCGCACAGCCTATCGATACGTCGTCCCCGCGAAGGCGCGCGAAGGCGGGGACCCATAACCACCAAATATTTGTTGTAAGCTGAGCGGTGGCCCCGGCCTTTGCAAATACAGACGTCTGTGGTTATGGGTCCCGGCCCCCCGTGCGCGATTGCGCACCAGGCCGGGACGACGGAGGTGGGTGTTGGTGATCTCAACCCGCCCCAAACTCCTCCGCCAGCACCAGCACCTCCCGCGTCCGCGTTACCTCCGGCCAGTCGCGGTTGAAGTCGGCGACGAGCCGCTTCATCTCGGTCCCGTTGATCGCGCGATCGAGCGAGGCCTGATCGGCGAACTCGTAGCTCGCCTGATGCACGCTCGGATCGGTCAGGCTCCAGAACCGCCACGCCTTCTTGGCGCCGAAGGATCTGGCTGCATCCGGCAGATGTTCGGTCGCATACCACGCGTCGAAGGCGGCGCGCTCGGCGGGATCGGCGACGGTGGCGCGGACGACGAAGTAGGCTGCTGGCATCGGTTTCCTCCGGGCTCTCAGCTGTCATTCCGGGGCATCGCCCACGGGTCGGCGCTCTGCGCTGCCCGATGGCGATGAACCCGGAATCTGGAGATTATAGGCGCGAGATTCCGGGTTCATCGCTGCGCGATGCCCCGGAATGACGAAAGAAAACTTAAACCTAGTCTCCTCGAAATCCACCACCACTGCTCAGCGAAAGCTCGAGGCCAATCCGACGACCTGGCCGTCGAGACCATTGAAGCCGTGATGGCCATCGGCCTCGCAAGGGTCGCCTTGCTCCGCCCCGCCGCTGAGCCAGCTGACGCGGGCGCGCCCGGCCGACCATTTGACGAAGGGATCGACGCCTGCCGGCTGAGTGAACTTGCAGCCATCCTGACGGTGGTGGATGACGAGCGTGCGCGGCAGCGCCGAAGGCGAGCCGACGATCGACATGACATTGCCGCCGCCGCCCGACTCCGGGCTGAGAAATCCGGACGTGAGGACCAGCGCGTCGGGCCGGGCGCCGCCTGCGATTCCCTCCGCCGCGCGGAGCGTGCCGCGGCTGGTGGCGATCACCGTCACCGGCCGCTTGATCGCGGCCATATAGTCGACGGCGCTCTTGAGATTCGTGCCCGCATCGGCGACGAGCACGGCGAGCCCGCGTGCCGCGTACGCCTTTCGGGTGCGCACGAGCTGATTGCCGAGGAGACCGTGGATGTCGCCCTGATCGCCGGCTTGAATGGCACCACTGCCGCCCGGCAACAGAATCACGCTGGCGCGCACAGCCTTCGGCCTGATCAGCACCGCGCGCGAGCCGCCGACGCTCACCGTCTCGTCGGCAACGGCGGGCGCGCAGACAAGGGCCGCGAGCACTGCGGCAAGGCCCAAACAATTCATCAAGAAACGCGTCTTCATTGTTCCTCTTTCCTAATCCAATTTGATTTTCTGAAATCAGGCACGGCGCAACACGCCATGCCGATCCGCGCAACCGAGGGGTGACGCGGTAGACTACCTGAGCACCCTGAGAATGGTGTAGAAACTTCGGCGAGTACAACAGTATTGCGTGACGAGGGAACAAACCCTCGCTCGCCAGTTGACACGGGAGGACATCAGGCCATGCGCAGTATCATCAGGGCCGCGATCGCGGCGGCATGCCTTTTCCCGGTGACGGCGCTCCCGCTGCCGGCGCGGGCCGAGGTTATCAGTTTCGATATTCTCGAACGCGTGCAAGCCTTCGCCGGGCGCAGTTTCGGCGACGCCGGACCTTATGAGCGGATCACGGCGCGGGCAACCATCGCGCTCGATCCGGCGGATGACCGCAACGCCGTCATCACGGACCTTGCTCTCGCGCCGCGCAACACTGAGGGACGGGTGGAAGCGGTCGCCGACGTCGTGATCCTGCGTCCGGCCGATCCGACGCGCGGCAATGGCACGCTGCTGCTCGAGGTGCCCAACCGCGGACGGAAGCTCGCACCGCAACTGTTCGACGATTCGCCGCAGCCGGGCGCCAACCGCGCCGAGGCTGCGGAGGATGCCGGCATCGGCTTCCTCTACCGGCAGGGTTTTACGATGGTCTGGGTCGGGTGGCAGGCCGATATTCCCTCGAGGGTCGGACAATTGGCGCTGAGCGCTCCCATCATCAAGGGCGTGACCGGGCCGGCCCGCGAAGAGGTCATCTTCGACAATACGACGAGCCCGGCGCGTGCAACCCTCATCTGGCCCGCCGCCGACCCGGCCAATCTCGCCGTCACGGTGCGCGCCGCCTGGGCCGATACGCGCGAGAGGCCGCCTGGCCTGTCGGCGCGCCTGGTTGACGCGACGACGGTCGAGATCATGCGGCCCGACGGTTTCGACGCCGGCGCGCTCTATGAAGTGACCTACACCGCGCGCGACCCGGCGCCGTTGGGAATCGGATATGCGGCGGTGCGCGACGTGGTCAGCTTCCTGCGGCGCGACACCAGCGAAGCCAATCCGCTATTGGCCGGTCTGCATCCATCGGTGACCCGCGCCATCGGTTTCGGCGTCTCGCAATCCGGGCGCTTCGTGCGCGACTTTCTCTATCTCGGCTTCAACGAGGACACGCGCGGCCGCGTGGTGTTCGACGGGCTGATGCCGCATGTCGCCGGCACGCGGCGGATGGCCACCAATGTCCGCTTCGGCCAACCCGGCCGCAATCCGCGCCATCCGCAGGACCCCGCCTGGCAGGCCGACCTGTTTCCGTTCACCTATGCGACGCTGACCGATCCGATTTCAGGGCGCACCGACGGATTGCTGCGCCGCTGTTCGCTGTCCGACACCTGCCCCAAAATCATGCAAGCCGACAGCGAGCATGAATGGTGGGCGTCGCATGCCTCGCTGCTGGTCACCGATCTCGACGGCAATCATCTGGACCTGCCGACCAACGTGCGCGCCTACATGATCGCGGGCACGCCGCATTTTGCCGAACCCACCGACACCATGCGCACGACTGTGCCGGCCATGGCGCTGCCGCAGAACCCGATGCATGCGGGCGCGCCGATGCGGGCGCTGCTGACTGATCTCGACAGCTGGATCCGCGACGGCGTCACTCCGCCCGCAAGCCGCGTGCCGATGCGCGCGCATGGCACGCTGGTCACACCCGCAGGCGCGGTGCGAGCGGACATTCCCGGCCTGCCTTACACCGCAAAGCACACGCTGTCAGCCTTTTCCGACCAGAGCGTGCTGCCGCCGAAGGAGATCGGACGCTACCCGGTGTTCGTGCCGAAGGCGGATGATGATGGCATGGCGATCGCGGGCGTCCATCAGCTCGCGCTCGCCGTGCCGCGGGCCACCTATACGGGGTGGAATCCGCGGGCGCGAGGTTTTGGGCCGACCGCGCTCTATCCGCTGCAGGGCGCCGTCGTCCCCTTCGCCCCGACCGAGGCGGCGCGAAAGGAAGCCAACGATCCCCGTCCCTCGATCGCCGCCCGCTATGCCGACGACGACGCCTACGTCGCCGCCGTGCGTCGCGAGGCCACGCATCAAGTCGCTGAGCGGTTGCTGCTGCCGGAGGACGCGGAACGTTCGATCGAGGCGGCAAGGCAAGGCAAGCTCGCAAAGCTTGGGCCGTGAGCGGCCGGCGGTGCGGGCGCTTTCGCGGGCATCTACCTCCCGCCCTCGCTCTGCATCCGCGCCAGCACGGCCTGCAGCATGTCGGGCACCAGCCGTTCGGCGAAGCCGGCGAAGAACGACCAGACCAGCACCTTGCCGTAGTCCGCCGCTTTTTCGGGACCGTAGTCGTTCAGGAC
>WNGQ01001548.1_pt1 | contig 34460 bp, 29 predicted proteins | sample 5407661 | NCBI WGS metagenome assembly WNGQ01 (sample SAMN13153382, study PRJNA577476) | soil metagenome | isolation source: 60 cm soil or saprolite under Garry oak tree replicate 2 | place: USA:California | collected 2016-06-15 | reverse complement strand
CCAGTTGGTCAGCGACGGCGTATGGTCGGTGGTGCTGAGTCCCTGGTTTCGGTGCGCTGGAAACGTATCATTGTTCTCGTCGGTGTAGAACTGCATAAACAGGCCGATCTGCCGCAGATTGTTTAAACAAACTGTCCGCTGTCCTTTGGCCTTGGCACGCGAGAGGGCGGGCAACAACATCGCGGCCAGAATCGCGATGATCGCGATCACCACCAGCAGCTCGATCAGCGTGAATCCGCGCCGTTGATGGTCTGGTGTCAACCTGACCATACCCCAATCTTCATCTGGGTAGGCGGGCGTCGCGAACATTTTGTCGCACATGTGCGCACGCTCGGTTGTTTCCGACGGGGCGATTGCGATACGATGGAATTGCTTCGCGGTCATGTTTTTGGTTCGCACAAGTTCCCAGGAAATGCAACTAAGAACGCGCTTTACCCGCGCAGGAGAGGCGCGACACAGGCAACGGCAGGCCACTACTTCTAATAAGCAACGGCAGCCCTGTCGAACTCCGATTTTTTCCAGCAATTCTCATTATGTGCGCCCCGCCGATTACCAATCGGCGATACAGCCGACTACCAGTCGGCGCTACAGGCGGGTTCGCAAGGCATCATGAGAATTGCTGGATTTTTTCGTGCGGTGCTGCCCAAACTTCTGGAACGAGAATGGGCTGCGCCAACGTCGCCATTGACCAGGCCGAAAACCGGCTCCAGGCGCAGAAGGCGATTTTGAAATGGATAGTCGCGCGTTGAGTTACGACGCCCTCACCCCGCCTCTCCGAGCGGAGGGGCGGGGTCTCGAAATGGATAGTCGCGTGTTGAGTTAGGACTTCCTGGCGCCAGAAGGAATCGCCGGAGTCGCGGGACGGGCCAGGGGGGTGTCGCGCAGGCCTTTCTCGGCTTCCTTGCGAAACCACTCGTAGAAGGCCTCGTTTTGCCGCGCCTGGCGCACGGAATTGACGAAACCGGGCAGGTCGGAGTTCATCCTGGCGGCATCTATGGGCAGGCGGGATTTCACATTCAGAACCACGCAGCCTTCTCTGGTCAACTCGAGGTTGCTCACTTTGCCCGGCGGCGTGCTGAAGGCCAGTTGCTTTAGGGCATTCAGGTTGATATGGTCCTCAACCTCCGGCAGCGTCCGAGTGCTGACCGAAAACGGAGGTAATTCAACCGGTTTGACTTTGGCCTCGGCGCAAACTGCCGAAAACGTCTTCCCCTGCGCCAAGCCGTTGGTCAGAGCCTGATAGAACTCTTTGCCCGCCTGCCGCGCCAGCGTTGCCCCTTCGTTGTATTGGTAATCGGTGACAACCTGCTCGCGAATTTGGTCCAGAGGCGGGACCTCGCTGGGGAGTTTTTTGTTCAAAGCGATCACATAAACCCCGTCCTCGCCGGCGATGGGTCTGGCAAACGGTTCTTCCGGCGTCAGGGCGAAGGCCGCTCTGGTGAAGTCGGTCCCAGCCGCCAGATCTTTGGGTCCGTCCTCACGATTAAACGGCTGACTGACGCCAACGGTCAGGCCGTTGGTTTTGGCCAGCTCTTCGAGGGCTTCTGCCAGCGGAGGATCGAGGTTAAACAATGGGCCGGCGAACTCCAGCGCTTTGGCGCGAGCAAGAGACAACGCCCGCGTGCGGATCAGTTCATCGCGAATCTTGGCCCTGACCTCGTCCGGCGTTTTGGCGTCGCGGAAGTAATTGGTGCCGAGCCGCTGAAAGTTGGCCTCGATGATTTCGGCCAGATTGGTCTTCATCAATTCCTGCTCGGCCTGCGCCTGGAAGTTCGACACCGCGAACTTTACGAAGCTAACTTGCACCCGGTCCGGGAGACGATAGTTGGCCATTTGATTGGAATAAAACTGGGAGATCGCTTCGGGGGTGGCGGAAACGCCGGCCAGGTAGTTCGAAGCGGAAAAGAAAACGGCTTCGGTAGCCAACTCCTGGTGCTCGCGCTCATAAAGCCCCTTTACCTCCTGCGGTGTGACCAGTTTTCCGCTGAGGCCAACCGTCGAAATCAATTCCTGGATGCCCAGAAAATGCCGGACAAAACGGTCCAAATCGTCCATCTGCAAACCGCGCGGGAGCAGGACTTGTTTGACGAACAGGTCCGGTGAGGTCAGGCCCGCCCGATGAAATTGAGGCAGCATCTCGTCGCGGAAAAATCGCGCAGCCAGCTCGCTGCTGACGTGTATGCCGATTTGTTCCTGTTTCTGGATGAGCAGCAGCCATTGGTAGGTCTCCCGTTCCAAATCAAACCCCGATTTCTTGGCCTCCGAGTCGTTGAGCCAATTGCCGCCACTCCGAAAGAAATACTGCAGCTCGATTTCACGCCGGGCGTTGACAAACTGCTCCTGGCTGATGCGTTCTCCGTTAATCGAACCAGCATTGAAAGAGCCGCTGCGAGTGTTGCCCACCTTGGAATACGGTGAGAAGAAAATCACGAAGCTGATAATCGTCAGCGTGATAATGATCGCCCAAAGCCAGGTCTGATGCTTTCGAATCGTCCCGATCATAAGCTCAATTGGCGTTAAAGAAGGAGCACCCTAACCTGCTTAGCGGATTCGGGTCAAATGCAAAAATCTGCTTCACAAGCGCCGCGAATGATGTTAAATTCAGACCGAAGCCCAACTTATGAACAACACACCCTCCACAGAGCCGCGCGATTCGAGGCGCAGAAACCGGCCTGCGTTCACGTTGATTGAATTGCTGGTCGTCATATCCATCATTGCCATTCTCGCCAGCATGCTGTTGCCGGTGCTATCGAAGGCCAAACAAAGGGCCGGCCAGACCAAATGCTTTGGCAATCTCAAGCAAATCTCCCTGGGCACGTTAATGTACATTGACGACAATCGCGGCTGCTTTCCCGGATGCGCGTCGCGCGCCACTTACGGCTACCACCCGGAGGATTGGATATATTGGCGGACCAGTGGTGCCTATCCGCCTATCCAAAAGAGCCCGATTGTGACCGGCTTGGGGGTCATCAACAGCAACCTTTTCCGCTGTCCGCTTGACCGGGATGACACCAGGAGAATCGCGGAGGACGGCGCCATCGGCACCGACCCCGGCCCCTATCTTTATAGTTATACCATGACCAGCTTCGATCTCGCAGGGAACTCGAATCCCGGGATTTCTTCCATTTTCACAGGCGGGGCGAGCCACCTGTTTAAGCTCACCAGTGTCAAAGGACCAACCCACAAGATCATGCTCGCTGAAGAGCAGGTTTCCCACAGCGCTTCGGAAAGTTATGACCCGGCAAACACGGGCCTGCCGATCATCAACGATGGCCGATTCACTGCCACTGGTGATAGCATAACGGTGCGGCATAACAAAAGGGGTGATGTGGCTTTTGCCGACGGCCACGTTCAACCGGTGCTCCCTAAGTTCTGGCTGGCTGAAGACCAGGCCGGTTTTTTCATCAATTTGGATCCGGCGCGTGTGCCATGAGATTTGCGATCGCTCTGCTGGCGACCCTGGCGCTGCCCATCGTCGGTTGCGGCAAAAAAGAATCGTCCGCGCCGAAAACCGCCCCGGCTGCCGCGCCGGAAGCAACTGCTGCGGCCGAACGCGCCCAATCAGCGCCAATGGTCGCTGGGGCTGAGAAACAAGGCAGCGAAGCTGTGGCCGGGGCCGTTAATGCTTTCCTGACTTCCCAGCTTCGCATCTTTATCGAGCAGAATGGCAGGCTGCCCAAAGATTTTGCCGAGTTTGCGCGCGCCCGGCTGGACAGTGTTCCGCGCACACCGGCGGGCACCAGATGGGCCATCGATCCGACGACGCAGGAAGTGAAGCTGGTCAAGACGCAATAGTGGGCGGGGCAACGGGCGGCGATCACTGGCCCACGAGCGCGCGATAGAAGCTTTGGGCTAACGGCGCGCTCAGCGTGATGAGTCGCGTCGGGCTGGGTGAACTGTTGGTGGCCACCGGAATCCAGGTTTGCAGGTCGGCGGAAGCCTGAATGATGTAGCCAACACAAGGTTGCCCGTCCAAATTGAACTGGAACTGGCCTGCGGCATACGATGGGGAGCTGAGCAACGGCGGTGCAGGCGGCACGCCGATTTGCAAGGCTGCCGTCACGACCGTGGCGGCTTGGTTGGTTCCGGGCGGAGAATAAACCCGCCATAGTTGATCGTAACCGTCCAGGGTGTAAAGATTACCAACGTTGTCCCACGCCACGTCGGTGTGATAGTGGTAGGTTGCCGGCGTGAGGGTCGCGACCTCAGCGCCATTGGTGGCCAGGAACACCCGGGCAGCGCCGCCGGCAGTGTTCGGGAACGCGCCGACGCCATAAAAGGCCACGGCCACAAGCGTGCCTGTTGGATCGGCGGCGACGCCATAAGCGCCCCGCATACTGTCATCACCGCTGCCGATTTTCCAAGCGGCGTTGGTTTCAGACAGGCCGGAGCCGGGAGCGGCAAATCGGAAGACACGGTACGAAGGGTCTGATGGGTCTGTCACATTTTGGATGGTGTAAATTGCATTGCTTCGATCCACGGCCACGTCGTAAGGGTAGAGGTCCAGATCGGAGCCCGGGCCCGCCTGCACAATCGTTGCGCCCAAGTCGTTGGTGGCGGCAGCGCCGTCTGGGCTCAGGTTCCACCGGTGGATGCCAACGCCGTTGGTATAAGTGGTATCGGCCATCCAGAGCTGGGAGTTGGTGGCCGGCCCGCTGATAAACGGCCCGCTCAACTTGACTGCGCCGCCGTTGGGCCAGTTGTCAGCACGCAAAACCAGCCGGAGGGAGTTGGACCCTATCGTCTGGTCAAAACTCAGCACCAGACCATTTGACGAGAAGTCGCCAACATAGACTTTGTCATCTGCCGGAACCTCGACTTTCCAAGGGCTGTAGGAAATCCCTTCCCAGGGCCAGCCGCCGTCCCCGAAAACGCCTTCATCGGCGGGACTGCCGTCAGCATTCCATTTCTGAAGGCCCGGCCGGTCGCCGGGAACGGCGGCTGGGCTGGGTCCGGCTTGCGAGTTAGCCACGAAGACCCGGCCATAATACAGGCTGTTGGTGTTTTTGTTCACCGCTATGCCGCTGGCCTGATAAACATAATTGTCGGGGTTCGCATCATCACTGATTCGCGTCCAATCGTCGTAACCGGTCGCGGCGGCGGTGATGCTGATCGAATAGGTCCCGGACGCGACGCTATTGCCGGGAGCGTCCCTGCCATCCCACACCACAGAATTGGCGCCGCTGGCGGTGCCTGGGCTGCCGTTAGTCAGGGTGATGGTGCGCAGGCTCGTCCCGCCTGACTTGATCTCAATCGTCACGCCGGCAGTGGCGGCTTCGTTGAGGATGTAGGCGATGGTTATATTCCCCCCGGGCGGCACAACAACATTAGTCGTGCAGCCATTGAACCGCAAGTGGGTTGCATAGACATTGGCCCGGGCGCCGGTGGCGGAGCACAGCCATAGCAGCGCCGCCGCAAGGCAGGGGACGCGCGCCAGCGCGGGGCGGGGAATTGAAAATTGAAAATTGAAAATTGAGAATTTCAAAGTTGAATCAAACCATACAGCAGGTTAAGAATCCGCGCCACCATCACATGTAAAAGCCGCCATTGACGTGGAGCACCTGGCCGGTGATGTACCGAGCCTGTGAGGAACACAGAAACAGCACCGGAAACACCACGTCCTCTACCTCGCCGAAGTGGCCGGCGGGAATCTGCGAGCGGAATTGCCGGGTGACTTCCTCAGGCATGGCGCGAAGGATGTCGGTGTTGATGAAGCCGGGCGCCACGGCGTTGACGGTGATCTTGCGGCGGGCCAACTCGCGGGCGGCGACCTTCGTCAGCGCCACCAGCCCCGCCTTGCTGGCGGCATAGCTGGCGTTGCCGAAGAACCCGACTTGCCCGCTGACCGACGATATGTTCACAATCCGTCCTCCGTCCCGCACCAGGCCGTGCGCCTGTTGGATGCAATTGAATGCTCCGGTCAGGTTCACGCGCAGGACACTCTCCCACTCCTCGGCCGACATTTTTTTGAGGGTGCGTTCCCTGAGGATTCCCGCGTTGTTGACCAGAACGTCCAGTCCGCCGAATTCCTCTTGCACCTTGGTCATCATCGCGACCGCCTGAGCCGGATCGCCAACGTCGCATTGAACGACGAGGGCCTGCGGCAGAGCGCCCGCCACTGCCTCGGCCTCGGCTCGGTTGCGGCCATCCTGATCAGCAACGAAGTTGACGACGCACCTGGCGCCGCATCGTCCAAAGGCCGTAATAATGCCCGCGCCGATGCCGCGGGAGCTTCCCGTGACCAATACGACTTTGCCTGAGAAATCGAACACGTTGTCCCTATTCAAGCCGAGCGGAAACGGCGCAGCGAGGCTAAAGTCGAAGAGGGCTCACATCTCAACATTTGACATTTACCGCCGCGTCCGTCAACTGCTGGCTCATGGCGCGGCCACTGAGGATCGAAAGGGCCGGCGGCTGCTGCGAGGATTCGGTGGGCAGCTCAAACGACGGTAAGCGTCCCTTTGAATCATCACCTGCGTACATAGCGGCAGCCAGTGCGAGCTGCCTGTAATTGTTGGTGCAGGTGATCCCGCGCGCTTTGGACTTCCCGTACGAGACCGCTGGTATGAGCAGCGCGGCCAAAATCCCAAGGATGGCGATCACCACCAACAACTCGATCAAGGTGAATCCCTTTTCGACACGCCGATTTCTTGTCCTAATCATTTCGACAATTAACAGGGAATTGGCTCACGGTGCGCCGAACGCATCGGGCTTCAGCGGCGGGGTGCAGCCCGGTCCGTTGCAAGCAGTTGAAATACGCTGTTCTGACCCTGTTCTTCACGGTGCGCCGAACGCATCGGGCTTCAGCGGCGGGGTGCAGCCCGGTCCGTTGCAAGCAGCTGAAATACGCTGTTCTGACCCTGTTCTTCAATGCTGTCGTGAAGCGATTCTGCCAGTGCGGGGACAACCAATTCCGTTTCAGCATGAATGTGACCGAGCGCCATCGCCGCCGCAGCGCTCATGTGCTCATGTCCTTAAACTTGTGCGATGCATAAAACAGCTTTACTCTTAGAACCAAACGACACCGAAACAAGAGACGGTCCCGGGTGTTACCTAACCTGATGAAAAAGCGAACCCAAATTCTCATCGTTCTTCTCCTTTCGGTGGGACTCTTCGTCGCCGCTGCCCTCCTGCTAACCCGACCACCCACTGGCCCGATTTCTGCATCGGTTCGGTACCTACCCGCAGACGGCAACAATCAATCGGCTGTGGTAACAATCACGAACCAGTCCAAGTTGAGCCTTAACATTGGGATACAGCCCCTCGAAGTGAGAGTGCCCGACGGTTCGTGGCTCCCCATTGGTCCCAAGCCGCAGTGGGGAGGGGACCAGCCTGAAATAAGCCTCGGGGTCACAGGAAGTCTTCGCGCCCGGTTCGACTTCTGGACAAATCGACCTGCTTGGCGCGTTTCGGTTCCGTGGACTGCCTTCCCGAGATGGAGATGGCAATATCGGCTGGAGGAGTTGCTCACGAAAGCACACCTCTCCCTACCAAGGCAGCGTGGAGTCTTTGTTGGTAAGGAGGTGGTTTGGGGCGACGAGACAAACCGAACGTCCGCCTCCCTCCGCTGATGCTATGCTATACCCCGAGCAGCTTCCTCTGTGTCAGAGTCCGGTGCACCGCCAACTGGAGGAGTACTGCGGGCACGACACCGCGCCTTTGTCGCAACCAAATAACGTTGGCCCTCTTCGGCGCTTACGTTGCCGAATGTGACCCGCACGTGTACTCCTGACTGGCCGCTCCACCTTTCTGAATTTCCAATTCGTCGTAACCACGCCCGCTGAGCGCGGGCGGGACGTGCTTGATGCTGTGGTGCTGCCGCGTTGGGCCGGATGGTAATAGTCGAAACGCTTGAACGGGAGGTGAAGGTCAACGACCCGGCGCTTAACGCTGACAACCCAAGGCTCAAATTCCGGCAAGGACTCCGCGCACCGGGTGACACCTTTATCGAAGGCTGCATTGTATACGACAATGGACCCCTTGTCGCCCAGCGCAGCCCGCAGGCGCTCTATGAATTCCCGGCGCGGGTCGCCGGTCCCGTCCGCCAGATACCCGGAACAAGCTCAGAACAGCGTATTTCAACTGCTTGACCAGACTGTCGCCCCGCGCAGGCCTGGCTACGCAGGCTCAGGGAAATTCAGGGCGCAGTGCCGCGGAAGGATTTTATCACCGCACCATTCCCAAACTTGAAGCAGAACGACAAGTGAATTATTTCTGAGCGCTGAGTTTGTCGTAGAACACTTGTTGCCTCAGCACGAGCCGGTGATGAATTTGTTGGCTGGTTTCCGGGGGATAAGCCCGGTAAGGCACAATGCTGAACGCATTACAGGTGTGGCTGCCTGTCCCGCCGTTATATTCGTAGCCGTCCATCTTTTTAATCTGCTCCTTCAGTTTGAGGAAGTCAGAATCCCCGCAGATTACCCCAACCAGGAATGGAAATTCCGAGTCGTCAATCGCAACTTTTTTAAGACTGATTCCTGCACCCCGGGCGGCCAGTTGGATGGCATTGCTTAAACCTTCCCTGGTGTACCTGGCATCCATGTTTGCCGTTGGTTCGACGGGGCTTCCCAGATACTCGAGCAGGACTTGATTAGGCCCCGACAATGACACTGACGGGGCACCGCCGTTGCCGGGATAATCGGTTTGGCTGAATCTTTTATTGCGGAGAACCCTGTTCCCCTGGCCGAAATAGACCCCACCGAAATCACTGCCTGAAGAAACAGGGTATAAACTGAGGTGGAGATAGCCGTCCTCCTTCAGGGTCTTTATCAGGTGAAATGAACCGGTGCCCTTCTTGATCCGAACGTGCTGCCTCGAGTCAACCGGGGTCGGACCGCTGTCCGAGAGCGTGGTGGTATAAAAGGCCAGGTCGGCTTCATCTCTTGAACTCAGGCTATAGGTTCCCTCCACCCAATACGTTCCACCAATCGCAATCGTCTCACTTGTGCCGCGGACTTGCTGGATTGTGATATTGTCACCGGGAGCGAACACCGCGTCTCCCAGTTCGTAAGGGACGGCGTGGGGGAAGTCCCGGGAGAGCACGTCAGTTGGGCCTGGTTGTGCAAGTGCACAGGAGACAGTGATGGTGGATAGGACCGCGAAAAATCGGCGCAGCGGTGAACGGAGAACAGAGGACGGAGAACGGAGGACAGAGGACGGAGGCCTCCGACCTCCGACCTCCGACTTCCGACCTTCGGGAGCCAATCGAGGGACACGGAGCAACGCGTCTCTGCCGGACTCGGTTGCGGCCTTGCCGTATTGTGTTTTCATGGTGGCATCTACCTTTCTTGTTTGTGATCAACAGGTTCCTGGCCGCCGGTCGAAAGCGTTTCGCTGGCGACGACGGTCTCGTATGACAGTGTGTCAACAACCAGATCGCCTTCCTTGCGAAACTTGTAGATTGGCACACGGTACGAAACCGCAATGGAAACGGCCGAATGGTTAGCGCGGCGATCGGACCGGGCCGTTTCCTTTTCATTCACACGCGCGCCGGAGAAATGCTTGACCAGCGGCAAGGTTACAATCAGCAGCACAGAAACCGCGATGGCCAGAGGCCAGGCCAAACGGTTCCATGACCAAACGATTGAACTCCAGTCCGTGGACGGGATGCGCTCTGCCAGAGCCGCCAGGATGCGGCGCTCAACATCCGGGTGCAATGTGAGGGTTTCGGCGTCGTGGCGGAGACGGTGGCACAGGAATTGCGCCAATTGTTGCTCCTGACGCAATAGCTGCCCACAGTCACTGCACAGGACTAGATGCTTGTGCGCCGCGGCCCATGTTCCGGCGGGAAGTGTCCCCTCCACATACTCATGCAACCGATTCTGGAAACGCCGGCAATTCATCGCTTTATTTCCTCTGTGCCGCAGGCGCCAAAAGGGTTCAATTCGCCGGGCATGAGTCTCTGCATTTTCTCAACGGCATAGTGGAGTCTCGACTTGACGGTCCCCTTAGAAATTCCCAGGTGCCTGGCGATTTCGTGGATCTTCAGGTTCTCGTAGTAGCGCAGGATTATGACCTCCCGGTGAGCACCGGAAAGTTGGCGCAAGGCTTCCGAGAGGGCAGACGCGACTGTCCCGGCATCCAGTTGGCTGGAGTTTTCCTCCGGTACAGAAACCTCCCGGCCAGCCAACTCGTCGTCATACACGATCCGTTTGCGGTCGCGATGGTAGTGGCGGGTCAGGTTGAGCAGGATTGCGTGCAGCCAGGTATAGACGGTGGAGCGACCCTCAAACCGATGGACCGAGCGAATGGCCTGAAGGAATGTGTCCTGAACCAGGTCCTGGGCGTCGGTCTCATTACCGCAGAGCCAAAACGCGGAACGAAGCAACCGATCTCCGTAGGAATTGACCAGTTCCTGCACGGCCGCTGCGTCCTGACCTTTAAGAGCATTGATAAGCTCTTCCTCTTCCATGCCGCTTTTGTGCCACTGAGAGGGAAAAGGTTCAAGGACTCAGCGCAAGTCGGAGAGCGGAGGGAAAGGTCAGAGGCCGGAGGCTGATCTCCGGCCTCCGATCTCTGACCTCCGGGCTGCACTTGAAGCCCGTATCGTAGCCGCAGGGGTGAATCGCAGGGATAATTGCCGGATGGTCTCAGGCGCGCAGGCGTCAAGTGCAAACGCAAATTTCCCGGAAATCACAACTCTTTTACGCGCATGAAAACCAAGCACCTTCTCTCCCTTTCGGCTCATCTGTGTCTCACCACACGCGCCCGCCGCTTGCTGTTCTGCCTCGCGCTCGGCGCCGCAGCAGGGGGCCTGATTGGCTTCATGACTCGCAACCACGGAAATTTCACCGCCCACGAATGGGGCACGTTTACTTCCGTTCAAGGCGCCGATGGCGTGCTGCTCGATTGGCGGCCGCTGGAAACTTCGCGCCTGCCAAAGTTCGTCCATGACTGGAAAGCCCCCGGTCTCAACTGCTGGGCCGCCGGCAACCTCGCTTTCGGCAAAAGCGCGATGCTCACCCTCCAACGCATGGAAACGCCGGTGATTTACTTTTACGCCGACGAAAAACAATGCGTGGACGTCTCTGTGAATTTTCCGCAAGGACTGATCACCGAATGGTATCCCCAGGCCTCCCAAATCGGCCCTGCGACTACGCCCGTCTCTCCGGTCGTTGCCACGCTGGACAACTATGCCCACAAAGCCGGCGCCAAACCAAGTTTCACGTTCGCTTCCTTGCTCAGCCGCCCGGCTTTCAAAGACAGCCGCGTCCGCTGGGCGCATGTCGAAATCCTGCCCGCCAAACAGAACCCCGACCTGGCGCGTTCGCTGCCGTTGGATGGCTCGGGCAGTCATTATTTCACCGCGCGCGACACTGACGCAGATTATCTACGAGTGCATTCTCTGGCAGCGACCAACCCTCTTACTGAGCACGAGAAATATATCTTCTATCGCGGGGTCGGCAACTTCGCCACGCCTCTGCGTGTCACGATGAGTTCCAGCCATGTGGTCACCCTCGCCAACGCGGGCCAGGAGCCGCTGCTTCACCTGTTCGTACTCTGCTTGGAAGAGCGGGCCGGTGGCTTTGTGCATATAGACCACTTGTCTGCGGGCGAACAACGCGCGGTGCGGATTGATTTCATGGAGCATCCTTCGCCGCTGGCTCAGCTTTCACCTGCACTCAGCGAACAATTGACGAAATCGCTCACGAGCGAGGGCCTGTATCGGCGTGAAGCAGTTGCCATGGTAAATACCTGGAAAGATTCCTGGTTCGAAGAAGACGGCCTGCGCGTGCTCTACAGCCTCCCGCCTTCATGGACCGACCGCACCCTGCCGCTGAGGCTGGACCCGCCGCCGCGCGAACTGGCGCGGGTGATGGTCGGCCGTGCCGAAGTTCTAACGCCCGCCCTGGAGCAGAAGCTTTCTGACGCGCTGGTCAAAGCCAGGCAAGGTGACGCCCAAGCCCGTGAAGAAGTGCTGGATGAATTCAAGAAACTGGGGCGCTTTGCTGAGCCCGCATTGCGTCTGGCAACCAAAGGAGCAAACCCTGAGATCGGCCAGACCGCCTGGATGCTTCTGCAAGCTGCGGCCAGACCAGCAGCCGAAAGCAAGTCGCTGTGATTGGGTCAGGAGAGGGAAGAGGGAAAAGGTGGAAAAGCTGAAATGCTGAAACGCTGAAAGGTTTCACACTTCAAGTTTCAGAGTTTCAGCATTTCGGTATTTCAGCCTTTGGCCTGTTCGTGACAAAACCTGTCGCAATCCATCTGGAAAAATGGCAAAATGAACTGGCGTAAGGTAACTAGAATGAGAAAAGTCGCGCTGGTTTTCGTCCTGGCGGTGTTCGTGCCCAGTCTGGTGCTGGCCTGGCTGGCAGTCCGCTCGCTTCGTGATCAGCAATTTGCTGTCGAGCGCCAACAGTCCCTCCTTTACCAGGGCGTTGCCGATTCGTTGGCGAAAGAGGCCGAAGGCATCCTGGCCGAGCGCCAGCGCCAATTCGGCGCCCAGGTCGAAACCCTCCTGGCGGGGCGCAAGCCTGCCGACGTTGCCCTCGATTTCGACGAACGGCTGCGGGCCAACTGGCCGCTGGCGGAGATCGGTTTCGTCGTGACACCGACGGGTGACATTCTTTCTCCTTCGCCTGTCAGTCGGCCGCAAGCGCGAGACTTTTTCGTGGACTACAGCAAATTCCTGGGCAATTGCGAGAGTGCGGAAGTGTACTGGAATCCCAAGCAGGCGTTCAATTCGGTCAGACTGCCCAGTACTTCGCGTGGCCAAAACCCACCATCCTCTGTCCAAACACCCCTATACGGTCAGGTGTTGACCAAGGGCCAACAAATGCGCAACGTGATGCCTCAACAACAGAGTGCCCAGACCCAAACTAAAGACCTGGCCGACGACCCTCAGCAGTTTTCCAAGATCGCCGCTGCCGAAGCTGAGTTCCGCCAACTCATTGGCGATTCAACCGAGGGCACGCTGGCCCGCTTCGTCGAAAACAAGCTGAACGTCCTCTTTTGGTATCGCCCCGCGCGCGAAGGGGGCCTGGTCTTCGGCGCTCAGCTTGCTTTGCCGCGGCTTAATGCGGCCTTGCAAGGACTGATGCAGCAGTTCGAACCGGCTTTCCGCGACGAAATCTGTGTCGCTGTCCTTGACGACAAAGCCAAACCGGTTGCCCGTTCGCGACAGGGCTTCCAGGCCAATTGGAAGAGGCCCTTTGTCGCGACCGAGATTGGGGAGACCCTGCCGCATTGGGAAGCAGCGGTCTATCTGCTGGATCCTCTGGCGCTCAGTCGGTCGGCGCACACCGTCAAATGGACCGTCGGCCTGCTCATCTCGGTCCTTGTGCTGGCTATCGGTGTCGGCAGTTGGCTGATTGTAGCCGACCTCGAGCGTCAATTGAGCCTGGCGCGCCAGAAAACCGATTTCGTCAGCAACGTTTCGCACGAGTTGAAGACTCCGCTGACTTCCATTCGCATGTTTTCTGAACTTCTGGCCGAGGGGCGCCTCTCTGACCCAGCTAAACAACGCGCTTACCTGGCCATCATCACCGCCGAGAGTGCGCGCTTGACGCGCCTGATTAACAACGTCCTCGACTTCGCCCGCATGGAACGTGGCGAAGAGAAGTACCAATTCCAGGCCTGTGACCTGGTGTCCTTAGCGCGTGAAACAGCCGAAACCTATCGCCCCCACCTTGAAGCCGCCGGCTACAAATTTGAGTGCGTTCTGCCCGAATCGGAGGTGTGGGTCAACGGCGACCGCGACGCGCTGGCGCAGGTCCTGGTGAATCTGCTCTCGAACGCCGAAAAGTATTCGGACAGCTTCCGGGAGTTGGCTCTGCGGGTTGAGCAGAAGCCCGGTCCCCGGCCTTGTGTGGAGGTCGAGGTAATGGATCGCGGCCTGGGTGTGCCGCACGGTTGCGAGGAGAAAATTTTTGACCAGTTCTTTCGCGCCCATGACTCCTTGGCCAGCGGCATCGTAGGCTCGGGACTGGGACTGACTTTGGCCCGGCAAATCGCGCGCGCCCACGGCGGCGATGTCTGCTACAAACCACGCCAGGGCGGTGGGAGTTGCTTCATGTTGCGCCTGCCTCTTAAAGCAGATTCCTGATGAAAACGAAAATTCTCATCGTCGAAGATGATCCTCACATCCTGCTTGGTTTGGAGGAAGTCTTGAAGAGCGACGGCTTCGAGGTGGCGTTTTGCGATCGGGGGGACCAGGCCGTTGAAGCCGTCGGCAAACATTGCCCCGCGCTGATTCTGCTTGATGTCATGCTGCCGGGACTTAGCGGATACGACATTTGCAAACAGCTTCGCGCCAGGAAATTCGCCGCTCCCATCCTCATGCTCACTGCCAAAGGCCAGGAAATTGACAAGGTTGTCGGGCTTGACCTCGGCGCTGACGATTACGTTACCAAGCCCTTTGGTGTGCGCGAGTTGCTGGCACGGATTCGCGCTCTGCTGCGCCGGGCTGAGGTTGTGGCTTCCAGCGACTCCAGCGTTGGGAGTTCTTTCCAAATCGGCTCAGCCATCATCGATCCCAAGACGTTTCAGCTAAAGCGCGGCAAGGCGGTTGAGGAGCTCACCGCCAAGGAACTGAAGCTGCTCCAGCTTTTCTTTGCGCATCCGGGCGAAGTTCTATCGCGGGACCGCTTGTTGAACGACGTGTGGGGTTACAATTATTACGGCACCACGCGCACCTTGGACCAAGTGATCGTTCAGTTGAGAAAGAAGCTCGGTGACAACGGCAACGAGCCCAAACACCTGCTGACAGTCCACGGCGTCGGTTACAAGCTAGCCCTTTCCGAACCAAAATCCAAAGAATTGAAAACTGAAGACTGAAGATTTCAATTTGTCGGGTCTGAAGATTCACCCTCTGACCCAGCGTCGCTGGGGCGATTTGGAGAAACTTTTCGGCGAACGCGGCGGCTGCGCCGGGTGCTGGTGCATGTGGTGGCGACTGCCGCGCGCCCGATGGGTCCGCCAAAAGGGAACTGGAAACAAAAAGGCTTTTCGGCAAGTCGTCGAATCGGGGGAAGAGCCGGGCTTGCAGGCTTACGCAGAAAGCCAACCGGTGGGCTGGTGCGCTCTGGGTCCGCGCAAGGAGTATCCGCGATTGGCGACGTCTCGGCTTTTCAAGCCAGTGGATCAAGAGCCGGTTTGGTCCGTCACGTGCTTCTTTGTTGCGCGGTCCTATCGTCGTCAGGGCCTCACCGTCGCGTTGTTGAAAGAAGCGGTGTGCTACGCCGCTCGGCGAGGCGCGAAGATTGTGGAAGGTTATCCCAGCGAACCAAAGCACGGATACCCAGACGTCTTCTACTACCCAGGTTTGGCTTCCGCGTTTCGCAAAGCGGGATTCGATGAAGTGCTTCGACGTTCGCCTTCCCGGCCAATCATGCGGTATGTGATAAAATCACCCGTCACTGCACGCCATGTGCATTCCGTATTACCAGGTTGATGCATTCACCTCGCAGCTCTTCAGAGGCAACCCAGCCGGGGTGTGTGTGCTGGAGCAGTGGCTGCCCGATGCCCTCCTCCAGCGCATCGCTGCCGAGAATAACTTATCTGAGACCGCGTTTTTCACCCGTGAGCAAGGGCATTTCCATCTGCGCTGGTTCACGCCGTTGATAGAGGTGGACTTATGCGGCCACGCGACCTTGGCCTCCGCTTTTGTGCTTTTCTCCGAGTTGGGTCACCCGGAAGCGAGTGCGCGGTTCCAGACTCGCAGCGGATGGCTGTCCGCCACGCGGCGCAGCGGCATGATCGAGTTGGACTTTCCCTCGCGCCCGGCGGTGTCTTCTAAGGCCCCGGAACAGTTGTTGCGCGGTTTGGGACACAAACCTCGCGAAGTCCTCAGGTCGCGTGATTACCTTGCTGTCTTTGATTCCGAAGCCGAAGTAGCTTCACTTGCGCCGGATATGGGTCTGCTCTCCGAGTTGGATTGTCTCGGCATCATCGTGACCGCCCCCGGCAAAGAAGTGGACTTCGTTTCGCGCTTCTTCGCGCCTCGGGCAGGCGTGCCGGAAGACCCAGCAACTGGTTCTTCCCATTGTTCGCTTATCCCCTTGTGGGCCGAACGCCTGGGAAAATCGGAACTGCTCGCCAGACAATTATCGCGGCGGGGCGGCGAGCTCTACTGCCGTCACTTGGGTGAGCGCGTCGGGATTGGCGGCCACGCGGTCATTTATAGTCGTGCTGAGCTTGAACTCCCGAACGATTAACCTTCCCCGCCTTCGCTTCGCTATGGCGCGGCAAGCCCGCCTGGCGCGCCGTAGCTTGGAGCGAAGGCGGGCGCTGCAAAGCTTGTTAGCCTCTTGAGCGCGATTAGTCTTTTCAACCTGGGCGCCAGACGTTTTCCCCTCACATTTATTCAAACGAAACTTCCCAAAAACTTCATTTTCCCGATGAACCTTTGTTGGCCTATCGCGTCTGATGGAATGTATGAAAAGAATACTTTTAGTGTCCGCCGTTTTACTCGGGGCCGTTTCGGCCTCTCAGGCCGGGGTTCGTTTGAATCTCGGGTTTGGTTTCCCATTACCGCCGTTGCCGGGAATAGTCATCAGCCCGCCCGCGCCGGTGCTGGTTGCGCCGCCAGTATGTGTGGCGCCGCCATTGGTGGTGGCGCCGCCTCCGGTTGTCGTCGCCCCGCCAGGGGTCTATTTCGGGTTCGGTTTCAGGGACGGCTACCGGCATTGGGATGGTCGCTATCCCTATCGCGGATGGCTGCATGGCCGGAACTGGCGCCACCGCTGACATCGGCTCGGGTAGGGAACAGGTTCAACCTCTACGGCGCAAAGGCCGAAACGCAAGTTTCGGCTCTTGCGCCTCTTCCATTTGCCCTAATGGTGCTGCTTTTTCTGAGACACTGTCCAGACCAATCACGGCCAAATTCTTAGTCCGGCGCGCCGTTCAGCGCCGGTTTCAGTCTGTGCTTTAATGCGTGCCCTATTGCCTTTGCCCAGGCTAGATTCGGGCGCGTGAAAACTCTCACCGCGGCGACAGATCCCATCAAGGACCAGCCGTCGTTGCCACCAGCCAAAGACAAGCTGCTCTTCACTCCAGGTCCGCTGACGACCAGCTTGAGCGTCAAACAGGCAATGCTGCATGATGCCGGCTCATGGCATTTCGAATTCAATGCCCTGGTTGCCAGCGTGCGAGAGCGGCTGTTGAAATTGGCGGGAGTTGCTCGCCGGGCCGGGTGGGAAACCGTGCTAATGCAAGGCAGCGGCACCTTCGGCGTGGAAGCGGTGTTCCAAACCGCCGTGCCGCCCAATGGCAAGGTTGCTGTGCTGGCCAATGGCGCTTATGGCCAACGGATGGTCGAAATGCTCAAGTACGCCAGGATTGACCACTTGGTTCTTCAGTCTCCAGAGGACATTCCCCACGCGCCGGAGCAACTGGACGATTCATTGAGGAGGGAGCCGGCGGTGACTCACGTGGCCATGGTGCATTGCGAGACCACGACCGGGATCCTTAATCGCGTCGAAGCACTGGGGCGCGTCACGCATAAACATCGGAAGATTTTCGTGGTGGACGCGATGAGCAGCTTCGGTGCGATCCCGATCGATCTCGCCGCCTGCGGCATCGATTTCCTGGTTTCCTCGTCCAACAAATGCGTGGAAGGAGTGCCGGGGTTCTCATTCGTTTTGTTCCGGCGCGCCGTTCTGACCGCCTGCGATGGCTACGCGCGCAGCTTGAGTCTCGACTTGCTGGGCCAGCTCAAGGCCTTCGATAAGAACGGCCAATTCCGTTATACGCCGCCGACTCATGCCATCCTCGCATTCGATCAGGCCTTGCGCGAATTGGAGATAGAAGGCGGTGTCGCCGCACGCGGCCAGCGCTACTGTCGCAACCAGGAGGTGTTGCTGCGGGGCATGAGCGAGTTAGGGTTTCGCCCCTTTCTCCATCCCGGCGTCCAAAGCTGCATCATAACCGCGTTCCATACGCCGACAGACTCGGGCTTCTCCTTCGAGGTGTTCTATCGCAAACTCAGCGATCGCGGGTTCATCATTTATCCGGGCAAGCTGACCAAAGTGGACACGTTCCGCATCGGCAGCATTGGCCGTTTGTTCCCATGGGATATGGAGCAACTTGTGCAGGCGATCCGCGGGGTGTTGATGGAAATGAGTTGCGCGCTTCCGATCAGATCCTAAAACTCCGATGCGATGGATTTCCTGTTCAAGCGGATTTACCGCGGCCCACTCAAAGCGGTCTTATTGGACTGGGCGGGGACAACCCTGGACTACGGTTGCTTTGCGCCGGCAGTGGTATTTATAGAGGTGTACAAGCGCAAAGGAGTCGAGATCACGATTGACGAAGCCCGCGAGCCGATGGGCGCCCACAAGAAGGTGCACATCCGGCAGATCTCGAAAAACGAGAACGTTGCCAAGCGCTGGCAGCAGCGGCATGGCCGCAAACCAAACGAGGAGGACATTGAGGCGATGTTCCAGGAGTTCATCCCGCTGCAACTCGGATGCCTGGCGCAATACGCCGATTTGATTCCGGGCACACTTGGGGCAGTGGCCGAGTTTCGCCGCCGCGGCCTGAAGGTGGGCTCCACGACCGGCTATACCGAAGAGATGATGGACTTGCTGGGCAACGAAGCCAAGCGCCGTGGTTACGAACCCGATGCCACCGTGTGCGCCACACAGGTCCCCGCCGGGCGGCCCCACCCGTACATGTGCCTGCAGAATGCCATCCTGCTGCAGACTTATCCCCTGGAAACATTTGTGAAGATTGGCGATACCCTGCCGGATATCGAGGAGGGGCTCAACGCGGGCATGTGGACCATCGGCCTGGCCAGGACCGGGAATGAAATGGGCCTGACAGAAGACCAGATCAACGCGCTGGAACCGGAGGTTCGGGAAGCTAAACTCGCCCGGGCCTACAGGCGCATGCAGCAGACCGCGGCTCATTACGTCGTGGACGGTATCGCCGATGTGGCGCCGGTGCTCGACCAGATCAACGCGCGCCTGGCAGCCGGAGAGCGACCGTGAGATCTCGAAAAACGAAAGCCCGGAGGTCGGAGGTCAGGGGTCGGAGGTCGGAGGTCGGAGGTCGGACTCCGTTCTCCGATCAGCCATTTCGCGAGCCAGAAGGCGTCGGTCTCAAATCCGAAGGCGACCTGAACATTTCTGCGCGCCGGCAACAGTGGCTGGAAGAGCAGATCGATGACGAAACGCAGGCCTGGCTGGATGAGGACGCCAAGTACTTCCTTCGCCAATCATTGTCCACGCCTTGCCTCAACGCGCTCAAAGGCTGCGACGGGATCTATGTCGAAGACCTTCAGGGCCGGCGCTACATGGATTTCCACGGCAACAACGTCCACCAGGTCGGCTTTCGTAATCCGCGCGTCATTGCAGCGATCAAAGCCCAACTCGATCAACTCCCATTCTGTCCCCGGCGCTACACCAACTTTCCGGCTATCCGATTGGCAAAGAAACTGGCCGAACTGGCCCCAGGCAACTTAAAGAAGGTCTTATTCGCGCCCGGTGGCACCACGGCGATCGGCATGGCCTTGAAACTAGCGCGGGCCGCGACCGGCCGATTCAAGACGATCTCAATGTGGGACTCTTTCCATGGCGCATCGCTGGATGCGATCTCGGTCGGTGGGGAAGCGATCTTTCGGCGGAACATCGGGCCGCTCCTACCGGGGGCTGAGCATGTGCCGCCACCTGATCCTTCGCACTGTCCGTTCGATTGCGGCGCCCAATGCACGCTCCAGTGCGCCCGCTACGTGGAGTACGTGCTGGAGAAAGAGGGCGATGTCGCCGCAGTGATTGGCGAAACGGTGCGCAGCACTCCTTATATCCCGCCGGCTGATTATTGGAGGACAATTCGCGCGGCTTGTGACCGGCATGGCGCATTGCTGATCCTCGATGAGATCCCGCATTGTTTGGGGCGCACCGGCAAGATGTTTAGCTGCCAGCATTACGAGGTTGTGCCGGACATGCTGGTTATAGGAAAAGGGCTCGGGGGCGGCGTCTTCCCGCTGGCGGCGCTAGTGGCCCGTGAGGATCTGGACATCGCGCCAGAGCGGGCGCTGGGCCATTACACGCATGAAAAAAGCCCGGTCGCCTGCGCCGCCGGCCTGGCAACCATCGAATGCCTGGAAGCAGATGGCCTGTTGGAGAACGCTTGGGTGTTGGGCCAGCGCGCGCTTGCTCGCATCGGCGATATGATGAAGCGGCATGAGCTGGTCGGCGGAGCCAGGGGTTTGGGGCTGCTGCTCGGAATCGAGTTGGTCAAAGACCGGAAGACCCGGGAACGCGCGTCTGAGGCCGCAGAACGTGTGATGTACCGAGCGCTGGAAAAAGGGCTGAGCTTCAAGGTCACGATGGGCAACATTCTGACGCTGACGCCGCCGCTGATCATCACGCGCGAAGAGCTGGATCGGGCGCTCGACATCATCGAGGAGTGCCTGGCGGAGGCGAGCAAATCCTGAAATGGTGAAATGGTGAAATGGTGAAATTCTGAAACTCTGAAACTCTGAAAGTTGAAGTGTGAAACCTTTCAGCTTTTCAGAGTTTGATATGAACAGGTGAACCTCATTAACTTCATTTCGCAGCCTTCGGCACAGCTTGCGCGGTTTGCAAGGGGACGGCGTCGAAGCTCTTAATCAACTCACCGGAAGAGGTGTCAAAGGTGCGCACCTTACCTTCGAAGCCGCCAGTAGAGATTCGGTTGGTAGCAGGGTTGAAGGCGATGGCGAACACGACCCCCTGGTGTCCTTTTAAGGTGGCAACTCGCGAACCATCGGAGGTCTTGTAAAGGCGAACTTCCCCGCCTATGCCGCCTACGGCAATGGTGCTTCCATCCGGGCTATAAGCAATCGCACGGACCGGACCCGGCTGGCGCTCGAACTCGCGCAGCAGGTTGGCATCGCGGGCGGTATCGCCTGAGCCCCGATTTTGGTTGTCGGAAATGCGATAAGTCCGGGGTGTGCCGAGGTCACCGCCATAGGCGACGACGTCCTGGGTGGGATGCCGCGCCAAACAAAGCACGCCTTCAAGCAATTTGTTGATGTCATCAATGAACTGGCCGTTGGCGACGTTGATCAGTTTCATGGCGCGGTCGCGGCTGCCGGACAACAACCGTTTGCCATCAACGGTAAAGGCGCTTCCCAGCACCCAGTCGGTATGGTTATCGAACTTCATCAGTTCCTTGCCATCCTTGAGGGCGATGACGCGGACCGATTTGTCGGCGCAACCGAAGGCAATCCGATCCGCCTCGGGCGAGAAGCAAGCGCCGTAGAGAGAGTCATCGGAGACTTTGTAGGCGCTGATTAGTTTGTGCTCAAGCGGGTCCCAAATTTGGACTTCGCCGAATCGGGCCGGGGCGCCCCCCGCGACCGCCAGCAATTTACCGTCGGGAGAAAAGCAAATGGACTCGATTTGGGGCGACTCACCGACCAGGCGGGCCGACAAGTCCGAACCCTCCGCCTGAAAGAGCAGCACTTCGTGATAGCCGGAAACAGCCAGCGTCTTTCCGTCGGGTGAATAGGCCAGCGTCGAGATAGCAGGCGGCGTGGAGTAAACCGGAGGCGCCGCCAGCTTGAACGAACCGGCATCGGCGGGGGTATCATCTTTGGCCCCTTGACGAATCCACAATTCCAGCAGCGCCACCTCAGTTTTTGTCAAGGGGTCGCCCTCCTTGGGCATGGACGGTTCGTCGCCGCTGACTTCCTCGACGACGCGGCTGGCCGCCGGGTCCCCCGGCTCAAAACTAGGACCATGTTTGCCGCCAGTCTGAAAGGCCGCAAAGGAGGTCAAATCCAACCCGCCTTTTAACTTGCCCGGATGATGACAGCCGGTGCAACTGCGTTTGAAGATCGGCATTAGGTCATGATAATAACTGACAGGCTTGGCGTCTTGAGCGATGGCCGCCGCGAGCGAAGCCAGCAGGAGGCAACAGCAGAGGAAGGACCAAGGAGGGAAGAGGGGAGAGAGGAGAGGGGAGAGAGGAGAGGGAACGAAGAACGAGGGAATGCCGCGGCTCGAATGAGTAAAAAACGAACCAGAACGAAAGAACGGACCCCTCTCCCCGGCCCTCTCCCCTTCGGAAGGGGAGAGGGTGAATCGTCGGCCTGATGTTGGCGAGTGCAAGCGGCTGATCAGCGATCTCTCCCCTTCGGACGGGGAGAGGGGGAATCGTCGGCAGCGCGTTTGTAATGGACGGTTCATGGAAAGAGGGAATCGCCGGCAGCCAATTCGCGTGGGGAGGCTCATGGGGAAAGGGTGGACTACTTGGTACTGGTTACGGTTTCTTCCGGCGCGTTGACGATCAATTTAATGGGCTCGGTGCGATGTTTGTAATTCCGGTCGTTAAACAGGCCGACCCCCAGACAGGTGAAAGAAATCTCCTTTCCAACCGGCGCGTTGGTGGAGGCAGTCAATCTGACGGTGGCTTCGGTTTGGCCGGCCGCAATTTTATCGATCGTGGCGTTGATCCCGTCGGGCAACCCTTCGAGGCTGAGGGCGATTTCGCCGTTGAAGCCTGCCCGGCGATCGGCTTTGACGGAAAAACCAGCTTCGCCGGCAGCAGACTTCGTTTCGGGCGGCAAGGCGGTGACGGAAAGCCGGGGCAGCGAGCTGGCCAGGGCAAAAGGGATCTGGCGGATGGTCAGCGGAATGGTTTGGGTGTACTGAGTATTGGTATATCCATTAACCAGGGTGTCGCCTTTGATCACTATGGTTCGGGTTCCGGTTTGGGCGCCGGCCTTGGCTTTGAGGCTCACTTTGGCACGCGATTGGCCGCCTTTCAAAGTGACCGCGGCAACTTCGACGTGGTTGGAGATGAGGCCGCGGTCCAGGGAATAGCCCTCGGCTGTCAGTTCAATGTCGTTGGTGAACCCGCTGGATCGCTCGGCCTCGACCTCAATGGCGGTGGTCTGATCCTGGTCGGCTTCAGCGGCCAGCGACAACAGATCCAACAGGAATGGCGGAGTGTCAAGGACCGTCAAAAAGGCATCATCCAATGCCCGATCATCCGCTGACCGGCTGCCACGCCTGGACTGGCGCGGTTTTTGGCCCGGGATGATGGGCTCCGCCAGATGCGACACCGCGTTGCCTTTAATGGCGGCGGTGGCGCTGAGTTTGATAGGGAAATGGCCCAAGGCCGCGTCGGTGGCGGCGGAAATGACCATCAACCCGGTTGCAGGGATGTCTTTGGTCAGCACCAACGGTTGGCCATAGACGCCTGGTGGCAGTCCTTGAAAGGACGCTCGAACTGGTCCGTCAAAGCCCCCAAGCCGGGTTACTTCACAGCGCACCCAGGCATGGCCGCCCCGGTTCAACCGCGGAATATCAGGGAAGAACCTGACGCTGAAATCAGGCACGGGCGGATGGATGGACAAACGATAACTGAACTTGTCGCCGTCGCGCTCATTCAAGTCGCGAATTGAGAGGGTATATTCCTGGTCTTTGGCGAATTTATCGTAATCAATGCGGGCGTCCATTCCCTCGGCATCGTCATTCTGAGCCAGAACTTTGCCTTTGGCATCGGCCAAGGTTAAGAGCGCATCGAGGGAAGAACCCAGGTGTTGAGCGTTGACCTCGCAGAGCAGGCGTTGGTCTTTGTCACTCTTGAATCTGAACACGTCAACGTCTTTGAGGCCGGCGATTCGCCCGTTAATCGTGATTGGGACCGGGACAGTATTGGCCTTCTCGGCAGTGTCATTCGGTTCGATCTCCATGAATTCAGGCAGATCGCCCACGTCGAAACTTTTGGGATTGGAAAGGTGGCCGGCAGCGCGGGCATTGATTTCTGTCACGCCCAAAGGGGCTTTGGGATCAACGTTATGGGTCAGGTTTGAAGAACTGCCGAGGTTGCGGCCACTCAGGGTAATCTCGACGGACTGCCCACGCTGAGCGCCCAGTGGAAAAATCCAATCCAAATGCGGAAGGGCTCCGCCATAGAGCCGGTACTTGAAATCCTCACCGCCTTGATAACGAAAGTCGCGCAGTTGCAGCAGATAATCGCCCTCATCGGGAACGGAGAATTCAATGAGCGAATCCAAGCCATTGGCATCCTCGTTGCGGGCCAATTCTTTGCTTTCGGTGTTGAGGACAGCCAGGGAAGAATCCAGCGGCGAGCCCATGCGCGACGCATACACGTCAAAGACCAATTCGTCTCCTTGCTTGGCGTGGAACCGGTAATAATCCACTTCCGCCGGCTCCTTGATGCGGCCATTGATGGCCGCGGGAAATTCGACCCGTTGCGCGTTCTCCGGTGAAGTGTTGGTACCGCTTTGGTGGACCTCCGGCAGATCGCTGACGTTCAGAACGAGCGGCTCCGAAACACCCGACGGAGTAACGACACGGACCTCCCGTTCACCTGGCGCGGCGTCGGCCACGACGGTGATTTTGGCGGTCAGCGCCTTATCATCTTTGATCTTCAAACCGGTTGCGGCGATGCCGCTTTGGTGGGAATCGGGATCGCTGCTGAATAAAAGGCCGGTGGCGTTGGTAAGGTTATCGCCGGAGAAAGAAATTTCAGTGGTAGTGCCGTGTTGCACCCACTGCGGGGAGAGAGAGTTGAGTTTAGGAACCGGTTGGGCGTGGGTTTGGAGCAGAGCCAATAACGGGAGAAGCAACAGAGCAGCGCGGAGAAGCCTGGCTTGGAGAATGGTTCTGGTTCTCCTGCTGGTCGCGATCGTTCTCCGTGAGGCTTCGTTCATGCTTTGAATTAGGGACGCGGTGGAACGCGTCCTTACCCTATTCGCAATCGGTCTGCTTGTGGCTTCGTTCGTGCTTCCGAGCGGCACGGTGGTGCATAAAAACCTGGCTGGATTGCGATCGACCATGACGGAATTGTTTTAGAGCAGACCTATCGGGAAGCAAGCTTGGAATGCCCGGGGAGAGGGAGGAGAGGCGCTAAAATCGGAAGTTGTTTTTGCACGAGCCCGAAGGTTGTTACCGAATTTTATGTGTTGGAATTGAACAGGTGGGTTGTTCGCTCACCGAATTTATTTTGTAATCGCCACCGGCTGGACATTTCAGCATTTGCGCGTCTTTCAAATACGGAGCAAGATCGCTTTCGGTCGGTGTGTCGGTCGGCTGCTTTTGTTTTTCCAGCGCCCACTGTTGTTTGGCACCATCGATCCGGCGAAGATTATTGATGCAGGCGTTGATTTGCGCCGTGTCGCGGGCTTTAATGAAGTTGGGGATTGCAATGGCCAACATCATGGGAATGACGACTATCGCCAATGCGACTCCAATGTAGCCGGTAACCAAACCAGCAATGGCCAAACCTTTCCCGACTATATCGCCACCAGAACGTTTGATGCGCAACAGCGCCATGTGCCCACAAATGACGCCGGGGATTGCGGCAAAGATCGAAAAGCAAACAAGGCTCAGAATTCCTAGGACCAAGCTCCAGATAGCCAAGCCGGATGCTTTGGGCGGGGCCGAATTGGTGCCGATTGGCGCAATCGTTTCGCTCATGTGCCTTACCCATTACGAGCCTCCCACACCCGGCTTTAGCCAAGGCGTGAGGCTCCAATACCACTTCGATGGTTTCAGGCTACTAATATGCCCGTCCAGAAAAACGATGGCGCTCCGCCCATTGTGGCGCGGCATCGGGCCGCCCCAGTTGGGGTCGGTGCCCGTAACGCCCCCCGTGTTGGGGGCATCGTCGCCAGGGTCGTGGACGATCCAGCAGCCGGGCTTTTCCGGGGTGGTGTCGGTCACACACTTGAGTGGATCAGTGGAGTTGAGTGGCTTGCTGCCGGAATCGGCTATGTAGGCGACCGCGACAGGGCGGGGAATGGCGGCAGCACGTACGCCAGGCCACTTCGAGTAAGGCCAAGGAGCAAAATCGCAGCCGCCGACGCGGAAGTTCATACCATAGTTCGAGATCCCCAGATCAGCGGGGCCGGTGGGATACTCTTGGATGAACTCTTTGAACTTCGGGCTGCGGACAGGGCAAAGCAGGAGGTTCGTAGTCTTTTGATAGGGTAGCAGGAAATCAAACCAAGCTCGCCGACCGCCGCTAATTGTGGAAGAATTGTCGCCGGTCACCTGGAAGGTCAGGCAATACCTCCCGTTAAAGTCATCCGCATACAACTGGGTGGCGATGGCCATCTGATGCAAGTTGTTGACGCACGCGATGGCCTGCCCCTTTTGTTTGGCCCTGGAGAGTGCAGGCAATAACAACGCTGCCAGAATGGCTATGATGGCAATCACGACGAGGAGTTCGATGAGCGTAAAAGCGGCACTCGATGGCAACCTCGCGAAGCAGCCGAGGCTTGCATCGGATCGGAAAAACCGACGAAGCTTTTGCATAACCCTGAGACTAAATCCTAGCGAACACCTTATCCTGCGAGTTGTAAAGCGGATTGTTGCCGCGTTGTGCGGCAGATCAGGGAGCCTGACAGAACCATCCACGGCCATTCTATCCCGCAGCCTCCTTGCGGCGACTGAGTTTGCCCGTAGCTTGTTATCATTTCGCAGCGAATCTGCCTCGAGCCATCTCCAGGGGCGTTCCCTTGCGCATCGCTGGGAGTTGCTTCGGCAGGGCGCAGACGGAAGACCATCGTCTCATCGTTCGCCAGTGCCCAAGTGCCGCGCGAGAGGCGCTGTAACGATTATTCTCATGTTGCCCTGAGCGGCGTTGCTGCGAGAATTGTCTGGCGATTTGTAACTGTTTAGGTGGCCGCCAACATCAATTGGCGTTATGGCGCATCGGGAGTCAGATCAGCGCCGACTGACGTCGGCGGCTACGCCATCGCTGGACAGCTCGTGTGGATACCTATTTACGGGTCTTCTTAGGGGTGCCATCCGGCTCAGGCGGCGGAATCAGCCGCCGGATCACGGCCAGGAGTTGGTCCGGACTGATAGGCTTGACCAGCAATTGAGTGGCGCCGGACCGCACGGATTCCTCCTTGGCCATGAGGTCGGTGTTACCGCTAAGCATGATCACCGGAATCGCCTTGGTAGCTTCGGTGTTCTGTATCTGCTTGAGCACCGCCCAACCGTCCATGTCCGGCATCATCACGTCGAGGAGGATCAACTGGGGCAATTCGCGTCTGGCCAGCTTGATGGCTTCACGTCCGTTATTGGCGCTGATCATCCGATACCCGGCCCGCTCCAAATAGTGTTGGAGCACGCGCTGAGTCAGCGGATCGTCATCAACGACTAGAACGGTGTGCGCCATAATTCGGCTTCTCGCTGCCGGGGATGATCGCAAATGTCAGCCCGTCGGACAAGACCACATTCGGCGAGAGTTGGAGCAGTTCCTGCGGGCTACATAATCAGTCGGAATTGAACAGGAGGAAACGGAGATAACGGAGAAATGGACTTGGAAGTTGAGGCGCGCCCAAGAACGTTCCGAACGGCCCGGCAAACACAGGGAAAACCGTTGAAACGGTTAAAAAGCTGCGCGATCCGGACCCCACCCCGCTGAAGCGGGGTGTTAATGAGATCGAGCCGTCTTTCTCGAGTGCGCCCTGACTTGGAAATTGAGGCGCTTTTTCATGGCTTGATTGTTTCGATCATTGGCGTAAGCGGTAAAACTGCCGGGTGCCGGAGATGGGATTGGTGACTGTGTTCTGGCGGTTGAGGACGACGGGGCTCGGAGAAACCTTGGTCCAGAACACCGGTGAAATCAGGTTGGTGGTGGATTGCAAGGTGAATGTGGTGGCATTGGTCGACCAGGTCAGAATCACGTTGGCTCCGGAAGGAATGATTGTCAGTTGGGGCGCGCTGACTGGACCCAACGAAAGACTGAACACCGTGCCATTGCCCGCGGTGGCGCCTCCATACGCCGTGCCATACAGAGTGTGGTTGGAGAAAATCGAACCGGCAACCGGATTAGCGCCGTCGCTGCGGCCAGTGAAGCTATACAGAGTCGTAAAACCCGTGCCATTGGTGTAGAGGGCGAACACCGTGCCATTGCCCGAACTGCCGCCATAATACGTGGTTCCGTACAGGGTGTTGCCCGATAAAATCAAACGGACACCCGGAAAAGCGCCGTCGCTGTTGGTACCCCTGTTGAGTGCCATGAAACTATGCAGGGTCTTAAAACCCGTGCCATCGTTGTTGAGGGCGAACACCGTGCCATTGGCCGAACTGCCGCCATACTGTGTCGTGCCATACAGGATGTTGCCTGATAAAATCAATCCCGCTTCGGGACTGGCTCCGTCGCTGTTGGTATAAGGTCCAGGAAAAGCACCAGAGGTGGTTGTGAAACTATGCAAGGTGGTAAAACCGGCGCCATTGGTGTTGAGGGCGAACACCGTGCCAGCGCCCGAGCCGCCTCCCGACGTCGTCCCATACAGGGTATTGCCCGATAAAACCAAACCTGCCCACGGTGTCGCTCCGTCGCCGCCGTTAGTGAAATTCTGCAAGGTCGTAAAACCCGTGGCATCCGTATTGACTTTGAACACCGTTCCATAACCCGAACTGCCGCCAAACGGCGCCGTCCCGTACAGGGTGTTGCCCGATAAAATCAAACCGCCATGAGGACAGGCTCCGTCGCTGTTGTTAAAAGGATAAGTACCAGAGACTGCCGTGAAAGCATGCAGGGCAGTAAAATCCGAGCCATCGATGTTGACCTTGAACACCGTGCCCTGTCCCGAGCTGCCGCCTTGAGGCGCCGTTCCATACAGGGTGTTGTTCGACAAAACCAAACCGGCAAACGGAAAAGCTCCGTCGCTGTTGGTACCAACACCGCCAGAATTAATGCCAACCGCCGTGAAACTATGCAGGTTCGTAAACCCGGTGCCATCGGTGTTGACTGCGAACACCGTGCCGTTGGCCGAACTGCCGCCTTGATGAGCGGTCCCATACAGCGTGTGGCTCGATAAAATCAGGCCGGCAGGCGGACCGGCTCCGTCGCGGCCAGTAAAACTATGCAGGGTCGTGAAGTTCTGCGCCGTCAGTCGGCCAGCCGGTATCAAGCCCAGACCGGCTATCAGCGCGGGCAGGAGGAACAGGTTTTTGATACGAGTCTTCATTGGTTGGTTTTTAACGCACGTGTTCATTGGTTGATGGATTTGCTTAGGGTCTGTGCAAAAATAAGTACCGAGCCGGAGGCGTAATTCAAACATTTTAGTAGGCGCCCCTCTCCCCGTTCGTTCCTCGCGGTGAGAGGGAGAAGAGGCGCTAAAATCGGAAGTAGTTTTTGCACGAGCCCTTACTGGCTTAACCGGTAAAAATGCTGGGCGCCGAGGATGTGATTGGTGACCGCGTTCTGCCGGTCAACGACGACCGGCCCCGGAGAAACATTGGTCCAGAAGACCGGTGAAACCAGGTTCGAGGTGGATTGCAAGGTGAACCCCGTGGCATTGGTCGGCCAGGTCAAAATGACATTCGCTCCGGAAGGAATGATTGTCAGTTGGGGCGGGATGAAAAGACTGAACACCGTGCCATTGCCCGCGCTGCCGCCTCCATACGCCGTCCCATACACGTTGTTGCCCGATAAATACAAACCGGCAAAAGGTTCAGCTCCGTCGCTGTTGACAGGGGGATAAGGACCGGAGGGTTTCGTGAAACTATACAGGGTCGTAAAGCCGGTGCCATCAGTGTTGAGGGAGAACACCGTGCCGCCGCCCAGACTGCCACCACCCTGTGCCGTCCCATATAGGGTGCTGCCCGATAAGACTAAACCGCCAGACGGACCAGCTCCGTCGCTGTTGGTGGAGAGAGGGCCAGCGAGCGCGGTGAAACTATGCAGAGTCGTAAACCCCAGGTCGTCCGTGTTGACGGCGAAGACCGTGCCATTGCCCGAACTGCCGCCAGCGCTCGCCGTCCCGTACAGAGTATTGCCCGATACAATCAATCCGGCAAACGGGTTAGCTCCGTCGCTGTTGGTATAGTAGGGATAACCAGAGCTTGCGGTGAAGCGATGCAGGGTCGTAAATCCCATGCCGTTAGTGTTGACGGCGAACACCGTGCCATTGCCCGAACCACCGCCATAATAAGCCGTGCCATAAAGGGTGTTGTTCGAAAACGTCAATCCACCAAACGGAGTACGTCCGTCGCTGCCGCCGGTAAAGCTGTACAGGGTCGTAAAACCGGTGCCGCTGGTGTTGAGGGCGAACACCGTGCCAGCGCGCGAACTGCCACCAGCCTCAGCCGTTCCGTACAGGGTATTGCCGACTAAGATCAAACCGCCAGTCGGACCATTTCCGTCGCTGCCGCCAGTGAAACTATACAGGTTCGTAAAACCCGTGCCATCCGTATTGACGGCGAACACCGTGCCCCAGCCCGAACTGCCGCCACTAATCGTCGTTCCATACAGGGTGTTGCCCGATACAGCCAAGCCGCCGTAGGGACCAACTCCGTCGCTGCTGCCTGCGAAACTATGCAGGTTCGTAAAACCAGTGCCATCGGTGTTGATGGCGTACACCGTGCCCCTGGCTGAACTGCCGCCACTCCCTGCCGCCCCATACAGGGTCTTGCCGGAGAGGATCAATCCGGCCTGCGGAACGGCTCCGTCGTAGTTGGTGTGAGCTGGGGAAGGAGTGGCTGTGAAACTATGCAGAACCGCAAATGTCTGCGCCGTCACCCGACCAGGCAGTAACAGGCCGAAGCCGGCCATCAGCGCAGGCAGGAGGGACAGGTTTTTAATGTGCGCTTTCAATGGTTGAGAGGTTGAAGCGCTAATCTTCGCTAATCTTCGCTAATGAATAAGGGACGGGGAATGCTTTTGTTTTCATGGTTTTGTTTTATTAGCGTTTACTGGCGCAGATTAGCGGTTCCGAATAGAGGCTACAAACTGAATGAACCGCTAAGCTTCGCTAATGTCGGGACCGAGCGTTGAGGGGTTGCGTCGGGAAGTCGGTCGGTGCAACTGCGCCCTGGGGTCCAGATCAGCGCCGACTGACGTCGGCGGCTACGCCACGCGGGTCAGTCCGTGCGGCTACCTACCCTGGCCCAGCGGTGGGAGATGGGAGATGGCAGGGGCGCTCCGCTCTCCCATCTTCCATCTTCCATCTCCCATCTTGGACTGGGCCAACACTCAGCCAAACAATGGCGTGACCGGGTCAGCTTGAACGAGTTCGCGGGGCTGGTTGAGATGGTTGTAAATGATCGTTTTCGGACTTATGCCCAAGGCATGGTAGATGGTGGCCAATAGTTGGGTGGGATGCACCGGGTTCTCTGCGGGGGAGGAGGCGGTGGCGTCAGACTTGCCGTACAAAGCGCCACGTTGAATGCCCGCGCCGGCCAGAAGGGCGGTGTAGCAATAGGGCCAGTGATCGCGGCCATCGGGAGAATTGGTGTTGCCGGAAGTGCTGACGCCCAGGCGCGGGGACCGGCCAAACTCGCCAATGGCGATAACCAGGGTTTCTTTAAGCAAACCGCGTTGGTCCATGTCTTCCAATAAAGCCGAGAGGCCGCTGTCAAGTTTGGGGCAATGTAAATCGCGCAGGGGCCCAAAGTTGGCGGCATGGGTGTCCCAGGCATCCACTTTGGGATCGCCATTGGCCACGGCGGGCCAATTCATCTGGACAACGCGGGTGCCGGCCTCAATCAGCCGGCGCGCCAGCAGGAGACCCTGGCCAAAAGTGTGGCGGCCATAGCGGTCGCGCACCTGGTCGGTTTCCTTGGCCAGATCGAAGGCCTGGCGGGCGCGGCCAGACAGGATCAAATCGAAGGCCTTCTGCTGGTAGGAGTTCAAGGCGTAAGATTCAACGGCCTTTTCAAGGTTCGGCATGGCATCGTCCACCTGGCGGAGGAGCGATTGGCGGCGCTCCATGCGTTGCTTGGAAACGTCTTTGCGCATGGCAAGGTCATCAATTTTGATGTCCTTGGCCGGGTCCTGGTAAAAGTAATAAGGATCATAAGCGGCGCCGAGGAAGCCGGCGGTGCCGCCCTTGCCGATGACGTTGCTCTCCTGCAAGGGCCTGGGCAACATGACAAAAGGCAGCATGGGAATATCCAGCGGTTTCAACTTTGAGATTTGACAGCCCATGTGGGGGAAATCGCTTGGGGCGGGCGGCTCGAGTTGGCCCGAGGGCGAGACTTTGTCCGGGGTGTAACCGGTCATCATTTGATAAATGGCAGCGGTGTGATTGAACAAACCGGCCGGAGTGTAACTGACGGACCTGATCAGGGTGGCCTTGTCCATTTGTTTGGCCAGTTGGGGCATCACTTCCGAGAGCCAAATGCCGGGGACATTGGATTTAATGGGCTTGAATTCGCCCCGGATATTGGAGGGCGCCTCCGGCTTGGGGTCCCAGATGTCAATGTGGCTGGGGCCGCCCTGGAGAAAGACGAACAGGACCGATTTGGCCTTGCCCCAGCCGGCTTTTTGTTTGAGGGCATCGGGCGCGGCGGCGGCCTGGGCCTGAAGTTGGAGGACATCGGCGAGGCTGAAACCGAGAATGCCGACGCCGCCGACACGCAAGAATTCGCGGCGGCTAAAACCGTCGCAGGTGCTACCGGATTTTCCTGGGATAGATAACATAAGTCAACTCCTAGTATGGCGACAAAGAGATTTCGATACATGGTCAAGAGGCTGGGTAGGGCGCGTCACTCCGTGCGCGCCGTTCGGTAGATCGCTTGCAGGTTGCGGCGCGCACGGAGTGACGCGCCCTACCAAGTTGCGAGGTTTATTTGTCACAGCACTAGCGGTTAAACAGAAATGCCGGGCTATTGAACAAAGCCCAGGCCAAATCCTGGGCTGCTTCCAAACGCTGGCCGTCTTCGGAGAGATTGACCGAGGCAACCTCCTGGGGCGTAGGCGGTCGATTGACGACGGCCAGGTAAATCCATTCGACGACTTTGGCGTCATCGGATTCCGAAGCGACGATTTTTTTGAAGCGATTGTCGGGCGCGTCCAGCGCTTCTCCGATAAGAGCGCCGTTAATCAGGTTCAAGGCATGAGACAAACTGAGATTACTGCTGCGTTCACATTCGCAGGCCGACTTGCGGCTTGGGCGGCCAAAGAGGGCCAGGAAATCGTTGCCGGCGACCATGCCATCAGGAACTTCGGCGGCCCGCATGCCGGTTGGCAGTTTCTCAAATTTCTGTTTGACGCCAGTGGCGACCGCGACTGCATCCATGATTTGTTCGGCGCTGAGCCGGCGCGGCAAGGTATGGGAGAAGTTGATTTTGTCGTCGCTGTTCCATTTATTGGCGACCAGAGACAATTGATAGGTGCGGGAGAGGCAGATGCTGCGCATCAGTTTCCGAGTATCGAAGTTGTTTTTGAGGAAGTCCTCAGTCAAGGCTTCGAGCAGGGCGGGGTTGCCGGGCGGGTTGCTGGCGCGAATGTCGTCAACGGGCTCGATGATGCCGCGCCCGAAGAAGTAACTCCAGACGCGATTGGCGAAGGATTTGGCGAAGAAAGGATTGTCCTTGGAAGTCAACCAGGCCACGAAAGCCCTGCGGCGGTCTTCGTCAGCCGATTTGGGGTTGGCTTCGCCGTATGGAACTTGAGGGGCGACTTCCATGTCGGTCTTGGGATGCTTGACCTCACCGCCGGCATAATTGAGATAAATGATTTCCTCACCGGGCAACGCGCCGTTCTTGACTGCAATCCGGGCGAAATAAGCGGCGAACTGATAATATTGGTTCTGCGTCCATTTTTCGAATGGATGGTCATGACACTTGTTGCAATTGAATCGGGTGCCAAGGAAAGTCTGGCTGACGTCTTCGGCAATTCTACCCGGCTCGCGCAAGACGCGGTAATAGTTAACCGGGGGGGTTTCATAGGCGCTGCCTTTGGCGGTCAACAAATCGCGGACGAATTGGTCGTAAGGCTGATTGTCGGCGATGGCCTGCCGAATCCAGTTGCGATAAACCCAGACGCCTTTCTGGCCCAAAACAGCGCCATTGCATTGGAGAAGGTCGGCCCACTTATTGGCCCAGTATTCGATGAAGGCCGGGCTGCCAATCAACTCGTCCACCAGTTTTTGGCGCTTGGCCTGGCTGGGGGTCTGGTCGTCAAGAAAGGCGCTGACTTTTTCCGGAGTTGGCGGCAGGCCGGTCAGATCGAATGAGACACGGCGAATGAATTCGGCGTCGGTGCATAGGTCCGAGGGGAGGATTTTCATCCGCTTGAGCTTGGCGTTGACGTGTTTGTCAATGGCGTTGTATTCGGGGACGTTGACCCACTGGTAACCGTTGCGATCACCCATGATGGTGACTTCGCGGGTGGCGTAATTGCCTTCGTAACGGACCAGTATGGCGGCTTCCCCGCGGCGGACGGCGGTAACCAGGCCATTGGTGATGCCGGCGACATCGCTATTATTGCTGGTCACCACTGCTTCGCGAGTCACGTCGCGGGTTGTTCCGTCGGGATAATGGGCGATGACGAGAATCTGTTGAGCAGCGCTCGGCAGGCCCAGATTGACCTGGTCAGGCAGGATTTCGACCCGATTGGCGCGCGCCGCCGCCGGGTCCTCAAACCTGGCCCCTTGGGCAATCCACTGGCGGAGCATTTCATATTCGGGCGAGCCGGGTTTAATGGCCTGACGCCCTTCATGGGGCACGTCAGCGGTGGGCTTGAGCAACATTAAGCTCTCCTCCACGGCGACGCGATTTATGCGGCGCCCGGAAAGGTCGTTGACCAGGGCTTGG
>WNGQ01002841.1_pt1 | contig 34494 bp, 41 predicted proteins | sample 5407661 | NCBI WGS metagenome assembly WNGQ01 (sample SAMN13153382, study PRJNA577476) | soil metagenome | isolation source: 60 cm soil or saprolite under Garry oak tree replicate 2 | place: USA:California | collected 2016-06-15 | reverse complement strand
GCCTACCTCGCTGCTACCAACTCCTCGTAGCTGCCAGGCAGTCGACCATGTCCAAGGGCGCCGACGGACGCCGCCCGAGCTGTCTCACATGTGAACCTCCACCGGCACAGGAGCGGCGCCGAGAGCCGTCGCCGGCCAGCTCGATGACGGGATGTCTCGTAAGACCCGCCCGGTGCCGTGTCGCGGTGACCGGGCCTTCAGTGGGACGCTGCGTCACGTGTCGAGGTAAGCCTGGCGCGGTGTTCGATCGTCGAGAGCTTGGTGTGGCCGGATGCGGTTGCAGATGTCGCGGAAGCGGGCGGTCTCCATCGCTAGCGCGCCGCCGTCGTCGATCGGGGCGCGGTAGAGGTGCTCGTACTTCAACGTGCCGAAGAATCGCTCGGTCGTCGATCGGGGCGCGGTAGAGGTGCTCGTACTTCAACGTGCCGAAGAATCGCTCGATGACGCCGTTGGTCTGCGGGCTCCGGACGCGGGTCCGGACGTGGCGCAGCAGCGGCTCATCGCCGGCGAACGCAGATTGGCAGGTCTCGCCGCGAAAGCACGAGCCGTTGTCGGAGACGACGGCGATCGGAGCGGGGACGACGTCGATGACCTCGCCGGTGTTCTCGTCGACCAGGTCGAGTTCGCCACGGTCGTCCCTCAAAGTCGTCCAGGCCGAGAACGCGTTCGGCCTCGTCGACGGCCGCGTCGAGACACGCGAGCGCGTCCACGCCGCGGCCGGGTCGACGAACCGGTTGCGCCACCGGTTGATCGACTCTGCCGAGACTCCGTGTCGACGAGCCGCTTCCGCGACGGTCATCTCATGGGCCAGCACCGGCCGCGGGCGGGATGGCGAATGCGGCCATCGCCCGCGACCTCGGCTGCAGCGTGGCGATGGTGCGGGCCTGGCGGGGCCGGTTCGCCGTGCGCGGGATACCCGGGCCTGTCCGGTAAGCCCCGGTCCGGGCGATAGGGCGTTATCGCGCGTCGTCAATTACGCCTGATCCCGTCGCTGCGCCGCGAGTCGTGCGGGTGACGCACCCGTTTCACCCGTGGCATCCGCTGCCCGATGTACCGCCCGATGCACCGATCCGGGACCGGCGTGACAGTGGAGCGTGAAAGGGACGGTAGGCGCCGACGTGCCTGGACCGCCGGCCAGCCCGGCAGCGGTCCTCAGGATGCAATCGGGGGGCTCGGCGGGAGCTGTAGTCCTCCCAGACCGACGGCCTGCCCTCGGACTCGGAATGTAACACTCCGCACTTCCTCTCCGAGATGAGCGCGTACCTCGTACGAGCCTAGCTTCGGGAAGGTTAGATTCGCTCCGAGGGCGAGCAGGTTGCGGAGGTCCGCGCCCGGTGTCAGGCCAGCTGGCCGACCTGCCTCGATCTGGGCGTTAATCTTTGCCAGTTCGTCCCCATCTTCGTGCACGACCGTCAGCTCAAGCGGGAAGCGCCGGTTCGTCTCGTTCCAGCCGACGAGGATGGACACTGCGATTCCTATATGCACAACCCCTGGCTGACCCTGAGGGCCTGGCGGCGGAGTGACGTCCGTCCACCCGGCGCCGAACAGGTACAGCTTCCCGTTGATCGCTTCCGCGTGATCAGCAACTGTCACGTACTCGATCTTTGGCATAGCCTTCTTCCTCCGCGTGGTTGTATACACTTGTAGACAACAGTCTACACGGGGAGCCGAAGGGGCCACCGCATGTACATCGCTGAGTGGAGCTGGCTGGACGAGGATGTGGAACACCTGGCAAAGCATGGAGTGAGGCCCAGCGACGTACTTGCTGTATGGCGCGAGGCACCCAAGTATCGACGAAACCGCAGAAACCGTGCATCATCACATCAGATGGTTGGCCCCGGATCGGGGAGGCAGCTTCTTTGCGCTCTTCATTCGGGAAGTTGAGACTGTGAAAGGGCAGTGGCGCGTCATCACAGGCCGCCGCGCAACCGCAGCGGAACGCGCATCGTGGGAACGGAGCTGAGATGGCCAGTAGTGCGGGAGCGGCTGACGAGATCCTCGCTCACAGTCAGGACGAGGGCGAGTGGGAAGACGAGCCGGAGCAGATTGCTGCCCGGCCGTCCGGCAGTCAGGTGATATCGGCCCGACTTCCAACGGCTCTGGCGGAGGAGCTTTTGTCCGAGGCTGGGCGCCGGGGGGTGCGGCCCTCCGAGCTTGTCCGGGAAGCAGTGGAGTCCATGCTGCACGGCCGGCGGGGCGCCGTGGCTGGCTTGGTGGCCAATAGCGGGGGCACGCTGCGCGTTGCAGTACTCAGCGATTACAGAACCGAGAACCTCAATCTCGTCGTCGAGCCGCCAGAAGTCGTCGCCATAGGGCTGTGATCGAACACTCCAAGGGGAGCGCTGCGACTCGTGCCGAGGTGCCCCCTCACGCGGCCGGGCCTGCTCGGGCCACGCTTGTCTGCAAGCACATCGCCGCTGGCGCCCGGATACCAACCTGGCGCCGGGAATGCCGAGGTTCGGTCAGCCCGTGCTGTTGCTCGCGGCGACCGGCTCGCCAAGCTGATCCCTGCTCGGGCTCACGCCGCCAGCCGATCCGGTGACGGCCCGCGCCGCAGAGCCTAGTGCCGTGATCTGCGCAGCGGTCAGCTCGATGCAATCGCCCTTCTTGTATCCCTGCGCAGCGGCGACGATCATGACTCGCGGCATCCTGGCCTCCTTCAGTTGCTCAGACCCGCCCCACCCCGGTCGTCCTGTCCGTGGACGTACGGCCGGAGGTTCGCGGCGCCGATCGCCTGGCACAGGAGCTGCGGGGCGGTGGTCCCGGCCGAGCTGTCCGCGTAGATGACCATGCCCTTCTCGAACGTGGCAGGCAGCCAGCCGTACTTCCCGGCCGTGGGAGGGCGAGGGTGGCGAAGTTGCCGGGACCTGCGGGAGCGCCCGTGCCTGGCTCACCGGCCACCAGGGTCGCGATCGTGTCCGGCGTGATCGTGACCTTCGCCGTCACGACGAACCTGGACAGCGCCATCAAGACCTGCCGGTCATCGCGCTGCACGGCCTCAGGCATACGCACGTCTCGGTGCTGCTGTCAAGCGCGACGCCGGTCAAGACCGTCAGCGCCCGGATCGGCCACAGCACGCCGCTCGTGACGATGACCGTTTACGCGCACCTGCTCGCCGCAGACGACGAAGCGGCGGCCGAGTCGTTCGCCGCCCTGGTGAGCGATGCCTCTGCCGGCCTGCAAGTATCAGCGGAGTATCACGGCACCGTCCCTGAGCCGGTCCAGATGACGGTGATAAGCCGATGACCAGCGCATTCTCCGGTGGGGCCGGTGGGATTCGAACCCACACTGGCAGGATCCTAAGTCCTGTGCCTCTGCCGTTGGGCTACGGCCCCGCAGTGGTCAAGTGTCCCCGACCAAGCCGCTGTCGCCAACCGGGTCAGCTGCAGAGCCCGAGCTCCCTGCGCAGCCTCGCGACGTGCCCGGTGGCCTTCACCGCGTAGTAGGCCTTTTCGATCGCGCCGTCCGCGCCGACCACGAACGTGGACCTGAGCACGCCGACCGATTTCTTGCCGTACAGCATTTTCTCGCCGTAGGCACCGTAGGCCTTCAGCACCGTCAGGTCAGGATCGGAGAGCAACGGGAACGTCAGGCCATCCCGGTCGCGGGACTTGGCCAGCTTCGCGGGGCTGTCCGGCGATATCCCGAGCACTGCGAATCCCGCCCCGGAAAGGTCGGTCCCGCTGTCGCGGAAGTCGCACGCTTGCTTCGTGCACCCGGGCGTCATCGCCGCCGGGTAGAAGTAGACGATCACCCGCTGACCACGCAGCGACGCGAGGCTGACCTGGTTGCCATCCGCGTCGGGCAGGGTGAAGCCAGGCGCCGGGTCTCCTGGTGCCAGCCGAACGCCGCTCATGCGCGCATCCCTTCGATCGGTACCTACCGTACCGGCAGCCCGGCCGACGGGACGCGCGGGCCGGCCACGGCGCTCCCGGACGGAAAGGAATTCCGCTATTCATTCACCGGTAAATAGCCGCTACATCATCGAAATTGCAAATTACACAATCACGCAGATCGGCATGCTGGCCCGCTGATAGCATTCGGCCCATGATTTCGTCGACTCAGTATGCGGCCGGTCCGCGTAATTCTGCCTTTCCTCGCCTATCACGGCCGATCGCGTTCGGCGCGGCGGCGGTCGCGGCGGCGGCGGTCGCGCTGACCGGCTGCTCGAAGGCCAGCACGGGAGCCGCGGCGAGCAGCGGCGCGCTGAATCAGATCAAGCTGGCGGCCGACACGTCCCGAGACGTGAACTCGCTCACGGCCAACATCACCGTGCATTCGGTCGGCACCACAGCGGGCGGCCTGACTGGCACCATCCAGATGCAGCTGAAGCCGACGACCCTGATCGAGGCCCGGTTCGACGTGCCCGCCACCACTTCGCCCGGCATCCACCTGGACGAGATCCTGACCGGCCAGGCGATCTACTTCAAGAATCCCGCCTTCACCAAGACGAAGGCAGGCAAGCCGTGGGTCAAGGCCAAGATCTCTGAGCTGTCCTCGAAGAGCGGGCTCAGCTTCGGCTCGCTGCTCCAGAACCTCGAGAGCAGCAACCCGCTCGATCAGACCAGGCTGTTCACCGCGTCCCGGGACGTCCGCGTCGTCGGCACGCGCACCGTAGGCGGCGTCACCACCACCGAGTACGCGGGCAGCTACGCCCCGAAGACGGCCTACGCCGGGCTTTCCGCGCATCTGCGCGAGGTGCTCGGGCCGATGCTGCGGTCGATCGGCACGCATCCGGTCAGCTTCCACGTCTGGGTCGACGCGCAGCACCTGATCAAGAAGGCCGACGACACGGCGAGCGTGCGCGGCCAGACCGTCACCACCACCTTCGCGGTGACCTCGGTCAACCAGCCGGTGAAGGTCACGCTGCCGAAGGCCGGCGAAACCGCGCCGCTGCCGAAGCTCTGAGCCAGCCGGCGCCGGCCCGCCCCTAGCGGACCAGCGCGGCGACCACGGGAACGAGGCCGCGCAAGGCGCGGCCACGGTGGCTGATCGCGTCCTTCTCGGCCGGCGTCATCTCCGCCGTGGTGCGCTCCTCCCCCTCGGGAACGAAGATCGGGTCGTACCCGAACCCGTTGCTTCCCCGCGGCTCGCGGATCAGGCGGCCGCGGAGCGTGCCCTCGCTGATGTGCTCGGGCCCGGACGGCAGCGCCAGCGCCGCCACGCAGCGGAAGCAGGCACCGCGCCGCTCGTCCGGCACGTCGCTGAGCTGATCGAGCAGCAGCCGCAGGTTCGCGGTGTCGTCGCCGTGCGCGCCCGACCAGCGAGCCGAGAGCACGCCCGGCATCCCGTTCAGCGCATCGCAACACAGGCCGGAGTCATCGGCGACCGAAGCCAGGCCGGTGAACGCGGCGATCGCCCTGGCCTTGAGCAGGGCGTTGTCCGCGAACGTGGCGCCGGTCTCGGCGACGTCCGGCGCGCCGGGGAACCCGGCGAGGCCGGCCAGCTCGACCCCGACGTGACCGGCGGACAGGATCCTGGACAGCTCGATCACCTTGTGCGGGTTCGCGGTGGCCAGGACCAGCCGCGGGGCTACCGCGCTCGTCGGCACGGGCCGTGCGCCGGCGCTGGTCAGGACGGCGACAGCGCTTCGCGCTGCATCCTGGTGAGGTCGGCACAACCCGCGGTGGCGAGATCGAGAAGCTCGTCGAGGAGCTTACGGTCGAACGGCTCGCGTTCGGCGGTGCCCTGCACCTCGACGAACTCGCCGTCACCGGTGCACACCACGTTCATATCGGTCTCCGCCGCGACGTCCTCGGCATAGCACAGGTCAAGGCGGGGTTCGCCGCCGACGATGCCGACGCTGACCGCGGCGACCGAACCGGCCAGCGGATCGCACTTGAACCGCTTCCTCGCCTTCAGCCAGCCGACCGCATCGGCCAGCGCGACGTATCCGCCGGTGATCGCCGCGGTCCTGGTGCCGCCGTCGGCCTGCAGCACATCGCAGTCGATCATGACCGAGTTCTCGCCGAGCCCCTTCAGGTCGATGCAGGCCCGCAGCGACCGCCCGACCAGCCGGGAGATCTCGTGCGTCCTGCCGCCGACCCGGCCCTTCACCGACTCCCGGTCGCTGCGGGTGTTGGTGGACCTGGGCAGCATCGCGTACTCGGCGGTGACCCAGCCGAGACCGCTGCCGCGCCGCCAGCGCGGCACGTCTTCGAGCACGCTCGCGGCGCAGAGCACCCGGGTCGAGCCGAACTCGACCAGCACCGAGCCCTCGGCGTGGTCGAGCCAGTTCCTGGTGATGGTGACCTCGCGGAGCTGGTCCGGTCGACGGCCGTCAGGTCGGGAAGACATGCTCGCAAGCGTAGCGGCTGCGCCAGACCGCCCCTGGCCGCGCGCGGTTCCTCCAGCCGGCTTGCTGGCGAGCGCCACGATCCGCCTGCGATGTGCCGGGCCGCGCGCCCTAGCAGGCGGCGCGGTCGGGGGTGCCTGCCTCGATCCAGTCGCAGACCGAGCGGATGCCGTCGGCGAGCGCGGTCGTGGCCTTCCAGCCGAGATCGGCGTGCGCCCGCTCGACGGCAAGCGCGCTGCGCTGGAGCTCACCCGGCCTGGCCGGGGCCAGCGTGTAGTCCACCGGCCGGCCCGTCACGTCGCCGATCACGCCGGCCAGGTCCAGGACGCTTACCTCCACCCCCGTGCCGATGTTCCACGTCCCCGGCCTGCGCCGATCCGCGGCGGCGAGGAAGGCGCGGACGGTATCGCCGACGTAGACGTAGTCGCGGGTCTGGGTGCCGTCGCCGAATACCGTCGGGCGGCCGGCGGCGAGTACCTGCGAGCAGAAGATGGGCACCACGCCCGCCTCGCCGGTCGGGTCCTGCCTGGGCCCGTACACGTTCGCGAGCCGAAGCACGGAGTGGGCCGTCCTGTGCAGGCGGTTGTACAGCCCGAGGTACTGCTCGGCGCAGTGCTTGGCGATGCCGTACGGCGACTCGGGCAGCGGCAGCACGTCCTCCATCGAAGGTATCGGCGCGTCCCGTCCGTACAGCGCGCCGCCGGTGGAGCAGAACAGGACCCGCGCCTGCGCGGTCCTGGCCGCCTCGAGCACGTTGATCGTCCCGAGCACGTTGGTCTGGGCATCGGCGGCCGGACGCGCGACCGAGGCCCGCACGTCGATCTGAGCGGCCAGATGGCAGATCAGCTCGGGCCCGACCGAGTCGATCACCTGCCCGAGCAGGTCGGCGTCGGTGACGCTGAGCTTGTGCAGCGCCACCCGCTCGTCCAGCCGGGCCGGCCGGCCGGCCGACAGGTCATCGATGACGGTGACGTCGTCTCCCCTGGCCAGAAAGGCGTCCGTCAGATGCGATCCGATGAAGCCGGCTCCGCCGGTGACGATCACTCGCATGTCACGGCAGTCTATTCCGGCGCCGGTCAGGCACCATGCCGCCAGGCCGGCGCAAGACCAGCCCGAAGACGGCTCAGGGAGTGTTTGATAAATAGCCTTGATGCCCGTCATGGCGGACTTGGCTAGTCCCGTTGAGATGAACTGGCGCGGGCCCCATGATCCGCACCTGCCAGCTGACGTTCCGGGCCGGCGGGGCAGGCCGCGCATCTGGTCGGCCCGGGCGATCGTGGAGGCGATCTTGTACGTCGACCGGACCTGGTGCGCCTGGCGGTACCTGCCGGCTGACTTCCCGCCCTGGCGGACGGTGTATGGGTACTTCGCGGCCTGGCGTGATGACGGCACCTTGGCCCGGCTGCACGATGTGCTGCGCGCCCAGGTCCGGGTCGCCGCCGGCCGGGACGTCGAGCCGACCGCCGCGGTGATCGACTCCCAGTCGGTCCGGGCGCCGACACCGTGCCCAAGGCCACCCGCGGCTGGAATAACGCGAAAAAAGTGAACGGCCGCAAGCGGCACATCGCCGTAGACACGATGGGCCTGCTGCTGGCCGTGGTGATCACCGCCGCCTCCGTCCAGGACCGCGACGCCGCCCGGCCGCTGCTGTGGAACCTGCACCGCACCTGCCGCCGCATCCGCCTGATCTGGGCCGATGCCGTCTACACCGGCAAGCTCACCGCCTGGACCGCCACCTTGAAGATGAACCTCCAGATCGTCGCCAAACGCACCCCGCACACCTTCGAGGTCCTGCCCCGCCGCTGGGTCGTGGAGCGGACCTTCGCCTGGATCAGCAAGCACCGCCGCACCACCCGCGACTACGAACGCCTCCCGGCCAGCCACGAAGCCATGATCTTGTGGGCCATGATCGCCCTCATGGCCCGCCGCCTGGCCCAGCCCGCCGTATAGCCTGGGCGGCAACCGCATGACCCAGATGATCAGCGCTGTTCAGAATTCCATCCGGTCATGAAGGTCACCGTCGACAGCTACCGTCCCGTCCTCGTTCCGGGGAGCGGGTCCCAGTTCGTCCACCGTGACATCGTAAATACCGTCGGCGGTGCCATAGCCACGGCCATCACGGTGCGTGGCCATGACCACCGCCTTCTCCGGACCCAGCCAGGTCACCACGAAGAACTCTCGCGGCTCACCCCGCACAGGCCGGATCGTCACCCGGTACCGGACGGGCCAGGCCCGCTGCCCACTCATGTTCCGATCATGCGGCATCTGCGCCCTGACGTGCCACTAGCCGACAACAGGCACGTCATGACCCTGCCAACCGTCAGGCCACGATTTATCAAACACTCACTCAGAGCCGGCTCAGAGCACCTGGCCGGGTTCGGCCAGCGACACGGCGCCCGGGTATCCCGCGGACGCCTCCGCCAGCGCCCGGTCCCTGCTGGTCCATGGCATCAGGTGGGTGAGCACGAGCCGGCCCGCTCCGGCCCTGGCCGCGTACGTGCCCGCCTCGCGCGCGGTCAGGTGCAGGTCGGCCGGCAGGCCGGGACGCTCGGTGAACGTCGCCTCGCAGAGCAGCACGTCCGCGCCGGAGGCCAGGCTGACCAGCCGCTCCGTGGCCCCCGTGTCGGCCGAGTAGGTGATCGCCCGCCCGGCATGCTCGAACCGGAAGCCGAATGTCTGGACCGGATGGTTCATCTGGCCGGCCGTCACGGCGATCGGCCCGATATCGAACTTGCCCGGCTCGAGCGTGACGAAGTCGAACCTTTCCGACATGGACTGCCCGGAGTCACCGCCAGCCGCCCGGCCCAGCCGGTCGGCCGTCCCCGCCGGACCGCAGACCGGGATCCTCGGCAGCTCACCGGACGGATGGAACATGCGGAATACCTGGTAGGAACACATATCCAGGCAGTGGTCGGCATGCAGGTGACTGATCAGGACGGCGTCGATGCCGGCGGCCGGATCGGCGAACCTCTGCAGGCCGCCGAACGCACCGTTGCCGAGGTCGACGACCAGCCTGAAGTCGCCTGCCGTCACCAGATAGCATGACGCCGCGCTGTCCGGGCTGGGGAAACTGCCCGAGCAACCCACGATTGTCAGGTCCATGACTGCCAAGGCTACGCCCGCCGAACCGGAATTAGCTGAACCGAACATCTACCCAGAATGCACAAAAGACGGCATGATCCCTGCAAGCGGCGATGACGCCACGGCGGTCCTTCCCGCCAGGCCGGCTGGACTATCGGAGGTTGCGCATGGCCGAGCAGGCGACGGACTCGCTGCACCTGCTTCCCCGGGCGCTCGCCGAGCCGACCGAACCGGTGACCAGGGGCTGGATCGGGAGCCTCGGCCTGGCCAGCCTCGTGATGTGGATGGCGTCGATCACGCCGCTGCAGGTACTGATCCCCGAGCAGCTCCAGAACATCGATCCGAAGGGCAAGATCGTCGCTCTCGGCCTGGTCTCCGCGTTCGGAGCCGTCGCCTCGCTGCTCGCGACGCCGATCGCCGGCGCGCTCTCCGACCGGACCACCCACGCCTACGGCGTGGCCCACCTGCGCGGCAGGCGGCACCGCTGGACGTTGGCCATGGCCGTGCTGAGCGCGGTCAGCCTCGCGCTGATGGCCCCCCAGAAGAGCGTGCTCGGAGTCGGCATCCTGTGGGTGCTGTTCAGCGCCTTCCAGAACGGCGAGTACGCGAGCCTGAGCGCCGCCGTGCCCGACCATGTCCCAGTGAACCAGCGGGCCACCGTGGCCGGATGGATCGGCATGCCGCAGGCACTCGGCCTGGTGGTCGGGACAGCGCTCGTGGTCTACGCGTTCAATGGCCCGACCGCCGGATACCTGGCGCTAGCCATCCCGCTCGTGGTGCTCACGCTGCCCTTCGTGCTCGCCACGCCCGACCACGCGCTCGACCCCGATCACCGGACGCCGCTGTCGATCCGCGCGCTGGTCGCCTCGTACTGGCTGAACCCGCGGCGCCACCCCGACTTCGCCTGGGCCTGGATCACCAGGTTCCTTGCCTCGCTCGCGATCGGGATGGGCACGCTGTACCTGCTGTACTTCCTCAAGGACGCGGTCCACTACCACCGGATCTTCCCCGGCCAGACCGCGTCGCAGGGATTGTTCATCCTGATCGTGATCTACACCGGGTTCGTCATCGTCACGGCCATCGTCGGCGGCATGATCTCCGACCGGATCGGCAGGCGCAAGATGATCGTCACGATCTCCGGCGCGCTGATGGGGACGGCCGCGCTGCTGCTCACGTTCGTCGAGACCTGGACCGCCGCGATGGTCGCCGCCGTCTTGTTCGGTGCCGGGTTCGGCGCCTACCTGGCCGTCGACCAGGCGCTCATCACGCAGGTACTGCCGCAGGCGAAGGACCGGGCCAAGGACCTGGGGATCATCAACATCGCCATCGTCGGCCCGGCCGCTCTGGCCGGGGCGATCGCGGCATTGCTGGTCGAGGTGGGCGGTTACCCGGCCCTGTTCGGCGCGACGGCGTTCGTCGCGGCGATCGGATCGGTGCTCGTCTGGAAGATCAAGAGCGTCCCCTAGCCCTCGTCATCGCGGCGAGCCGCGGGGAATGCGGCCCCTGACCGCCGGGAGTACGGCCCGGAGTCGCTAGCCGGCCGCGGCGACGCCGCGCAGCGGGCCGCGGCCGACCCGGGCGATCTGGCGGCTCTGCGCGGCCAGGTTCCCGGCCGAGTCCCAGACCTCGGCTTCCTCGTCGAACCAGCCACCGCTGACGTGGCGGCACCTGGCCGCGACCCGCAGCGGCCCGGGCGCGGGCACCATCCGCATGTACATGGTCAGCTCGACCGTCGGCGCCCAGCCGGTCGCGCCGAGCCCGAACACCACGGGCGGCAGCCCGTCCACAGCGAGCGCCAGCAGCAGCGCGTCTGGTTCCCGGTCCTCGCGCAGCCCGAAGTAGCCGCGCATCTCCGGCAGCCCGCTTGGCTCGTCGTGCACCCAGCCGGTCACCGCCGGATCGAACAACATGCTGATCTGGGCGGCGTACCCGGCCGTGCCGTCGGGGCCCATGGTGCCTCGCCACGGCCCGAGTTCCACGCACTCGTCCAGCGCAGGCAGCACCGGAGGTGCATCGGTCCAGTGCAGCTCGCCGGTCGCGGCAGCGGCCAGGCCCGGTTCGACTGCCTTCTGCCGGTTCCCGGTTGCCGCGCGCCCGTCCCCGACCTGCCCGTTTCCCGCCTCCCCGGCACCAGCGGCCGGCACCGGAGCCGGGCCGCTGACCGGGACCGTGCCAGTCGTCACCGTCATTTCCAGCACGGCCTGGCCGTCCTGCGTCAGCGTGGCCCGCGCGGTAGCCGCCGTCCGCCCGGTCTTGAGCCAGGTGACGCGGATCTCGGCGGGAGCGAGCTTGGCCGCGCGCAGGAAGTGCGCGCTCGTGGCGACGGGATGCGGCAGCGGCGAGCAGTCGAGCACGGCCCGCAGCACGGTGGCGATCAGCACGCCGCCGTTCACCGCCGGCGGGGCGGTCCCGCCCGGGGCGACGAGCGCGAACCGCTGGTCGGGACGCGCCTGGTAGACCCCGTCGCCGCGGCGTTTATCATGCCAGAGGTCACGCCCACAGCTCGCCCTCGAGCCTGGCCTCGGCCTCGGCGAGCGTTCCGCCGTACGCTCCGGTCGACAGGTACTTCCAGCCGCCGTCCGCGATCAGCACGACGATGTCGGCCCGCTCGCCCGCGGCCTGAGCCCGGTCCGCGAGCGCGAGGCCGGCGTGCAGCACGCACCCGGCCGAGATCCCGGCGAAGATGCCCTCGCGGGAGACCAGCTCACGGGTCCGGCGCAGCGCGTCCGCCGCCGACACGGAGAACCTGGAGGTCAGCACCGCGTCGTCGTAGAGTTCGGGGACGAACCCCTCGTCCATGTTGCGCAGGCCGTAGACCAGCTCCCCGTACCGGGGTTCGGCGGCCACGATCTGCACGGCAGGCACGTGCTCGCGCAGGTAGCGCCCGGTGCCCATGAGCGTGCCCGTGGTCCCGAGGCCGGCCACGAAGTGCGTGATTTCCGGCAGGTCGGCCAGGATCTCTGGCCCGGTGGACTCGTAGTGCGACCGGGCGTTGGCCTCGTTGCCGTACTGGTACAGCATGACCCAGCCGGGATTGGCCGCCGCCATCTGCTTGGCGACCCGCACCGCCTCGTTGGACCCGCCGGCGGCCGGCGAGTAGACGATCGACGCGCCGTACATCTGGAGCAGCTGGGTCCGCTCGGCCGAGGTGTTCTCCGGCATCACGCAGACCACCTTGTAGCCGCGCAGGCTGCAGATCATGGCCAGCGAGATCCCGGTGTTGCCGGACGTCGGCTCCAGGATCGTGCATCCCGGCCGGAGCAGACCGTCCTTCTCGGCCGCAAGCACCATCCACAGCGCTGCCCTGTCCTTAACCGATCCGGTGGGGTTCCTGTCCTCCAGCTTGGCCCACAGCCGCGCGTCGGGGCCGGGCGACAGATGCGGCAGGCCCACGAGCGGGGTCCCGCCGATCGCGTCGAGCAGGGAGTCATAGCGCATCTGCGTGCCTGCCTTGTCCGGCCGCTGCCGTCGACGGCCGCGGGGACGGGCTCAGCGCATCCCGCCGGCCACGGCGGGGAGCACGGTGACGGTGTCGCCGTCCTTGACCTGAGCCGTCAGCCCGCCGAGGAACCGCACGTCCTCGTCGTTGAGGTAGACGTTGACGAAGCGGCGTAGCCCCGAGTCGTCAACCAGCCGGTCGCGCAGACCGGCGTGCCGCGAGTCCAAGTCGGCGATCAGCGCGTCCAGCGTGTCGCCGGAGCCCTCCACCGACTTCGCGCCGCCGGTGAACGTGCGCAGGATCGTCGGGATGCGGACCTCGATGGCCATCAGAAGCTCTCCAGGTGTAGCGGGCCGGGGCGTGTAGCGGGCCGGGGCGTGTAGCGGGCCAGGGCTCAGTGGTACAGCCAATCGCCGATGGAACAACTCGCCTCAGGTCTCGATCATTCCAGCCACGTCGTCGACGACCAGAACCTGCTCCTCGGTGACGACTCCGTCGGAGATCAGGAAGGAGCGAATCTCGGTGCCATCGGGCTCGGCGGTCGAGACCAGGAGGTAGTGCGCGGCGGGTTCCATCGCATAGGAGATGTCGGTTCTGGAGGGATAGGCCTCGGTCGCCGTATGCGAGTGGTAGATGACGACGGGCTCCTCGTCCCGGTCGTCCATCTCCCGCCACACCCGCAGCTGCTCCATCGAGTCGAACCGGTAGAACGTCGGCGAGCGCTCGGCGTTGGTCATCGCGACGAACCGCTCCGGCCGGTCGCTTCCGGCCGGGCCGGCGATCACGCCGCAGGCTTCGTCCGGATGATCGGCCCTGGCATGGGCGATCACCTGATCGACCAGGGCTCGCGAGATCGTCAGCATGGCCGCGATCGTAGCCGCCCCTCACGACAGGGCCGCGACCAGGCTCTCCTGCAGAAAGGCCAGCCACTGATAGACCTGGACATAGGCGTAGCTAGGGTCATCGGGCCGGGCATCCTCGCTGAGCCCGTCGAAGTCGTCGGTGACTCCGAGCCGGACGCCGAGCGCGAGCCGCACGTCGTTGAGCGAGCGCAGCCACGCCTCGGCCTGATCAGCGCTGAGCTTGACCCGGCCGCCGCCGGCCGGCAGGGTCTGCAGCAGCAGTTGCGCGGATTCGACCTTTGCCGAGCGGAGCCCGGACTCGGTGAACCGGCGGAACTCCTGTGCCGCCTCTGGGTTGTCGCGGTAGCCGTCGGGGAGCAGCCTGGCGAGCACCGGGTCGTCGGGCACTTCGGTGGAGTCGCTGATCCCGACCATCGCGGCGAGCTCGTCGGTGTCGGGCGCAGGTATGTCGGCCACGACCAGCTCGACGACCTGCCCGACGAGGTCCCTGATGATGGCGGCCTCAGGCTTGGCGAACCGGGCAGTCACCCCGCCCGATGTCGCACGGAAACCCGCCATCGACTCCTCCGGCAGCGCTAGGTCCTCAGGATCCGTCGGCTCGGGCGGCTGGCTGGCCCGGCTCACGTGTCGTGGCTGACCGTCGCCCAGAGGCCGTAGCCGTGCAGGGTCTGGGCATCGCGCTCCATTGCCTCCCGTGCCCCTGCGGCCACGACGGCCTTGCCCTTGTGGTGCACGTCGAGCATCAGCTTCTCCGCCTTCGGCTTGGGATAAGCGAATACCCGCTGGAACACGTAGGTCACGTAGTCCATCAGGTTGACCGGGTCATTCCAGACGATGGTGAGCCAGGGCTTGTCGACGACCGCCTCCTCGTCCGTCTCCGCCCTGGTGACCTCCACAGGTGCGACGCTCACGACTTACCACCTCCCTCCCTCTAGTGTTCCACTGCCCAGCAGCGGGCCGTACCCACACTCCGCCCTGCCCTATCCCTGCGACCCGAGTGGCAATCGGCTACATATGTGTATGATCCATCTCACCGCATGCCCAGCCGCTACATGGCGGGCCGTCGCAGGCTGGCCGTCCTGGCAGCGGTCGCCGCAGGCGGGAGCGGCGTCGGGTGCCCGAGCAGGCGTCCGTAGGCTTCCTACGTGACCAGTGATGCCGGCGCTGTGCGGCAGGCCCGTGCGAGCCGTTATCCCCACGCGGGGACCGGCGGGCACGGCACCGGCCTGCTGACCGATCACTACGAGCTCACGATGGTCTGCGCCGCGCTCGGCAGCGGCGTCGCGCATCGTCGCACGGTGTTCGAGATGTTCGCCAGGCAGCTGCCTGGCGAACGCCGGTACGGCGTGGTCGCCGGGACCGGCCGATTCCTCGATGCGCTGGCCAGCTTCAGGTTCTCACCCGGCGAGATCGACTATCTGCGCGGCGCCGGGGTGATCGACGAGCAGACCGCGGGCTTCCTGGCGTCTTATCGCTTCGGCGGCAGCATCTGGGGCTACGCCGAGGGCGACTGCTACTTTCCCGGCTCGCCGATCCTCGTCGTCGACGCCACGTTCGCCGAAGCGGTCGTGCTGGAGACGCTGGCCCTGTCGGTCTTCAACCACGACTGTGCGGTGGCCTCGGCCGCCTCCAGGATGGTCACCGCGGCCGGCCGGCGGCCCATCATCGAGATGGGTTCACGGCGCACGCACGAGCTCGCGGCCGTGGCGGCCGCCCGCGCCGCGTACCTCGCCGGGTTCGCCTCGACGTCGAACCTGCGGGCCGGGCTGGACTACGGCGTGCCGACCGCGGGCACCAGCGCGCACGCGTTCACGATGGCGCACGACGACGAACGGCAGGCCTTCGCCGCGCAGCTCAAGACGCTCGGGCCGGGCACGACGCTGCTCGTCGACACCTACGACGTCACCGCGGCGGTCAAGGCAGCGGTGGAACTGGCGGGAACCGAGCTCGGTGCGGTCAGGATCGACAGCGGCGACATCGCCGCGGTCGCCAGAGCGGTCCGGGCCCAGCTCGACTCGCTCGGCGCCACCAGCACCAGGATCGTCGCCACCGGCGACCTGGACGAGCGTTCCATCGCCCGGCTGGACTCGGCCCCGATCGACGGCTACGGCGTCGGGACCGCGCTGGTCACGGGCTCAGGCGCACCGACGGCGGCCCTCGTATACAAGCTCGTCGCCCGGGCGGACGGATCGGGCGAGCTGCGCGCCGTCGCCAAGCACTCGGTCGGGAAGCCGACGATCGGCGGGCGCAAGTGGGCGGTGCGCAGGCTCGACCGGGCCGGCACGGCGACGGCCGAGGTGGTCAGCACCAGCCCGCCGGATGACCGCGATGATCAGGAGGCCGGCCACCGCGCCCTGCTGCGGCAGCTGGTCGCCGACGGCGAGATCGTCGGCGGCGAGCCACTCGCGACGGCCAGGGAACGGCACAGCCGGGCGCTGGCCGAGCTTCCGCGCGCGGCGCTGCGGCTCTCGCCCGGCGAACCGGCCATCCCGACGCTGATCCCGCCGGCGTCGGCCGGTTAGTCTTGCCGGCCGACGGCAAGCCACTGCTGATCCTGACCAGCGGCGCCCACCGGGTGGATACCGCCAGGGTCGCCGACCAACACGGCTTCGCGTCGGTCAAGCGCGCCGACCCGGACTTCGTGCGGTCGGCCACGGGCCAGGCGATCGGCGGCGTCGCTCCGGTCGGCCATCCCGCGCCGATCCGCACGCTGGTGGACGTGTGGCTCGACAAGCACGGCGTCCTCGCCTGAACATGGCCAGCAAGGCCGGCCGCTAGCCGGCGCCATCCGGGAGGGACTCGAAGATCTCCTTGCACTCCGGGCAGACCGGGAAGCGCTTGGGATCGCGGCTCGGCACCCAGACCTTGCCGCACAGGGCCATCATGGGCGTGCCGTTCACCGCGCTGTCCATGATCTTGTCCTTCAGGACGTAGTGCGCGAACCGCTCGTGGTCACCGTCGCCAGTCGACAGGTCCGGCTTGGTGTCGGGGTCGACCCTGGTGCCGCCGGCCGGAAGAACCTCATTCACGGCTCCTAGCTTACGCGCGCTCAGTTCAGCACCGGGTCGTCCGGGTAGGTGGACAGCAACGCCATCTCACCGCCCTGCCGGCGCAGCACCGAAGGGTAGAGCCGGTCGGGCTGGTCGGCGAACGCGTCCTCTGGCAGGCCGTCGAGGACGAGCCAGGCGCCGACGTCGATCTCGGCCCCGAGCTGGCCGGCGCCCCATCCCGCGTACCCGGCGAACACCCGCAGCGAGGCGATGCCGTCGGCCAGCAGTTCCGGCGGCGCGCCCAGGTCGACAAGGCCGATCCTGGACATCAGCTTGGATCCGGCCAGCGAGCGCCAGCCGATCGGCTCGTCGTCGCCGCGCGGCAGCGCAAGCGCGAGCGCGCTGTCCGGCGACACCGGGCCGCCCTGGAACAGCACGGAAGGTCCGGTCACCAGCTCGGTCCACGGTTCGAGTACCTGGCGGACGGGAATCTCGCTCGGCCGGTTCAGCACCACGCCGAGCGTTCCCTCTTCCGGGTCATCCTCGACGATCAGCACGATGGTCCGCCGGAAGTTGACGTCGCCGAGCATCGGGGTCGCCGCGAGCAGCTGTCCGGTGCGGGACTTCTCCTCCATGTATCTATGATGCTCCACCACCCAGCCCGGCCGGCCGGCCGGCTGGGCGAACCGGGGCCCGCCGCCCGGACGGGCATGGCCGGGCGCTGGGCCCGGCCTTTCCGGCCGGGCGTGGCCCGATCAGAACAGCAGGCTGGACAGTCGCGCCCGCGCCTTGGCGACCCGCGGGTCCCGCGGCGGCAGGACCTCGAACAGGCCGATCAGATGCAGCCGCACCCGGTTCCTGTCCTCGCCGGCGGTGCGCTGGAAGGCGCCGAGCAGCCGGTCGAAGCTCGCCTCGATCTGCCCGGTGGCCAGGTCAACGTCCGCCGCCTGGATCTGGGCGTCCGGATCGTCCGGGTGCTCCTGCGCTGCTCGCCGCACCTTGGCCCGGTCGTAGGAGGTCACACGCCTGATCAGGTCGACCTGAGCCAGCCACGCCTTGGCGACCGGGTGCTCCGGCGAGTCGGCAACTCGGCCGGTCCAGCGGTCCCAGCGGGCCGGGCCGGCGCGGCACCGCGCTCGGAGCCCGGCACGCCGGTCAGCCCCGCCGCGGCGCTGCCGCCCTGAGCACCGCCCGCCAGGCTCCCGCCGGCCTGACCAGCACCGGCCTGACCAGCACCGGCCTGACCAGCGGCCGGCGCCTCGGCGCGGACCCTGGCCGGCATCCCGACCTGATCGGCCACTTGCAGGATCTGGCTGATCCACTGGCGCACCTGCGCCTCAGGCAGCGCGCCGAGGAAGCCGTCGACGATCTGGCCGCCGACCACGGCGACCACCATCGGGATCGACTGCACCTGCAGGGCCGCGCTCAGCTGCGGGTTGGCATCGACATCGACCTTGGCCAGGAGCCAGTCGCCTGCGGCCTCGTTCGCCAGTTTCTCCAGGACCGGGCCGAGTTGCTTGCACGGCTCGCACCACTCGGCCCACAGGTCGACGATCACCGGCGCGGCCTGCGACCTGGCTACCACGTCGGTGTTGAACGTCGCCTCGGTGACCTCGAAGACGAACGCGGACTCGCCGCCCGTCCCCGTCTCCGCCGCCTGCTGCCGACGCTTCGCGGCCGCCTGCCTGGCGCCGAGGTCGACGGCGCCCGTCATCGAAAAGTTACGCGGCTGTTGCATGACTCCATCCTGCCGCATCCTGGTCAGCGCTCAGGCACTCAGCACGCCGAGCGCCGGGCACCGGGCGCCGCGCCTGGCTCAGCCTGCCGCTCCCGGTCCGCGGATACCGTCCCGCTCAGAAGGCGGGTGCCTCGGAGTACCCGCCCCACTCCTCGCGCAGCGTCCCGCAGATCTCGCCGAGCGTGGCCTCGGCCAGTGCCGCGTCGACCATCGGCGGGATCATGTTGCCGCCCGACCTGGCCGCCGCCAGCATCGCCGCCAGCGCGGCATCCACTGCGCGCTGGTCCCGCGCGGCCCTGCGCCCGGCCAGGTCGCGTACCTGTGCCCGCTCGACCTCGTGGCTGACCCGCAGGATCTCCACCGGCTTCTCGACGGTGTCGGTGTGACAGTTCACGCCGACGACCTTCTTCTCGCCCTTCTCGAGCTGTCGCTGGTACGCGAACGACGCGTCGGCGATCTCGGCCATGAACCAGCCGTCCTCGATCCCGCGCAGGATCCCGCCGGTCATCGTCCCGTCCGGGCTCATCGCCCGGATCTTCGCGAATACCTCCTCGGCCTCGGCCTCCAGCCGGTCGGTCAGCGCCTCCAGGTACCAGGATCCGCCGAGCGGGTCGGCGACGTTGACCACCCCGGTCTCCTCCATGATCACCTGCTGGGTGCGCAACGCGATCTCGGCCGCCTTCTCGCTCGGCAGCGCGAGCACCTCGTCCAGCGCGTTGGTGTGCAGCGAGTTCGTCCCGCCGAGCACGGCGGCGAGCGCCTCGATCGCCGTCCGCACCACGTTGTTGTCCGGCTGCTGCGCGGTCAGCGAGACCCCGGCGGTCTGGGTGTGGAAGCGCAGCCACTGCGCCCGCTCGGTGGTCGCGCCGTAGACGTCGCGCATCCAGCGCGCCCAGATCCGGCGGGCGGCGCGGAACTTGGCGATCTCTTCGAAGAAGTCGATGTGCGCGTCGAAGAAGAACGACAGCCCGGGAGCGAACACGTCGATGTCCATGCCGCGGGACAGCCCGAGTTCGGCGTAGCCGAACCCGTCCGCGAGCGTGAACGCAAGTTCCTGCGCGGCCGTCGAGCCTGCCTCCCTGATGTGGTAGCCCGAGACGGACAGCGGCTTGTAGTCGGGGATCTCGGCGGCGCAGTACTCCATCAGGTCGCCTATCAGCCGCAGGTGCGGCTGCGGCGGGAACAGCCACTCCTTCTGCGCGATGTACTCCTTGAAGATGTCGGTCTGCAGGGTTCCGTCGAGCTTGCCGAGGTCGGCACCCTGCCGCCGCGCGGCGGCCAGGTACATGCAGAACACGGGCACGGCGGGACCGCTTATCGTCATCGACGTGGTGATGTCGGCCACCGGGATGCCGGAGAACAGCACGTCCATGTCGGCGGCCGAGTCGATCGCCACCCCGCAGTGACCGACCTCGCCGAGCGAGCGCGGGTCATCGGAGTCCCGGCCCATGAGCGTCGGCATGTCGAACGCGACGGACAGGCCGCCGCCGCCTGCCTGCAGCAGCATCTTGTACCGCTGGTTGGTCTGCACCGCGTTGCCGAACCCGGAGAACTGCCTGATCGTCCAGGTCCTGCCGCGGTAGCCGGCCGGATAAAGGCCGCGGGTGAACGGGAACTCGCCCGGCCAGCCGATCCGGTCGAAGCCGGGGACGACGGCACCGTCCGGCGGCCCGTAGGCGGGGTCGACCGCCAGCCCGGACAGCGTGGTGAAGTCCGCGTCCCGCAACCGGGAGCCGTCATACCGGCGCTGCCAGCGAGCCCTGCCGTTGTCGCCAGGGTGGGCGTGGTCGCCTTCGGGCCGAACACTCATGATCATCCTCCGGCAGCTGAGCGGAAGCAGACGACCAGATAGTAGGACGTCCTACTAAACCGACGCCGCAAGTGTATGCCGCCGAAGCGACCCAACCATCTGCAGGCCTGTGCCGTCTCAGTACAACAGGAACGCGCACATGACCCGCCCGTGCACGCGCCCGGGGACAGGACGAGCCCAGGCCGAATGTGTGGTAGAACAAATGCGAAATCTCGCTAGCGACTCCGGCTGCCTCGCAGTAGCCGGTGACGTTGTCTCCCTGCAGGCATCATGGGCTACGCCGCCAGCGACGACGGCAAGGCAAAGGAACTCTGTGGCCAGGCTCCGCACCGCTGACCGCGAGGCCGTCGAGCAGCTCTTCAACGCGTGCTACCCGCGGCTGGCGGGCTGGGTCAGGCGGCTGGTCGATGACGACGAGACGGCGCACGAGATCGCTGCCGAGGCGTTCACCCGGCTGCTGTCCCGGTGGTCGGGTCTGGACAACCCGCAAAGTTACCTGTACATGATCGCGACGAACCTGGTGCGCGACCACTGGCGCAAGACCGGCAGAGAGCGCCGCGCGATCAGGACCATGACGGCCGCTGTCCCCCGCGAGCCGAGCTGGCAGCCCGCCCAGGACGTCGACGTGCGAGCCCTGATCGAGGACCTGCCGCCCAAGCTGCGCAGCGCGTTCCTGCTGCACTACTACGCCGGGTTCGGCGTCAAGGAGGTGGCCGTTCTGCTCGGCCGACCCGAGGGAACGGTGAAGGCCGACCTGCATCACGCCCGCAACAGGCTCAAGGCGGCGGTAGGTGAGGCACCGTGACGAATCACCATGACCCGATCGAGGCGTGGCTGAGCAGGGATGTCGAGTTGCTGCAGCCGCCGCCGGGGACCTACCAGCGGGTCCGCCGCCAGGCGCGCAGGCGCAAGGCGGTCCGGGCGATGGGCGCGGCGGCCGGCGTGGCGGTGATCATCGCCGCGGCGGGCGGACTCCCCCAGCTCGCGGGAAACCTGCTGCCCGGCGTCAGCGGCCCGGCCAAGGTCGCTAGCAAGAGCGGGGCGCCGAGCACCCGGATCTCACACAGCACCGGGCCGAGCCCGTCGGCCACCGCGCCGTCACGCACTGGACCGCCGCTGTCAGCCGCCGGCTCGGGCCCCCGGCCGCCGGCCGACTTCGAGCCCACCTCGGTGACCTTTGTCGGGCCCTATACCGGCGCGGTACTCGGCCAGGGCGGCAGCGCGTGCGCGAAGGGCCTGTGCACCGCGGTGGCCGGCACGCCAGACTACGGACGCAGCTGGTCGGCCATGACCGCCCCGCCGACCGAAGCACCAAGCGGATCGTCGGGCGTCAGCCAGATCAGATTCCTCGACCTGCACGACGGCTGGGCCTACGGGCCGGGCCTGTACGCAACCCATGACGGCGGCGCGACGTGGACGCCGATCACCACACTGCCTGGGCGAATCATCGACCTGGCTGCGGTGGACGGCCGCGTCTTCGCGGTGTCTGCCTCATGCACCGGGCAGGGGCCGGCATTCGCATCGCGATGCACCGGCTTTGCGCTGTACTCGGCAAGCGCCGGATCTGACCGGTGGCGGCCGGTTCCCGGCGCCTTCGGTCAGGGTGCGATCTGGCCAGGGGACCTGCAAATCACCTCCTCCGGCGGCTACCTGCTAGCCGGAAACCGGATCTATACGGGGCCGGTCACGGCGGTCAGCTGGCATGCCGTCACCGTCGCCTCGGGCATCCAGCCACCGTGCCTGCGGGCTACGAGCCAGGACCTGGCCTTGATCGCACCGAATGGGAGCGACCTCTACCTCGCCTGCGGCAGACGACCCTCCGGCGCGCAGCAGGGCGGGGCCGGCGCCCTGACGCTTTACCTGTCGACCGATGCCGGCCGGTCCTGGCAGCCTCGCGGTGCGGTCAAGGCGCAGGGCACAGCCGCTTCGCTGGCCGTCTCCCCCGCCAGCGTCCTCGTTCTCTCGACGACGTCGGGCATCTGGTGGTCGCCGGACGCGATCACGTGGGTCCAGGCCAGCGTGAGCGGTCCTGCGCCTGACGGCGGATTCACCTTCGTCGGCATGACCACCGCTCAGCAGGGTGTCGCCGTCCCGGCCGACTGGGCGCTGCACGAGATATTCGTGACCCGCGACGGTGGCCGGACCTGGCAGCCCAGGCTCATTCGCTGAAGTCGCCGGCGTCCACCCGCAGGCTCTTGAGCAGTCTGAACATCTCGTCGAGCTGGGCATCGTCGTAGCCCGTCATGCCGAACCCGGCAGCCATAAGTACCTCGGTCGCGTCGGCCACCACCTCGCGCCCGGCCGGTGTGATCTCGGCCAGCGTGCCGCGCCGGTCCTGCGGGTTCGGCCTGCGGACGACGAGCTCGGCGCGCTCGAGCCGGTTGATCGTGTTGGTGACGCTGGTCGGGTGGACCATCAGCCGCTCGCCGATCAGCCGCAGCGGCAGCGCCCCGGCACGGCTGAAGCTGAGCAGGACGAGCGCCTCGTACCTGGCGAACGTCAGCCCGAACGGCCGCAGCAGGGTATCGAGCTCGCTCAGCAGGATCTGGTGCACCCGCATGATCGAGGTGACCGCCGCCATCGCCCGCGCCTCGCCGAACCTGCGCTCCCAGATCGCGGCGGCCCGCTCGATCGGATCGAAGGGCAGATCCATCGGCTTGCGCACAGCGACACCGTACCGGCGGTCCGGAGCCGGCCTGGATAATTACACCCGCGCCCCGCCGATCACGTCTTGGACACCCATGATTACGGCAAGTTATATTCCCTGCTTGGGGAGCACGTGACCGAGACGTGATCGAGGGGGCGATATGGAGTCCGGTCACGCCGTGACAGCCATGGCCCCAGTGCTGTCGGCGGGCGTCGGCGCCAGGTACGAAAGCCGCTGGGCCATGCGGATGGCGAGCTTCCGGCTCGACCAGTCCGACTTCGGGAGCGCCTCGCTGGGAATCGTGACACCGCGGTCGGCCGCCGCCAGCACGCTGGTCGGCCTGCTGTCCGGGCGGATCGCACCTGGCTACGGCAGTCTCCGCGTACTCGGCCACGACATGACCCTCGCCGCGGGGCGTGCCGCGGTCGGCCGCCAGACGGGAATCGCCAGCCGCACCTCCCGGCCGATGCCCGCGGTGCGGATCAGGGGCCTGGTCGAACGCGCCGCTAAGCGCTCTGGCCAGCCGGGCGATGACCGCTTCCTGCTGGTCGCCGCCATCCTCGACCGGCTGGCGCTTACGGCGTGGTCCGATGTGGCGTTCGGCGCCGCGCCCGAGCTCATCGCCAGGAAAGCACGGCTCGCCCTCGCCTGCGTGCACCAGCCGAAGCTGCTGATCATCGAAGGCCTGCTCGACCACCTGCAACCGCTCGACCGGACCGTGCTCGCCGACGTGATCAGGGACCTGGAGCGCGACACCGCAGTCGTCGCCCTCGGCAGCGACGCCGAGGCCCTGTCCCTCGTCTGCGACCGCGTCATCGAACTCGCCGACGGCATCCTCACCGGATGCCGGCCGCCCACGGCCAGCGACGCCGAGGTAACGGCCGAGCCCGCGCGAGCCGGACACGCTCCCCGGACGCTGCCTTCGATGATTTTACGCTAACTTGATGTTCATAAGTTGCTTCACTGCCACAAATGCAGGAATGCTGAGATACCTCACTACCCAATGACCAGAAGCGATACCTGCGATTGTCCGCACATCCAATCTCGTGAATGATGTACGCTGCTTCGGAAGCAAACGTCTTGACCCGCATTGGAAGCCGACTTGTCATCAGACGCGCCCGAGCCTAACTCTCGCGGTTCAGGCAATGTAACTACGAGCACTCAGCGTAGCGCTCCATATGACGTAAGAGTTCAATCACGACTCAAGGTTGCGGCGAAGCGCATTCTGGTCTGGTTGTTGTTCAGTGTGATCTTCGGCATGATGCCACTTTTTGCGCTGATGCTGAGCGGCGGCTTTTCCACGGGAAAGTTCAGCATTGACTATGTTCTCGCCAGAGGCGATCTCTTCATCATCTCAGCCGTTCTCTCCGCCGGCGCCCTGGGCGAACTGCTGGCAGCCGGGGCAAAGGATGCCAATGTGCCGGTAATAGTATCCGGCTTCTTCAGCCTCGCTTGCTTTGCCGGAAACACGCTCGCCTTCGCATTCGCCAGCGGCGCCAGGCCATCTGAGGTTGTCGCATACTCTTCCTGGCTCTTCGCTGCCAGCCTTGTGGCCAGCGCTTTGTGCGTCTGGACGGCGGCCTATAAATGAGCAACTCGTTCCTGATACCGACTATCCTTGTTGCGATCGGCTCGTGCGGTGCGTTGCTGTCTGCCATAATTGCTGTCAGCTCTTACGGGCGCTACCGCGAGTCGGCTTCCAAGCTAACCCTCAGGAAAGACGACAAGATATATACTGTCCGAGCGGCCGACCTGCGGGACGTTGAGAGGGCTCTTGACAGACTTCTCTCGGCAGGAATCGTAGGTTCAATTATTCCGACCCCGCCGCGGGAAACACCGCTCGTCCCAGATGCTGACGGCCCGGCATCTCTTGTGGAGCGACCTGGCGAGATCGGGGAAGAACCAGTAAGCGACTGAAACCTTGCGACGCGCGGGGCGACCAGTTCGCCGCTGAAACGCTCGCTCCACCAGACGCTAGGCTGCTGACCATGGACTGGAGCCTGTACCGCTGCGGTCGCGTCGGGCACATCACGTACGCACCGGATGAGCGGCATTTGCGCGAGCAGATGCACAGCAGCACCGCCTCCACCGAGCTGTGGCAGTGCCTGCGCTGCGGCAGTTACGTCACCGGGGAGCCGCACGGCACCGGGCCGTCCGCCGACGCTCCAGCCGTCCGGCGGGGCAAGCAGATCAGGGGCGACCTCATCCTGAAGCTGTTCGCGATCGAGCGAGGCATCCGGTTCATCATCTTCGGGGCCGTCGCCTACGGCATCTGGCGGTTCGCGAGTTCCCGAACAATCGCCCAGGCGATCAACAAGGACATCCCGATCATCCAGACTCTCTCCAAGCAGCTTGGCTTCACCCTGAGCCACTCCCTGCTGGAGAAGCTCCGTAGCCTGCTGCACATCAGCTCGTCGAATCTCCGCCTGCTCGCGCTCGGCGTTACGGCATTGGCCCTCGTCTCGGCCATCGAGGCGTTCGCCCTGTGGCAGGCCAAGCGATGGGGCGAGTACTTCGCGATGATCGTGACCTCGCTCGGCCTGCCGTTCGAGATCTACGAGCTCTTCAAGGCCGTCACCGCGACCAAGATCACGCTCTTCGTCCTGAACCTGCTCCTGGTCTTCTACCTGGTCTACAGCAGGCGGCTGTTCGGCGCGCGCGGCGGGAAGGAGGCCTACGAGGCCAGGCTGCGCGCGGAGTCGACGCTCGACGCGGCCGAGAAGGCGGCCGCGGCTCTGAGCGCCGGCCGGACGGCCAGCGCAAGCTCCCCCGCCAGCGCAGGCAGCCCGGCCGATGAGGGCGGCCCGGAGAGTTCGGGCGTCACGAACTCGGGCGTCACGAGTTCGGGCGTCACCGTTCCCATGGCCACCGGCCCGGCCGCCGTTCAGCCGGGTTCCCCGCCCAGTCGGGAGCCGGACGCTCTGTAGGGGCGACCGGATGAATCCCGGGATCGAACCGGGATTACGGGGATAGATCCCGGGATAGACCCTGGCCGCTCGCCTGGGATCGACCCGGGTCCGCTGGCCCGCGAGCGGCGCGGGCCGGACAATAGGTCGGTGGACTCGAAATCGCCGCAGCCGCCGACCTTGTCCAGCGAGCAGCGGCGCAGCCTGCTGCACGACCTGCTCGACGACGCATCGCTGTTCCCGCCGGGCAGCGTGCCGATGCCGGCCGCCGTGGCTGCGCACGTCCGCCACGAAAGCGCCTGGTTCGGCGACCTGACCGGGCCCTTCGTGTGCCCGGAGACGAAGCTCGCCGAGCTTGGCCGTGCGCTGACCACCGCCAGCGTGCCCTGGATCGACCTCTCGCTGGTCGTCGCCGGCGGCGCAGCCGCCGTGGCCGCGGCGACCGATGCCGTCACGACCGACCCGCGACTGCGGTTGCGGGCCGTCGAAGTCCCCGCTGCCAAGGGCGATGAACCCGCCCAGGCGATCACGGACGTGGCCGCCGCGCTGGACAGCGTCCCGCTGGCGAGCGCCACGGGCTACATCGAGTTCCCGCTCGCCGCCATCGCCGACCCGGCCGCCGCAGGCCCGCTGCTCGACCTGGCCGACCAGCGCGGCTACCGGCCCAAGCTGCGCACCGGGGGCGTGACGCCCGACGCGTTTCCCGACGAGGCGACGCTGGCGGGCTGCCTGGCGGCGGTGGCGGGCCGCCGGATCCCGTTCAAGTGCACGGCCGGGCTGCACCACGCGGTGCGCGGCACCGACCAGGCCGCGGGCCTCGAGCAGCACGGCTTCCTCAACGTGCTGCTGGCCGTCGGGGCAGCGGCCGCCGGCGCTAGCGTCGGCGAGATCGCGGCGATCCTGGCCGAGCGCGACCCGGCCAAGGTCGCCGACGCCGTCCGGGCACTCGACCCCGGCGCCGCCGCCGAGATCCGCTGGTTGTTCACCTCGTTCGGCACGTGCAGCACCGAAGAGCCCGTCGCTGACCTGGTCAGCCTCGGGCTGCTGAGTCAGCACTGAGAGTTGTTGAGCCCGGGAGGTTGTATCTATGGCACTGCCGCCCCACCCACCTCCCCAGCCCCCTTCACAGTGGCTCGCGGTCCCGGCCGGCCACCCGTTCGGCCTGCAGACCCTGCCGTACGGTTCCTTCAGCGATGCGCACCACGCGGCGCGTCGGCGGGTCGGCGTCGCCGTGGGCGACCGCGTCCTCGACCTGACCGCGGCGGCCGAGCGGCTGTTGCCCGGCCGCGCCGCCGACTTCAGCTCGGGCCACCTCGATCGCTTCCTGGCCGCCGGCGACGCGGCGTGGGCGCAGGTCAGGGCCGCGCTCACCGAGTGGCTGTCGCACGACCACTACCGCGGCGCGATCGAGGACTTGCTCGTCCCTGCCGACAGCGTCAGCCTGCACCTGCCGTTCACGGTCGCCGACTACGTCGACTTCTACGCCTCCGAGCAGCACGCGACCAACGTCGGGCGGCTGTTCCGGCCCGACGGCGAGCCGCTCACCCCCAACTGGCGGCACCTGCCGATCGGCTACCACGGCCGCGCCGGCACCGTCGTCGTGTCCGGTACGCCGATCAGGCGCCCGTCCGGCCAGACCAGGCCCGCCGGCGCGCCGGCCCCGGTCTACGGGGCGTGCAGACGGCTGGACTTCGAGGCCGAGCTCGGCTTCGTGGTGGGAGTCGAGAGCGGTCTGGGCGAGCCGGTCCCCGCCAGGCGCTTCGCCGAGCACGTGTTCGGCGCGTGCCTGGTGAACGACTGGTCGGCGCGGGACATCCAGGGCTGGGAATCCCAGCCGCTCGGGCCGTTCCTCGGAAAGTCCTTTGGCACAACGATCTCGCCGTGGATAGTCCCGCTGGCCGCGCTGGAGCGCGCACGGGTGAGGCCGCCCTCCCTGGATACCGAGCTGGCCAGTTACCTCGCGGACTCCGGCGACTGGGGACTTGACATCGACTTCGAGGTGCGGATCAACGGGCACGTGGTGTCCCGCCCGCCGTACGCGACCATGCACTGGAGCCCGGCTCAGATGCTCGCGCACATGACGGTCAATGGCGCCTCGCTGAGGACCGGGGACCTGTTCGCCTCGGGCACGGTGAGCGGGCCGCGGCCCGACCAGTACGGGTCGCTGATCGAGCTCGCCTGGGCCGGCCGGAAACCGGTGGCGTTTCCCGACGGCAGCAGCCGCGGCTGGCTCGAGGACGGGGACGAGGTCGTGCTCACCGCCTCGGCCGCCGGTCCCGACGGCAGCCGGATCGGATTCGGCGATGCGCACGGCCAGATCATCCCTGCCTGGCCACCGGGGGGATGAAACGCTACGCGCCGGGACGATCCTTCTAGCGGCCACTGCATCGCCAGATCCGCGACTACGATGACGACATCGCCGATACGCGGGAGAAAGCGCCATGTCAGGGCAGCAGGAGCGGTGGGACAGGCTGGATCTGCCTGACCAGCCAGACCTGCTCGACTCCACCTTGATCATGGCTCGGCTGCTCGGCCGCGACCGGGAGCCAGGCAATGGCCTCCACCGCAACGGCCACGCTCCAGACGGCGGTCCCGATCACGCGTCCGAACCGGCCGGTTACCTGGCCGCGGACCCGGGCGCCGGACGGCACCGCAGCACACGGAGCGCTCCGCCGGACCATGACCGGCCGGTTCCGGTGACCCGGCATGAGGCAGGACCCGACGGCCCGGCCGGACCCGACCGGCCGACCGGACCTGGCCGACCGGCCGGACCCGAGCTGAGCGCCGGAGCCGAACCGACCGCCAGGGCCGAGCAGAGCGCGGACGCAGAGCAGCCCCCCAGGGCCGAGCAGCCCCCCAGGGCCGAGCAGCTTCGGGTTTCCGGCCTCCCCGGGCAGACGCGGGAGCGAGGGGCGCACGCACCGACCGCGGATCTCCCGGCGCCTGCCCGCCCCCAGCCTGCCGCACCCGAGCCGGGCGCCGAATCCTGGCATCGCCAGGACGCCGGGCGGCCCGCCGAACCGGAGCCCACCCCTGACCGCTCGCCCCCTGCCGAACCCCCGAGCACCGCCGAGCTCCCCCGCGCGGCCGAGCCTCCCCGCACGGCCGAGCCTCCCCATGCGGATGAACCCCCGCGAGCAGACGGACCGCCGCGAGCGGACGAGCCCTCGAGCACCGCCGAACCTCAGCCTTCCAGCCGCGCCGACGATCCAGGGACGGCCGTTTCCGCGCTGCCTGACCCGGCCAGGCCGCAGCCCGCCCCGACCGCCGTCCGGCCGGAGCCCGGATCATGGGCCGACTTCAGGCAACGCCTGGAACGGCTGCCCCACGGTCACCCGTCGTCGCCCTACCACGTCGATGGCGAGCGGAAACCGCCGCCGCCGCGGCTCAAGCACCTCGAGCTTGCGCCGCCCGCCCGCGAGGTGTCCGCCAGATCGGTTCCTTCCGTGCTGCCCGGCGTGGCCGCGGACGCGGATGCGGCGGCCCGCCCCGGCCCGCTCGGCGAGTCGGCTGACGAGCCGCCCGAGAGCGTGTTCACGCCCGTCGCCAGTGACGCCGCGGAACAACCGCGAAGCGAGCATCCGGGCAGCTCAGCCGCCGGTTACGGGGCCCGCGGGGACGAGCGGCCCGAGTTGCCGGGCAGCACAGCGCGGGTCGGCCAGAGTCTGGACGAACGTCCGTTCGCCCGAGAGCCGGACCAGCGCTACGAGCGGACGCCGAGCCCAGTGCCGCCGCGGGGCGCGTTCGAGCCAGCGGCACCGGGCACGACGGAGTCAACGCCGCGCGGAACACACGACGTGTGGGCGGATGGCACGCGCCACAGCGGGACGCGCGACACCGGGACGCGCGACACCGGGATCCGGGGCGGTGCGGGCGGACCAGGAGGCCGGCCGCCAGGCGGCCAAGGACCCGGGTCCGGCCAGGGCCGGGTCGCTCCGCAGATGGCGGCCGACGGCTCCTGGGCATGGGGTCCGGCGAGCCTGACGCGGGACCAGCTGCGGGTCGCCGAGGACGCCTACGACAGGTTCCGTGCCGCCGAGGGCCGTAGCCTTTTCGGCGGCTACGGCGGCTACGGCGGCAACAGTGGCAACGGCCTGACCCCGGCCATGCGCCGGGTCGAGGAGCAACTCGCACACGCCCGGCTGGCGCCAGACACCGAGGAGCGCGCGCTGCTCGAGCCCGACCTGTTCCGGGCCAGGCTGGCCGACATGCTGCGACGGCATCCGGACCGCACCCCTGAGCAGCTAGGCCGCCGCGTGCCTGGCGCGCTCTCTTACGTTTTCATACTCGAGGCCGAGCACTACGCCGAGGGGATCAGAGGCACTCAGGAGGCTCTCGAGATCCAGGGCTTCCAGTTGCAGGCTCGCAAGAACAGCTGGAACAGCGCGGTGAACCGGTGCGTGTTCACGATCTGGCACGACCCGCGTAGCGATCTCCCGTTCCAGGTTCAGTTCCACACTGCGGCCAGCCTCGAGGCCCAGCATCTCGCGCGGTCGTCGGCCACGTTGATCAACGACCCGCGGATCCCGTCGGCAGAGGCGGCGAGCATACGCTCGGAAATCGCCTCGGCCTGGGCGGCGCTTCCCGTTCCGCCGGGAAACGCGGACATCGCTGACTACCGGCGAGCCGGCGACGTCACCCGCCGCTGAGCCAGCCGCGGTCCTGGCTCTCGGCCTGGCTGGCGACGGCCTGATTGAAGTATTCCCTGATCAGCTGCCGCTGCCGCTCGCTTACCAGCTGAAAGTGCTTGTCCAGGGCGTCCTCGCCGATGGCCTCGGCCGTCAGGTACAGATCCTTGATCTGGTCCATCTTGGCCGACGCGGGCGGCCAAACGCTCGCACTGGCGTCCTGCGACACGGACGTTCCTGGCGCGGCGGCGGCCGAACCGTTGCTGACCGCCGACTCGTCCCGGCCTGGTGGCTCGAACGGGCCGCGCATCCGCGTGGCAGCGGACCCAGCCGACGGGTCCTGCGGCTGGGCTCCTCCAGGAGGCTGTGACGGGCCCGGCGGCTGGGCTTGTCCTCCGGGCTGGGCTTGTCCTCCGGGCTGGGCTTGACCTCGGGGCTGGGCTTGACCTCCGGGCTGCGCAGGTCCTGCTTCCCGCTCAGGTGCCGCCGGTGGCTCCCGGCCCGCGGATCCCGGGTCGCGCAGGATCACCGGCATCGGCGCAGTGTCGTCGTCCGGGCCGGCCTCGCCGTATCCGCCGACCTCGCCGGCGAACGGGACCGGCGAATGCCCGGCTGGCTGTGCCGACCGGGTAACCGCGGGCGGGACCATGCCGGTCGGGCTGGGCGGCGCCGCCGGGCCAGACGCGCGAGGCGTGCCGATCGCGCGCGGCGTGTCGGCGGCACGGGGCGTGCCGAGCGCACGAGGTGTACCTGCCGTAACGACAGAACCACCTGTCGCTGAAGCTTCATCGGTCGCGAACGCCCCGTCCGTCGTGAACGCCCCGTCCGTCGCGGAGACCTCAGCCGTCGCGAAGACCTCAGCCGTCGCGGAGACCTCACTCGTCGCGGGCACGCCCGTCGCAGCGGCCCCGCCCGCTGAGGCGCCACCGGTGGGCTGCAGAGGCGACGACTGAGCGGGCCGCGCGGATGTGGACGACGCCGCCTGGGTCGGTGCGGCGTACTCCCCCGCTGATTCCGTCTCAGCCCGCGCCGGCTCAGGCCGCGCCGGCTTAACCGGCGCGGACGAAGCTGTCGCAGACGGACCGGGCGGCAAGGCGGCAGGCCGGGCGCGCCGCCCGGAACCCGCCTTGCTCTGTGCGCCGGCCGAACGTCGTGGCTCGTCCGGCTGCCCGTCGGCGCCGCCGAGTTGGCCGCCGGCTGCGGCACCCGGATGCGGCCCGCTCCGCTGAGCGCCGGGGTGATCTTGCGTCTGCCAGGCAGAGCCGCGCCCACCGTAATCGGAGGGCTCGCCAGGGTATTGCCGGCGGTCGGAGTCGTAACCACCGACCCCGCTGCCGAACCGGGCAGCGTCGGGTTCCCGCCACGCGTCGGCTGCCGGACCACGCGGAACGGGCCGGCCGTGTTCGCGCGGAGTTCCGGGCGTCATGGCGGGCCCGGCATTCCTTCCTGGTCCGAATTGGCCAGCGGCCCATGGACCGTCGCGCACTACCCGCCCGTCCAGCGGCCGCTGCGCATCCCCCTGGCGATAGTCCTCGCGCTGCCTGCCACGCTCGCGCTGTTGGTAGGGGCCATACGGATCGGGCGGCGAGTGCTCGTCCCGCGCCCCGTGGGCCGCTTGCGGTGGCGGCCCGTTGCCTGGTCCGGCGCGGTAGCCTTCCGCAGCTCCGTACCCCCCTCCCCGATAGGGAGAATCTGGCGGCCGCGCGTAACCACCTCGCGGATCACCGCCGTTCCCGGCTGGGAAGCGGCCCGGCCGACCATGCCCGTTCACAGGACCGTCGCGCTCAGGAGCGACGAAGCCGCCGGACGGCCCGAAGCCCGGGCCGGAGTCATAGCCGCCGGACGGCCCGACGCCGGCACCGGGCCCGTAACCATTACGCTGGCCGTTCCCGGCACCTGGCGGCGGGTAGCCGCCACCCCCTGGCGGCCGGGATCCGTCAGCTCGAGCGTTGCCGCCGGGCAGAGCTGACCCAGGGTGCGGAGCAGGCCCGAGATCGCCTCGCCGGCCGTAACCTTGCGCTCGGCCGTACCCGTCGTCCGGAGCGACCCTCTGCGGCCGGGCGTATGCTTCCCGCGATCGAGACCCGTCGGAGGAGTAGCCGTCGCGCGCGCCGTAGGCGTCGGCCGGACGGTGGCCTCCCGCCTCGACATATCCAACCGCCGGGCCATAGGCCGCAGCCGGCCCGTGACCCTCGGGCGGACCGTAGCCTGGCCCACCTTGGCCGCCGGGATGGCCGAAGCCGGCTGGCGCGCCGTAACCGGCGGGCGGGCCGTAACCGGCGGGCGGACCGTAGCCGGCGGGCGGGCCGTAGCCGGCGGGCGGGCCGTAGCCCTCGTGTGGGCCGTAACCCCGCGGTGAGCCGTAGTCCTCGGGTGGCGCGTAACCCTGCGGCGGGCTCACGGGCGGGCCGTAACCCCCCGGCGGGCTCGCGGCCGGCCCGTAACCCTGCCCAGGCCCGTAAGCCTCGGGCGGGCCGCTCCGACCATCGGCCGGGCCGTACCCGTGCGGCGGACCGTACCCCTGCGGCGGGCCGTACTCCTGCGGGCCGTAGGCCGACGGCGGGCCGTACCCGTCGTGCCCGCCATACCCCTGATGCGGGCCGTAGCCCGCTGGATCCGGGTGGCCGGCGGGCGGGGCTGGCCTATCGCGCCTTGGAGCAGTCTCAGCCGGCCCGGGCGAGTTCCGAGGCCGCCGACCGGGCAAACCGTATCCGTTGCCAGGGCCAGGGCCAGGGCCCGGACCGGGACCAGGGCCAGCGCCGGGACCGGGGCCATGACCACGATTCTCGTCCCGGCCCGACCATTGACCGGGCGCGGCCCATCGACCCTGACCGGCGCCCTGATCCGGACCGTAAGCAGGCCCTGCGCCGTGACCGTCGGCATGCGGGCCGTAACCGTCGGCGGGTAGCGGCCGGATCGGCTGACCCTGAATCGGCTGAGCAGGGATCGGCTGAGCAGGGATCGGCGGCTGTGCAGGGTGGGACCAGCCATGATCCGGCGGCCCGGCCTCATGCCAGATCTGACGCGGCGGTTCTGCGTCGTGCCAGACCTGCCGCGCAGGCTCGGCACGCGGCGGCTCGGGCCTGGGCTCGCGCTGCGAGATGACGGGCGTCACGGGACGCCCGATCCGGAACGGGTTCAGCCACTGCTCGGCCTCGATGTCGCCGGTGTCAGTACCGGCCTCTTGCCCGGACTGCTGGCCTCGCCCGCCCTGCCCGCGCGAGTCGTGATACTCGCCAGGCTCGCCCTGCCCCGGTCTACGCCGACCCTTGCGCCCCCCGGCCATAGCTAGACAAACCGCCAGCGCGCGGGGCGGTCCCCGTGTAGCAAGAAGACTGCCCGCACCGCCACGACCCACTACCTCCGCTACCGCCAGCCCGTGATGTCGCCGCAGGACCCGGCGGGTCGCGGGAACGATCACGGACCACGAGCATCGCCCCAGCGGTCAGCCAGGGGATAGATCGACGAAATCGCCATTTAAAAGGCCATCGAACCACCCCGGGTTAACCGTCTAACGATTTCACGCGATGGGGTATGCCGCAACCGATCCGATCCAGGTCACACGGTTCCGCGGCGGGCGGATATCCGCGCTCCGGCCGACGATCGGGCGTTCGACCGCAAACTAACGCACGGCACCACCGTGGGCTAGGTTTGTTGTCACCCGGCGAAGCATGCTGTGGCTAACGGATAACTGGGAGGATTTTCATGTCGAACCAGGTCAAGTATGTCCTGCAAGAGTCGGAGATGCCGCGGCAGTGGTACAACATCATCCCCGACCTGTCCGCGCCGCCTCCGCCGCCGCTGCACCCAGGCACCCGTCAGCCCGTCGGGCCGGACGACCTTGGACCGCTGTTCCCGACCGCGCTGATCATGCAGGAGGTCTCGGGAGACCGGCACGTCCCGATCCCCGAGCCCGTGCTCGACGTCTACCGGCTGTGGCGGCCCACCCCGCTGTACCGAGCCCGGCGGCTTGAGAAGGACCTTGGCACCCCGGCGAAGATCTACTACAAGTACGAAGGCGTCAGCCCGGCCGGGTCGCACAAGCCGAACACCGCCGTCCCGCAGGCCTACTACAACGCCGCCGAGGGCGTCAGGAA
>WNGQ01002138.1_pt1 | contig 34581 bp, 32 predicted proteins | sample 5407661 | NCBI WGS metagenome assembly WNGQ01 (sample SAMN13153382, study PRJNA577476) | soil metagenome | isolation source: 60 cm soil or saprolite under Garry oak tree replicate 2 | place: USA:California | collected 2016-06-15 | reverse complement strand
CGGCAGGGATAAGCGCTGAAGGCATCTAAGCGCGAAACCCGCCTCAAGATGAGACCTCCCAGGGCGTAAGCCCTCTGAAGGCCCCTGGAAGATTACCAGGTTGATAGGCCGCAGGTGTAAGCGCCGTAAGGCGTTCAGCTTAGCGGTACTAATCGGCCGTGCGGCTTGACCACGTTGCACTCATAACTTCGACGTCGCTTGGCTGCACTCGAGAATCAACGTATTCAATTGACGCCGGATTCCCGGTGGCGTTGCCGGAGGGGCCACACCCGTTCCCATCCCGAACACGGAAGTTAAGCCCTCCAGGGCCGATGGTACTGCGCTGGTAACGGCGTGGGAGAGTAGGTCGTTTCCGGGGTAATTTAGATCGAAGGGGGCCCCCGAGGCCCCCTTCGAGCATCTCCCCGTTCGATTGCGCCGTCGAAGCCGGCGCTCGGAAGCGCGCCCGGGCCGAAAGGTCCGGGCGCTTTGTTTTGTCCGGAGTTGCTCAGATGAGCGAGCGGACGACAGCGCTCATGAACTGGTCGACCCACCGAAAGAGCGGGCCGACGATCCAGCGGGTTGCCCCTGAGAAGACGAGGAGCAGGAGAATGATCGCGCCGTACTGCTCGACCGCTCGCACGAGCCCGGCGGCGCGTGCCGGCAGAAGATAGGGCAGAAAATGTCCGCCGTCCAGCGGCGGGAGCGGGATCAAGTTGAAGATGCCGATGCCGAGGTTGAAGTAGTAGATGAACAGCAGTATTTGCGCCGATGCGTCGCTTCGAGCGGCGATGAGTCCTTGACTTGCCGAGAAGCGAAGAATGGCGAGAGCCAGAAACGCCACGAGGAAGTTCGACAGGGGCCCCGCCGCGGCCACCCAGGCCATGTCGCGTCTGGGATGACGCAGGTTGGCGGCATTCACCGGCACCGGCTTCGCCCATCCGAACCCTGCGATGACGAAGGCGATCGCGCCGAGGGGATCAATGTGTGGCAACGGGTTGAGCGTGATCCGTCCCAAGCGACGCGCGGTGGGGTCGCCCAGGCGGTCCGCCACGAGCGCGTGGGCGAGCTCGTGGACGGTGACCGCGATGAGGAGGGCGGGGATCTGAAAGACGAGGCGCTGGAGGAAGACGGCGGGATCGCCGAGAAAATCGGTCATTCAGTCCGGCGAGACGACCTGTCGTCAGGCGGTAGCTCGTCGGGCAGGGGGTCTCCCGCAACACGATAACGCTCGTCCAGCCACTGGCCGAGATCGATGAGACGGCACGTGAGCGAGCAAAATGGGCGCTGCGGATTGCCACGCCAGGCGGCGCGGGCGCCGCACGCGGGACAGGACACCGTCCGTGGTGCGCCGTGTTGCTCGGAGTTCACGGCCGCATGGTAGCCAGCCCTCGTCCCCCATGTCAAACTGCGTGGGCCGTTGACATGGTCGTTGCGCCGAGCGAGGATGAGGCGTGTTTCGGCTTCTCCCCCGCGACGAGAACTTCTTCGAGCTCTTCGAGCAGCAGGCCGGCCATATCGTCTCGGCCTCACGGGTCCTGGAGGAGCTGACCCTCGACTACCCGAGCGCCCCCGCCAAGGTCCAGCAGATACGTGACCTCGAGCACGCCGGCGATGCCCTCACGCACGAGATGGTCCGACGGCTCAACACCACGTTCGTTACGCCTATCGACCGCGAGGACATCTATGCCCTGGCTAACCGGCTCGACGACGTGCTGGACCTCATCGACGCCGTGGCCGACCGTCTCGCCCTGTACAAGATCAAGGTCCCCACGGACGGATGTATAGCCATGGCGAAGATCATCGTGAAGACGGCGGAAGCCACGGACCGCGCCGTACACTGCTTGCGCACCCTTTCGCCCCTCTACCACAAGCACGCCATCGAGGTGAACCGTCTCGAGAACGAGGCCGACCGCCTGCTGCGCGACGAGCTGGCGAGCCTCTTCGAGGGCAATACGGATCCCATCGAGATCATCAAGTGGAAGGAGCTGTATGAGACGATGGAGTCCGTCACCGATCGTTGCGAAGACGTCGTGAACGTGATCGAGGGCATCACGCTCAAGATGGCCTGAGCCGGGCGACCCACGCGGACATGAGCGGGGCCGTTCTGCTGGTGGCGCTCATCATCGCGGTAGCCCTCGTCTTCGACTTCATCAATGGTTTCCACGACGCGGCCAATTCCATTGCCACCGTCGTGTCCACGCGGGTACTCACACCCATGCAGGCCGTGGCCTGGGCGGCCTTCTTCAACTTCGTGGCGGCCTTCGGATTCGGGGTACAGGTGGCGAGGACGGTGGGAAAGGGCGTCGTGCAGTCCACCGTGGTGGACCAATGGGTCATCCTGGGCGCCCTCACCGGCGCCATCGCCTGGAATCTCATCACTTGGTACTACGGCATTCCCTCGAGCTCCTCCCACGCGTTGATCGGCGGTTTCGCGGGCGCCGCCCTGGCCAAGGCCGGCTGGGGAGCTCTGATTCCGAGTGGCCTCCTCAAGATTGCCGTCTTCATCGTACTTGCCCCGGTGATCGGCATGGTCCTCGGCTTCGCTCTCATGGTGGCCACACTGTGGATCTTCCGGCGCTTCCGCCCGAGTCGCGTGGACAAGCTCTTCCGCCGTCTCCAGCTCATCTCGGCGGCCTTCTACAGCCTCGGGCACGGCACCAACGATGCCCAGAAGACCATGGGCATCATCGCCATCCTCCTCTTCTCGAGCGGATATCTCGGCCCCGAGTTCTATGTCCCGTTCTGGGTTGTCCTCGCGGCACACGCAGCCATGGCTCTTGGCACCATGGCGGGCGGCTGGCGCATCGTCAAGACCATGGGCATGAAGCTGACCAAGCTGCGCCCGGTCGGTGGCTGTTGCGCCGAGACGGCAGGCGCCGTGATGCTGATCGGCACTGCGGTAGGTGGCATCCCCGTCAGCACCACGCACACCATTACCGGATCGATCATGGGCGTCGGGGCCGTCCAGCGTTTCTCGGCTGTCCGCTGGGGCCTCGCCGGGCACATCGTGTGGGCCTGGATCCTCACCATTCCTCTCGCGGGCACGCTCGCCGCGCTGACGTGGCTCCTCCTGCCCCACGGATGAGACGGCAAGATTCCTCTGTCGCCGCGGTGGGTGTTCTCCTGCTCGTTCCGGTGGCCTGGGTGGTGGCCCATCTTCCCCCCCGGCTCGGCCTGTGGCTCGGCCGCCGCCTCGGCGATCTGGCCTGGGTCCTGCTGGCTCGGCGTCGAGCGATTGCCCTCGACAACCTGCGCCTGGCTTTCCGTGCGGAGCGCGGCGATGCCGAGCTCCGCCACATCGGCCGCCGATCCTTCGAGCACCTGGGCATGAACCTGATCGAGGTCTGCGTCTTCCTGTTTCGCCCCTCCGATGTTTTCCTCCGTCGCGTGGAGATTGACGGCCTGGAGCACTTGAAGGACGCTGCCGTGCAGGGGCGTGGCGTGCTCCTCCTCACGGCGCATCTCGGCAACTGGGAACTTCTGGCCGCCGCCCAGCCCCTCACGGGCCTGCCCCTCTCCGTCGTGCTCCGGCCGCTCGACCAGCCGCGGCTTGACCGGGTGGTCGAGCGGCTCCGGCGACGCACCGGCGCTGAGCTCATCAGCAAGCGCCGGGCGCTTCCCGACGTCCTGGATGCGCTCCGGCGCGGCCGCATGGTAGGGATCCTGCTCGACCAGAACGCCACGCGCGCGGAGGGGATCTTCGCTCCCTTCTTCGGCACCCCCGCCTCGACATCGCGGGGCCTTGCCGTGATCGCCCTGCGGACAGAGGCGCCGGTGGTGCCGGTCTTCATCCGGCGACTGGAGCGAGGCCGGCATCTCATCGAGGTCGGACCCGTCGTGCCGCCCCCGGAGAGAGACGTGGTTGCCTTCACGACCAGCTTCAACGAAGCGATCGAGAAGGCGATCCGGCGCGCGCCCGAGCAGTGGTTCTGGCTGCACAAGCGGTGGAAGACGCGGCCCCGTCCGGAGGTCGCCTGATGCGCGAGCTTGCGGTCGTCTCGCTGGCGGGAGTCCTGATCTCCCTCGCCCTCTCGGCGGGCGCCGCGGACATCAGCGCGATGACGGCGCCGTATATGGCTGCCCGGGAGCGGAAAGCAGTGGGCGTCGTGGTTGGCCGTGCGTACGAGGAGGCCCGCCGTACGGGGGAGGAGCCGAAGCCCTACGCGGGCGTGTCGGTGCTGCTCCTCCCGGACGCGGGGGGCTTGGAACGCGAGCTGGCGGCCATCAAGGCCGGCCGTCGCGAATCACCGGAGCGGTTCTTGGAGGCGGACCCGAAAGTCCGCGCCACCCGTGCCTCGCACGAGCGCGCGCTCATCGAGGCGGGCGCAGGCGCGCTGATCAAGGGCGAGATGACGGATGAGGGCGGCCTCTTCCGTCTCCTCGACGTGCCGGAAGGCACTTGGACTCTCCTCGCGTGGCAGGAAACGGCCAGCCGGCAGAAAAAACAGCGGCTGAGCAGGAACGACACGGCGCGCTATCCGGACCGAACGGAAGTTGTTGGATCCTTCACGGTCATCTACTGGCTCGTGCCGATTGAGGTCAGGGCGGGGGAAGAGACCCAGGTGCAATTGCACGATCGCAACGTGTGGCTCACCGCGATCCGCGAGGACCGGAGCGCCCGAGATCCCGAGAAGCGCGTCGCCCCCGGGAAACAGCAGGGCGCCAACCCCCGCTAGTACGAGGGCGGCGCCCTGGATGACGCTCTGTAGCTGGATCGACCTTACTTCTTGTCCTTGTCCATCTTGTCCTTGTCCTTGTCCGTCGCGTCGCCGCTCTTCTTCTTGGTGCCCTTCTTGGCACCCTTCTTGTCCATCTTGTCCTTGTCGTCCTTCTTGTCCATCTTGTCCTCGGCTTTGGGGGCCGGGGCCTGAGCTGCGGCAAAGCCAGCGGTGCCGAAAGCGAAGGCAATGCCCATCACAATGGCGATGATCTTTTTCATGTGGTTGTCACCTCCTTTCGGCGTTTCCTCTGACTCCACGTCAAATCCAGCTTAGTTTGCGCGTGGTTACGATATGGGCAGCCCCGAGGGCCTGTCAAGAATTATCTGGGTTCTTTCGCTTCAAGTAGGGTTGACCCCGTTTGTCTGACCGTGGTAAAACTCTTCAAGTCTCCCCCCCAATGTCCTTCGACCATCGATCCAGGCTGAGCGTTCTGTCTCTGCTCTGCCTGACCAGTCTCGGGCTCCCGGGACCGGCCGGGGCGGAGGAAGGCTTCCCTCCTCTGAGACCGGCTGGCGCTCCCCCCATCGAGGCCAGGGCCCTCGAGCCTCCCCAAGGGGAGACTTCCTTCGCCTCGGCCGCGGAGAGCGCCTTGCAATCTCAAGCGCCCGACCCGACCCAGCCGGGTCTTGACGCCAATCTGTATTCCTCTGACGAGCCCCGGGCCTGGTCATTCAGCGAACCTGGCCTCCAGAATGCCCCTCCGACCCTGCTCATACGGGACAACGCCGAGGTCCGGCGCTTCCTCGAGGAGTATCAGACGGGGTATCGGCGGGCCCTCGTCGAGCGCTGGCTCGGACGTTCGGGCCGATATGCCGAGATGATCCAGGGTGTCCTTCGCAGCAAGGGACTGCCCGAGGACCTCATGTTCACCGCCATGATCGAGAGCGGATTCAACCCGGTGGCCGTTTCCCGGGCGGGGGCCAAAGGTCTCTGGCAGTTCATGGCGCCGACGGCGCGCCGCTACGGTCTCCGTGTCGACCGTTGGGTTGACGAGCGTCTCGATCCGGAGAAATCCACGGTGGCGGCGGCCAGCTATCTCCGCGACCTCCACGCGATGTTCGGCTCCTGGGAGCTCGCCAAGGCTGCCTACAACGCCGGCGAGATGAAGGTAATCCGCGCCATGAAGGCGCTGAAGACGAGGGACTTCTGGGATCTCACGCGCGGGAGCGTGCTCCGCGAGGAGACCAAGAACTTCGTTCCGGCCATCCAGGCCGCGACCCTCATCGGACGCGAGCCCGAGAGGTATGGTTTCGTGGCCGCCTTCGCCGAGCCGCTGGCCTACGAGCAGGCGCCCGTCCCCGCGGTCACCACCCTCAAGCATGTTGCCGCCCTTGCCGGGGTCAGCGCGGATGAGCTCGAGGAGCTCAACTCGGAGCTCCGGTTGAAGCAGACGCCGCCGGGCGGAGCGTACTTGCTGAAATTTCCCTCGGGCGGCGCGCAGCGCTTTACCGAAGCTCGCCTGCGTGAGCGAGCGCTCGCGAGCCATGGCCGGCCCGGCGTATCGGACGTCCACGTCGTGAAGCCTCGCGAGACGATGAGGGGCATCGCCAGGCGGTATGGCCTCTCTGCGGCCGAGCTGGCCCGGCGGAATGATCTCAATGAAGCCGCGCGTATTCGGCCCGGCGACCGGCTCCGCATCGCCGCCGCCTCTCCCCTCGACTAGCCCCGGACCGTGAAGGTCGAGGTCCAGCTCTTCGCCACGCTCCAGCCCTATTTGCCGCCGGACGCCGTTGGCGACCAGGCTTTCCTCGAGCTGCCGGATGGCAGCACGGTGGCGCAGGTCCAGGCCGCCCTTCATATTCCCGACGATCTCCCATGTCTTACCGTGGTGAACGGACACGACGCCCCGCCGGACCAGGTCCTTGCTCCCGGTGACGTCGTCGCCATGTTTCCCCCCCTGGCCGGAGGCCTTTGATTCTCTCGGTCCGACCCTCGCAGGCTGCTCAAAAGGCCCCAGATGCGAGGCGGCGCCCCGTCGTTCGAGTTGAGCGGCGGATCTTAGGCGTCGTGAGACGAGGACTGAGCAGATCCGCACGCGAGGCGTACTCTCTGTACGTTGAGCGTGCAACCGAGGGCGCCGCACTCCCGCAGATGGGGCCTTTTCAGCAGCCTGCCAGGAGGATGCCATGCCGACGGTTAGACTGAGAGACGCAGCCGAGTATCCCCCCGAGGCCCAGAGGCTCTTTGAGCTCTCGAAAGCGTGGTTCAATCACGACTTCGGCCAGCCGCCCGCCATGAGCCGAGTGATGGCCTGGGACCCCGAGTTCGGCGGGCCGCACGGCCGCGCCATGAAGCGCGCCATGAGCCCGGGAGAGTTCACGCGGGCGGAAAAGGAGATGGTCGCCGCCGCAGTCAGCGGCGCCAGCGCCTGCGAATACTGAGTCACCGCGCACACTGCAGCCGGGAAGCTGCAGGGAATGACGGGAGACGCGGTCTGGTACGAGGCAGCGCAGGTGGTCGGGATCACCAACGCGCTCAATGTGGCCGCGGATGCACTCGGCGCCCTCGGCATGGTCGAAGACGCGGACGCGCCGCCCGAAACGCGCGCCCTCTTCGCCGAGATCCGCGCTTTCTACGAGTCGCCCGACGTGCCGCCAGCCTTCCGGCTGATTGCCCATGACCCCGGCTATGCCGCAGACGTGTGGGCGGCCGCGCGACGCGCCTATGCGGACAATCGCCTCTCGCGCCGGGTCAAGGAGGCGCTCGCTTTCGCCGTCTCGCTGACCACGCGCTCGGAAACCGGGACGGCCTTTCACCTGGGCGAGATGCGTCGCCTCGGAGTCGGCCCGCGGGGAGTCATGGAGATCGTCGGGGTGACGCAGATGTTTTCGAGCTATACGAAGATCGCCGACACTCTCCAGCTCGAGCCCGACATGGGGGATCTTGCGCCCGAGGATTCCACGCCCGCCCCGGGAGGGCCGGCGAGATAGTGCAGCCGTTCCTCTAGCTCAACGCCAGCTCCTTCTCGTAGAGCGTATAGGCGGAGCGGCGCGTCGCCTCCAGGGCGAGCCGGATCTGGTCGTCCCCTCCTCCCGCGCCCGCCGACAGCATCGTCTCGAAGAAGCGCGTGTAGAACTCGTCCGGTAGCACGGTAACGGTGACGCGCAGCCTGAGACCGCTCGCCGGGAGCTGCCGAGCGTAGTCGAGCCTGAAGCGACCGCCCGGAGGGATGCGCGTGTCCGCGATCTCCCGCGAAAGATCGAGCGGGACCTGGCGGCCGATGAGGCGCTCCTCGAGACTGCCGGGCACGGCCCGGCCGTCGGAATCGATCAGCTCGGCGCGGACGAGCACGGCGGGCGTGACGTAGGTCGGGAAGGCGTGGCCAACGCGCGGGGTCGTGATGGTGAGCGTCGCCCGGGCGATATCGCCCGGGCGGTAGCGCGGCCGCGCTGCGCGCAGGACGATGTCCAGTCCCGAGCGGACCATGTCGGCGTCGTGGATGCCACGCCAGAGATGCCGGCGATCGGGCATGTGACAGCTCTGACACTGGAGTCCCCGGCGCGCCGCCGGACTCCCGCGCCACTCCTCGTACGTATTCTCGAGCGGCTTGCCCGCCAGGGCCAGACCGTCGGGCGCGAACTGATGGCAGCTCGCACAGAACTCCGAGCGCAGAAAAGCCGTGGTCCGCGTCAGCCCATTGTGGGGGAGGCTCGCGCGGGGCGCTCGGCTGGCCGTGGAGCCGTCGCGACGCGGCGGCCCGAAGCGCTGATGCTCGCGGACGTGGCAACTCGCACAAACGACGCCGCGCCCCTGGAGGGCGGAATCGAAGTCGGGATTGGCAATCCAGCGGCCTCCTTCGAGGAGCTCGGGCCGCTGCTCGGCAATCGGGGCGTGACAGGTCGCGCACGAACGCGCCGAGCGGGGATCGGTGTTCACCAGGTCGACGAGCTGGCCGGCGATGCCCGGCCCCATGCTCCGGGCGTGTATCGAACCCTGCCAGTCCGCGAACTGCACGGGATGGCAGGCTCCGCAGGCCTCCGGCTGCAGTGATCGCTCGATGGGCGAGAAGCGAGCGGGAGGCGGGCCCTGGGGGGGAATGGGCCGCCGCCAGTGTCGCGCGATGAATTCCTGCTCGGCCGCGGAAGGGCCCTCCGTCAGGGGTGGCGGCGCTTCCGCGCGCGAGGACAGGGCGAGAACGACAAGCATCGCAGGCCACACCAGGGACACCATCCGGTTCATCTCCGGGCAGCCTACCACGTGGCCCGCCCTGCTATGATGGAGCATGCCGTTTCTCCCGAGCGCTCGACCGCGTTCGCGGTCACGATGGCTCGGACCTCTCGGCTGGATCACGGGCGTGCTCTCGGTACTCCTGGGCGCGGCCGGACTCGCCGCCGTGCTCTGTCTCTGGTTTCCCTCCGTGCTGACGACGCCCGAGCTGCGCGAGATCTACGACATGACCCTCATCCGAGGTCTCATCAAGGCGGGACTCCTGGCCGCCTTCCTCTGCGGCGCGGCCAGCCTCCTCCTCAAGCGCCGCAAGGCGCTCGGGCTCACCGGTATCGGCCTGGCCGGGCTGGCCACGCTGATGGGCGGCTCACAGGTCGAGGTCAGCACTCCCGTGCGGGCGTCAGATCATCTCGGCCTCGACTGGTTTCTCCTGAATCTCCTCATCCTCGCCACCGTCTTCGTGCCCCTCGAGCATCTCTTCGCGCGGCTGCCCGCCCAGAGGGTCTTCCGCAAGGGATGGACCACGGACCTCGCCCATTTCGGGGTCAGTCACCTTCTCGTCCAGGCGACCGTGCTTCTCACCCTCGTGCCTGCCGCCGTGTTCTTTCGCTGGGCCGTCAGTCCGACCCTGCAGTCCGCCATCGCCGGCCAGCCCGTGCTCCTTCAGTTCGCCGAGATCCTCGTCATCGCCGATCTCACCCAGTACACGACCCATCGCCTCTTTCATGCCGTGCCCTGGCTCTGGCGCTTCCACCAAGTGCACCATTCGGCGCAGTGTCTCGACTGGCTCGCCGCCTCGCGGCTGCACCTCGTGGACATCGTGGTCACGCGCGCCGTGGGCTTCGTGCCCGTCTACGTGCTTGGATTCGCCACGGGCCCCACCTACGCGTACCTGGTCTTCGTGTCCTTCCAGGCCATCTTGATCCACGCGAACGTGAATTTCCGCTTCGGTCCCTTACGGTGGGTGCTCGCCACGCCGCAGTTCCACCACTGGCACCACAGCGCCGAGTCCGAAGCGGTGGACAAGAATTTCGCCGTGCACTTGCCCGTGATCGATCTCGTCTTCGGGACCTTCCATCTGCCCGGCAACCGGTGGCCCGCCCGCTACGGCCTGGAGGGCGATCCTGTCCCCGAGAACTATGCTCGGCAGCTCGCCTACCCGTTCCGTCCCTCCGCTCACCCTCGCTCCCCCGCGATCCGCCCCGCGACCCCCAACACCCCCCCGAACACCGCCTCATGACCCGCGCGCCATACGCGGGCTGACGTCACAACGAGGACCACGACATCGGCGCTCGTCCGTCTCCAGCGGCCGCACCGAATCGGCTGCTCGCGCTCGCCCTCGTAGGCCTGGCGGCCATGGCCGCGGCTGTCGGTATCGGGCGATTCGTCTACACGCCGATCCTGCCCCTCATGGTCGAGGATCTTGGGATGACCAGGAGCGCGGCGGGTCTCCTCGCCTCCGCGAACAACGCCGGCTACCTTGCCGGCGCGCTCGTGGCCGCCATGCCCGGCCTGCCCGGCTCCCGCCGCCGCTGGCTCCTCGTCGCCCTCCTGGTCAGCGCGCTCACCACGGCCTCCATGGCCGTGACATCCTGGAGTCCCGCCTTCCTCCTCCTGCGTTTCGCGGGTGGTGTGGCGAGCGCCTTCGGACTCGTGTATTCCTCGGCGCTCGTGCTCGACCGGATCGGTCGTGGAGGTCGACCTGGCCTGTCGGCGGTGCATTTTGCCGGCGTCGGCACGGGCATCGCGGTCTCCGCCATGGTCGTCTTTCTCTCGGGGGGCTGGCGCACGGCCTGGCTCGCCGCGGGTCTCACGTCCCTCGTCGCGGTCGGGATCGTCGCCGCGCTCATTCCGGATCGAGGCGACGTCACGGCGCCCGCACCCTCGGCCTCTGGCGGGCCGGCGCCATCTCTTGCAACCCTCGTCACGGCCTATGGCCTCTTCGGCTTCGGTTACATCATCACGGCGACGTTTCTCGTGGCCATCGTGCGCGCCTCGCCCCAGGTGCGGGCCCTGGAGGCATTCGTCTGGCTCCTCGTCGGATTGACCGCGGCGCCGTCTGTCGGCGTGTGGACGGCCGTGGAGGGCCGGGTCGGGATCTCGCGATCGTTTGCCCTCGCGTGCGTCCTGGAAGCCGTCGGCGTCGCGGCCAGCGCGCTATGGGTTCGCCCGACCGGCATTCTCCTCGCCGCCGCGCTCCTCGGAGCCACCTTCATGGGGATCACCGCCCTCGGCCTCACCTGGGCCCGCCGGATCGCCCCGGGGGATCCACGAAGCACTCTCGCGATGATGACGGCCGCCTTCGGCTTCGGCCAGATCGTCGGCCCCGTGTTCGCCGGCATCGTCTACGACGCCACCGGGACCCTCGTCGTGCCCTCGCTGGCCGCGGCCGGGGCGCTCCTCGCAGGGGCCGCGCTCGCCATCACACGATCCGAGTAGAATCAGGAAAGCTCGCGAGGCGCGGTCGCCCTCGTGGAGGAGGATGGACGCATGTGCAGGGCGAGTTGCTTCGATTCGTGGACGCGACTGCTTGCGCTCGCCCGCGCGGGCGAAGATGAGCCGCCGTCTGGTCGGCTGAGCCGGCGGGGCTTTCTCGCCGCCGCCGCCACGCCCGTGCTGGCCGCGGCCTGCGCCGCCCGCGCGCTCCCGCCGCCACCGGGGCCGACGCGAGACCTGCTGGAAACCACACTCTCGTTCGATCTCCACTCGCATCCTGGGCTGTTCCCGAGCACGGCCTCCGACACCCTGGCGGGGCACCGCCGGAGCGCGGAGGCCGGACTCGTGAAGGTGATCAGTCTCACGGCCACCTCGGACGCGCCCGTCATCGCCCGGAGTGCCAGCGGCGGTCTGCGGGCAACGCGCCAGCCCCAGCCCGGCGAGCTCTATGCCTCCATGTGGCGCCAGATGGACCTGCTGCGGACCTGGAGCGCGGGTGCGGGGATGCCCCTCGTGCTGCGCGCCGAGGAGCTCGGCGTGCCCGCCTCCGCGCCCGTGCGCGGCATCCTCGCCGTCGAGGGGTGCGACTTTCTCGAGGGCAGGGTGGAGCGCGTGCAGGAGGCCTTCGACAAGGGAATCCGCTCCCTCCAGCTCGTCCACTACCGGGTGAACGAGCTCGGCGACATCCAGACCGAAGCGCCCGTGCACGGTGGGCTCACTCCGTTCGGCCGCGCCGCAGTGCGCGAGATGAATCGTCTCGGCATCGTGGTCGATGTCGCCCACGCGACCCTGGACGTCGTGCGCGGGGTGGCCGAGACGACCACGCAGCCGATCATCCTCTCCCACTCCAATATTCAGGACGGCAGCGGCTGGGCGCGCTTCATCACCGTCGAGCACGCACGGTTGATCGCGCGCACGGGCGGGGTCATCGGCGCCATGCCGTATGTCAGGGGATACCGCGGCGACTACATCCCCGCCTACGTCGACCACATCTCCCGGCTCGTCGAGGCCGTCGGCATCGAGCATGTCGGCATCGGCACCGACATGGACGGCATCGGCCCCGGCGCGATCTTCACGAGCTACGATCGCTGGCCCTCTCTCGCGCAGGCCCTGATCGATCGCGCCTACGGCAAGGAGGAGGTCGCGAAGATGCTCGGTGGCAATTGCCGGCGCGTGTTCGAGAAGGTGGGCGGGGGCGTCAGCGCTGCGGCTCGGCCTCGTCGCGAAACCGTTTGACCGGTATCGTCGCGCCTTCGCTCATGAGGCCCGGGTAGGCCCGCTCGAAGGTCGCCATGATCTCGGCCACGGGAACATCGGCGCGCGGGCTTCGCTCGCCCACGTATTCCATGTGCCGCCGGCCGCTCGCGTCGTAGGGATGGAAGAGGGAGTCGGCAAGCCCGTCGAACTCGAGCGGGCGAACGCCGAAGCGCTCGCAGAGCGCGCGGTCGAAGGCCGGGGTCGCCTTGACCCATCGTCCCCCGAGCGAGAATTCCGTATAGCCGTGGTAGTAGAAGACGTCGCCACCAACCAGCCTACGCAGCCGCGGCGTGCAGAGGTGGTTACGCACGTCCCCGAAGCCGAGACGGGCCGGGATGCCCGCCGCGCGTGCCCCCGCGGCCAGGAGGGCCGCCTTGGCCACGCAGAAGCCCGCCCCGCGCGCCAGGCATGCGCTTGCCCGGTAGGTCTCGGGCGAGCGGAAATCCGCGTACGGCGTGTAGGTGATGTCGTCACGGACCGCGTAGTAGAGATGGACGGCGCGTTGGGTCTCGTCCAGCCCGTCTCCACAAACCTGGCGGCTCCAGGCGATCACCCGCGCGTCGTCGCTGTCCACGAATGCCGCGGGGGCGAGATACGCGCTCGATTCGTCAGATGGCGCCATGCGCTCGAGTATATCCCCTCGAAGGCGGCGACACCCAGTGCCTGCGAGCGCGGGGCGATGGTACACTCCCTGTGCCGATCTGGCGCAGGGTCAGCTCCATGGAAGCGTTTGCGGCGCCGGTGCACGCCCCGGACTTCAAATCCGGCGTCCGGCTCTAGACAAGTCGGAGGTGGGTTCGACTCCCACACGCTTCCGCCAGCCCTTCGATCGCAGGTCACAGCCATGACCAAGGAACCGCGACACCCCAAGGCGCAGGACACGGTCGGGCGTCGCCGCCGGAGCGCCCCCTGGCTTCTCGGCGGCGGGATCGCCCTCCTCGCCGCCATCGTGGTGGGCGTGTACGTGTATCGCGCGGCCGCCGATCTTCCCGGCCAGCGATTTCCCGATCAGGGCAACCGCCACGTCCAGACCTTCAGCGAGGCCATCCCGCCGTACAACTCGGATCCGCCCACCTCGGGGCCCCACATGCCTTACATCGCGCCGTGGGGCATCCACACCGAGCCCATCCCGCGCCAGCTCCAGGTCCACAATCTCGAGGACGGCGGCGTCATGGTCCAGTATCACTGTCCCCAGGGTTGTCCCGACCTCGTGGCCAAGCTCACGGCCATCGTGTCGAGCTACGATCGGCAGGTCATTCTCGCCCCCTATCCCGGCATGAAGACGCGCATAGTGCTCACGGCATGGACCCGTCTCGACGCCTTCGACGAGGTCGATGAGTCGCGTATCCGCCGCTTCATCCGTGCCTATCGCGGGATCGACCATCACCCGGGGTAAAATGCGGTCATGCGGAGGCCTCACACGGCGGTCCTGGCAATCGTCCTCGTCGGGCTCAGCGGCCCGGGCGGCTGCGCCTCGTATATCTCGCCCCTCCAGCCGCCGCCGTACCGTGACCAGGTCGCGGCCTCATACGACCGGACCTGGGGCGCCCTCATCCGGGCACTGGCCTTCGACAATGTCCCCCTGCGTGTGGTTGCCAAGGATTCGGGCGTGATCGCGTCGGACGATTTCGTGTCCCCCATCGGCATCTACGCCGACTGTGGCCGCAAGGGCGAGTCGCCGCTCGAGGGCGAGGCCCTGGCCGCCTTCACGGTGTTCGTGCGGCCCAGCGGCGCCACCACCGACATTCAGATCAACAGCAAGATGCGCACCCTTCGCCTCGGCCAGCCCGGCAAGCTCCGGATGGAGCCGGGTCTCGAATGCGTCTCCACCACGCGCTGGGAGCCGAATCTCGTGGACTCCGTGCGTCGCTACGTGAGGGAGTAGCCCATGCCCCCCAAGCTGCCGGAGCTGGTCAAGCGCGCGCGGCGCCTGGCCACCGAGCGCGATCGACTCGTACAGGAGCTGGCGCGCGAGTGGTCGCGCGCCCTCAAGGGCCAGGGCTTCTCGGCCCGCGATCTCGACGAGCTGTGGGCGGGCCTGACGGAGGAGGCCGTGCGTCGCCTCCTGCAGTCCGAGGCGCGCCGCGCGGGGACGGAGGCCATTCGCCACGAGGCCCGCGAGGTGATCGCGCGGGTGCGCGCGCGAGTGGAGACCGAGCTTGCCGCGGGCGGATAAGGCCCAGGCCCTGCTGCGCGGACTGCCCGGCGTGGACGCGCTGGTGGGGCGCGCGGCCGCGCATCCGGATCTGCGCTCCATGCCGCGCCAGCGGGTCACTGAATCCGCGCGCGAGGTGCTGGCGGCCGAGAGACGGCGGGTTCTCGAGGGCGCGTCCTCCGTCGCCGAAGCCTCGACCCTCGCGGAGCGTGTGGTCGACCGTCTGACACGGAGCGGCGTCTTCTCGCTCGATCGAGTCATCAACGCCACCGGCGTGGTCCTGCACACCAATCTCGGGCGCGCGCTGCTCTCGCCGCTCGCGCAGGAGCGGCTCCGCGCGGCGGCGGCCGGCTACACGAATCTCGAGATGGATATCGTCCAGAAGGAACGGGGCTCGCGCTACGCCCATGTCGACGGCCTCCTCCAGCGCCTGACGGGCGCGCCCGCCTCCCTCGTCGTCAACAACTGCGCCTCCGCCGTCCTGCTCGCCCTCGAGAGCCTGGCCCGCGGCAAGGAAGTGATCGTCTCGCGCGGCGAGCTGATCGAGATCGGCGGCGAGTTCAGGATCCCGGACATCATGCGCCGCTCGGGCGCCGTGCTGCGCGAGGTGGGCACGACGAACCGCACCCATCTCAAGGACTACGCCCAGGCCATCGGCCCCGAGACGGGACTCATTCTCAAGGTGCACACGTCCAACTACCGCGTGGTCGGCTTCACGGCCGCCGTGTCGTCCCGCGAGCTCAGCCAACTCGGGCGCGAGCGCGGGATTCCCGTGATGGAGGACCTGGGCTCGGGCTGTCTGGTCGATCTCCGGCGCTATGGATTTCCGTACGAGCCGACGGTGCCCGAGGTGGTGGCCTCGGGCGTGGACATCGTCTCCTTCTCCGGCGACAAGCTCCTCGGCGGGCCCCAGGCCGGCATCGTGGTGGGCGGGGCCGAGCTCGTCGAGCGGCTCGCCAGGAACCCTCTCAACCGCGCCCTCCGCATCGACAAGTTCACGGTGGCCGCGCTGGAGGCGACGCTGTACGCCTACGAAGCGGGAGAAGCGCTCGAGACCATTCCGACGCTGCGGATGCTGACGGAGTCGCCGGCGGCGATCCGGCGGCGGGCGCGCGGGCTCCTGCGTCGGCTCTCCGCCGAGGTCCAGTCACGGCTGGGCGCGGTGCTGGTGGACGTGACCTCGCAGGTCGGAGGCGGCGCCCTGCCCACGGTGGAGCTGCCCACGGTCGCCCTCGCCCTCGGCAGCGTGGAGCGCCGCCCCGAGGATCTCGACGACCGGCTCCGGGCCGCGCGGCCGCCTGTCCTCGGCCGCCTCCTCGATGACCGGCTGCTCCTCGACTTCCGGACCGTGCTTCCCGCCGACGTCCCCGCTCTCGCCGCAATCCTCGCATCGCTCTAGCTATGGCAAGAGCGGTGAGTGCTGAAATGGCGAGCCTGGCGAGCCCAGGCGCCAAGTTGGGGGAGTGCGGGGGCCATGTCGGGGCCCCCGCAGCTCAATGATGGACGGGGCCCGTGTCGCCAGTAAGCATGTGGGGGAGTGCGGGGGCCATGTCTGGGCCCCCGCAGCTCAATGATGGACGGGGCCCGTGTCCCCAGTAAGCATGTGGTCGTAGGCACCGCGGGGCACATCGATCATGGCAAGACCTCGCTCGTCAAGGCGCTGACCGGCACCGATACCGACCGGCTGCCCGAGGAGAAGGCGCGAGGCATAACGATCGACCTCGGCTTCGCCTTCCTCGAAGAGCCGGACGGCCTCACCATCGAGATCGTGGACGTGCCGGGCCACGAGCGGTTCGTCAAGAACATGCTGGCGGGGGTGGGCGGCATCGATCTCGCGCTCCTCGTCATCGCGGCCGACGAGGGCGTGATGCCCCAGACGCGCGAGCACCTCGCCATCTGTCAGCTCCTGCGCATCAAGGCGGGCATGGTCGCCCTCACCAAGACGGATCTCGTCGAGCCCGACTGGATCGAGCTGGTCAAGGACGACGTCACGCGGCTCCTCGCGGACACCTTCTTCGCGGGCTGCCCCATCGTGCCCATCTCCGTCAAGACGGGGCAGGGGCTGCCCGAGCTGCGGCGGACGCTCGCCGAGCTCGCGGCCCGCGTTCCCGAGCGGGGCACCGATCAGACGGCGCGGCTGCCCATCGACCGCGTCTTCACCGTGAAGGGCTTCGGCACCGTGGTCACGGGCACCCTCATGGCGGGACGTCTCGGCGTGGACGACCGGACGGAAGTCTTCCCCCGCGGCCTTCAGGCCAAGGTCCGCGGGCTCCAGGTGCATGGCCGGCCCGTCGAGGCGGCGCAGGCGGGTCAGCGCACCGCGGTCAACCTCCAGGGCGTGGAGCGCGCGTCTCTCGAGCGGGGTGACGTCCTGGCGCCGCCCGGAGCGCTCCTCCCCACGCTCCTCGTCGATGCTTCGCTCGAGCTCCTCGCCGACGCGCCGCGGCCGCTCAAGACGCGCGATCGGGTGCGCTTTCACGTGGGCACCCAGGAAGTGATGGCGCGGGTGCTGCTCGTGGGCCCGCAGGTGATCGAGCCGGGCAGCGTCGCCTACGGCCGCTTCCGACTCGAGGCGCGCGTCTGCGCGCTGCCCGGCGATCGCTACGTCATCCGCTCGTACTCGCCCATCGTCACCATCGGCGGCGGCACCGTGCTGGACATCTCGCCGCCGCGCTTCAAGCGAAAAGGCGACGCCCTCCTGGAGCACCTGCGCCTGCTGGAGCGGGGCACCGCCGCCCAGGTCGTCGAGGAGCACCTCCGCCAGGCCGGCGCGGCCGGCCTGCGCGCGGCCGATCTCCGAGCCCGCACGCCCTTCGGCCCCGAGCGGCTGCGCGTGCTCCTCGAGGAGCTTTCGCGCGGGCAGGCGATCACGCCCGTGGATCGCGAGTGGTACGTGCACCGCGAGGCGAGCCAGCGGCTGCGCGAGCAGACATTGTCACTCCTCCAGGCCTTTCATGCCCAGAACCCTCTGCGTGGCGGGATCTCGCGAGAGGAGCTCCGGAGCCGCGCCGGGCACGCGCAGGAGAAGGTCTTCACCCAGCTCGTGTCCACCCTCGAGGCCGAGGGCCTCGTGCGGAGCGAGCGTGACCAGATGCGGCTCGCCTCTCACGAGATCCGCCTCACCCCCGACCAGCAGCGCGTGGTCGACGGCCTCGAGGCCGATTTTCGCCGGGCGGGGGCCGCCCCCCCGAGCCCCGAGGAAGCCCTGGGCCGGCTCGGGGTCAAGGGCACCGAGAAGCACCAGCTCTTCCAGCTCCTGATCGCCGACCGGCGCCTCGTGCGCGTCAAGGAGTCGATCTTCTTCCACTCGGCGGCTCTCCAGGAGATCCAGGACAAGCTGGTGGCCCATCTCCACCTCAAGAAGGACATCGGTCCGGGCGACGTGAAGGATCTCCTGGGCATCAGCCGCAAGTACGCCATTCCCCTCATGGAGTACTTCGACGCCCAGCGCGTCACCGTAAGGCAAGGCGAGCGTCGCGTTCTCCGCACCCCCTGACGACCCCGGGCCACCGCAGGCGGCTCAAAAAGGTCCAGATGCGAGGCGTCGCCCGAAGGCTGCGTGCGAGGCGTACTCTCTGTACGTTGAGCACGCAGTCGAGGGCGACAACGAAGCAGATGGGCCTTTTTCAGCCGCCTGCGTTGACAAGGCGGGGTCGGGCGCGTAGGGTAAGGGCGCTCTAGCAAAGGAAAGGAGCCGCGCCATGTTTGGGTTGGGAATGCAGGAGCTGCTGGTCATTCTCGTGATCATCCTGGTCCTCTTCGGGGCCAATAAGCTGCCCGGACTCGCCCGTTCCCTCGGATCGAGCGTGAAGGAGTTCAAGAAGGGCGTGACGGACCCGGTGGACGAGACCCCGTCCACGGCGAAGAAGGACGAAGACAAGAAGGTCTGATCGCACCGCTGCCCCTCGACTCAGACACCGCCGCGCGATTGCTCGTGTCCTCCGATCGGAGTGCCGTCGGCATCGACCTCGGCGGGAGCAAGCTGCGCGGCGGTCTCCTCAGCGGGGAGGGCGAGCTTCTCGGCCGCCTCGAAGTGCAGACCGAGGCCTGGAAGGGCGCGTCCGGTGTCCTCGCCAATCTCAAGCGCGTCATCAGCCGGCTGCTCGACTCTACCGACCCCGCGCGGGTGGCCGGCATCGGGATCGCCGCCGCCGGGCAGATTCATCCCGTGACCCAGGCCGTCGTCTTCGCGCCCAATCTCCAGTGGGACGATGTCCCCCTTCGTGACGAGATCGAATCCGCGTTCGGTCTGCCCACCTACGTGGAGAACGACGTGCGCGCGGCGGCCTGGGGCGAGTACCGATTCGGGGTGGGGCGGGGAACCAAGAGCCTCATCGCCGTCTTCGTCGGCACGGGAGTCGGCTCGGGCGCGGTGATGGACGGCCTGCTCCTCAAGGGCGCGAGCAATGCCGCGGGCGAGCTCGGTCACACCCAGATCGTCCCGGACGGCATACCCTGTGTCTGCGGTCAGCGCGGCTGCGTCGAGGCCTATGCCTCGGGTCAGGGATTCATGCGACGTGTGGAGACGGCGCTCGTCGACGGCACGACGACCTGTCTCAAGGACGACACGGGCGGCGACGCCAGGCGGGCGACGGCCGCCCTCGTGGCCCGCGCCGCCGCGGCGGGAGACGAGTTCGCGCGCCGGATCTGGGACGACGCGGAGCGGTATCTGGGATCGGCCATCGCCAACTACGTCACCCTTCTCAATCCCGAGCTGCTCGTCCTGGGCGGAGGGATCATGACCGCGGTGCCCGCGCTCATCGGAGCCATCGAGCGTCAGGTGCGCGCGCACGCGACCCTCATGTCGCGCGATCTCCGCATCGCCCGCGCCTCGCTCGGCGACTCCTCGGCCATCTTCGGAGCGGCGGATCGCGTCTGGGGGCGCGCGTGAGCCCGGCCCGGACATGGGCCGAAGGCGCCCGCGCTCACCTCCTGAGGCACGGAGACACGTGGATCGCCGGCGGGCTCGCCGCGCTCACCCTCGTCTCTCGCTGGCCGTACCGGGCGCGCATGCTCTACAACTGGGACGCCGTGCAGTTCGCGCTCGCCCTCCGGGAGTTCGACGTCGCCAAGCACCAGCCCCACCCTCCCGGGTACCTGCTCTATGTCGCCCTCGGCCGCCTCCTCAACGCCTCGCTCGGCGATCCCAACATGGCCTACGTCACCCTGGCCATGCTCTTCAGCGCAGCCACGACGTTCATGGTGTACTGGCTCGCTCGCGCGCTCTACGATCGGGTGACGGCCGCCGCCGCCGCCGCGCTCCTTGCGGTGAGCCCGCTCTTCTGGTCGCCTGGTTCACCTGGGGCGCCCTTCGAGGGGACACGCGTCAGCTCTACGCGGGCGCCCTCGCCCTCGGCCTCGTGGGCGGGATCCGCCAGTCCGTGCTCGTCTTGCTCTTCCCCCTGTGGCTCGCCTGCGCGATCAATTCAGACCTCGTCTCGCGCCTGCCGATGGCCGCCCCTCGACTCGAACAGCGGGGCATTCGCCGGCTCGGGAGGATCGGGCGGGGGCTGCTCGTCATGGGGGGCGCCGTGCTGACCTGGCTCCTGCCCATGCTCTGGCTGACGGGAGGACTCGAGGCCTACTTGCGCGCCTCGAGCCAGCTCTACGGCTCCGTGGTTCTCCCCACCTCGGTGCTGGGCGGCTCGCTGGATGTCACCCTCGCGCAGGCTCGCTATGTCCTGGCTTCGGTGGTGATCGGCCTCGGCCCTCTGGCCCTGGCGGCCGCGGCCCTGCCCCTCTACCTGCGCCGAGCAGGCTGGGGACGCCCGGAATGGTTCCTCGCCGTCTGGGTCGCTCCGCCCGCAGCGTTCTACACGCTCGTGCACTTCGGTCAGGCCGGCTACGTGCTGACGTTTCTCCCCGCGCTCGTGATCCTCCTGAGCCGCGTGCTCGTCGAGGCGGTGGCCGCGGGCTCGGAGCGGCTCCGCCGGCCCAACTGGCGCTTTGGGTTGACGGCGGCGGCCCTCGTCCCGCTCTGCGTCGTCAGCACGGGCTTCTTCGTGAGCGCGCGCCCCGTGCCGCGCGAGTTCAACAACCGCACGGGCGACGCGTGGGTCTGGCGCGCGAAGGACGAGGCCCACGACTGGATCATGAGTCGCACGGCGGCGGCCCTGCGCGAGCACGAAGCGGTCATCCGGACCTACGTCGACACCATCCGCGCCGTCTACGATCCCTCGGACACCGCGCTCGTCACGGAGCTCGGCAACCGGCGCTCCTACCCGTGGCTCCGCCACGCGATGTTCTACATGCCGGAGTACGCGATCTACCAGCTGCAGGTCGGCGAGCCGCCGCGCGGCTTCTACGCGCCCCAGTCGTCGGCGACCATGATCCTGTCCCTCAGCTCGACCATCGAGGTGCCACGGCGCGTCCGACAGCTCGTGTGGTTCGTGGACCACTGGGACCCGGAAGAGCCGCGCCCGCCGGGACTCCTGGAAGTGCAGCTGCCCTATGGCCGATACCTCTATGTCTTGCCGCTCGGCCGGGGGCGCGTGGAGTACGCGGGCTACAGCTTCGTTCGCCCCGCCCGTTGAAGGGCCGCGCCGCCGCCGGGCTGATCCTGGCGGGGCTCGCCGCCGCCCTCGGCCTCTATCTTCTCCGCGCGCGTCAGATCGCGGGACCCCTGGGCGCCTCTGGCTTTCCCCTCGACGACTCGTGGATCCATCTCCAGTTCGCGCGCAATCTTGCCGAGGGACGGGGGTTCACTTACAACCCCGGCGTCTCCGTCCCGGGCTCGACGGCGCCCCTCTGGACCCTCATCCTCGCTGGGCTCTTCGCGATCGCGGGCGCTCACCTCGCGTGGGTCAAGGTCGCGGGCGTGGCCGCCGCGGTGGGCAGCGCATGGCTGGCCCGTCGGCTCGCCATGCAGTGGACGGGCGAGCCCCTCCTGGGGCTTGGCGCCGGGCTCGCGACGGCGTTGAGCGCGCCGATGGCCTGGGGAGCGCTCTCCGGGATGGAGGTGACGCTGGCCGCCCTCCTCGTCACGGGAGCGCTCTGCGCTCATGCCTCGGGCCGCGTCACGCTCCCCGGGCTCCTCATCGGCGCGGCCGCGCTCGCTCGCCCGGAGTCGGTGCTGCTCGTGCCCTTGCTCTGGCTCGGCGGCCCGCTGACCCTGAAGCGGAGCCTCGCCTCTCTCGGCATTCCCGTCGCCGTGCTTTCGCCCTGGATCGCGTTCAATCTCTGGACGGCGGGGACGCCGCTTCCCGCGACCGCCGCCGCCAAGATCGAGGGCGGGCTCGTCGGTCTGCTCGCGGGCACCCGGGAGCCGGTGGCCGAGACCCTGTTCGGCCGGCCCTGGCGATTCGAGGCGGAGTGGGCGGCCTGGCTCGTGTCGGTCGATGTCCTCCTGCCCATCCTCATCCTTCCCGGCCTCTGGATGCTCTGGCGCCGCCATGGCCGATCTGCCCTCCTTCCTGCCTCGATCCTCCTGCTTCATCCCCTGGGCATGGCGCTCCTCGCGCCCTATCGCGGCCCTGCTTTTCAGGAGGGCCGCTATTCGATTCAACTCCTCCCACTCGCGATCTGCGTCGCTGTCACGGCCTTGTCTCCTTCGGATCAGGGGTGGTTACGGCGGGCAATAGTCGTCTTGTTCCTCGCGGCATCAGTCGTGCCGCTGTGGTCGGGGGCGGGCCGCTACGCGTGGGCCGTGCAGAACATCGACGCGATGCAGGTCCATCTCGGCCACTGGGTCAGCGAGCACACGCCCCCCGGCGCGCGGCTGGCTCTCAACGACGTCGGCGCCATCGTGTACCTGGGACATCGAGAAGCCGTGGACGTGATGGGCCTGGTCACGCCCGCCATCATTCCCTACCGTCGGGAAGGGGAGAAGGGCGTGCTCCGGTATCTCGAGCGCGCGTGCCCCGACTACCTGATCATCTTCCCGGCGTGGTTCCCGGAACTGGCATCTCGCGGAGACCGCTTCACGCCCGTCTATCGCGTGCGGCTCGAGCGCAACACCGTGGCGGGGGCGGACGAGATGGTGGTCTACGAGACGGCCTGGAATCGCTGGAGCCGGGCGCCCCGCCCCTGTCCTGAACGCCCCTGAAAATGAGGCCGCCACGCTATAATCGGCTCGTGATGAGCTTGAGCAAGACGCTCGGCCTCCTGGTCGCCCTCGCGGCGGCGCTTCTGTGCTGGGGGAGCCCTGCATGGGCGCAGATGTACCGGTGGACGGACGACCAGGGTGCCGCCCACTATTCCCAGGGTCTCGACAGCGTCCCGGAGCGCCATCGCTCGCGGGCCCAGCTCCTGGCATATCCGGAGCTCCCCGCGACCGCTCCGACCGCGACGTCGGCTTCGCCCGAGTCGAGCAAGGCCACCCGCATCTCCTTCACCCCCGGCAAGCCCATCATGGTCACGGCCAGGGTCAACGGCAGCGGATCGATCCAGCTCATGCTCGACACGGGCGCGTCGGTGACCGTGATCAATCCGCGCGTCCTCGCCGGGCTGGGCATCGGCGTGCAGGACAGCCTGCGCGGCTCTGTCAAGGGCGCTACCGGCACCGCCAATGTCCTCTTCGTTCCCGTGCAGAGCATCGAGGTGGGCACCGCGCGCTCGGGCCCTCTGCGCGTGGCCGCCCACGACATCGAGTTCGGCAACGGCGACGGGCTGCTCGGTCGCGATTTCCTCGATCAGTTCACCGTCAACATCGACTCGACGGCCGGCGTCGTCACCCTCTCGCCCCGGTAGAGCGCCGTGCCCACGACGCGGCGGCCGGCCCGCTTGATCCTCGCCGCCCTCGCCCTCACCTTCATGCTGGCATCAGCTGTCTCCGCGCAGCTCTATCGATGGACCGACGCGCAGGGAGAGACACACTTCGGGCAGGGATCGGAGAGCGTGCCCGAGCGTTACCGCGACCGGAGCAGCGCCATCGGAGCCGTGGACGCCCCGGCTCCGCCCTCGGGACCGGCCCTCGCGGAGGTCGTGGGGGGAGTGACGCGGATCGCGTTCACACCTGGCCGTCCCATCATGGTGACGGTCCGGATCAATGGCCGGGGATTGGCGCAGCTGATGCTGGATACGGGCGCGGACGCGACCATGGTCAGTCCCACCGCGCTGATGGGTCTCGGGGTCAGCTATCGCGACGCCCCGAGGATCCAGCTCCAGGGCGTCACGGGCTCGTCATCCGCCTATGCGGTCATCCTGGAGAGCCTCGAAGTGGGCGGGGCGCGTGTGGGTCCGCTGCGCGTCGTCTCCTACGAGTCGGAGACGCGCCGCCCGGGCTCTCAGGGACTCCTTGGGCGAGACTTCCTGAATCACTTCCGCGTCACCATCGACAATGCCCGCGGCATCGTCGAGCTTTCTCCGCGCTAGTTCGAAAACGCTCGCCTGCCTAGCGGGGCCTAAAGCTCGTCAGGTCTACCTGGGCCGCGTGCGCCCGGATCACGCCGCCGTCTTCGTTGTGGCACGGATCGGCCTTGCCCGTGTGCCCCTTCACCCCGGCCAGCGCGTGACACATCTCGTGGGCGAAGACCTCGTAGAGCCACTCCGGCATGCCTTCCGTCCGCGGCAGGATGATGGTGGCGCCCGTGGGGCCGGAGATGGTGCAGGCGGCTCCGAACGGCTGGCAGCCACCCTTGACGACGATCACGGAAGAGAGATACGACTGCGGCGCGATCTGCCCCTTCTGAAAGACCAGAGGCTGACCGACGGACTGGGCGCTCGGTCCGGCCGAGGCGCAACCAGAGAAGACCAGCAATCCCACGAAGAGAAAGAGTCCCCAGGTGGCCCGGGTGCTCTGCATTGGCTTCACGTTTTCACGGTTCATGATGTCCCCCTCACAGGGGACAGTCGGCGTGTCGGAGAAAACCCCTGAATGCGCGCCAGGAAAGAGATCGAGAGGCCCACGTCGGCGAATTTCGTGACGCCAGGAAAGACGTCGGATCGCAATGTCGGCGGATCTCGTGCCGCCACGAAAGCTACCAAGACGTCGCCGTCGGCAGGATTTTGGGCGGGTAGGCGGGGGCGTTCCTTGCCCTAAACGCCTATCGGTGTTACGTTTTGACCTCAATGGACTACAAGGACACCCTGAACCTTCCAAAGACGTCTTTTCCCATGAAGGCCAACCTGCCCAAGCTCGAGCCAGAGATGCTCAAGCGGTGGCAGGAGATGGACATCTACGGGCGCCTGCGCAAGGCGTCGGCGTCCCGGCCGCTGTGGATCCTCCACGACGGCCCGCCCTATGCCAATGGCCACATTCACATGGGCACCCTGCTCAACAAGGTGCTCAAGGACTTCGTGGTCAAGTCGCGCAGCATGCTGGGGCACAACTCACCGTACGTGCCCGGGTGGGACTGCCACGGACTGCCCATCGAGCACCAGGTGGACGTGGAGCTCGGCCTCGACACGGCGAGCGTGGACGTGCGCCGGGCCATGGATCCCATCGAGAAGCGGCGGCGCTGTCGCGAGTACGCCGCCAAGTTCATCGACATCCAGCGCGGGGAGTTCAAGCGCCTGGGTATCTTCGGCGACTGGAACGATCCGTACCTGACCATGGCCCCGGCCTATCAGGCGACCATCGCCCGGGAGTTCGGACGGTTTGTCGGGCGCGGTCTCGTGCACAAGGGCCTCAAGCCCGTGCACTGGTGCATGCACTGCAAGACGGCGCTCGCCCAGGCCGAGGTCGAGTACGAGGAGCAGACCACGCCGTCCGTCTACGTCAAGTTCCCGCTCGTCTCCCCGTCGCCTGAGCTCAAGCGGGCGCTCGGAAGCCGGCGCGCGTCTCTCGTCATCTGGACCACGACGCCGTGGACGCTGCCCGCCAACCTGGCCATCGCCGTCCATCCTGGAGCGACCTACACCGCGCTGGAGGTGGATGGTGAGGTCCTCGTGGTGGCGCGCCCGCTCGCCGAGGCCTTCGCGGCGCTCCCGGGTCTCGAGGGACGGACACGCGAGACGGACCTCGCCGTCTCCGGCGAAGCGCTCGCGGGCTCAGTGGCGCGGCACCCGTGGATCGATCGCGAGGCGCCGGTGCTCACGGCCGACTTCGTGGCCATGGACGCGGGCACGGGCCTCGTTCACATCGCCCCCGGCCACGGCGAGGAGGACTACGAGCTCGGGCGGGCGGCCGGACTGAAGATCTACAACCCCGTGGACGACGATGGGCGCTTCCTGCCCGAGGTGACAGGCTTCGGGGGCATGACGGTGTGGGAGGCCAACCCGAAGATCGTCGAACGCCTGCGCGCCGAGGGCGCCCTCGTGAGCCAGGTGCCGCTCGTCCACACCTATCCCCATTGCTGGCGCTGCAAGAATCCGACGTTGTTCCGGGCGACGGAGCAATGGTTCATCGCGCTGGATCTCGCCACGCAGCAGAAGCCCTCGCTCCGGCAGGGCGCCCTCGAAGCCATCCAGAACCACGTGCGCTGGATCCCGGAATGGGGCCAGGAGCGTATTTACAACATGGTCGCGCATCGACCGGAGTGGGTGATCTCGCGCCAGCGGGTGTGGGGTGTGCCCATCGTCGCCTTCTATTGCGCGGCGTGCGACACGTTGCTCCTCGACCAGGGCGTGGTGGAGCACGTGGCCGGGATCATGGAAGCAGGCACGGGCGCCGACGAGTGGTACTCGAGAGATGCCAAGGAGCTCGTGCCTCCGGGAGCGTCCTGTCCCAAGTGCGGGAGTAGCGAATTTCGCAAGGAGAGCGACATCCTCGACGTCTGGTTCGACTCGGGCTGCAGTCATGCCGCCGTCCTCGAAAAGCGACCGGAGCTCAGGTGGCCGGCCGAGATGTACCTCGAGGGCTCGGACCAGCACCGCGGGTGGTTCCATTCCTCGTTGCTCGAGGCGGTGGGCACGCGCGACCGTGCCCCGTACAGCTCCGTGCTCACGCATGGATTCGTGGTGGACGGTGGCGGACGGAAGATGTCGAAGTCTCAGGACAACAACATCGCCCCCGACGAGCTCCTTCCGAAGTTCGGAGCCGATGTCCTGCGCCTGTGGGTGGCCGCCGAGGACTATGCGGAGGACATCCGCCTCTCCGACGAGATCCTCAACCGGCTCGCCGATGCCTACCGGCGCATCCGGAACACGTGCCGGTTCCTCCTCGGCACCCTCGCCGACTTCGATCCCGAGCGCGACCGGATCGCCTATGACCGCATGGAGGAGCTCGATCGCTGGGCCCTCCTGCGCCTGGGCGAGCTCATCGCACGCGCACGCCGAGCCTACGAGGAGTACCAGTTCCACGTGGTCTTCCACGCCACGCACAATTTCTGCGCGGTGGACCTCTCCGCCCTCTATCTCGACATCATCAAGGACCGGCTCTACGTCTCCGCCCCCGATGATCCGAAGCGGCGCGCCGCTCAGACGGTGTGCTTCGAGGTCCTCACGGCCCTCGCGCGATTCCTCGCCCCCATCCTGAGCTTCACCGCCGACGAGGTCTGGTCACACATCCCGGGCCGCGGCAAGCCCGAGAGCGTGCACCTGGTCACCTTTCCCGAGGAGCGCGGCGAGTGGATCAACGAGCGGTTGCGCGGGGAGTGGGAGCGCCTGCTCGAGGTGCGCGGCGAGGTCTCCCGCGCCCTGGAGGCCGCGCGCCAGCAGGGACGGATCGGCAAGGCGGTGGACGCGGTGGTCTTCCTCGTCTCCACTCCGGAGGAGGAGTGGCGGCCGCTCCTCGAGGCCAAGGGCGACGGCCTCCTCGCCACCCTCTTCAACGTCTCGGCCGTGCGCTTCGGCGCCGCCCCGCCCGCGGAGGGCGGGACCCGCTACGAGGGCCAGGACATTCCCGGGTTCGTGCTCGAGGTCATCCCCGCCGCCGCGCTCGGCTGGAAGCGCTGCGAGCGCTGCTGGACCTGGAGCGAGGGTGTGGGCGCCGATCCCGCTCATCCCGCGCTCTGCGGGCGCTGCCTGCCGGTGGTGCGCGCTCGCGCATGAAGCTCGTCGCGGCCCTGGCGGGGATCGTCGTGATCCTCGACCAGGTGGTCAAGTGGCTCGCCCTCACCCGCCTGCCCTCCGGCGTCCCCGTCCCGGTCATCGACCGATTCTTCTCCTTGACCCTCATCATGAATCCCGGGCTGGCCTTCGGCATGCTCTCGGCCGTGCCGCCGACGTGGCGCTGGGTGGTGGCCGTCCTCTCCCTGGGCGCGCTGGGCGTGCTGGCGGCGCTCGCCGTCAAGCTGCTTCCCGACGGCGGGAAGCCGGCCGCCATCGCCATGGGACTGATCTTCGGCGGCGCGGCCGGCAATCTCATCGACAGGGCGCGCTTCGGCGCCGTCGTCGATTTTCTCGATTTCCACTGGCGCGGCTGGCACTGGCCCGCCTTCAATGTCGCCGACTCGGCCATCAGCGTGGGCGTGGCCCTCCTGGCCCTGCGCATGCTGATGACCTCGCCGCCGCGCGCATGACGAGCGTGGCCGCCCGGCGCGTGGCGGCCACGGTGGCAGGCGCCGAGGCGGGCCGGCGCCTCGACCTCTGGCTCGCCGAGCGGCTGCCCGACCTCTCGCGCACCCGCATCAAGGCCCTGGTGGATGCCGGCCGCATTCGCGTCGACGATGCGCCCGCCCTCAAGGCCTCGCGCCGACTCCGTTCCGGCGAGCGGGTCGAGGCCGAGATTCCGTCCCCGCCACCCGAGGAGATGGTCCCGGAGGCGATCCCCCTGGCCATCGTCTTCGAGGACGACGAGGTCCTCGTCGTGGACAAGCCCGCCGGCATCGTCACCCATCCGGGCGCGGGTGCGCGCACGGGCACGCTCGCCGCGGCGGCGCTCGCCCATGCGCCGGGCATCGCGGGGGTGGGCGGCCCGCGCCGGCCCGGCATCGTCCACCGGCTCGACAAGGGCACCTCGGGGCTGATCGCGCTGGCCAAGACCTCCCGGGCCTACGACTCGCTCACCGCGCAGCTCCAGCGACGCACCGTCTCGCGACGATACCTCTGCCTCGCGCATGGCGCGATCCGCAAGGAGGAAGGCGTGATCGATGCGCCGATCGCCCGCGATCCGCGCTCGCGAGTGCGAATGGCGGTGGCGCGGGCGGGGACGGGCCGGCGGGCGGTCACGCGCTTTCGCGTGCTCGAGCGCTTCCGGGCCTTCACTTTCCTCGAATGCAGGCTCGAGACGGGCCGCACTCACCAGATCAGGGTGCACCTGGCATCGATCGGACACCCGCTCCTCGGGGACGAGACCTATGGAGGCCGTCGTGCGCGGTCGGACGAGGCGCTGCCAGAGGACCTGGTCAAGGGCCTGGGGGGTGTGGCCCTCCACGCCGCCGGGCTGTCGTTTCTTCACCCCGTCACAGGCGAGCCCGTGGAGCTCGCGTCTCCTCTACCCAACAGAATTGTCAGGGTCCTGTCTCATCTTCGTCCTCGCTGATCCTCGACATGCCTTGCGGCATGTCGACCATGCGCGATAAGGCCTCGCCAACCCGTTACTTCGGCCCACGGTGCCCTGTCTCCGGCCCTTGGCATGCGCCGTGCTAACCTAGGTTACGAACATGAAGGCGCTCACTGCAGTCATCCTCGCGGCCGGCGACTCGAAGCGCATGCGCTCCAAGCTGCCCAAGGCGCTCCACCGCGTGTCCGGTCGCCCGCTCGTCGACTATCCGGTGCGGCTGAGTCGCGCCCTCGGCGCTCGCGTGGTCCTCGTCATCGGGCACGGCGCTTCCGAGGTCCGGGCCGCGGTGGGAGACGCGAAGGATCTCGCCTACGTCGAGCAAAAGGAGCGCCTCGGCACCGGACACGCGGTGCTCCAGGCTCATGGCGCCTGCGGCGAAGGCGCGATCCTCGTCCTGCCGGGCGATCAGCCCCTCATGTCGCAGGACATGATCCAGGCGCTCGTCGAGCACCACGGAAAGACGGGCGCGGCGGCCACGCTCCTCACCGCCGAGCTGCCGGATGCCACGGGCTATGGTCGGGTGATCCGCGAGGGCGGTCGCCCCGTCGGTATCGTCGAGCACCGGGACGCCACGCCGGCGCAGCGGGACATCCACGAGATCGGCACGAGCGTCTACTGCTTCGACGCCAAGTCCCTGTGGCCGGCCCTCGGCCAGGTCGTGCCCCAGAACGAGCAGGGCGAATACTACCTGACCGACGTGATCGGCATCCTGGCCCGGAGCGGCGCCACCGTCGAAGCGGTGAAGGCGACGGATCCGCGGGAATGCCTGGGCATCAATGACCGGAGCCAGCTCGCGGAGGTCGCCTCGATCCTCAGGCGCCGCACCCTCGAGCGCCTCATGCGCGAGGGCGTGACCATCCTGGATCCGGCGGCGACCTATGTCGACGACACCGTAGGGGTCGGGGCCGACACGGTGATCTATCCCGGCGTCATCCTGGAAGGCGCGACCACCATCGGGGCCGAGTGCGTGGTCGCCACGGGCTGCCACGTGAGCGCCAGCCGTATCGGCGACCGCGTCACCCTCAAGCCGTACTGCGTTCTTTCCGAGGCCATCGTCGAGGCGGAGGCGCAGCTCGGCCCCTTCTGCCACCTCCGGCCCCTCTCGCACGTCGGGGTCGGGGCGAAGATCGGCAACTTCGTCGAGCTGAAGAAGTCGCGCATCGGCCGCGGCGCCAAGGTCCCCCATCTCTCCTATGTCGGCGACGCCACGGTCGGCCCCGAGGCCAATGTCGGGGCGGGGGCGATCACCTGCAACTATGACGGCGTGCACAAGCACGAGACCATCATCGGGGCAGGCGCCTTCGTGGGCACCAACTCGAGCCTCGTGGCTCCCGTCACGATCGGCGAGGGCGCCTACGTCGGGGCGGGCTCGGTGATCACGAAGGACGTGCCGCCGGGGGCGCTCGCCGTGGCAAGGGGCAAGCAAGCGATTCGCGAGGGCTGGGCCGCGCGCAAGCAGAAGGGCCCGAAGGGCAAGACGAGAGGGAAGGCCTGAGTCGTGTGCGGCATCGTCGGCTACATCGGCGACAAGGACGCGGTGGGGCTCATCGTGGACGGCCTCAAGCGTCTCGAATACCGCGGCTATGACTCGGCGGGCATCGCCGTGCTGGGCGCTTCGGGGCTCGAGGTGCGGCGCGCGGCCGGCCGCATCAAGGTGCTGGAGGGCCTCCTGCGCGAGCGGCCTCTCAAGGGCAGCATCGGCATCGGGCACACGCGCTGGGCGACGCATGGGCGGCCCACCGACGACAACGCTCATCCGCACACCGACGGCTCGGGCACGCTCGTGGTCGTCCACAACGGCATCATCGAGAACTACCTGCCCATCAAGGAGCGGCTGGCCGCGGAAGGGCACGTCTTCACCTCGGAGACCGATACCGAGGTGATCGCGCACCTCGTGGAGCGGCACCTTCAGGATACGCCGCGGCTCGACGAGGCCGTGCGCCGCGCCCTCCGCGAGCTCTCGGGCTCCTATGCGATCGGGGTGCTGTCGAAGCAAATGCCCGACCGGCTCGTGGCGGCCAAGCACGGCGCGGGCAGCGTGGTGATCGGGCTCGGGCAGGGGGAGACGATCCTCGCCTCCGACATTCCCGCCCTTCTCGCCCACACGCGCGACGTGGTCATCCTCGAAGACGGCGACGTGGCGGTGGTGACGCGTCACGGGGTCGAGATCACCGACCTGGCGGGGGCGCCCGTGTCGCGCACGCCCACGCGCATTCTCTGGGATCCCATCCTCGCCGAGAAGGGCGGCTACCGGCACTTCATGCTCAAGGAGATCTACGAGCAGCCGCGGGCGGCCGCCGACACGCTGCGGGGCCGCGTCTCGCCCGAGGGCGGCACCGTGGTCCTGCCCGACATCGGGCTCGATCCCGAGATCGTGGCGGGCCTGCGGCGCGTGGTCCTCGTCGCCTGCGGTACCTCGTACCACGCCGCCCTCGTGGGGCGCTTCCTGATCGAGCGGCTGGCCGGGATCTCGGCCGAGGTCGACCTCGGGTCGGAGTACCGCTACCGGGACTCGGTGCTCGGCCCCGAGACCCTCGTGGTCGCGCTTTCCCAGTCGGGGGAGACGGCGGACACCCTGGGCGCCGTCAAGGCGGCCCGCGACAAGGGCGCCCCCATCGTCGGCATCACCAACGTGGTCGGCTCGGCCCTCGCCCGCGAGTCCACGGGCCTGCTCTACACGCACGCGGGGCCGGAGATCGGCGTCGCCTCGTCCAAGACCTTCACGGCCACGCTCACCGCCTGCTACCTCCTCGCTCTCTGGCTCGGCCGGCGCCGCGGGGCCATCCCCGCCGAGGATGGGCGCAAGCACATCCAGGGGCTCCTCGAGCTCCCGCGTCTCCTCGAGCGGGTTCTCGAGAGCGAGCCGGCCATCGCGGAGCTGGCGCGCGACCTCGCCGGCTACAAGAACTTTCTCTTCCTCGGGCGGGGCATCCACTACCCCATGGCGCTCGAGGGCGCCCTCAAGCTCAAGGAGCTCTCGTATCTGCACGCCGAGGGCTACCCCGCGGGAGAGATGAAGCACGGGCCCATCGCCCTCATCGACGATGGCATGCCTGTCGTCGCGCTCGCGCCGAGGGACGGCTCTTACGACCGGATGATGGGCACCATCGAGGAAGTGCGCGCGCGCGACGGGCGCGTCATCGCCCTCGCCCACGAGGGCGATCGGGAGATCGCGGCGCGCGTCTCGCGAGTGCTCGCCGTGCCCGTCTCCGCCGAGCTCCTCTCCCCCATCATCATGGCCGTGCCCCTTCAGCTCCTCGCCTACCACCTCGCGGTCCGTCTCGGCCGCGACGTCGATCAGCCGCGCAACCTGGCCAAGTCCGTCACCGTCGAGTAGTCGCCCGCGCGCGCGGGGCGGGCGCTGCCGCCCGTGTGATATCGTTAGCTTCCATGCTGCGTGGCACCGTCGCTCCCGAGACCATCCTCGCCTCGCTCAATCCCGTCCAGCGTCAAGCCGTCCAGGCGACCAAGGGACCGGTGCTGGTCCTGGCCGGCGCGGGCAGTGGCAAGACGCGGGTGATCGCCCACCGCATCGCCTGGCTCCTCGGCGTCGAAGGCGTAGACCCGCGCCACGTGCTCGCCGTCACCTTCACGAACAAGGCGGCGGGCGAGATGCGCCGGCGCGTGGAGGATCTGGTCGTGCCCGCGGGGATCCGGACCCCGCTGATCGCGACCTTCCATTCCGCCTGCGTGCGCATCCTCCGCGAGCGCGCCGCCCTCGTCGGCTTGAGACCCTCCTTCGTGATCTACGACGAGGACGACCGGTTGAGCATCGTCAAGGAGGCCATGCGCGAGCTCGACATGGACGAGCGGCAGACCACGCCCGCCTCGGTGGTCCACCGCATCAGCCATTGCAAGAACCACATGCTCGCCGTCGAGGAGGTCGAGCGGCTGGCCCGGACGCCTCGCGAGGAGCGCATCGCCCAGCTCTATCGCGTTTATGAAGATCGGCTCAGGGCGGCGGGCGGCCTGGACTTCGACGACCTCCTCCTGTATGTGGTCCGCCTGCTCGAGACCTCGCGGGAGGCGCGCGAGTGGTACCGCACGCTGTGGACGCACGTGCTCGTGGACGAGTACCAGGACACGAACCGCGCGCAGTACCGCATCGTCCAGCTCCTCACCGAGGCGCACCGCAACCTCTGCGTGGTGGGCGATCCCGATCAGTCCGTGTATCGCTGGCGCGGCGCCGATCTCCGAAACATCCTCGACTTCGAGAAGGACTTCCCGGACTGCCTGGTCATCCCCCTCGAGCAGAACTACCGCTCGACCAAGCGCATCCTGGACATCGCCTCCGGAGTCATCGCCCACAATACCGCGCGCCGGGACAAGCGCCTGTGGACGGAGAACGCCGAGGGCGACCGGGCCCAGGTCTATCGCGCCTGGGACGAGAACGAGGAGGCGGGCTGGGTCGCCCAGACCATCCGCGCTCAGCACGCGTCCGGGACCGACTATCGAGACGTGGCGGTGTTCTACCGAACCAATGCCCAATCCCGCGTCCTGGAAGACGCCCTCCGCCGGGCGAGCATTCCGTACCTCATCGTGGGTGGCGTGCGCTTCTACGAGCGGCGCGAGATCAAGGACCTTCTGGCCTATCTGCGTCTCGTGGTCAACCCCCTGGACAATGTCGCCTTCCGACGCGCGGTGGCGGCGCCGAGCCGTGGGATCGGCAAGGCCACCCTCGACCGGCTGGCCGAGAGCGCCCGGGCGCGCGGCCTCTCGCTGCTGGAGGCCAGCGCGGCGCCTTCGCCCGACCTGACGCCCAAGGCGCGGCGGGCCCTCGAGGACTTCGGCAAGCTCATCGCCAAGCTGGGCGAGCGGCGAGGAGCCCTGGCCGTGCCCGCCCTGATCGACGAGGTCGCGGCCTCGTCCGGCTATCGCGACATGCTCAAGGCGGAGCGGACGGCCGAGGCCGAGGCGCGGCTCGAGAACATCGAGGAGCTCGTGGCCGCCTCGGAGGAGTTCATCGCCACCCGGGAGGCCGTCCAGGCGCTGGCGCCCGGCCCGGAGGCGGGCGCGGTCACCCTCGAGGCCTTCCTGGATTCCGTGGCGCTCGTGGCCGACGTGGACGCCCTCGACGAGGACGTGGCGGGCGTGACCCTGATGACGCTGCACTCGGCCAAGGGCCTCGAGTTTCCCCTCGTCTTCCTCACGGGCATGGAAGAGGGTGTCTTCCCCCACTCCCGCTCCATGGACGACTCGGAGGAGCTGGAGGAGGAGCGGCGCCTCTGCTACGTCGGCATCACGCGGGCCGAGCAGCGACTCTGGCTGTCGTATGCCCTCCACCGGCGCATCCAGGGCTATGGCGTGGGCGAGCCCTCCCGCTTCCTCCTCGAGATCCCCGAGGGCCAGATCGTCTTGCTCAACGCGGGACGCGCGGAACCCGTGGCGCCACGCTTTCCCTCCGGCTCAGGCGCCCCCGCCGAGCCCGAAGACGATGACCTGCCCTTCCGCGTCGGCGCCAAGCTGCGCCACGCGCGCTGGGGCGAGGGCCTGCTCGTCGGCATCCAGCGCGAGGGCGCCGACGTGATCGCCACCGTCCA
>WNGQ01000700.1_pt1 | contig 34728 bp, 18 predicted proteins | sample 5407661 | NCBI WGS metagenome assembly WNGQ01 (sample SAMN13153382, study PRJNA577476) | soil metagenome | isolation source: 60 cm soil or saprolite under Garry oak tree replicate 2 | place: USA:California | collected 2016-06-15 | reverse complement strand
CTTTAGTCCCGCCGCAGTTGTTGCTGACCGAATCGCTGTAGCCAATCGTCACAGAGCCGCAGGCATCCTGAGCGGTCGCCATGCCAGTAACGTTGGTGCTGGTATTGGCCGGACATTCAAGCACCAGGTTGGGCGGACAGGTAATCGTCGGTGGCGTGGTGTCGCGGACGGCGATGGTCTGCACCACGTTGGTGCTGAGGCCGGAGTCATCGGTCGCAGTCCACGTGCGGTAGATCACCTTCGTGGCGCCGCAACTGTTACTGACGACGTCGCTGTAATAGATTTTCACTGAGCCGCCGCAGGCGTCCGGGGCAACGGCCACACCGGTGACGTTTGTGCTGATGTCCGTGGCAGGGCATTCGAGAACCATGTCCGGTGGAGCCGCGATGGCGGGCGGGGTCGTGTCACGCACGGTGAATTGCTGGACACAGGTGCTGCTGTTGCCGCAATCGTCCGTGGCCCTCCAGGTGCGGTCAATTACGTTTACGGTCGCACCCGGTAACACCGGCGGTTGCGGCGGCAGTGGGCCCAGAGGCGGCTGTACCTGCGGCGGCGGCAACGCGAAGATTTTGGATAGATTCCCAAGCGAATCAGTCTGGTTGCCAACCGTAATCGGCACTGGCGGAACGGCGGCCGTCTGAGCGGAAACGAGGGTGGCATTAACGGTGCCGCCGGTGTGGTCCGGCATCGTGGAATCAAGGACCACCCAGATTTCCACGACCACCTGGTCACCGCTGTCGAGTCCGGAGACACGGAACGTGCCCTGAATGGCCTCATTGATGGTTCCGGGGTTGATCACCACCGAACTATACGATTCCACTCTAGCGTTGTTGTTGGGATCAATCGAGCCTGGGTCGGCGGCATCCACGAAAGCGCAATACACCATGTAATTTGTATCGTACCCGAACCGGTTGTTGGAAGTGGTGTAGGTGCTCCAAGTGGAAGTGAATTCAATCGTGCCGCGTTCAGGGCCCGGACCTCCGCTGGCTTGGATCACCATTTCGAATGGCACGATTTGTCCCAATGCCACCGGCACGTTGCCGATCGAGGTCAACGCGTCCAACTGACCGTTGGTCGCGTAGGCGACGGCGTTGCGGAGAGGGTCGAGTGCCTGACCGGTGAAACGAGCGGCGTCCGGGCAAGGCAGGCTGCCCGGTGCGAATTCGAGATAAGTCGGCAAGTATGGCCCGGTGCCTGTGTCCGGGTCGGCGACCAAGAACTTAAGGGCGTACTGGCCCTGAACCACGGCGTCGGTGTAGGTGAGGTTCACGTTGGTGGAACAATTGTCGGTCGCCGTCGCGCCGCCCATGTTTGTCGGATTCAGCGAATTGCCGCATTCGACGATCACGTTGGTAGGGCAGGTGAGGACCGGCGGGATCGTGTCATCCACGGTGATCGTCTGGGTGGCCTGTCCAAAGTTGCCGCAATCGTCCGTCACCCGATACACGCGAGTCACCGTCCCGGGACACCTGCCGACCAGCCCGCTGTCGCTCATCAGAGCGAACGTCAGCGCCGCCGAGCAGTTGTCGCTCGCCGTCCCGCCCGCCGCCTGGAACGCCGCCAGATTGGTGTATGCCGCCGGCACGTCGCCTACGCACTGCACCGAGATGTTCGGGCAGGCGATGCTCGGTTTCGTCGTGTCCACCACCGCGATGGTCTGCAAGCCATTGGTGGTGAGGCCGCACTGATCGGTCGCAGTCCACAGGCGCCAGACTGTTTTAGTGAAACCGCAACTATTGCTGACTACGTCGCTGTAGCTGATGGTGACGGAGCCGCAACCAGCCGTGGCCGTTGCCACGCCGGCCACATTCGTGCGCGTGTCGCCGGGGCACTGGAGCACGAGGTTCGCCGGCAGCCTCAGCGCCGGCGGAGCCGTGTCAACGACCGTGATGGTCTGGAGAGCGCTGGCCCTGTTGCCGCATTGGTCGGTAGCCGTCCAGGTACGAGCTATCACCTTGGTGCCGCCGCAATTGTTGCTGACAGAATCGTTGAAACTGATCGTGACCGAGCCGCAACCATCGGTGGCTGTGGCCACGCCGGTAGCATTGGTCGTCGTCGGTGCCGGACATTCGAGCGTGAGGTTGGGCGGAGCGGTGACGGCAGGTGGAGTGGTGTCTCTGACCGTGATGGTCTGAACGACACTACGGCTATTGCCGCACTGGTCAATAGCCGTCCAGGTGCGAGAAATGACTTTGGCATTGCCGCAACTGTTGCTGACAGAGTCGCTGAAACTGACGCTCACGGACCCGCAACTGTCCTGGGCGGTGGCGACGCCAGTCATATTGGTGCTGGTGTTGGCGGGGCACTCGAGCACCACGTTGCTCGGAGCGGTGATGGTAGGCGGCGTGGTGTCGCGCACGGTGATAGTCTGGACGCAACTTCGGCTGTTGCCGCATTGGTCGGTGGCGGTCCAGGTGCGCGCGATGACCTTGGTGCTGCCGCAAAGGTTGGTCACCGCGTCGCTATAGCTGACGGTCACAGACCCGCAGCCATCTTGCGCCGTCGCCACGCCAGTCGCGTTGGTTCCGGTGGCTGTCGCCGGACATTCCAAGACGACATTAGGTGGACAGGTGATGGTGGGCGGGGTTGTGTCGCGAACCGTAATCGTCTGCACGCAATTGGTGGTGTTGCCGCACTGATCGGTGGCCGTCCAGGTGCGCGCGATGACCTTGGTGCCTGCGCAAAGGTTGGTCACCGCATCGGTGTAGCGCACTGTGACCGACCCGCAGCCGTCTTGCGCCGTGGCGACGCCGGTGACGTTAGTGGCGGTGTTGGCGGGACATTCGAGCACGACGTCGGATGGACAGAGAAGGCTGGGTGGAGTTGTGTCCCGGACAGTGATGGTCTGCACGCAACTGGCGCTGTTGCCGCAGGCGTCGGTGGCGACCCAAGTGCGGGCGATGATCTTCGTGCCCCCGCAGTTGTTGGTCACGCTGTCGCTGTAGGTGACGGTCACGGAGCTGCAGGTGTCCTGGGCGGTGGCCACCCCGGTGGCATTGGTGCGCGTGTCGGCCGGGCATTCCAGCGTGAGGTTCGCCGGACAAGTGATCGTTGGCGGGGTGGTGTCGCGCACGGTGATGGTCTGCACGCAACTGGCGCTGTTACCGCAGGCATCCGTGGCCGTCCAGGTGCGGGCAACGATCGTGCTGCCCCCGCAAGTATTGCTGACGCTGTCGCTGTAGCTCACGGTAACGGCACTGCACCCGTCGCGCGCGGTAGCCACCCCGGTCACGTTCGTCGTTGGCAAGGCCGGGCATTCGAGAGTGATGTTCGTCGGACAGGTAATCGTCGGCGGGGTGGTGTCGCGCACGGTGATGGTCTGAACGCAATTGGTGCTGTTGCCGCAGGCGTCAATAGCCGTCCAGGTACGCGAGATGACTTTACTGCCACCGCAGGTATTGCTCACGCTGTCGCTGTAACTCACGATTACCGAACTGCAGCCATCCGATGCCGTGGCTACACCGGTCAGGTTGGTCGTGGCGGTGGATGGGCATTCAAGCACTGCGTTAGTCGGGCAGATCAAAATGGGCGGCGTGGTGTCCACTATAGTGATCGTCTGCACGCAACGGGCACTGTTGCCGCAGGCGTCCCTGGCCGTCCAGGTGCGCGAGATGATTTTGGCGCCCCCGCAGGTGTTGCTCACGCTGTCGCTGTAAGTAACAGTGACGGAGCTGCAGCCGTCCACCGCGGTGGCCACGCCGGTGACGTTGGTCGCAGCCGTGGCTGGGCATTCGAGCACCGCGTCCGGCGGACAAGTGATGGCCGGCGGCGTGGTGTCGCGCACGGTGATGGTCTGCACGCAACGGCTGCTATTGCCGCAGGCGTCGGTGGCGACCCAAGTGCGGGCGATGATCTTCGTGCCCCCGCAGTTGTTGGTCACGCTGTCGGTATAGGTGACGGTCACTGAACTGCACGTGTCCTGGGCCGTGGCCACGCCGGTGGCGTTGGTGCTGGTGTCGGCCGGGCACTCCAAAGTCAGATTCGTGGGGCAGGTGATTGTTGGCGGGGTGGTGTCGCGCACGGTGATTGTCTGCACGCAACTGGCGCTGTTGCCGCAGGCATCCGTGGCCGTCCAGGTTCGGGCAACGAACGTGCTGCCCCCGCAAGTATTGCTGACGCTGTCGCTGTAGCTCACGGTGACCGCACTGCACCCGTCGCGCGCGGTAGCCACCCCGGTCACGTTCGTCGTTGGCAAGGCCGGGCATTCGAGAGTGATGTTCGTCGGACAGGTAATCGTGGGCGGCATGGTGTCGCGCACGGTGATGGTCTGAACGCAATTGGTGCTGTTGCCGCAAGCGTCGGTGGCCGTCCAGGTGCGGAAGATGGCCTTAGTGCCGCCGCAACCGTTGGTCACCACGTCGCTATAGCTGACTGACACCTGGCCACAGTCATCGTGGGCGGAGGCGATACCGGTAGTGTTGGTGCCGGTGGGCGCCGGACATTCCAGTACCCTGTCGGCGGGCGGGATCAGGCTCGGCGGGACGGTGTCGTTTACCAGCACGTCGGTGCTGCAGGCGCTGGAACAGCCGTTGCTGGTGACGTTCAGGAACAAAGTAAAATTGCTTCCACAGGCACTGCCTGCGGCCACCGTGACTGTCTGAACATTGGTTGGGCCGGAAATGGAGCCGTTGCCCGTGATCGCCCAGGAGTAAACATTCATCCCAGCCGGACCGCCGAACTGCGTGGTGGACCGTGGGCAAACCAACGGGGGACCAGTAATCGAACAGGCTGGCAGCGGCGTAACACTAAGGACCACGTCATTTGTTTCGGTGCAACCATTGGATTCGACGACCGTCAGGCGCAAAGTGGCGCTCGCCGATGACACGCGGGCCGTGGTGGTCAAAGAGGTGGGTGAATCAATCGTCGCGGTTCCAGAAGCGACGCTCCAGGCGGTCGAGGCAATCGGCTGCAGGCCGGGTGTGGCGGTACCTTGCAGAGGGAACGCCGTCGAGCCGTCTTCGATGCAGCGGGTCTGAGGCGGCCCCGCATTAGCGCTCGGACCGATTTTCAAGGTGGACTGGATCGGATCGACGAAGTCTTCAATGGTGGCGCTGCTGGACTGGGAAGACTTGGTTTTGACCATGATGGTCTTGAAGCCGAATGACACACACTGGTCGAAGTTGCCCAATAACGCCGTCAGATCGACTGCGGCTTCGCCAAACGCATCAGTTGCATAGTTGGTCTGCCCGAAGGCGCCATAGGCGACCGCCACGGTGTTGCTATTCAAGGCAGCAAAGGCTCGGCCCACAGGCAACGACGCTGTCGAGTCCACGTAGCCAAAACCGCCGCTGCCATTAGTTCCCCATCGCCAAACGAAGAAGTCGGCCATGCTGCCCCCACTAGTGAAGGCCAGGCTCAATAACACGTCATTGGTGGTGCGCCCTCCATTCGGTCCGGCAGACACAAAGGCGCCATTGGAATTTCGTGCCAGCGTGTTTTGCAGGAATTCGAAGTCAATGTAGGAATCCCCACTGGTGCTGAGCCGATCGGCGGCGATTACCACCCAGATGTGGCCGTTGGTGTCGCTGGCGATATGCACCAGAACGTTATTGATGTCGGTTTTGCCTGAGGGCTTCCCAGTAGTCCACTTCCAGGTGTTCGGATCGTCGGTCCACTTGAGGCCGCCTGAGAAGGTCAGGTCGGCGCTGCTGTTGTAGGGATCAATGATATGAAAAGTGGTTGCAGGGTTGAGTGGCACGCCCGCTTGGTTGAGCACCCCGCCGCCTGTGCCGAGGTTGGTCGAGACGATCCAATCGCCGACGTTGGCTCCCGGAGTATTGGCGAGCAAGTTACCATCGATCGCAAAACCGCCCGCCGGCACGGTAATGGGGGCCACCCCTGGAGGCGGAGGCGAACCCTGCGCCGCGATGCTCCAGAGCAGCAGCAAGACCCGCAGGAGAACACGGGCCAAACCAGAACGAGACCTGACCTTGAAACTATCGGTTGAAACGTTGGAAACCAGATTGTTTGAATTCATAAGCACATAAAACCTCTTTGCGCCTATGTTTTCTCATGGGGAAGCGATCTTCGCAATCGGGGTAAGACGGGGTTTCTTACCCCGGTGCCTCATGGAACTGTGCCCAAGGATTTCCCCTGTAGGTGTCAGTATTAGTTGCGGTCCGAGAGGAAAAGCTTCAATGACCAAACTCCAAGCACCAGGGAATCTACAAGCACCAAGCCCACGGCCTGGCCCTTGAACCTTGAAGCTTGGGGTTTCCCTGGAGTTTGGAGTTTGGAGTTTGGAGTTTGCCTGGTGGTAGATGTGCGTGCGAGTTGGCGCGGCGTAAGGGTCGCTCCCTGAGGGCGCATCTTGGCACCGCCACCGTAGCGCAGACTGGTCCCGACGCGTCGGGATGTCGCGGATTGGCAATCGATTGGCAATCCGCCCACCTGCCGAATACCATTCGGCGAAATCCCGATGCATCGGGGCCAGTCTGCGCTACGAGCCAGCCTCGATCCGTATCGGTTGCAGTGCCAACATGCGCGGCGCTAAAGGGCGCACGACAAAATTCTTCGCTGCCGCATTTATGCGGCAGCGGGCGGCGCTCTCGAAGGAATCTGTTGTGCCCCTCCACCAAAGATCGACTGTCCCTTTGCACTTGCTAATTCGGCCGGTCAGGGTAAAAAGGTACTCCTCTGCCTGACGAGACGCTGGCTCGTTTCACCAGCCAACGCCCCGCGCGCGCAGAGGTCCGGTGAGATGAGGGACGCAGGGGACTGCGGCCTTACCCAACGCCCCGCGCGCAGAGGTCCGGTTTGGACTGGACCGACCTGTAACAACTAAACCTTCGCTCTATGAAGACACGATGCTCAAAAGTCGTTGGATTGCTTTCCGTGCTGTGGCTGATGGTTTGGGCAGTAGCGCCACGGGCCTCGGCTCAAGCCCGACCCAGCCTTGGGCTGCGATTCTCCGCCGGGCAGCCGACTCTAAGCCTGACCGGAGAGGCGGGGACCGTCTATTCGATTCAATACGCCACGGGCCTCTCCTCGACGAATCTTTGGGTGGGCCGGACGCTGCTGCAAGCACAGGGTGCCAGCATTGTTTGGACTGATCCGTCGGCCCCCACGCCCGGTCAGCGGTTTTATCGTGCGGTATCCGTTGCTGCACCGGCGGACACCAACCTGGTGTTCATCCAGCCAGGCACGTTCACGATGGGCAGCCCGGCGGACGAGGCTGAGCGGTCTTCGCACGAAGTCCTGCACACCGTGACCATGAGCCGGGGGTTTTGGATGGAGAAATTTTTAGTGACCCAAGGGGATTATCTGGCTGTGGTGGGGAGCAATCCGAGTTATTTCAATGGGGTCCAGTTCAATGGAGTCAGTAACGTGGATTACGGGACTGACCTGACTCGTCCGGTGGAGCAGGTGAGTTGGATTGATGCGACCAATTATTGCGGGTTGCGGACGCAGCAGGAGCGGGCGGCGGGGCTGATCCCCACGAATTATGTGTATCGGCTGCCGACGGAATCGGAGTGGGAGTACGCGGATCGGGCGGGGACGACGACGGCGTTCTATCTGGGGAGTGGTCTGCACTCGGGAAAGGCCAATTTCGATGGCCAATACGAATACGATGCGACTATGGGCACTATTTATAACGCCGGGGGGATTTTCCTTGCTCAAACGACGGCGGTAGGTAGCTATGCCGCGAACGGCTGGGGATTGTATGACATGATCGGGAACGTGTGGGAGTGGTGTCAGGACTTGTATGGTACGTATCCCGTCGGGAGTGTTATTGACCCGCCAGGGGCTGTTACGGGCTCGGCCCGCGTGTTCCGTGGCGGCGGCTGGTACGGCGGCGCCACGACCTGCCGCTCAGCGGCCCGCGGCGACGGCGACCCGGACGCCCGGGGCAATTTCATCGGTTTCCGGGTCCTCCTGGCCCCAGGTCAGCCGTGAGCGGGAGGGGTCAGGCGGAGCTGCCCGGAGCAGGGGAGGCGGAGCGAGGGACGAGCGTAGCCTGCCTGCGGAGGAGCAGCGGAGTCAGCATGAGAGGGCGCATCGGACTGAGAGAGGAAAGAAGGAGATCGAAGGCCTGGGCGACACGTTCCAGCATTTTGGGAATTTCTCGCATCCCAATGCTCTTGCTTAGTGTCCCGTCGCGGAGGGATGCACGGGGTTGGCGGGTGCGGGATTACCTCGCGCTCGAGACGAGCAGCTTTCGGATATTTCGCAGGAGTTGGTCCGTGGTATAGGGCTTGGGCAGAAACATGACTTCGGCATCCCCCAGCCGCTCCTTGAGCTTGTCGCTTTGCATTAAACCGCTAATGGCAATGCATGGGAGGTCGGGCTGTTGCTTTTTCAGCGCGCGGATGGCGGTCGCACCATCCATGACCGGCATGATCATGTCCATGAGCACGATCTTGACCTTCTCCTGGCATTGTGCGTAAAGGGCCAGCGCGTCGGCGCCATGAATGGCGGTGACAACCCTGTAGCCGTAATGTACGAGCAGATTCCTGGTCACTTCCAGCACGGCCGGTTCATCATCCACCAGCAGGATGGTTTCGCCTTTGCCCCAAAGGTCCAGCTCGGAAGTCGGCGCAGACGGCAGCGCGGCGGGCGTGTCGGCGGCCGGGAGATAAACATTGAAAGTGGTGCCTTTACCCACTTCGCTCTTCAGATCCAGGAATCCACCGTGGCTCCTAATGATGCTGATCACCGTAGAAAGGCCCAAGCCGGTGCCCTTCCCGATTTCCTTGGTAGTGAAAAAAGGCTCGAAAATCTTTTCGATGATTTCGGGTGGAATGCCGGTGCCGGTATCCGAGACGCTGAGCAACACATATTTGGCCGGTTTGGCGCCAATGATTTGGTTTGCCTCAGCCTCAGAGAGCACCACATTCCTGGTGGCCATGAGCAGGTGACCGCCTTCGGGCATGGCGTCGCGCGCATTGACGCAGAGATTGAGAATGATTTGGTGAATCTGGGTGGCATCGCCCAGGATCGGCCAGATGTCCCCAACTTCGGTTTGGAAGTCGATCGTTTTAGGGAACGTTTCCTTGGCGATTTTCTGCATCTCACGGATAAGATGGTTGATCTGCAAGACGGAGCGCTCGCCGCCATGGCCGCGAGCGAAGGTCAGCACTTGTTTGACCATGTCTGAGCCGCGCTTGGCACTGGACGCCATGGTAGTCAGCAATTTTCGACTGTATTCGTCCGAGGCCTTCATTTTCAACAAATCCACGCCCATGACGATAGGAGAGAGCACATTGTTAAGGTCGTGGGCGATACCGCCGGCCAAGGTGCCAATGCTTTCCATGCGCTGTGTGCGCAGGAATTGCGCTTCCAGTTTTTTTTGTTCGGTGACATCGGTATTAATGACCAGGATCGATTTGGGTGTGCCTTGCTCATCGCGGACGAGGGTCCAGCGACTTTGGACCAGGAGTGGTTTGCCGTCCTTATTGGTTTGCTTGAGTTCGCCGCACCACTCGCTTCGGGCCAGAGCGCTTTGCAGCGCCTCGAGCAATTTGGCTTCATCGGTGTTGAAAACGTCAGTCCGCAGGTTCTTTTGCTTCACTTCCGCGAAGTCCCAGCCATAGAGACGCTCGGCGCTCTTGTTCCAGTATTGCGCCCGCCATTCGAGGTCGTGGACGATAATTGCGTCCTGGGCCTTATCCAGCAGCGCAGCCTGTTCCCGGATGCGGAGGTCGGCCAGGCGGCGTTCTTCTTCCAGTTTGCGCCGGTGAGCGTACCACTCCAGCGACCGGAAGACGATTGAGTAGAGAAGGCCGCAAGGAATCTGGACAGCCACAACGACCAACCAGGCGAACCACAGATGCCGGCTGACAAACAAACTCTGCGCTAGAAGAACGACGCTGATGGCTCCGAGGACCGCCGTGCCTGTCGCCGCCCAGGGCCGCAGATAAAGCAGGCCGAAACCGAATACCACGGCGGCGATTGCCAGAAATGCGATCTCGGCGGAGGGTGGAGGACGGTTGAGCCAATCCCCTCGAAGCAGGTTCAGGAACTGGGTGGCGTGAATCTCCACCATCGGCATGAAAATGAATTCCTTGCTCTGAGAAGAATGCGGGCTTCGTAACTCATCCCGCTTCTCAATGAAGTGCCCCGTGGTCGGCCGCGCGCCGATGAAAACGATTTTGCTGCGAAAGAAGCCCGGCTTGACCCCATCAGCATAGTAAGCCTGCTTATAGCTCACGTGCGGTATGGTTTCGGGAGGCCCGTAGTAGTAAATCCAGCGTTTGACCGACTGTCCGCCAGAATCCCGGGTGACTTTTAAGCCCAGCATCTGGGCGGTCGCCCAACTCAGGCTGGGCGGCGCGCCCTCCACCTCGTCCAAACGATGAAAATGCTGGCGAACCAGAAAGTCACTGTCCGGGCGCAGAACGACCAGCCCAACTTTTGCGGCCGCTTGCAGGAATGGCGCGTAAGGTAGCGTCAATTGTTTGAACACGGGCACTGCGGCTGTGGGTTGGTCGGAATTGAGCGCTTCGCCTGGATTGTAATCAACGCCCAACACCACCCGGCCATTCGAGCGAATAGCTTGGGCGAACAGCTCATCAGCGCTTTTCGACGGGCCAGGATCGCTGAAGACAATGTCCATCGCCACCGCTCTGGCGCCATCTTTTTTCAGCCGGTCCAGTAGTTGCGCATGCAGCGCTCGGTCCATCGGGGATCGGAGCGACTGGTTCAATTCCTTGAGAGAATCCTCGTCAATGTAAATGATGACCACATCGCAGCCGCTGAGGTCCGTTCGGGCGAAACGGGACAGGCCAAAAGACCAATCATAGCTGGCACGGGTCAGAGTCCGGGAAAGGTGCGAATCGAAGGCCACAAGGAAGAAGCCGATGGCGAAGACCAAAGCGCCGCCGACAGGGCCGGCCAACCGGGAACTGAGAAATTTGTTTTTCAATTTCATCCGAACGGAAGACTGTACAAGGGCTGCTGTCGAATTGGCCTGCGAGGCTGGCTAAAAATTGAACTTGAAGCTCGCGACCAGGGTACGCGACCTGGCCGGCTCCGAATGCAAATTGAGCGGGTTGAGTTTGTAATCCCGGTCGGCGATGTTCAACAACCCAAGTTGGAATTCAGCCAGACGCCTGGGGAATCGGTAACCGATGAAGGCGTTGAACTGCCAGGGGTCATCGCCGGGGAGGGTCACAGCATACCCGTGATTGGATTGCACGGAGCAGACCGATTCGAGTTTGCTGAAGAAGCCGGAGTGATGATTGAACAAAGCGTAAAGGTTTACCTGATTCAGGGTAGCGCTGACGTTGCGGTTGGCGCTCAGGCTGAAGCTGGGGCTCAACGCAGGCGACACCGCTGGCACTCGGTCTTCCAGCGAAGCCTGGCTCAGGCGGTAGCTGGCGCCGACGGCGAATTGGTCACCCAGGAGCTGATTCAAGATTACGGCGAGAGACTTCTCCTGGAAGTCGAGATTCTGCGTGACACCCGACGGCACATCCAATAGCGCCGGACCGAAGGCATCCAAGGTTCCGACCGTGCGCCCGCCATTGGACTGGAGGATCTCCCCCACCACGCTCAGGTAGGTGCGAGTCGGGAATTTTTGATCGAAGGCCAGCCCGAAAGTTTCGAACTCAGACCCGGGAACAAGCCCGGCGACTGATTCTGGAAGGACGCTTCGAAAGGCTTGATTGAAACCCGCAATTTGGGTCGGCTCCAGCCGTACGCTCGTATCGTAGAACACGCCCCCAAGAGAACGAGTCCAAATGCCGCGAAAGGTGGTGTCCTGCCAGGGTGTCCAGCGGAAGCCAACTTTGGGAGACAGTTGTCCTTTATGAGTCTCCGTGCTGGAAACGGGAGGCAGTTCATTGTTTTGCGGATATTCGAGATGGTCGTAACTGAGACCAGCGGTCAACTGGAGAGGATCGATAACCTGCAATGAATAATACCCATAGACGCTAGCGCGGGTTAAGTCCGGGGCGATGGTTTGGTCCACTGGCATCAGGCGCTGGACGAAGGAATGTGTATCAATGTCCCCGGCCTGGTACCGGGCGCCAGTGACCAGTGTCTGCGAGGAGGACTGAAAGATCTGCTGTAGTTCAGTCGTATAGGCCGTGAGATCACTCGAATAGGAGAATTGCGCCGGGCGCTGCGCCACGCCGACAATCTGGCCGGTCGCGAAGCTCTTAGTCGTTATCAGCACCGAGGCGTTGGGATCTTTCTCGGTGAATGTATCTTGCAGGCGGCCCACCAGGAGCAACGTGTGGACTCCCGGACTCCATTCGCGATGGTAGCCGGCGAAGAGGTTCGGGTCCTGGTTTTCTTTGATGCGGAGCGTGCGGCTGGCTGCTCTTTGGTCATAATACTCAAGCACGTCGCCGGAACTATAATCAGCGTAGTTGACCTCCAGGAAGAGCGAGTCCTGCAGCGCGATCTGCTGTTTGAGCCTGGCAGTGAAGTTGAAGGCGTTCAGATCATTGTTCGGCCGCTGTCCGTTGTCGGAGCGGTAGTATTGATCGAACGCGAAACCGGTGTTGCCGAAGTTTCCATACTCAGAGGCATTCTGCAGCCAGGCGCCGCGGCTCGAATATTCGGTATCGTTGTAAACTCCAAAGCCATCCCGTTCGAACAGCCGTGAATACTCCTGTTGGGACACATTTTGCGAGAGCGGCACCGAGCCAACCGGCGCGAGCAGCTCAGCCACGAGCAACTGGCTGAACCAGGGTGTTTCGTAGCGCAGATTCACTTGCTTGGGGTCGCGTAGAGCGTCGTAGCTGTTGGCCAGAAAAAGGTGAGCCGAGTAGTTGGCGTAATCTGCATCAACGGCGCGGGCCGCTTCCCGCACGCTGACATCAAACATGCCGGCGTCCTGATACATTTTCGCGAGATTCGCGCCGCGGACGGCCTGGTCCTGGTCCAACAAGAACTTGGACCGATAGAGGCTGCGGTTATCGTTGAGTTGCTTGGATTTCTCCAGGTCGGCGATCGCCTCGTTCTCCTGATTGTACTCATGATGAAGCAGGGCCGAGTAAAGCCAGGGAGTTGGATCGGCGGGATCGAATTGTTTGGAAAGCCGCAATTCCTTCTCGGCGTGCTTTCGGTCGTGGACTTGGTCCCAGGCCTTGCCCAGATAGGCGCGCAGATCGGCCCGATTCGGCTCTAGCGCGGCTGCCACCTGCAGGTCCTGGCGTCCGGCGTCATCCTGGCCCTGGCGGATTTTGCATAGGCCCCGTCCGAGCCACGCATTGGCCAGCGCGCCATCCACGGCGATCGCCTGGTCGAAGAAAGAGGCTGCTGCTTTGACCTTATTTTCCGAGGCCAGCAGGAACCCCTTGAGCACCAGCGCCTGGGCGTTGCGCGGACAGAGCTCCAACCCGCGCTCCAGTGCCTTTCGCGCGAGAGCAACGCGACCCGAGCCAAATTCAAGTTCCCCGACGCGCACCCATGCAAACCCCCAGTCCGGGGACTTTTTTGTCGCCGCTCGCGCCGCCTGAAGGGCCTCCTCAAGCTTGGAGCGCGATTGGAGATAATAGGACTCCGCGAGCCATTCGCTGGCTGTGCTGGGTGCCTCGGTGGTGGCAATTTCCTCGTGCTTAACGGAGGCGATCAGTTTGCGCAAAGCGGATGCGAACGGCGTCGGACTGTTAAGGGTCCTCAACCCTGCCTCAGTTTGCTCCACCTGGCCGACGGCAAGAAGCAGGGCCGCGTGTAGTACACGCTCGGAATCCAGAGCGGGCTGATGGTTGCTGGGATATTTGCGGAGGGCTGCCAGCAGGTCACCTGACCGGTATGCTGCCAGCGAATCTGCCAATGTGGATTGCTCGCTGGGAGTCAAACCCAGTTCGTTCATATCCAACACCGCGGGATAATAGAGACTCCACTGGATGATGTTGATGGCGTGGAGCACGGGACTTTTGCGCGGCGGCTGGCCAGGCGCGACTATTGCCTGTTCACCACTCTCAACGAGCAGTTCACCTTTGCCGTTGTTTAGCGCCACTTCGCCCTCAACCAAAGTCACCGTGGTAAGGCCATTCTCCTCAGCCGCCAAATTGAACTCGGTCCCCCGGATGGCCCCGGAGATCAAGGGCGTGCGGAACTGAAGGCTGGAAGGTTTTGCGCGGTTGAAGAAATAAGTTGAGCCCGATTGCAAATCCAAGAGTGATCCCTGCTTCTCGTCCTGGGAACGGATTTCCACCACGGTCTTCTCGTTCACGCGCAGAATGCTGAGGTCGGACAACCGGACGGTTGCGCGGCTGCGCGGCCCGGTGCGGAGGCTGTCGCCGATTGCCAGGGTAAGATTAGTAGTCGCGGCAGTCCATGGCGGCTTGGCAGCGCGGGACACTTCCACTGTTCCTTCGATGGTCAAAACCAAGCCGGCTTGATTGGTTCCAGGACCCGGGAGGGGCTGCGCGGAGGCTTGAAAACCAAGCCCCGCCGCTAACATCAGAAATCCCAGGCAGATGGCTGGCCATTCGGGCTCGTTGCGGGAGCTCCGAAGATCTGGATGAGGGATAGGGTTCATCATGTCATAATGCTCTCCTTGCGCCAGCAAGAGCACTGCCAGGAGCGATAGCCGACAGTCTTGAAAATCAGACCTCGAGAAGGCGTTCGCAAAGTTGAAAAAGCGTTACGTCTTAGCTGATAATTCGATAACTAAAAACACCGCCTTAAAGCTCCAGTCTCCCAAATTGCTCTCGAACGAGACAAAAATGTCCCCGGATTGGATAGTGTCCAAGTTATTACCAGCAGGTGTGAGAAAATTGGACAGTTGGTCTTCTTCTTGCTTCTAGTCGCGCCGATGGAACAAACACGTCATCACGATTGAATCGGGCGCGCTCGACGGCTGGCCTCAGTTGCGAACGCAATAAACAGGCTTACGACGGCACACAGTTTAATGATACTAGCAACGAAATACGCGGCGCGAGCAGTAGCCTTGTTGCTGGGACTGGTTTCGGTGACGGCTTCGGCCACAATCTACACCGTAACCAACACCAACGACACGGGCGCCGGTTCGTTGCGTCAGGCAATTGTTAGCGTCAATTCCGCTGACATTATCGTGTTTAACATTCCCGGCCCGGGACCCTATTCCATTAACCCAGTGTCGCCGCTCCAGCCCCTCAAACATCCCGTGACGATTGATGGAACGACCCAGCCGGGTTATTCGGGTGTTCCCCTTGTGGAATTGAATGGCGCTCAGCTCCCGGGAACCCCTCCCGGGCTCACTATCCAAGGCGGCACCAGCACGGTGCGTGGCTTGGCTATTAACCGCTTTCCGGGCGCGGGAATTCGGCTCGAAGGGGCGGGAGGCAACGTTCTGCAAGGGAACTTTATCGGGACGGATTTGAGCGGGACCGCTGCACTGGGAAATGCCATGGGAATTGAGATCATGAGCTCTTCCACCAGGAACCAAATCGGCGGCACAAACCTGGCCGCGCTCAACCTCATTTCTGGGAACAATGGCTCGGGCATTGTGGTTAACGGATCCTCCGGCAACCTGATCCAAGGAAACCTCATCGGAACCGATTCAACTCGGGCTTTGAATTTGGGGAACCTTTCAAATGGCATTTATGTCACGGCTGGTTCGAGCAATTCCATCGGCGGCGCGGTTTACGGCGCTGGCAATACTATCGCTTTCAATGGCGCTGCCGGCGTGCAAATTGTTTCCGGCACCGGCAACCTGGTGCGCGCCAATTCCATAGACTCGAATGGAGGCCTTGGGATTGACCTGGGGCCAACGGGCGTTACCCCAAATGATCCAGGCGATGCTGACACCGGAGCCAACGAACTGCAAAATTACCCGGTGCTTACCAACGTCACCGCTTCCTGGACGAGCACCTTTATCCAAGGATCTCTGAATAGCAGACCCAACTCGACATTTCAGATAGACTACTATAATAGTCCTATGGCCAATCTTTCCGGGTTCGGCGAAGGCAAGACTTACCTCGGGTCGGTGTCCCTCAGTACGGATGCCAATGGCAATGCCGCTTTCCATGTTTCTTTCCCATTCTCGATCCCGGCGAACAGTTATGTCACCGCGACGGCGACGGATCCGGCAAACAACACTTCGGAATTCGGCTATGCGTTGCGGTTCGTTCCGTCAATGCCGGTGAGTTTATCGGTGGGTTTGAGTGTATCCTCCAATTCGGTGCCGTATGGAGACCAGTTGGCCTACTCAATCGTGGTCACCAATGCCGCAACCAATGCTGCGAGCGGCGTGGTGGTGACCGACGCGCTGCCAACCGGGCTGCAATATGTTTATGCTCTCAGCAGCCAGGGCACCGTCGCAAGCTCGAGCAACGTTGTGACCTTCGCCCTGGGGACAGTCGCGGTGGGTAGTTCGGCGACAATGCAGATTTACGTTTCGCCCCAAAGTGCCGGGATATTTACCAACCGGATCAGCGTTTCGGCTAATGAGTACAATCTCAACACCAACACCACTGCTCAAGCCGTGGTGAACGTTTTTTTGCCTGCTCCGCCCGTCATCACAACGCAACCGCTCAGCCAGCTTCTCAACCTCGGAGGTCTGCTGAACCTGGTGGTGAAGGTCGTGGCGCCGCCCGGCGTTCGTTACCAATGGCGCTTAAACGGAGCCAACATTCCTGGCGCGACCAATGCGATCTATTCGGTGTTGAGTGTTTTGGTCAGCGATGCCGGCAGTTACACCGTCGTCGTTTCCGATGCCTACGGAGCAATTACCAGTCAGCGGGTGTTGGTGTCTCTAGGCGGTCTGCTTTCTCTTCCCGCGAGTGACGGTTTTGCCAATCGCGGCTTGTTCTTGAACCTGGTCACCAGCGAGACCAGCAACGTCGGCGCGACTAGCGATCCGGGCGAACCTGAACATGCGGGGGTTCCAGGTGGGAAATCAGTCTGGTTCACCTGGACACCTCTATTGAGCGGCGTAGCCACCTTCTCCACCGCGGGCAGCAGCTTTGATACGTTGCTGGCCGTGTACACCGGGAGCAGCTTGACCAATCTCACGGAGGTAGCCAGCGATGATGATAGCGACGGCTTCTATACCAGCCGGGTGATCTTTAACGCCGTAGCCGGCACCGCTTACCAAATCGCTGTTGATGGGGCCTATGGCGCCGAAGGCAACATTGTCCTCAGTGCCAGCCTGGGCGTCCTCTCGCAACCGGTCCCGCGCATCACCGCGCTACCCAATGACCAGGTGGTCGGTTTCGGCGGCGCCGCACAGTTTAGCGTTCAAGCCACCGGAAGCAGCCTCTCCTACCAATGGTACCGCAATGACGCGCTCCTCTCCGGCGCAACCAGTTCCGCCCTGCAAATTACCAATGTTTCCGCTGCTCAGGTCGGTCTTTATACTGTCCGCGTCAGCACCCCCTTCCGCAATGTCGTTTCCCGGCCGGCGAGCCTCCAGATCAATGTTTTGAATGGCAGCGTCAACGGCAATTCAGTTGCTCAGGACAAATTCCAAGCGACCGTCGCGGCAGTGGCCAGTGCGCTCCATCGGAAATCTATGCTGCGCGCGGCCAATCTCGCTGGAAGCTATTCGGCTACTCCGAAGACCGCCGGCGTCTCGCGCGGCTATTCGAGCACGCAGGTGTTCAGCACTTATGCAGGCGGCGCCCAAACCGGTGAACCCAACCATTGCGGCACCGCAGGCGGAGCTTCCTCGTGGGCTTCCTTCCAGGCAGCGGACAACGGCATAATGACTATGGATACTGATGGCAGCAATTTCGACACGATTCTGGCGGTTTACACGGGCAATGAGAATGACTTTTCCACGTTGGCCCCGGTGGCTTGCGACGTAGGCAGCGGTCTCGGAGGCACCAACAGCCTGGTCAGGTTTGCTGTAACGAGCAATACAGTTTATTACGTGGGTGTAGATGGTGTATATGGCGCATACGGGACGGTAGTGTTGAACTGGAGCCTGGCTGTTCCGCCGGAGGTCATTTCTCAGCCAGTCAGCCATACCTTCGCTCCCGGCGCCACGGCCACCTTGTACGCCGGCGTGAGCGGTCATCCAGCGCCGAGTTGCCAGTGGTGGTGTAATGGCGGGTGTCTAACTGGGTTTACCAATTCGACGTTGATCATCACGAACTTCCAGACCGCCCAGGCCGGGACCTATCAGATGGTGGCGGTCAACAGTTTGGGCGCCGCCGTGGCAGGGCCGGCTTCTCTACTGCTCAATTCCACAATGCGGCTGGATTCGCTCATGCCGAACGCGACTAATCACCTTTTCCAGATGCGCCTGGTGGGTGTGGCAAACACAAACTACGTCATCCAGGCTTCAACCAACTTGACGACGTGGATTACTCTAGCGACTAACAACAGCCCCACGGGGCTTTGGGTATTTACCGACGCGCAATCAACGAATTTCCTTCAGCGCTTCTATCGGGCCATGCCCAATCTCTAGCCATGCGGCGGCATTGGCTTCTCCTCGGAAGCCGCGGTGCGTTTTTCGCTGGAGCCGGTCAGGGAAGCGGCTCCGGCGCGAAACCTGCGGAGGGTCGTCGCTATCAGCAGAAGCGCCAGAAAAACCAGAAGCGCCCCGAATACCTCTCCTGCTGGATTTTTCAGGTGTGCCGGCAGGTAATGGAACCAGGGCAGTTGGACCAGCGGCTGGTTCAGCCAGCCAATCCCGCGGTGGTTCATTAAGAATTCGGCGATGTAAATTTGCGCGACAAAACTGAACCAGATCAGGACCAGCGCGCCGGCGCTCACGATGCGGCCGAGCCGCGTGCCCGTCCTGGCGATGAGACGCACAAACAGATGGCGTTGCGGCTGAGGTCGAACTTCTACGAGCTCCAGGCGCTCAAGGACTTCACGTTCGTTTGGCGCCAAAACTGCAGGCTCAAGATTGCCGGTTTGCACCAGGCTGAGGATGCCGGAGGCATAGATGCGGGCCGCCAGCAACCGCAAAATGACGTAGGCGGGTAAAACCAACAGCGCGCACCAGAAGAAATAGCCATCGAGATGCTTAAGCACCTCGGCGGTTGGGAGGGTCTCCAGGGCCGGCTTGCCTTTCGGCCAGAACATCGGAGCGGTTTTGAGAATGTTCAGTGGGAGCGCGAACGAAGAATAAAGCAGAGCCAGGCCCACGCACGAAAGCCAGCGCAACCGGACGATGCGCCAGACCAGTCGGAACTGATAGAACGAGAGCCATTCACCAGTGGCAGCTTGACGCGCCTGAGCCAGCGGGACATAAAACATGGCGGCGATAAACCATAGTATCCCGAATATGGAAATCAACGGGCCAACGGCGGCTTGTTCGTAGCCTTTGTTGAAGGAATTGTTCCAGCCGTCATACCAACCGAACCACCAAAACAGACCTGCGGGCAAGGTAAGCACCCAGGTGTTCGAAACGGCCCGCAAGCCAATCCAGAAATTCAACCATAAGGAATTGACCGATGCGCGCGCCAGCCGTGCGAAGCCAAGCGTGATGCGTGATGCGCGATGCCTGCTCCTCTCTGCTGTCCAGACGGAAGAAGGAAGCCCAGTCGGAGCCGGCTGGGCGCGGACGGTTTGGATGAAATCCTGCTGGAAAAACCAGTTCGGCCAGTGCCGGCAGGGTCTTGTTTGGTCGCTCTCAGCAAGGAAGTCGGCAAAGGTCTGGCTCTGCTGAGGACGGCGGCTGCGCAGCCACCAGTATTTGAGAACCGACCGTTGCGCCAGCCGATACGTCCAGCCGACCACCAGGATGCTGCTGACCAGGCCCTGGCAGAAAGCCATGCCCCAGAACAACTTCACTGGAAAAATCAAGACGCGCCGAAGCAGAGAGGGAGATCGGGGCCGCGCGGCTATGATCGGCGGTGTCCTGGACGAGACGCCGGCGGCGAGGATGGCCTGGGCTTGGGAGCTCATTCCCTAATGGAAAATGGTCGCCGAAGTTTCCTTGAAGCTTGGGAATTGGAGCTTCATCAGGCGATGGCTTCCTCAAGGATTCGGCTTTCGGCGTGTTCGGTTTTGAATCCCATCAGGCGCCCAATGGTGCCGGCGATGCTGATCTGGTCGGTCGGTTTGTCCACCACCACGCCCCGCGGGACGCCTGGCCCGGCGAGCAGCGCGAAGATTTCGTGCGCCGAGCGGGAGTTGAAATGGTGCTGACAAGGGACATCGGCCATCGGGTTATTGTCGCGCCCGCAATCCGGCGCCACGACGAAGACGGTATTGTCGCGATACTCAGGGTCGGCTTCGACCGCGGCGACCAGTTGCCTCAATCCGTCGTCCATAATCGAGATGGCGCGGGTATAGTGTGTAAGGTTGCCCCAATGGACATAGTCGCAGTCCTGATAATTGACCATGAGCAACTTGGGCCGCAGCTCTTTGATCGCGCGGATGGCTAGATCGGTCAGCAATCGGTCGCCGCGCGGATTGAGCAGGCCGCTTTCGCCGTAGCACTCTCGCCAACGCTCCCAGAACCCGACCAATTGCGGTCCTTGTCCATTAGGCTCGGCATTGCGGTAATCTACCGCTTCGAGTTTTGCCAATTCCTTTTGCTGTTTTTCCAATTCCTTCCCCGCCCATTTCCCCGCGTGGACGGAGCGACGCAGCAAGAAGGTCTTGTAACGGTAAAGGCTCAGCGTATTGGAACGGTAGTTAATCCCATAAAGATGGTGATTGCTGAAGGTGTAGAATTCTTCATTGCTGCGGTCTTCGCCGTTGACGATCAGGGTCTGGTGTTCCGGCACGTCATAGCTTTTGCGCAAGTACTCGAAAATGGTCGGCGCTTTAGATTCGAACCGTTCGGCGAGGAATTTCTGCGTGATGTCTTTGTACTTCTCGTACTTTCCAGTGATGATGTAGAGGGTGCCCTGGCCGTGGCTGGTGTCCACGCCCACCATCGGCGTGAAGGAGTCGATCTGCATCTGTGGGAAGAGCGTGCCGCGTTTGGCCAATTCGTGGCAAAGGAAGGGCGCATAAGTCCCTTGCGGATCGATGGTCTCGCGCCGCCTGACCCCGCCGCCGAAGCGGACGATAATCACATTGGGCCCTTGATACGGCGGGCGGGTCAGGCCGCCGGCCTCGGGCATGGACTTCGCCATCAACAAACCGCGGGTTGAAGCCAGCGCGCCGGTCGCGGCGATTATGCCTTTCAGGAAAGTGCGGCGCGGCAAGCCAGCTTGGGGATTGGTTTCCGTGGGCATAATTAAGTTCCTCGATTTCAATAGGTGTTCGAGTTCCATACGGCAATAAAGCAGCGTGTAGATAATACCCGGTTGCCGGCGAAATTGTTACGAAAATCGGTGATGGAGCGATGGATTGGTGGGACTTTCAATAATCCATCGCCCCAAAGCACCGTTTTGGATCGGGCATTTTCATGGAGTCGGACAGTGCCTCCTGCACGAGCAGGAGTTTTGGGTGTATCTGCGAAAAAACGTATTTAAGAAATGACATGCAGGCGTTGCTATTCCGATAAACGCAGAGCAACGGCTTTACCTCACAGCCCAAATCGCGCTTGCGCTCCGTTGCGCTGCTGATATTTGTCTGCGCCGAATGATGAACTACAAAATTTCGCAACGCGCCGCTGCGCTCTCGCCGTCGCTGACCCTGGCGATCGACTCGAAGGCCAAGCAGATGAAAGCTGAGGGCCAGGATGTGGTGGGCTTCGGCGCCGGGGAGCCCGACTTCGACACCCCGCAACACATCAAAGACGCAGCCATCAAGGCGTTGAACGAAGGGTTCACCAAGTACACCCCCGCCAGCGGTATCCCTGAACTGCGCCAAGCCATCGCCGATAAATTCAAACGCGAGAACGGCCTGACCTACAAACCGTCCCAAATCATCGTTTCGTGCGGCGGCAAACATTCCTGCTACAACGTCATTATGGCGACGTGCGAGCCAGGCGACGAAGTCATTATCCCGGCCCCGTACTGGTTGAGCTACCCGGAGATGGTCAAACTTGCCGGAGCCACGCCCGTGATCGTGGAGACCACCGACAAAACTGACTTCAAAGTCTCCCCAGAGGCCCTCTTGCGGGCCATTACTCCGCGCACGCGCCTTTTCATTCTGAACTCGCCAAGCAATCCGACCGGCTCGGTCTATACACCCGGCGAGATTAAGGCTCTGGGTGACATTTGCGTCGAGAAGGGCCTGCTCATCATGAGCGATGAAATCTATGAGCACCTGCTCTACGATGGCGCCACCCATAAGAGCGTCGCCACTTTCTCACCGGCACATTATGAGCGCACGATTGTAGTTCACGGTTTTGCCAAGGCCTGGAGCATGACCGGCTGGCGTCTGGGTTTCACCGCTGCGCCTGAGCCGATCGCCACGGCGATGGATGCCATTCAAAGCCACAGCACCAGCAACCCAACTTCGTTCGCGCAAAAGGGCGGTGTCGTCGCTTTGACCGGACCGCAGGAGCATCTGAAAAGCTGGCTCGCTGAGTTCAACAAACGCCGCGCGTTTGCCTGGAAAAAACTGAACAGCATCCCGGGCATTTCCTGCGTCAATGTTAAAGGCGCATTTTACCTATTCCCCAATATCTCCAGGACCGGGCTGACCTCCGGCGACTTTTGCGCCAGGCTTTTGGCTGAGGAAAAAGTCGCCGCCGTTCCCGGCATTGCCTTTGGCGCCGACGATTACATCCGCATCAGCTACGCGACAAGCATGGCGAACATTGAGAAGGGCCTCGAACGGATCGAGCGGTTTTGCAAGACGTTAGCAAAGTGATGCGCAGACTCGCACCGTCATGCCAGCAGTGCTATCGCCCGCACGAGGACGCGCAGCACGTAATGGTATCCGTGCCATCCGCGAAATCCGTGGTTACCACGCGCGGCATCATACTCACAAGTTCTCAGTCGGTGTGAACGGCAGCCCGCGTTCGCCGTTAAAAAGCTTGCGCAGCCGCCGGTCGCGGGAACCGCTCTGGCGACGAATGATTCCCGGTGCGACCCGCTTGCTCAGTTCCCGGCGCAACCGACGACCGCGCAGCCAGTCTTGGTAACTGATTGAGCCTTCAATCGGGATCGAAGGGATTTTTGATTTTGAGTTCATCGGCGACTTCCCGCACGAGGGCTTTGCATTCCTCAACATTACGATATTCGGCCAAACCGGCAACCCGCAGGACTTCCTTCCAATCCATGCCGACCGCGCCACCCAGGGTGACCACTGCCAGTTCTCGGGCGCAGGCGCGCGCCATGGGATTGGGCTGCGGATACACTGCAACCAGCACCCTTTCCACCAACAAATCTTCCGGCTTCATCAATTGCACCGTCCCATAAGGGCCCGCCACGCGGCGATACGGCGTACGTGCGAAACTTTCGACCGGCCCCAACACGTCCACGAACATTCCTGCAACCTCCCAATTCCGTGGGCCGCCCTTGGCCTGGAGTTGTCCCATGACCTCCTGCCTGAGACGGATCGGTAACGTGGCTCGCGTAGCATGACACATATCGAGGTCGCCGGAGGCGTAAGCGCCTTCGGTCAGGAATTCGATGGCTGAGCCGCCCACTACGACCAGCTCGACGCCGTGTTCCGCCCAAAGCGCGCTGCACAATGAGGCCAACTTGAGGCTCTTGAGCGTGCCATCCTTCTCGGCTGTAATGTCGGCCAGCGCTTTGGTAAGGATCCGCCGAACCATACGCGCAGATTGGGCCGGCAAAGAGCTCCAATCAAGCGCCGATTCCCTTCTGCTGCAAACCAATCCTTTCAAGACTTAGCCATCTCACCGGCGTTCGCGAACAACTTGGCGCTTCAGATGGAATTCTTTGTCGGATTCTGCCGGGAGCGGTTGTTTAATGATGAGATGCAGCCAATGTCCGACGCACAGCTTCTCCGCCAATACGCGGAGCGCGGCGACGAATCCTCTTTCGCTGAGCTGGTCGCCCGCCACGCCGGCCTGGTGTACTCCGCCGCGTTGCGCCAGGTGGATTCACCGGACCTGGCGCGAGACATCACGCAGAACGTCTTTACCGACCTCGCCCGCAAAGCGCGTTCCGTGGCCGGAAAACTCAGCGAACATTCGTCGCTCGTCGGCTGGCTCTATCGCGGAACGCGCTTCGAGGCGCTCAATCTTCGCCGTGATACGCAGCGCCGTCAATCACGAGAGAGGCAGGCCATGGAACAATTGATCCCGATTCCCGATGCGGCGCCGGAGTGGGATCGCCTTCGTCCGCTGCTCGATGAAGCGATGGCGGATTTGGGCGATATCGACCGTGACGCGGTGTTGCTGCGCTATTTCAAAAATCACAGCCTACGCGAAGTCGGCGTGGCTCTCGGCGTTAGCGACGACGCTGCGCAAAAACGGGTCAGCCGCGCCGTCGAACGCCTGCGCGAATTCTTCGCGAGACGCGGCGTCACCGTTGGCGCGGGCGGGCTGGTGATCGTTATCTCAGCCAATGCCGTCCAGTCCGCGCCGGTTGGTTTGGCTGTCGCCATTTCTGCCGCGGCCGTTGTGGCCGGGACGGCCGTTCAGACTTCAACCGCCATCGTTGCAACCAAAGCCATCGCCATGACCACTCTGCAAAAATGTCTCATCGGAGCGGCGCTCGCCGTCGCGGTCGGAACTGGAATCTACGAAACTCGAAAAGCCTCGCGCCTGCGCGAGAAGCTCAAGACGCTCGAACAACAACAGGCTGAACAAAGCGCGCAATTCCAACGTGAGCGCGGCGCGGCGTTCGCCCAACTGTCGGCGTTGCGCGAGGACTACGAGCGCTCGAAGAGCAATTCCAGCGAGATGCTGAAGTTGCGCAGCGAGGTCGCGCGCTTGGGCGCCAGCCAACGGGAACAGGCGAACTTCAGCTGGTCGATTGCGCGCCCGGACGCCGCTCCCGCTCCGACCAGTACTCAACCGAACGAGAACGAACTGCCGAAAGATTCCTGGGCGGATGTCGGCTTCGCAACACCGCAAAGCGCGTTACGGACGCGCGGGTGGGCGGTCTTGAACGGCAACCGCGAGCGATTCAAAGAATCGGTTTTCATCACCGATGGAGCGCGCAAGCTGATGGAGGACAAGTTGGAGAAAATGATTGCCTCCGCTCCTGAGGCAGAAAAAAAGCGCTTCAGCCAGCAAATTCTGAACGACAATCTCGGATTTGAAGAGGCACTCTTGTTTCCGATGATGGCGGAAAACCAAGCCAAAGGTTATACGGGGTATCGGATTCTCTCGCAGCAAGCGCCGTCTGCCGACGAGATGATTTTCGAAGTGGAGACAGGGATGGCGTCTGCACCGCAGAAAAAGGAAACGATGAAGTTCCGGCGTTTTGGCAGCGATTGGAAGGTGCTCATAGACGAGGGCTTTATCAAAGCGAATCACTAGATCAACGCGACGCCTTCGCCGCCCTGTCGCTGCCGAAATCCGCGGCGTCGAGATGCAGTTACGGACGGCGGCGAAGTGGGCAGCTTTTCAAGACCGGCACGGGAACGCCCGCGACCACAGTGCCGTCTCGGAATTTTTTGTTCGGTTTTCCTCTTCGGCGGGTCTTTACTGATGATTGAAGATGACCGACAGCCGCAGGTTGCTTGAGGAATACGTCCGGACTGGCTCGGAAACTGCCTTTGGCGAATTAGCCGCCCGCTACGTTGGCCTGGTTTATTCGGCAGCGCTCCGGCTGGTGGAGGGCGACAGGCATCGAGCGGAGGACGTGGCCCAAATGGTCTTTGTGGACTTGGCCCGTAAGGCGCGGAGGCTCCCCAAGGAGGTCATGCTGGGCGGCTGGCTGCACCGGCACACCTGTTTTGTGGCGGCCAACGCAATGCGCGGCGAACGCCGCCGACAATCTCGTGAAAGGCAAGCCGTTGAAATGAATGCCCTGCAAGACAACCCCGGTGCGGATTTCTCGCTGATCGCGCCGATTCTCGACGAGGCGATCAACGAACTGGGCGAAGCGGACCGGACTGCCATCCTGCTCCGATTTTTTGAGCAGCGCGACTTCGGTTCGGTAGGTGAAGCTCTCGGCAGCAACGAGGACGCGGCGCGGATGCGGGTCAACCGAGCGCTGGGGAAGCTCGAATCGCTGCTGAAGCGTCGCGGTGTGACGACGAGCGCCGCCGCGGTTGGCGTCGCGCTTTCAGTCAATGCAGTTCAAGCCGTGCCGGCTGCTTTGGCTGCCGTCATTTCCGCGGCAGCCGTTCTCGCCGGAACTGCCGTTCAGACTTCAACCGTGATTGCCGCAACCAAAACCATCGCCATGACCACACTGCAAAAAACTTTGATCACCGCCGCCATTGCCGCTGCCATCGGCGGGGGAATTTACGAAGCTCGCCAGAATTCGCGACTGCGCGGCCAAGTCCAATCCCTTCAACAACAGCAAGCACCGCTAACCGAACAAATCCAGCAACTGACCCGCGAACGCGACGACGCCATTAAACGACTGGCAGGTTTTTCAGCCGGACCTGCGCCACGCCTGCCTGCGCCGCGATTCCAGGTGGCCGCACCGCCGGCGGAAGATTTGTCATCTACAAATCTCTACGAGCGCTTCAAGGACAAAGCACCAAAGCTGACGGTGGAGCAGGTCGAGCCTTATCTCAAAGCTAACGGGCGCAACGCGGCAAGTCTGCTGGCGGCTTATCGCACGACTCGTGAGCCGTCGCTGCTGGTGGAAGCGATGCAAGGCTATCCGAATGACCCGCAAGTTGCGTTCGAGGCTATATTCAAGAATGACGCGTCTGCCGAAGAACGACGCCAGTGGCTCGACACGTTCAAAAAGTCAGAACCGGATAATGCGCTGGCGAATTATCTTTCTGCGCTGGATTATTTCAAAGCGGGTCAAACCGACCAGGCAGTGCAGGAATTCATGGCTGCGTCCGGGAAACGGAAGTTTCAGGACTATACGTCGGAACGGTATCAGGACGACGCCGAGGCTTTTCTCGCCGCTGGCTATTCCGTGGCGGATGCCAAGACTGTTGCTGGGCGCCAATTGTTGTTGCCGCAGCTTGCAACGGCGAAGGAACTGGGCCTCGACATGATTGAATTGGCAAAGTCTTACCGGCAGGCGGGCGACGATGCTTCAGCTCAGGCGGCTTTGCAGATGGCAATCAATCTGGGTCAGCGCTACAGCAAACCGTCGCCAGGTGAACCCACGGTCAGCCAGCTTGTCGGGATACATCTCGAAGGTATCGCGCTCAACACGATGGACCCCAATAGTCCTTATGGAGACGCCGGCCAAACCGTTCAGGACCGGCTCAACCAGCTTGCTCAACAAAACGGCGAGGTGAAAGAATCCAATCGCCAGGTTGAATCCATTTTTCCAAAAGTGTCCGACCAGGACTGGATCAACTACCGGGATCGTTGGCTGATGTTCGGGGAACAGAACGCAGAGCAGTGGCTGATAAACAAGTACGGGCAGAGATGATCCTGGCGAGACGCCAGGAAACGAACACAGTCGAGCTGGCGAAATGGCAATTTCTGACGTGAGGCTGATGATTTGAACGCGACCTGGTCGCGCTGGCGTTGCGGCCTTCGAGCGGTTTGTTCTGCTGTTCGTTGGCTGCAAATGGCGCGGTATCGGATCGGAATCATACTAACGCCGCTTGCCTCTAGTGTAGTGTCCCATAAACGACTGGAGTTATTTTATGGCTGAATTCTTTGGCAATTCATCAGCTTACGGAAGAAACGCCAATAAACATAACACCAGCCAATTGCGAGACACTACACTAGCCATTGCCACTCGCGCCGCCGTTTTTCGGCGATGCGATGCCTGGCCGCGCCACTTGAAATCTCTTTGGAGACGGGTTTTAAATTGTTTAGGGCGGCGCGTCTTCTTCGGCCCTTTTAGCTGCTTTCTTGGCCGCTTTTTCGGCAATCCTCGCTTCGATTGGCCGCGGGTCAGCGGGCATGAGCTTGCCGAACCTTTTCCGGTAACACTCCTGGATAAACAAAGGCAGCGGCAGCTTCCATTTTTCCTGCTCATGATTGTTCAATCGGCCTAGCTTCTTCGGGTTCATTCCAAGCTCTCGCGCCATCTGCACCTGGGCATGACTCAAGTGGAACTTGCGACGCGCCTCGATCCAAGGCCGCAGTTTCTGGGGAACGAACAATCTGTTTGCCATTTGAATTCAGCGCCAATGGTTTAATCGGGTGCTAATGCGGCCGTCGCCCATGATCGCGCTCTTGCCGCAATTGCCGCAGCCTCGCAAGGTGCACTATAACCGGGCAAGTGTGATGTTTGCTCTGCTGCTCCTTTCGCTCCTGATGGCACGGTATCGGGATCACACCAGCGCCGCTTGCCTGTCGTGGAGCCAGTCCGCTGCGGGGTCGAAATCGTTCAAAAGGCCCAAGCGCATCACTTTAAGCTGGGTTGGCAAGGCTCCGCGGCCGAACAGCGCCAGGCAAGATTGATCTATGAACCGGCTGGTGTACTTAATCCCTCGGAACGCCGTGGAGTGCAACTGCACGGCAAGACCCCAAGCTTGGGGAATAGCCAGATTCGCCGCCAAAATGCTGGCCCTGTCCACTCCCATAGCATCTCTCGTCCGCTCCAGGGTGACCGCGCACAAACCAAGTTCCGGGACGGTGATTTGGCTGAGGCAACTGCCCCGCCACTTGCCTTCGGGAATGGTGCGCTTCCCCTGGAAGATGTCATCGCCAAAAACCTCCCAGAGACAGGTCTGAATGGTTGCCCCGAGGTAAAGCAGCGGATAAGGGCAGTCTCGGTGCGAAAACCGATGGTGCGGCGACTTTCCGAACAGAATGGGCGGCGCATCCGCTCGATGCAATCGGAACCAGGTCCGCTGAGGTTGCCGCGTAATGGGAATCGGTAATCGGTCAAAGCCAGCCCCGGGAATCAGCAGTGCTCGGCTCGGAGCCGGATTACTCGACATAGGCTTCGGCAGCCAGGCGAACGTCTTCTAATCTGCCTTCCCGGAGCAAGTCCAATGGTCGCTTCTCGCCCAGGCTGGTCTTGTCTTGCAGAAAAAAAAGAACCTTTGCCCAGGCATCCAGGCGGCTATCCCGGTTGAGGATTTCGAGCACCTCCTCCAGGCCTGCCACAACCTGGCCATGTTTGTCGAACTGCCACCGTGGAAATCGCGCGGCTTGGAGGCGCTCTTCCCGCCACGCGAGCAATCGCCCGGCCTCGAGCCGCTTCAATACCGCGGTCTTGGAGATGCCCAGCAGCCGGGCGGCCTCCTCTGAGGAGAGGCTCCCGCCTTCGGCTTCTGCAAGTTGCTGCCGCGCCTCCAGCCCGCGGGCCAGCGCCAGCGCAAGTTTGGTCTGGCGCGACGCCTTGGCGCCCAAGGAACGGTCAAATGCCACGTGGGCCAAGCGCGCCAGGGCCGCCGGACTCTGGTCCCGGTGTCGGCGAATCACACCGGAGAATTCATCGACAACCGCCTGGTCTTTGGTGGGCAGTTCCACTTTGCCGGGTCTTTCGAGTGCCTTTTGCATAGCTGCAGTATCCTGACACCGTTTCCTTACATTGTCAACCTTGTAAACCTCGACAACATCGCTGGTGAAGACACACGCCCAAGCCAAGGTTTGTTAACCTTCTACCTCCGCCAAATGGACCTTGCATATACAAATTCAATCTTCGCGGTGTCTATTAAGTGGATGCCATAGGAAAAGCCATGAAATCGTCCGGCCCGAATGATGCAAGGATGCCCGGAAGTTCCAACCACGCGTCGCGCTGGGCGTGGATCATTGTGAGCGGCTGCCTGCTGATCACGTTCATCGCTGTTGTTCTGCCGCGGCGAAAAATCGCTTCTCCTGATCGGGCCGGTGCAACAAACGCGTCGGCTGCGAATGGGCGTTTCGAAAGAGCCGCCCGAATATCCTCAGCCCACCGGCGGTTGAACTCTGCGGCGGAATCCGAGCCGGCGAAAACGGCGGAGGAAATCGTGGCTGGCAAACTCGCTCAATTCGCTCGCTCTCGGCGCGAGTTGGTTCAAGTCTTGGCGCGACGCTCTGGAGTTGAGGTGTCCGACGATGTGAATCGGTTCTTTGACGCGGTGGAGGCCGGGAATTGGGAGGAGATCCAAGCTCGCTACAAAATGATCAACGGCGGTGACGACAGCGCCGGTCATGGCGCTGGCCGGCCTCCTGGTGTTAACGAGTTTTGGTGCGCTATCGTTGACGCGTACGGTGTCGCAGACCAAGTCCACGAATGGCCCGCCCAAAAGCTCCTGGACTATGGTCACGCCGTCCTTGATTCGCTTCGTCCGGGGATGGTCTATGTTGGCGGGACGGACAATGGACGATGGGTGCCCGAATTGCTCAACGATACCAGCGAGGGCGAGCGCCACATCGTTGTCACCCAAAACGGCCTCGCCAATGGCAAATATCTCGAGTACGTCGCGGAACTCTACGGTGACCAAGTGACCACCCTGACCAAGGAGGATTCCCAGCGCGCGTTCCAGGAATACATCACCGACGCGCAGAAGCGTCTTGAGCACGACCAACAATTTCCAGACGAGCCGAAACAAGTCCGTCCCGGTGAAGACATTCAAGTCACGGACGGGCGTGTCCAGGTCTCTGGCATGGTCGCTGTGATGCAGATCAACGAGAAGTTGCTGCAAATGCTCATGCAGAAAAACCCCGACTTGTCGTTCGCGATGGAGGAATCCTATCCGATGAAAGGCACCTATGCCGACGCCATTCCACTTGGTCCGCTGATGGAGCTTGGAGTTCAGGACCCGCAAGATACTTTTACCGCCGAGCGGGCAGCCCAGTCCCTTGATTATTGGCGCACCACCGCGCAAAACGTGCTCGCGGATTCCGAAACCACCAGTTCACCTTACGCGCTCAAATCCTATTCGCACGACGCAACCTCCGCGGCAAATCTGCTTGCTGCCCACGACTACACTGCCGAAGCCGAACAAGCCTATCGCCTTTCCAGCCAGTTATGGCCTGGCAATCCGGAAGCCGCCGGTGGTCTTGCGACAATCCTTGCTCGCACCGGTCACGCCGACGAAGCTCGCCAACTGCTCGATGATTTTGCCCGCAGCTATCCGGATCAGCGTCCCGCCATCGAGACCTTTCGCGGAAGTATCCTCTGGACCACTTCCTCAGCGAAGCCGCCGCCCTGAGAGCCAAGCCTCACCTTGAGCTAAACGGCAAGTGATGAAATCCTCTAACCCAAACGATCCAACGATGCCCAAAAGGTCCAACGCCGGGTCGCGCCTGTTGTGGCTCGCCGGCATTGGCGGCGTCCTGATCACGCTTATAGCTGTCTTTCTGCCCCGGGCGAAAACTGTTTCTTGGAATGGCACCGCTGTGACTAACGCGACAAGCGTTGCAAATAAGAGCCTTGAAGGAGTTGCACGGATACCGCCAGTTCATCGGCGCTTGAATCCTGCGACTGAATCTACAACGCCGAAAACCGCTGAGGAAATCGTTGCAGGCAAACTCGGCCAGTTCGCCCGAAATCGTCGCGCTCTGGCCCACGCGATGGCCGAGCGTTTCAAGATTGAAGTGCCTGCCGACGTGGAACGATTTTTCGCGGCAGTGGAAGCGGGGCGTTGGGATGAGATCGAGGCTGCCTGGAAGCCTCTGGGGGACCGTCACAAGATCAAACCTCCGCCGCACGATCTGGAGGTGCTCTTTGGGCCGATTGTCGAAGCCCTCGGCGCAGCCGAGTCCGCCCATGATTGGCCCGCGCAAAGGCTATTGGACTACGGCGAGGCTGTGCTCGGCTCCCTTCGGCCCGGAATGGTTTATGTGGGCGGCACTGATCCGGGACGATTTATTCCCACGCTCCTGAATGAAACCAGCGACGGCGAGCGCCACGTCATTGTTACCCAAAATGGTCTCGCTGCCGGTTCCTATCTGGACTATCTGGATTTCCTTTACGGTGATCGGCTGGCGACGTTGACCCAGGAAGATTCCAACCGCGCGTTCGCAGATTACTTTTCCGACTATCAGCGACGGTTGGCGCACGACCAACAATTTCCGGATGAAGCCAAACAGGTTCTACCAGGTGAAAACAAGAGCGACAGCACGGTATGGTCGTTGGCCAGTCAGGACGGCAGCATGGAAATCGGCGGCCAGACCGCAGTGATGGCCGTCAACGAACGGCTTCTTCAAATACTGCTCGAAAAGAACCCAGACCTCTCCTTTGCGCTTGAAGAGTCCTTCCCGCTGAAATCCACCTATGCCGGCGCGACACCGCTCGGCCCAATTACCGAACTTCGCGCGCAAGACCAACAAAACTCTCTTACGTCTGAGCGCGCTGCTCAGTCGCTTGAGTATTGGCGGGAGATAGCCGAACAATTCCGCATCAACCCCGATGAATCCGAAGAGTCCGTCGCCCTGAAGACTTATTCCAAGATGGCGGCCGCGCAGGGGAATCTCTTCGCCGATCACAATCTCACTGCCGAAGCGGAGCAGGCTTATCGCCTCGCAGGCCAGATTTGTCCGTTTAGCCCAGAACCAGTCATGGGTCTTTCGGAGGTTTTTATGCGGAGCGGTCGTGCCGCAGAAGCCAACCAAATGCTGGACCAGTTTATCCGTGATTATCCGAACCAACGCGGCACGATCGAAGATTTCCGCAAGAATGTCGCGCTAACAACAGGGCAACCGGCTTCCGGCCAACGGTCACCATGAAATCGCGCCGCCACATGTTTCCGAGGAATAACCAAGCGGGGAATCAATGAAATCAACCCGCCCAGCCGATCCGGCTCATGACGTTATTAGTACGTCAACATCTCCAACAGTTCCACTCCATGCCTGGCCAGTACCCACTGGCGCCCCCGCCTGGACACCAGATGCCGGCACGGGTTCTTCTGATACTCAGCCTCATTGACTGACAGCAGTTGCAGTCTGGCTTTGCCTTTGATCTCGGAACCGGCCCGAGGGATTAACTCGAAAGCAACGCCATTGAAGTTGAGCCCGATTTCGTATCCGGCAACGCCTTCCTTTGCGGTCACTGGATTGGGGCGCACCAAGGGCGTGTAACGCTTGAGCCAGGGGAAGTCTGTCTTGCGCACGACCACGCGGCACAGTTCGGTCTGGCGTTGAATGAAATTGAGCAGGCTGAATTTCGCGCCCTGCTCCCGCTCCTCCAGCAGGATTAGCTGCGGATCCAGGCCGAGCAAATTTTGGCCGTTCCAATTCCCATGGTCGTTGCGTTGGCCTGGAAAAGTCCTCTTATGCCAGGCGGCGAAACGGTCGTTGACAAAAAGGTTCAACTCGAAATGGACGTGCGCTCGCTCTTTGGAAATGCCTTCCGCGGTGTTCGCCGTCCGGCCCATGACCGCAATGACCTCGCCGGCTTTTACAGCTTGGCCGCTCTTCAAATCCCGCCGGATCTCACGCAAATGCGCGTAAAGAGAGTAAATCTCCATGCCCTCCACTTGGTGGCGCAGGACCAGATAGGTGCCATAATTCGATAGCGCGGGACGCCGGCTGATGTAGGCCACTGTGCCATCGGCTGTGGCCATGACCGGGTCGGTTGGCTCGCCGCGCTGGTCCCGTTGCAAGCAGCGAATATCCAGGCCCTCATGGAGCTGCCGGCCATCGCTGCGCACGCAACCGAACGCGCCGGTTGTCCACGGCTTGCCCGCGGTGCCGACAAAAAATTTTTCTTCCCCGCCTTGTTCGAACAGCGCGTGATTGGCGGTAGGAAGGTGGAACGGTTGCGCCGTGGCCAAGGGAGCCAGAGAGGGAATCGCCAAACTCAAGCCAAGCCCAATCGAAACGCGCCCAGCGCCAAACCGTCCGCGTTGACGCAGGAATGGTTTGGAACCTGGAGTTTGCGCCTTCCCTGGAGCTTGGGGCTTGAGATTTGGACCTTTGCCATCGCGCGCGCCCCCCGCTCCACATCGGCTGAAATTACAACGAAGGCCAGGGCATGGACGGCTCATTTACTGGTGTCCTGGACCTTTTTAGCCACGTTGTTCAGACCCTGCGCGATTTGCTGTGCCTCCTCGCGCGTGGCATCTGGGGTGAAGATAAGCGCGCCGTCGGTTATTCGCTTGGAGATTTTCGGCGCAGCCAGCCAACGGCCTTCATTGAGCTTGGTGTCCGGAGCGCTGACGAACTGGCTGAGAATGGCGAAGCGCTTGCCGCGATTGGCCGACGAGTATTGCTCCAGCAGCCAGGTCCCCTGGCGGTCGAACTGCACGCGCAGCGTGAACCCTCCCATCACCTCCACCACCTTGGCTTCGCTTACTTCGCCTTCTGTCAGAAATGGGGATTTCTCCACCGTTACGGACACGGGGCTCTGGCGATAAACCACAACCACCTGATTACGGTCCGTACCATCCGGTGCGGCCTCCAGATGGACGCGCAGGGTGCTGAACTGTTTTTTGCGCTTGCCCTCCGGAGATTGGCACCCCCAAACCACTGCCAGGCCCAGCGCCAGCAGCAAATAGATATTGAATCGCTTCCAACGAATCATCATAGTCTGCCAAAAAATCGAAACCGATCGGCAATGTAAAGACCCTTATGAGCAAGCAATACAACAAGGTTGAGAAACGCCAACGACGCCAGCGCTATCTGAAGCGTAAAGAAAAGGCCGCCAAAGCCAAGGCCAAAGCTCCGGCCGCACCTGCAACGCCTGGGCCAGCTTGACGCCCGGCTTTCCACGAACAGACCCAACGGCGTGGCGAAGTGATGCCTTCCAAAACTCCAGCGATCCGCTACTCCAAGACCCCATTTGTTCGAGCGTGTCGAAACTCGCGCCTGCCGGCGATAGCGATGAGTCGCAGCATTGCCGGGGTAACGGGTTTACGCGCCACGGGTCAAGAGACCAGAACGAGAAAAACTTTCGCTCAATTTGATTTTAAAACTTGTTCACACCACCTGCTCTGCGAGATTTTTTCCTGTGAATAAATTTTTGAGCAAGTGCGCAAAATGCCTGAAAACACCGAATGATTTTACTTGTTCACACATTGTTCACCGGCGCTTTTCCGTGAATAACCTGTGCACAAGAATTTGTTGTCGGCAGCGCGAAATCTGATAGCCTCTTAACA
>WNGQ01000894.1_pt1 | contig 34734 bp, 34 predicted proteins | sample 5407661 | NCBI WGS metagenome assembly WNGQ01 (sample SAMN13153382, study PRJNA577476) | soil metagenome | isolation source: 60 cm soil or saprolite under Garry oak tree replicate 2 | place: USA:California | collected 2016-06-15 | reverse complement strand
GTCGGTGTGGTGATCGGAGGCGTTCGGCGACGTCGTTAACTCCATGGTGAAGGGCTTGCTCACTCCATTCATCGCGGCCGTGGTCAAGCAACCCGACTTCTCGTCGATCAGCTTCACGATCCATGGCAGCAAGTTTCTTCTCGGCGATTTCGTCAATTATATTATTTCCTTCGTGATCATCGCTTCCGCAGTCTACTTTGCCGTCGTGGTGCCTATGAAACGCGCTCATGGCTAAGATTCAGCATCAGGACAAGCCAACGTAACCCAGCACCAAGAAATGCCCCGAATGCCTGCGCGCCGACTGTACCCAGCCAGTCAGCTAGTTGTACGTATGCTTACATAGCGTTTTCCGCAACTTGTGGGTCTTAGCTAATCGGCAACCGCCGCTCGGTCTTTTCTCCCCCGCCTCCAGGCACAAAGTAAAATGAATACCGCCTGGCTATGCCGCTTCAGCAGCGCAAATCCGCTCGTAGTTACCGTCCCCGCCTCTTGTTATTGGTTCTGGGTGCGATGCTGCTCGTCAGCGCCCTGCCCTTGGGGCTGTATCACTTTCAGGTTCTGCGGCTCAGCCAGGAAAAGCTCACCGATACCGAGAGCGTCCAGCAAACCGAGCTTACGCGTTCGGTGGGCGAAGAGATTCAGCTTTTCGACGTCAATCTTTATCAGCAGCTCATCAGCGAACGCCAAATTCTGGCCCTTACGGGGCTCCTCGATCGGGTGAACGATCCGGTGCGAGGGCCGCAGGTGACGCGCCTGCTTGAGAACTTTGTCGCCAGTAACCCCAATATCCTGTATCTCACGGCCGTCGGTACGGATGCCAAAGGCGCGGGTGCCGGAAACTTCCGGGCCGACCAGGACCCCTTCGTCAGCAAGGCACTCCAGCGGGCATTTTCCGCGTGCCTGCAGTCTGTGGTATTCCGCAGCGAACCGTTGGCGCTGGGACCTGAAAACCGGCCCGCATTTGTGATGGCCATCCCTTTGGAAGTCGCCGAGCAGTTCAGCGGCATGCTGGCCGCGGTCGTCTCGCTGGATAGCGTCCTGCGGCGCTTGGAGGAAACCAGCGTACGCGGCCGAACCGTATTCGTGGTGGACCACAGCGGGCGCGTCATCGCGCATCCAGATACGCGGCGAGTCGTTCCGGGCACGGATTTGCGCAGTTCTTACATCGTCGCGCAAGCCTCCGGTCTGCCCAAGGATTTGCGCACGACGGCAACCGTGCAGCGGTTCCTCGACATTGAGGAAGGACGCAAGGCGGAACTGATCGGCACCTACAGCACGATTCCTGATTTGGCTTGGACGGTGATCGCCCAGCGCAGCTTGGAGGAGGCTCGCGACGACGCCGGTGTAAGAGAACTTAACGCCCAGGCGCTCACTTTCGTGCTGGTGGTCATCGCCGCCGCGGTCGTCCTCGGGTATCTCTTTGCCGTTGGCATCAGCACGCCAATCCGTGCGCTAGCCGCCTCCACCCGCGCCATCAGCCGCGGAGAGTTCCACGAACGCGCTCCTGTGCGCGGCGCCGCGGAAATCAGCGAACTGGCGCAAACCTTCAACAACATGGCCAGCGATATCGAAAGTTATATTGCCCGTCTGAAGCAGGCGGCCGAGGAAAACCGGGAGCTCTTCCTGGGCTCCATTCGTATGCTCGCCGCGGCCATCGACGAAAAGGATCCTTACACGCGCGGCCATTCCGATCGCGTGGCCAAATATTCGGTCATGGTCGGCCAGCAACTCGGCCTCTCGGCCGAGGAGTTGGATCGCCTGCGCATCTCCGCACTCCTGCACGACGTCGGAAAAATCGGCGTGGATGATCGCGTGCTCAAGAAGCCCGGCGCGTTGACTGCCGAGGAATACCAAATCATGAAGCAGCACCCCAGCAAAGGCGCGAACATCATGCGTCCGGTCGCTCAGCTCAAGGAGATGCTGCCGGGGATCGAATTGCACCACGAACACGTGGACGGCAAGGGCTACCCTTACGGACTTAAAGGGGACGAAATACCCCTAATGGCGCGCATCATCTCCGTTTCCGACACGCTCGATGCCATCACCACGAACCGTCCTTATCAATCTGCCAGAGAAATCGATACCGCGCTCGAGGTCATCCGCAAAGCTGCGGGAAGTAAATTCGACCCCAACGTCGTGGGAGCCCTGGAAGCTGTAGTCCAATCGGGAAAACTGCACCTCGCTCCCACCCTGGTCGAGGTCTAAGGTTTTAGCCGAGGCCTCGCACGGTCAGGACAGCACCTCAACAAAACCGTCGTCGCATACGGGCGTAACGGCAATCCCAACTAGCAATGTCCATAGAACGCGCTGGAGCCTTAGCCGGGCGGAGGGCCGACGCGCAAATTGGAGAGGTCGCGCAGCATCTGGCGCTCATCGGGAGCGAGGCCGTCCATGAAGGACTCGTCATTAAGCTTGGCGGCGCGTTCCAATTCGCTAAGGCCGCGCAGATCGCGAAGTTTTCCTAACACCGCCTGGCGCCGGGCTGGCGGGAGATTTTGCCATTCGGGCAACAAGGTCTGGCGAACGTAGCGGCGCTGCTCAGCAGTCATTTGCTCGAGAACGCGCTCGCGCTGCATGAGCGTTTGCCGCTGCTCGGGGGCGAGATTATTCCAGGTCTGCAGCCGCTGGCGGATCCGCGCTTGCTGTTCGCGTGGCAGGCCGCGGAAGCGCTCGTTGTTGTTGAGAAACTTCTCCTGTTCCGCAGGAGTCATCTCTTGCAGGCGTTCGACCCAGCGAGGCGGCAAATCGGCGTTTTGCCGGGGAGCAGGGGCTTCCCGGGGCGGAGCCACCCTCGAGGCCGGAGGCCGTTCGGCCCGCGGACGCGGCGCACCTTTTTGGGCGAAAAGAGTCGTTGGCGGCATCCAAAGCGCCGATGCCAGCACCGCCATTCCGAATTGAGCGAATCTGCGCACGAACCCGGTTCTTTCCCTTCTCCTCACAATTTCGCTACATTCGATTCAAAGACTGCGGCTGCGCGCTTTCTTGCACCGGCAATTCCGAGAGCGCGTCGAAGCTTGTCAGCACGTCGTAATTTTCGAGCACCGGCAGGTCTTCGATCATTCCGAACTCAGCCTCTGTATTCTGTGTTGCGCTACCAGCAGGCGCATGCGTAACTGGAAGCTGGGCTGGCTGAAACGAGGATAGCCAGATCGAAGCGATGAGCAGCGCCGTCGCGGCGACAGCCATGCGCGGCGAGGGCGTGATCCAGCTCCAGAAACCCGCCCGGCGCGGCTCTTGCCCCAAGCGCGCCCTCACGCGGCTGTCGAATGCGGACGATGGCGCGAGGGGCGGCAGCTCATCGAGCGCGTCCCATACCGAGCGGAATCCCTCGGCACGCTCGCGGCACAGGGCGCAAATGGCCAGATGCGCCTCGAACTGACGGCGCTCGGCCATCGTGAGCCTGCCATCCAAATAAGCGACCAACTTCTTTTCCGTATACCCGCAGTTCATGTTCGACAACCTCATTTCCCAGGCCGGGTTGGCTGCCCTTGTACTTGGGCCGCTCCCACCAGCGGCGCCAACTCCGCTCGCAGAGTTTCATAGGCACGGAAGAGCAGCGATTTCAGAGCGCTCTCCGAGCAGCCTAAAACCCTGGCTATTTCATCGTAATCCATCTCCTGATACTTGTGCAGCAGAACCGCCGCCCGTTGCTTCTCGGGAAGCGATTCCACGGCGCGGCGGATCAACTCGGCGCGATCCCGCCGAATCAACTCCAACTCGATGCTGGGCTGCCGGTCGGCGATTTCCAGTGCCGGCTGCTCGCTCTCTCCATCGCCCAAACGATCCACTGCCGAGCGATCGATGGAAACTTCCAGTTGGTGATAGCGGCCGTCCCGCAACGCGTTGAACGCCAGGTTCGTAGCGATCCGGAACATCCACGTGGTGAATTTGGCCGTGGGCAGGTACTGCCCTCGCGCGCGATAAACCCGCAGGAAAACTTCCTGCGCGAGGTCCTCCGCCGCTGCGGCATCCCGCACCATACGGTACAGGAAATTGACCACCGGAGTCCGATACTTGCGCAACAGAAGCTCGAAAGACGAGTCGTCTCCGGACTTCACGTCCAGCATCAGTTGGACGTCGGACCTGGCCATAGCCTCCACATTCTATCGAACCCTTTAGCCATCAAAAAGTTGCGGTTTAGGATACCTGCGCTCGATGCGCCATCGCCTCTTGGATCTTCTCGTATGCCCTTGAATTTATTGCTCAAACCCGGGCTCGGCGGCGTCCCTCGATCAATCTAATTTGAAGGGGACACGACCCAAGATAAGGATCGAGAAATGCCCGACAAATCGACCGTAGAGAAAGCCAAAGAAGACCTGCGCGAAGGCAAATCGCCCTCAACTGCCGCAGGAGAATTCGTGCACGAAGAGATTGAGGCCACGAGGGGGTGGGCGGCGCACTTTGCGCCGGCGAGCGAGGCCAGATTCTTGGAGAGTGGGTAATGCCTCGATGGATTTGCCGGCCTTCTGCTAATTGTTCGCCAGGATGGATTGCAGCAATTGTCACGACGCTCTCCTAATGGTAATCGACGATCTCTACAGTTGAGGGTCCCGGATCTTCTTCCCTCCACTCGAAGCAGATCCGCCATTGGTCGTTGATGCGGATGCTGTATTGGCCTTCGCGATCGCCTTTCAGCTTCTCGAATCGATTCCCGGCAAGATAGAAAGATAATCGTGGTGATTTACGCATTACGTTCGACAACCGACGCGGCGCGCTTCAGCCGGAGTGGCGGAATAAAATCACGTCGCCTTCTTGTACGACGTAATCTTTTCCTTCCAAGCGCACCTGCCCCTTCTCGCGCGCCGCGGGCCAACTCCCGGCGGCGAGCAAATCCTCGCAGCGCACCACTTCGGCGCGGATGAAGTTGCGCTCGATATCGGTATGGATCGCGCCGGCTGCCCTTACCGCAGGAGTGCCGCGACGAATCGTCCAGGCACGCACTTCAGGGTCGCCGGCGGTAAAAAACGAGATCAGTCCCAGCAGATCGTAGGTGGCGCGGATGAGCCGGTGCAGACCCGGCTCCTTCAGCCCATAAGCTGCCAGGAGTTCGGCGGCTGCGGCATCATCGAGTTCGGCGAGTTCAGCTTCGATGCGCCCGCAGATGGGAACTACCGCGCTTTGTGGCCGCCCGCGCAATTTCTGCAAGCCATGCCGCTCGACTGCGGTCTGCAGCTTGTCCACTTCCTCGTCGCCGAGGTTCAGCACATAGAGCATGGGCCGCAGCGAAAGGAACATGAAGCCGGTTAGGATTTTACGCTCCTCGGCCGCGAACTCGAGCTCGCGCAGCGGATGTTCGCTCTCGATCGAAGCGCGGCAGCGCACGAGCAGCGCATGCTCGTGCTCAGTAGCGGGATCTTTCTTTTTCTTGAGGTCCTTTTCTAGGCGCTGGAGGCGGCGTTCAATTTGTTCCAGATCGGAGAGCATCAGCTCGAGATCGAGCGACTGCGCATCGCGCAAAGGATCGACGCTGCCCGCCGGGTGTGGCACGGCAGGATCGTCAAAGACGCGCAGGACGTGCGCGAGCGCGTCCACTTCGCGTAATGGCGCCAGCACCGCAGAATCGCGCGCGCGGTCGCGCACGATTCCGCCTACATCAACGTAATCCACGGTGGCATAGGTCACCTTGTGCGGCTTGAAAAGTGCGGCGAGCTGATCAATGCGCGGCTCAGGAACTCGCGCCACGCCGATATGCGTGGCGCTGCGTCCGCCCTTTTCTTCGAGATGCGCTCGCGTCAGGATGCGAAAGAGAGTGGTCCTACCGACCTGCGGTAAGCCGACGATTCCCGTTTGCATGAATCGCGCATCGTAGCACAGCCACTACCGACATCATGCCAGCATCCTGTATTCACCGGCCTTCGCCCCGCATTCGCTTTATAATTACTGATTAGACACATCGTGATCTGGCTCGCCGAGAAACGCGACGCCCACATATCTGGTGTCTACCGCAGCTGAGTACAATGTCTGGTAGTTTTGGACTGCACTCGACCCAGCCGCGCTCGTTTCCACACAATCTGCCGCTCGCCCTCGTTTTCCTGTTGACAACCGCAGAAGAGCCGCTAAGATCGTGGGCCAAAGTGGTTGAAAGTGGCGATAAGTGATGTGAAGTGGTGAGAAACGAACTGAATTTCCGGTTGCGTGGCGATTTCTCCAGTGCTTCGTGGCAACTATCCGGCGAAGGTGGACGACAAGGGCAGGGTGAAGATCCCGGCTGCCTTCCTGGAAGCACTGCGGGAATACGGGAACAAGTTCTATGTGACCAGCGAAAACGGCGATTACGTGCGCGTATATCCGATCAAGATCTGGAACGAGATTGAGGAAAAGCTGGCGCGCCTTTCGTCTCATAACCGGACGAAGCAGAAGTTCCTGACGCGCACCAATTATTACGGTCAGGTCGTCGAGCTCGACGGGCAAGGGCGCATCCTGGTTCCCTCGATCTTGCGTGAATCCGCACAGATGCGCGGTGATGTAGATGTGCTCGGGAATTTGAATTACTTGCAGATTTGGAACCACACGCGGTTCCTGGACAGCTTAAAGGCGAGCCCGATCACCGATGACGATGAGAAGACTCTGGATGAATTGGGCATTTAGCCGCGCGGCCGAGACCGCGCCCTAAGTTTGACTGCAAGTCATACGCCGGTGCTGGCCGAAGAGGCCCTGCGCTGGCTGCGAGTGGAGCCCGGCGGCACATATGTAGACGCGACGGTGGGCCTGGGCGGGCACGCCGTGGAGATCGCGGCGCGGCTGACATCGGGACGGTTGATCGGTCTGGATCGCGATGCGGAGGCCTTGGAAATTGCTCGCGGGCGCCTGAAGGCATACGAAGGAAGGGTCGTGTTGGTGCAAACGGATTTCTCGAAGATCGATGAGGTGGTCCGGGAGATGCACCTGCCGCCACTGCAAGGAATTCTAGCGGATCTGGGTGTTTCCAGCGTGCAACTGGATACCGCCGAACGCGGCTTTTCTTTTCGGCTTGCGGGACCTCTCGACATGAGAATGGATTCGAGAATGGCGCTGACTGCGGCGGATATCGTGAACGAAACCGCTGAGGCAGAACTCGCCGATCTGCTCTATCGCTTTGGCGAAGAGCGGGACTCCAGAAGAATCGCCAGGGCCATCGTGCGTGCGCGGCCCATTCGCAGCACCGAACACCTGGCAACGGTTGTGGCAGGGGCTCGTACTTCAAGGGGAAGGCAGAAACTGCATCCCGCGACAAAAACGTTTCTGGCGCTGCGGATTGCGGTGAATCGAGAATTGGAGGAACTCGGGCAGTTTCTTGACCGCGCCCCTGCCACATTAGCTCCCGGAGGACGGTGGGTGGTGTTGAGCTATCACTCGCTGGAGGACCGCATGGTCAAGCAGGAATTTCGCCGTCTGTCCGGCCAAGGCGTGGTGAGCGTCCTGACTCGCAAAGTGATCCGACCGACGGAAAGAGAAATTGCGGCAAACCCGCGCGCGCGCAGCGCAAAGATGCGCGTTGCCGAGAAGCTCATGCCGTCGCAACCGGCGGAGAAGTTGGCGTCGTGACTCGATCTCGCGCTGTCAAGCGTGCCGAATTTCACACTGTCAAGCGGATCGATAATTCGCGCCTGGCGCGCTCGGCCGCCTCGGGCCGGCTGCGCGAAATGGCGCGGCTGATTGGACTCGGCGCCTTGCTCGCTGCTGCCGCCTTGTTTTATGCCTGGCAGCACTTCGAGTATCTGCAGCTTCGCTATCGGGTGGAATCGCTCAAGTCCGAGCGGTCCCAGGCTTCCGAACTGAATCAGCAGCTGAAGCTGGAAGTGGCCGGTCTGCGCGCGCCTTCGCGGATAGATGAGATTGCCCGGCGACAGCTCAGGCTTACGATGCCGATACCGGGCCAAGTGGCGCCGCTCGAGGGACCTTTCGAGCCCGTGGTTGCCCAGGTCCGCCCCTCAGGTTCGCCTCGGGCCCAATAAATTCGCCCCAAGCGAACCGATCCGCAGCAGAATTGCTTTGAGAGTTGATTTGAAGGGATGCAGGTCCCTGGTACGGGAATGGATTTCCGCAGCCCTCAGATCCGTCTGTTGATCGTAGCCGCGCTGCTCGGCCTCTGGACTGCCGCCGCCGCCGCGCGGCTCGCGGACTTGCAGCTCGTGCGTTACACCGACTTTCTCACTCGCGCCGAACGCCAGCAGCAGCGCATCGTAGAAATCAGCCCCAAGCGCGCCGACATTCTGGATCGCAATCTGCACGAGTTGGCCATGAGCACTTCGCTGGACTCGTGCTTCGCGGTGCCCGCGGAAATCGTGGACAACGCTCTGGTGGCGCGCTTGCTCGGTCCGGTTTTGGGTCTTCCGGCGGACGAGATGGCCACGCGGCTCAGCTCCTCGCGTTCTTTCGCATGGATTGCGCGCAAGCTGCCGCCGGCCACCGTGGCGCGCATCCGGCAGCTAAATCTGCGCGGAATCTACTTTCAGAAAGAAAATCAGCGCTTTTATCCCAAGCGCGATTTGGCGGCGGCCGTCCTCGGCTTCGTCGATATCGATGAAAAAGGCCTCGGCGGAATCGAATACCAGCTCGACGGCCGCATCCGCAGCAAGGCCTCGCGCATGCTCATCCTCACCGATGCGCACAACCGCTGGTACGAGAGCGCCGACAAGACTCCGGAGGCCGGTTCCAGCGTGATTCTGACTATCGACGAGAATATCCAGTTCATCGCGGAAAAAGAACTTGCCGCCGCCATCGAGGAGACGCATGCCAAGGCCGGAACCGTGCTCGTCGAGGATCCCTCGAATGGCGAAATCCTGGCTATGGCCAGCTGGCCGAAGTTCAATCCCAATGCACCGGGCGGCAGCCGGCCCGAAGCGCGCATGAACCGCGCCGTCGGTGCGCTCTACGAGCCGGGATCGGTTTTCAAGATCGTGACGCTTTCGGCAGCCATCGATCAGGGTATTATCAGGCCCGATGAAGTCGTGGACTGCCAGAATGGCGCCATTTACATAGCGGGGCACCGCATACGCGATCACAAACCCTACGGTCTTCTAACCGTTTCGCAAATTCTGGCGCACTCGAGCGATGTGGGCGCCATCAAGATCGGGCTGCGCCTGGGGGCGCCTAAATTCTTTCAATACATTCGCGCTTATGGCTTCGGCGAACTGACCGGCATCGATCTTCCCGGCGAAAATCGCGGCCTGTTGCGGCGCGTCGAAAATTGGACTCCGGTTTCCGTGGGGTCGATTTCCATGGGTCAGGAGGTCGGCGTCACGCCTTTGCAGATGATCAACGCCCTGTCGGCGATTGCCAATGGTGGACTGCTGTATCGGCCTCACGTCGTTCTGGCTTTGCGCAGAGGAGCGCAGGTGGAGCAGGAGCCGCAGCCCGTGCCGCGGCGTGTCGTCCGCGAGACGACCGCGGCGACCATGCGCGCCATGCTTGAGGGCGTGGTTCTCAACGGCACGGGGACAAAGGCGCAGCTAAATGGCTACACCTCCGCCGGAAAGACCGGCACTGCACAGAAGATCGATCCCGCCACAGGCCGCTATTCGGCGACGCAATTGATCGCCTCGTTCGTCGGCTTTGCTCCCATCAACAATCCCGCGATCACCATTCTCGTGCAGCTCGATTCACCCGTGGGACTTCACGAGGGTGGATCGGTGGCCGCTCCCGTTTTCAAGCGCATTGCCGAGCAAGTGCTTTCTTACCTCAACGTGCCGCGCGATATCCCAGTTTCGCCGGTCACGCTTCGAGCGGCACGGCGTTCGCGTGCTCCCGAGGACGCCGATATCTCCGATTTCGAGCCCGGCCAATTCACTCCGGTCGGATTTAGCGATTCCGCGCAAGCTGAGCCGATCTCTGCCGCAGCGCTTCCTGTTTCAGCTTCTGCGCCCACCGTGGAGCTCGCCGAAGGCGCAGGCATCTCGATCCCCGATCTAACGGGGAAAACAGTGCGCCAGGTGACGGAGATTTGCGTCCAGCTCGGGGTGAATCCGGTTCTGGTCGGCGCGGGCACGGTGCGGGAACAGTCTCCCACAGCCGGAACGACGGTGCGCCCCGGCGCTTCCGTCATTTTCCACTTCGGCCGTCCGGCCGCGAAGCCAGCCCAACTCCGCACCCAAGCGCAAATCCGCAAGGCGGCGGCTCGATAATGCGGCAAGCGCGCCAAAGGACCCGCCGCAGAGCGCCATTGGACTCTTCGGAACACGAGGTCTCCGCAAAATTGAGCGCGTCTCGCGGGCGTCCTATACTTACAAGCGCCGGAATGAAACTGCAGGAATTGGTCGCGGGTGCGGGAGTGCAAGGGCCTTTGGTGAATCCCGAGGTGCAAATCTCCTCGGTCGTTTATGACAGTCGCCAGTCCACAGCCGGCTCGCTCTTTGTCGCCATCCACGGCGAAAAGACGGATGGCAATCGATTCATCGCCGCTGCCGTCGAGCGCGGCGCAGCGGCCATCGTCAGCGAAATGCCGCCGCCGATTCCGAATGGCCATGGCCAAACGGCAGAGATCGCGCCGGAACCCCTTCCCTCTTCCGTGGCTTGGCTGCAAGTGCCGGATGCACGCAAGGCGCTGGCCACGATTGCCGCGAATTTTTTTTCACATCCCGCGGACAAGTTGCAGCTCGTCGGCATCACTGGAACGAACGGCAAGACCACCACGAGCTTTCTGCTCGACTCGATCATTCACGCCGCCGGCCTGCGCAGCGGCTTATTCGGCACCATCGAATATCGCACTCCGGTTGAAACCTATCCCGCGAAAACCACCACGCCCGAGTCTCTCGACCTGCACCGCTTCTTTTCCGAAATCGTTCGGGCGGGCGGCACGTACGCAGTTCTGGAAAGCAGCTCGCATGCGCTCGCACTCGATCGCTTGTGGGGCTGCCGTTTTGCCGCCGCCGTCTTCACCAATTTGACGCGCGATCATCTCGATTTCCACGACACCATGGAGAATTATTTCGCCGCCAAGCGCCGCTTGTTTGAGGGCACCGGCGCGGGCCGCGCGCGCTGCGGTGTCGTCAACATCGACGATCCCTATGGCCCGCAGCTCCGGAATGTTGCCGACCAGACCGTCACTTATGGCTTGTCCTCGGGAGCCCAGGTTAGCGCGAAGAAATTCGCTCTGACGCTCCGGGGACTCGATTTCATAGCCGAGACGCCGGCGGGCAAAATCGAAGTCCGCTCGCCTCTGGTGGGCCGAAATAATGTATACAACCTGCTCGCGGCAATTGCCGCAAGCATCGCTCTCGATTTCCGGCGCGAAGTCATCGAAGCGGGCATTTCGGCGCTGGCTGCCGTTCCCGGCCGCTTTGAACGCATCGATCTCGGCCAGCCCTTTATGGTGATCGTGGATTACGCGCACACCGACGACGCGCTGCAAAAGCTGCTGGAAACGGCGCGCGAACTGCATCCCACCGGCCGCATGATCACGCTCTTCGGCTGCGGAGGCGAACGCGATCGCAGCAAGCGGCCGCTGATGGGGGCGGCGGCGGGCCGGCTGAGCGACGTCGTCGTGCTTTCGAGCGACAATCCGCGCAGCGAAGATCCGCTCAAAATTATCAACGACGCGCTGGTCGGCTTGCAGCGCACTTCGGCGAAAGTGCTGGTCGAGCCCGACCGGGAACGCGCGCTGGAGCTGGCGCTCGAGCAGGCTCGCCCTGGTGACATGGTTCTGCTGGCGGGCAAGGGACATGAGACCACTCAGGTGTTGAAAGACCGCACCATCGAATTCGACGACCGGGAAATGGCGCGCCGCATTCTGCGCGAGCGTGGTTATGGCGGATAGCGAGCAAATCGGTTGCGGAAATGGTTTTGTTTTCAATCGGAGCCCATCCGGGGTCCCCAAACGCCCGCCGGTTTTGCAGGCGCTGGGGTGGCATCGAGGTCCCGGGCTGCGGCGTCGAGGAGCGAGGGATCTGCAGTTCACGAAGACTGCGAACCAAACTGCCGATTCCTCGTCGTCCGCCTGGGGCGGACTCCTCGGAATGACAACATTTAGATGGTTTGCGCCTGCTGTAACGACGGGAGAGCGGTGACGACCAGACCGCTGAGGACCATATGCGGTGGACGGTTCAAGAGATTGCTCAGGCTTTGGGTGTCGCAGTTCCCCCGGGGCTCGCCCCCTTGGCGCGGCTGGCCGGCGTCTCGATTGATTCTCGCGCTGTGGGTCCAGAACAGTTATTTATCGCCATCCGTGGCCCAAGACACGATGGGCACAATTTTGTCGCCGCTGCTTTGCAGGCGGGAGCGGAAGCCGCCCTCGTGGCTCGGGATCGCATTTCCAGTTACGACAGCGAGATTCGCGGGCGGCTGTTCGCGGTCGGCGATACCCTGGCCGCGTTGCAGGAACTGGCGCGAGCGGTTCGGCGCGCCTGGGGCCAGCGTATCGCGGCGGTCACAGGTTCCGTGGGAAAGACAACCACGAAAGAGGTTCTGGCGGCGCTGCTGGGCGCGAAATTTCGCGTGCTGAAATCCGAGGGCAATCTGAACAACGAATACGGCCTGCCGCTCACGCTGCTTCGTCTCGAACCCGAAGACAAGGCCGCTGTGGTCGAACTGGGCATGTCCCATCGCGGCGAGTTGCGGCGCCTGGCCGAGATTGCCGAGCCTGAAGTGGGCGTAGTCACGCGCGTGGCGCCCGTGCATTTGGAGTTTTTCGCCTCGATTGACGAAATCGCCCTGGCCAAGCGCGAATTGATCGAAAGCCTGGCCGGTCCGGAGCCGGTCGCGGTGCTGAATGCGGAGGATCCTCGCGTCGCGCGCTTCGCCGAAATCGCGCGCGGCCGCGTGTTAACGTTTGGATGCGGTGCTGGGGCCCAGTTCCGCGCCCAAAGAATTCAAGACCGCGGCGCCGACGGCTCCGAATTCGACTTTATTGGCCCCGGCGAACGCGCCCGGCTGGTGCTTGCGCTTCCCGGGCGCCACAGCATCGAAAACGTACTCGCCGCGCTGGCGGCGGCGAGCGTTTGGGGCGTCGGAGCGGCCGAGGCTGCGGACGTCTTGCGCGATATCAAAGTCGGGGAAATGCGCGGCAGGCTACTTAATTTCGCCGCTGGTTTCGCGCTGATCAACGATAGCTACAACTCAAATCCCGTAGCTCTCGCGGCCATGGTTGATCTTTTGGCCCACACCAGGCCAAAGACGGGGAATTACCGGCGGCGCATCTTGGCCGTCGGTGAGATGCTCGAGCTCGGCCCGCAGTCTTCGAACCTTCATCGCGAGGCCGGATGGTACGCTGCCTCGCGGCGGATTGACCGCATCGTGGCCGTTCAGGGGAACGCCGAGGAAATCGTGAACGGCGCCATTGCGGCGGGCATGCCTGTGTCGCAGGCGCATTTCTTCGCCGATTCATCGGCGGCCGCGGCATTCGTGGTCGAACTGGTCGAGCCGGGCGATCTCCTGCTGGTGAAGGGATCGCGAGGAGTGAGGATGGAGCGCATCGCAGAGGCCCTGCGCGCGAAATTTCCGCTTGCGGATGAGGTACCTGCTCCGGCCGTGCCGCCGGGCCACGACTGAAATGCTCTATTACCTTGTCTATCATGTCCCCCCGCGCGCGGCGCACGTGCTTAACGTGTTTCGCTATATCACTGTGCGCACGGCGCTCGCCAGCATTTCTTCATTGTTTCTCGGGTTGATCCTCGGACCTTGGATGATCCGCCGCCTGCACGAATTGCAGATAGGCCAATTCATCCGCGAAGAAGGCCCTCGTTCTCACCAGACCAAGGCCGGCACACCGACCATGGGCGGCCTGCTCATCGTGACCGTCACGCTCGCGCCGGTTTTATTCTGGGCCGATCTGTCGAATACCTATGTGCTGCTTTCGATTTTTGCCATGCTGGCTTTCGGAGCGATTGGGTTTGCTGACGACTACAACAAAGTCGTGCGGCGTCGCAACCTGGGTCTGACCGGCCGCTCGAAGTTCGTCTTCCAGGTCCTCGTCAGCTTCGCGGCGGCACTGTCGCTGCTGCTGATGACCATTAATCGCGTCTACTCCACACAGCTGAGCGTCCCCTTTTTCAAGAATTTTCGTCCCGATCTGGTGGTGCATTCGCTTCTGCGAAGCCGCTATTTTTGGCCGGCGGCGTTCCTTCCCTTTCTGGCTTTCGTGGTTTTAGTGATGGTGGGCTCATCGAACGCCGTCAATCTCACCGACGGCTTGGACGGCTTGGCCATTGGCTGCGTTGTTGTAGCTGCCGGTGCCTTGACGATCTTGACCTACGTCACGAGCCACGCAGGATTCAGCGCCTATCTTGACATTCAGCATTTGCCGCAAGTCGGCGAACTGACGATTTTCTGCGGCGCGCTGGTGGGCGCAGCGCTCGCCTTTCTTTGGTACAACGCGCATCCCGCCGACATATTTATGGGGGATGTCGGCTCGCTGGCCATCGGAGGCTCCATTGGAGTGGTGGCCGTGGCCATCAAGCAGGAGATTCTGCTGTTTTCGGTCGGGGGCATCTTCGTTGTCGAGGCGATTTCGGTGATCTTACAGGTAGCTTCGTTCCGGCTGACGGGCAAGCGCATCTTCCGCATGGCGCCGCTGCATCACCATTTCGAGCTGGCCGGCTGGAGCGAATCGAAAATCATCGTGCGCTTTTGGATTGTGGCGCTGGTTTTCGCGCTGTTTTCGCTGACCACTCTGAAGCTGAGATAACTGTGCGTCCGGGAATCGAACTCGAAGGCAAACGCGTGCTGGTCGTGGGACTCGCGCGAACCGGCATCGCCACGGCGCGCTTCTGCGCCGCGCGCGGGGCTCGCGTGACCGCCACCGACGACCGCGGCGCGGATCAGCTTGGCGAAGCAGTGCGGCAGTTGCGCGAAATCGGCTGCGCGCTCGCCTTTGCCGAAGATCAGAAGGCCGCCTTCGTGGATCAAGATTTGATCGTGCCCAGCCCCGGAGTTCCCGTGAGTCATCCAGGCTTTGCGGTGGCGCGCGCCGCGCGGGTGCCCATCTGGAGCGAGATCGAACTGGCCTGGAGATTCCTGCGCGGGCGCGTTGTCGCGGTAACTGGCTCCAACGGCAAGACCACGACGGCTTCGCTCATCGGGCACATCCTGGCTGGTTCGGGCAAGCAAGTCATTCTTGCCGGAAATATTGGCACGCCGCTCATCGCTCACGTCCACGAATCGAACGGCCAGACCATTGCCGTCGCGGAGGTCAGCAGCTTCCAGCTTGAGTTGATCGATTCGTTTCGTCCGGATATTTCCGTTTTGCTGAACCTCACTCCCGATCATCTCGACCGGCACACCTCGTTTGAAGACTACGCGCGGGCCAAGGCGCGCATTTTTGAGAATCAAACGGAAACGGATGCTGCGGTAATCAATGCCGACGATCCTGCCGCGACCGAGCACCCTCCTTCGCGGCCGCCCATCTTCTGGTTCAGCAGAAAGAAGCGTGTCGCCAGCGGCGCCTATTTGAGCGGCGATCAGATTATCTTTCGCCGCCAAGGAAAGGACACCGCACTGCTCGATCGAGCCGATATTGGCCTGCGTGGCGAGCACAATCTTGAGAACGTGCTGGCGGCAGCCTCCGCAGCGTTCCTCGCGGGCGCGGAGCCGGCGGAGATCGCCGCCGGCGTGCGCAGCTTCCCCGGCGTCGAACACCGGCTGGAGTTTGTGGCCGAAATATCCGGCGTGAGCTTCTTCAACGATTCCAAGGCCACGAACGTCGGCGCAACGATAAAGGCCCTCGAAGTTTTTGCCGGCGGGCTATTCGTCATCCTCGGGGGCAAAGACAAAGGCAGCGATTACGCGCCGCTGATTCCGCTCCTGCACGACCGCGCCAAACTGGTTCTGCTCATCGGCGCCGCATCGGACAAGATCGCCGCGCAGCTCGGCAGTGCAGTTCCTGTCGAGCATGCAAAAACTCTCGAGCGGGCGGTGACGCTGGCGTATGGGCGCGCCCGTGAAGGCGACACTGTGTTGCTCGCGCCGGCCTGCGCCAGCTTCGATCAGTTTGAAAATTACGAGCATCGCGGCCGCGCGTTCAAGCAATTGGTGCGCGCGCTGGCCGAAGCGCCGCGTCCGGTGCACGCGCGCGGGCGCGAGGTCTGAGCCATGCTGCGAAGAGCCGAAGCGGACCGCTGGTTGTTCGTCGCCACGATCACGCTCTGCCTGGTCGGCGCGGTGATGGTTTTTAGCGCCTCGGCTCTGACGGCTCGCGAGCAGTACGGAAACAGTTACCACTTTCTGCTGCGGCAACTCCTCTGGCTGGGATTCGGTCTCGTGGCCATGTTTGCCATGATCAACCTGGATTACCGCCGCCTGCGCCAGCCAAAACTCGTGCTGACGTACTTCTTCGTGGTGCTGATCATGCTCGTGGGCGTTTTCTTTCTCGACAAATCTCACGCCACGCATCGCTGGTTCCATGTGGGGCCGGCCAGCTTGCAGCCCTCGGAGCTCGCTAAGCTGGCCGTGATTCTCTACCTCGCTTGGTTTCTGGAGTTGCGCTGCCGCCCGCGCAGCTTTGGCGTGAACGATTTGGTGCACACACTCGCCCCCGCTATGACCCTCGTGCTGATGATGGCCGGCCTCGTGGTGCTGGAACCTGATCTCGGCACGTCGCTCGAAATTTTTATCATTGCCATGGGTATGCTTTTTGTCGCGGGACTTTCAGGAAAATATATTGCCTGCGCGGCTATGGCTGCGGTTCCTGCGATCTGTTTCGCCGTTGTGCACGTCTCCTATCGCTACGAGCGCGTCATGGCCTTCCTGCATCCCGACGCTGATCCACTGGGTCATGGCTTCCAACTAATGCAATCGCTCATCGCCGTCGGTTCCGGCGGTTTAGCTGGCGTTGGCCTGATGGAGAGCCGCCAGAAACTTTTTTACCTTCCCGAGGCGCATACGGATTTCATCTACGCGGTCTTGTGCGAAGAGCTTGGATTCATTGGCGGCGCGCTGGTGCTGGCCCTCTTCGCCGTGTACGCCTGGCGCGGGCTCGAAGCCTCCTTTCGCGCTCCCGATAATTTCGGGCGCTTCCTGGCATTGGGAATCACGGTTATGGTGGCCAGCCAGGCTCTGATCAATTTGGGCGTGGTACTGGGAATGATGCCCACGAAGGGAATTCCGCTGCCGTTCATGAGCTATGGCGGCTCGAGTCTTTTCGTCATGCTTCTGGGCACGGGCGTGCTTTTGAATATCAGCCAGCAGACGGGTGAAGCAGTGCGTGGATAGCCGGGGAAGCGGCGGCTTGAAATTGCTGATTGCGGGCGGCGGCACCGGCGGCCACGTGATTCCCGCGATCGCTGTCGCGCGAGAATGGCTCAGACGCGATGAGAAAAGAGATGTCATTTTTGTCGGCACACAGCGCGGAATCGAATCGCGGCTGGTGCCCGAAGCTGGTCTCAAGCTCGAACTGATTCGTTCCGCGGGTCTCAAGGGTATGGGTGTAGCGCAATTGATTCACAATATTTTGCTCCTGCGGCTGGCGTTTTGGGATTCCCTGGGAATCCTGCGCCGCCATCATTTCGCCGCGGCGTTTGGCGTCGGCGGCTATGCCGCGGGGCCGGTGATGCTCTCTGCAATCATTTCGGGATTACCCAGCGTCATTTTCGAGCCCAACGCTGAAGCGGGCTTTACCAATCGCGTGCTCGCCGACATGGCCACGCGAATTGCCGCCGGCTTCCCTTCTGTCGCGGAACGCCTCGGACACCGAGCCGTAATGACCGGATGCCCCGTGCGCCCCGAGTTCTTTGATTCTCCGCCGCCGATGCCCGCGCCGCCTTACCGGATTTTGATCACCGGCGGAAGCCAGGGCTCGCGCGCTGTGAATCGCGCCGTGATTGACGCGCTGAAAATTCTCTCCTCTGAAAATAGGCGCCCGCGAATCGTCCACCAAACCGGCGAGCGTGACTATGACGCCGTGCGCCAAGCTTACGCCGCAACCAATATCGAAGCCGAAGTGGCCCCATTCTTCTCCCGCATGGCCGAGCGTTTCGCCGAGGCTGACCTGATCGTCTGCCGTTCCGGCGCGATCACCGTTTCCGAAGTTGCCGCCGCCGGCCGCGCCGCCATTTTCATCCCCTTCGGGGCTGCCACAGACAGCCACCAGATGCGCAATGCCGAGGAACTGGTGCGCGCCGGCGCGGCGCGGTTGATTCCCGAGCCGGAGTTGAGGGGATCGCGCTTGGCCACCGAGATTCTTGCGTTAATCAATCACCCTGACACGCTTGTGGAACTGGGCACACGCGCGCGGGAGCTTGCTCGGCCGCATGCCGCCGAGAAAATCGTGGACTTGATCGAAGAGGTGGCGCGCGCATGAGCGGTCCTCTTCACAATTTCAAGCGCATTCATCTGGTCGGTATCGGCGGCATTGGCATGAGCGGCATCGCCGAGGTGCTGCTCACTTTGGGTTATGCCGTTTCCGGCTCGGATTTGCGGCTCTCTCCGGTCACCGATAGGTTGACGAACCTCGGCGCCCAAATCTATCAAGGTCATCGCGCCGAACAGATTCACGGCGCCCATGTCGTGGTCGTCAGTTCCGCTATTCGCCGCGACAATCCCGAACTCGTGGAAGCGGCGCGCTTGAAAATCCCAGTTATTCCTCGCGCCGAGATGCTGGCGGAATTGATGCGCCTGAAATATGGCATCGCTGTAGCCGGCGCTCACGGCAAAACCACGACCACATCTATGGTGGCCGCCATTTTAGGTGCCGCCGGCTTGGATCCGACTTTTGTTGTGGGCGGCCGCGTCAACCATGCGGGCACCAACGCGCGTCTTGGGCGCGGCGAATATATGGTCGTCGAAGCCGATGAGAGTGACCGTTCGTTCCTGCTGCTCGCTCCCGTGGTCGCCGTGGTCACTACCATTGACCGCGAACATCTGGATCATTACGCCTCGCTCGAAGAAATTCAGGCCGTTTTTTCGCAATTCGTGAACCGCATCCCCTTTTACGGCGCGGCGGTGCTTTGTCTGGATGAGCCCAACGTGCAGGCGATCATCCCACAGGTCACGCGGCCCGTGATTACGTACGGCACTTCAAGTCAAGCGGATCTGGTCATAAGCGATGTGGACTTGCGCGGCTTGGCCAGCGAGTTCCGCCTCACCTTTCGCGGCGACGACCTGGGCAGGTTTCGCCTGCCCAGTCCTCCCGGCATTCACAACGTCCACAACGCCGCCGCCGCAGCCGCGGTTGCTCTTTATCTCGACGTTCCCGCCGATCTGATTCGTGCCGGGCTCGAGAGCTTTACCGGCGTAGGCCGGCGCTTTGAAATTAAAGGCACCATGCGCGGCATCACTTTGATCGATGACTACGGCCATCATCCGGTGGAGATTCGCGCCACGCTGGAAGCCGCGCGCGGCTGCGGCTACGACCGCCTGCTGGTGCTTTTTCAACCGCATCGTTTTTCGCGCACGCAGCACCTCTGGGATGACTTCTGCCGCGCCTTCAATCAGGCGGACCTCCTGATCGTCACGGATATCTACGCCGCGAGTGAAGCACCGATTCGCGGCATTACCGCCGCGGCCTTGGCGGAAGCGATTCGCGCCGCCGGCCACAAGAACGTTGTTTATTGCGGCACGCTCCAGGAGAGCATCGAGCGGCTGCTTCGCGAAGTGCGGCCCGGCGATGCCGTGCTTGCCATCGGAGCGGGCAACGTCAATCGGGCCTTGGGAGAATTCGCCTTGCTTCTCGGCTCCCAGCATTTCATGCCCAGCCGCCATGAAATTTAGCGATGAAACTTAGCGACCCTCGCATCCTGGCTTCTCTACCGGAGCTCGGCGTCGAGCGCATCGGCGGAGCCTCGTTCGCGGAACGCACCTCGCTCGGCATCGGCGGCGCCACAGATCTGCTGCTGATTCGCCGGCATAGCGCCTTGCCTGACTTGATCGCGCTGCTTCGCGGCGCAGGCGTCGCCTACAAATTCCTCGGCGGCGGCACGAATTTGCTGGTGAGAGATGACGAGCTTCCCTGGGTGGTTTTGCAACTGGCGCATCAGGAACCCGAAATACGCCTGGAAGGAAATTCCGCGCACGTTGGCGCGGCTGCTGACCTGGGCCGCACCGTCACATTTTGCGCCAAGCACGATCTCGGCGGCATGGAGGGATTGATCGGCGTTCCTGGGACCGTCGGCGGGGCCCTGCGCATGAACGCCGGCGCCTACGGCACGCAGATCGGCTCCTACGTCCGCCAGGTGGAACTCTTTCGGGCAGCCGGCGCGCGAATCGAAACGCTGCGCGAAAATGAAATTTCTTTCGAATATCGTCACACTTCATTTGCGCCCGATGATATTATGCTCGCGGTGAAACTGGAGCTGCCCTCCAAACCATACCGCGAAATCCTCCAAGGCATTCGCATCTGCAACGAAAAACGCCGTTCCAGCCAGCCTCTCAACCAGAAAAGCGCCGGATGCATCTTCAAGAATCCCCCGGGCGGTTCTGCCGGTCGCATGATCGATGAGCTGGGACTCAAGGGCTTTTCCGTCGGCGACGCCCGAGTCAGCGACCGGCATGCTAATTTCTTCGTGAATGCGGGCCACGCCACCTGCGCCGACATGCTCAGCCTGATCGCGCAAGTTCGCGATCGCGTGCATGCAACGTACGGATTCCAGCTCGAGAACGAGGTCATTCTATGGACGCAGTGAGGGCGGCGAAATGAGCACGGGCCCGGAGGTCTATCCACCCGAGGCTCTCGCCGATGACGAACCTCGTTATCTCCGCCGGCAAAAACCGCTGGAGATTCGGCGTCGACAATTCGGCAGGAAAAGCTGGCCCGCTTACCGCCGCTGGACTCTTACGGGTGCCGCGCTCCTCGCCGCCGGGTTCATCAGCTATCACAGCATTCGTTTTCTCTTGTTCTCTCCGACTGTTGAGTTCGCCGGCTCTGATCAGGTGGAGATCACCGGAAATCAGTTTGTCGGCCGCACCGCGATCACCGATGTCTTTTCTCCCGATATTGGGAAGAGCATCTTGCGCGTGCCGCTCGATGCCCGCCGCAAAGAGATCGACTCGATTCTTTGGGTGGAAGAAGCTACGGTTGAACGCACGCTGCCGGACCGCATTCGCGTCGAGCTCTTGGAACGGACCCCCGTCGCATTCTTACGTACAGGAAACGAATTGCAACTCGTGGACGCCTCTGGAGTGATTCTCGAGCGCCCGCTGGAGGCCCGCTTTCACTTTCCGGTCGTCAGCGGTTTCGACGACACCACTCCTCTCGCCGACCGCAAGGCGCGCATGGCCCTTTTCGTCGATTTCATGAAGGAAATTGAATTGGCACATGCCGGTGCCGGCGAACAGGTCAGCGAAGTTGATTTCTCTGACGCGCAGGATATTCGCGCCATGCTGGCGGGTTTGCCGGGATTGGAAGGCCAATATCCGATTTGGGTGCACTTTGGAAATAGCGACTTTGTGAACAAATATCGTTTGTTGGCGGAAAACATCGCGCAGTGGCGTGCGAGTGCGGGACGCGTGGAATCGGTCGATCTGAGATTTTCCCGGCAAGTCGTGGTCAATCCTGAGCGCGACCCGGTGCCCGCGAGACGCGTCGAAGCGGCTGTTCGTTCTTCGACCGCCGTGGGTGCGCATCGTTCTTCCAGCCGCAGGAGTAATTAGTGGGCAAGAAAGAGCGCTATCTGGTCGCGCTGGATATCGGCAGTGCCAAGACCTGCGCGTTGATAGCGGATATCGAAAACGGAAGCGCCAGATTTTTGGGAATGGGCGCGGCCGAATCCAAAGGGTCGCGCAAGGGCCTCATCGTGAATTTGGATGCCGCGGTGAGCTCCATCCGTCACGCGCTTGAGGAAGCTGAAAGCGTCGCCAACGTGCCGGTGGAATCCGCGGTGGTCGGAATCGCCGGCAGCCATCTGCGCGGCGTGAACAGCCGTGGCGGAATTTCGCTCGGCACCCGGCCGCGGGATATCGAAAAGGAACACGTGCGGCGCGCCGTGGACGCCGCTCGAGCCATCACCCTTCCGCAAGATCGCGAAATCTTGCACGTGCTGCCGCAGGAGTTTTTGGTCGATCACCAGGACAACATCCGCGATCCCATCGGCATGGTTGGGCAGAGCCTGGAAGTAAATGTCCACATCGTCACGACGTCGATCACCGCGACCCAAAATGTTGTGACCGCCGTCAATCGCGCGGGAGTCGTTGTCAGCGACACGGCTCTCGAGCCGCTGGCTTCTGCCGAAGCCGTGCTCACGCAGGATGAACGCGAGCTGGGCTGCTGCCTGCTCGACATCGGCGGCGGCACGACGGAGTTGATTGTCTATTCTGGCGGCGTCGTCCGCCATACCGGCGCGGTGGCCGTAGGCGGCGATCACTTCAGCAACGATCTGGCCCTTGGCCTGCGCACGCCGATTCCGGAAGCGGAGCGCATCAAGCGCGAGTATGGCTGCGCCTCGCGCGACTTGATTAGCGAGGACCAGGCGATCCAGATCGCCAGTGTGGGCGATCGGCCCTCTCGCACGGTTTTCGTCCGCATGCTCAATGAAATTATCGAGCCGCGCGCCCAGGAACTCCTTACGCTCGTGCGCGATGATTTGAAGCGAGCCGGCCTGGACTCGCAAATTCCTGCCGGCCTTGTGCTTGTCGGTGGCGGCGCGCGTCTGAGGGGCTTGGGCGAATTAGCCGAGCGCATGTTCTCGCTGCCGGTGCGCTGTGCCGCGCCGCGCGGGCTTGAAGATATGCCCGAAGAGCTTTCCCAGCCCGAGTACGCGACCGTTGTAGGGCTGCTGCTGTACGGAGCGCATGCTCGCCGCATGGCGGCGCAGCGTCCCGCTACATTGGTGGCGAAATTGAAAAGCATGTTCGCTGGCCAGTGAAGTCGCCCGTAAAATTAATGGCGGCGCCGGCGGGCAATATGGGGGGAGCACGATGACGCCAAAGGAGTCGGGGATCAGAATTTCGTTCAGCGAGGAGCGCTTGGAGGGCGCGAAGATCAAGGTCATCGGTGTTGGAGGTGGCGGATGCAATGCCGTGAACCGCATGATTCGCGCCAAGGTGGAGGGCGTCGAATTCATTGCCGCCAACACCGATCAGCAGGCGCTAAAGTTATCTCAGGCGCCTGTGAAGTTGCAGATTGGCGCCAAACTGACCAAGGGGCTCGGCGCCGGCGCCAACCCTGAGGTGGGCCGCAAAGCCGCTCTCGAAGACACCGAGAAAATCATTGAGGCGCTCGAGGGCGCAGACATGGTGTTCATCACCGCGGGTCTTGGCGGCGGCACCGGCAGCGGCTCCGCGCCTGTGGTGGCTTCCCTCGCCAGCGAACTCGGCGCGCTCACCGTGGCCGTGGTTACCAAGCCCTTCGCCTTTGAAGGCCGGCGCCGTCTAACCCAGGCGGAGCACGCGCTCTCCGAACTCGTCAGCTGCGTCGATACCGTCATCGTCATTCCCAACGAGCGGTTGATGGAGACCGTCGAGCGAGGCACCAGCTTCTTCGAGGCCTTCCGCATTGCCGACGATATTTTGCGCCAGGCCGTGCAGGGCATCAGCGACATCATCACTATTCCCGGCATCATCAACCGCGATTTCGCCGACGTGAAAACGATCATGGCGGGACAAGGCTATGCCGTCATGGGCACAGCCGTCGCCTCCGGTTCCAATCGTGCCGTGGATGCCGCCAATCGCGCCATTTCCAGTCCTTTACTGGAAGACAATTCCATCAATGGCGCGCAGGGGATCCTCATCAATGTGACCGGCTCTTCGAGTCTCTCTCTCCATGAAGTTCACGAAGCTTCCACCATCATCCAAAAAGCCGCACATGAAAACGCCAACATCATCTTCGGCGCGGTTATGGACGATGCCATGAAGGAATCGGTCAAGATTACCGTGATTGCCGCAGGTTTCCGTGAGGCCGGCAAAAAACAGCAGCAACGTCCTTCCTACTTGCCCAAGACCTGGAAGGCGCCCGCCGTGCCCGGAACGGAACCCGCGCAGCCGAAAGTTGTGCAGGAGGAAGAGGTGGTGCCGCCGCCTCGCCTCGTGCCGCCCGTTATTCAGGAGTCTACGCCCGAGCCGTTGGACCTCGACGTGCCGACTTTCCTGAGGCGCCAGGCGCAAAAAGCGTAACGTGACACGCTAAAGAGCGATCAACCGTGGTGGGCCCTACGGGCATGTCTGCCATCTAACCCCGGCACGTATGTGCCATCTAATCAAACACTGTCTATGCGTGGAGATGACATGGGACTCATCGCCAGGTGGATGGCCTTCCTGCGCGTCCTGCGCCGCAAGAAGCGCCCCATGGATACACTGCGGCTTTTGCGGCGGCGTCCGGCCTTGCTGCTCGGCGTGAATGCCTTCGAGACGGCTCTCTTAGCAAGCGGTCGCGTGCCGGGTCGGCTCAAAGCGTTGGCGCGCGTCAAAACTAGCGCTCTCATCGGCTGCCCGTTCTGACTGGATATCGGCTCTGCCGTCGGCAGGGAGATGGGCGTCACCGAGCAGCAACTCATGGAACTAAGCCGGTACGAGAGCAGCGAGGCCTTCGATGGCCTCGAACGCGCGGCGCTGGATCTCGCCGTCACCATGGCGAAGACGCCCACCGACATCCCGAGCGAGCTGACCGAACGCCTGCGCGGACACTTCGACGAAGCACAGCTCGTCGAGCTCGCCGCAACGATCGCCTGGGAGAACTACCAGGCCCGCTTCAATCGCGTCTTCGGCGTGCGCTCGTCGGGCTTCTCCGAAGGCGCATTTTGCCCCTTGCCCGAGAAACATGCCGCTACGTGATGCCGGGCCGGGCGGCCTTCGAGCCAGACCCGAGGCTTGCATCGCAATGAGACAATCGGCGCATGCATGATTTCCTCCGGATCAGCCGAGCCGTTTTCGATCGTCTGCTCGCCGAAGCTCGCGCAAATCCGGAAATCGAGTGCTGCGGACTGCTGGCCGGCCGCGACGCCCTCATCTCCGCTGTTCTGCCCGCCAGGAATGCATTGCAAAGTTCCACGTCTTATGAGATTGCGCCTGCGGAGCTATTTGCGCTCTTCCGCCGCATGCGTGCCAAGGGTTTGGAACATCTCGGGATTTACCACTCCCATCCCAAAGGCGATAACGCTCCTTCGCCGCTCGATCTCGAGCACGCCTTCTATCCGGATGCGGCTTATCTGATCGTCTCCCCGAATGCGGGCGCATCTGGCCCCATCCGCGCGTTTCGCATCATCGAAGGGCGAGCCCGCGAGCTTTCGCTCGAAATCGTGTAGTTACGAGGCTGCCATCCGTTTGTTGTTATCCCGAGGTCGTCCGTCGCGAGCCTTAGCGCCGGGAGCGATTTAGCGGACGACCGAGGGATCTGCAGTTTGGCGTCACGCCGCGGCTCCGCGATCCAGCACGGAATGGTAGGTGGCGTGAACCAGGCGCGCCGCATTTTCCCAGGAATACATCCGCGCCCGCTCATAGCCTCGCCGCCGCAGCGTCTGGCGCAAAGCGTTTTCCGTTAGAATCTGCCGGATTCCGCGGGCGATATCGAAGACGTTCTCGGGATTCACCAGCAAGGCCGCGTCCTGGAAGACCTCGGGGAGCGAGGAGACATTGGAGGTCAGCACGGGCGTTCCGTGAGCCATGGCCTCGAGCGGCGGCAGCCCGAAGCCTTCGTACAGAGAAGGAAAAAGGAAAGCTAAAGCGCGCGAATAAAAAACGCGCAGCACCGGGCCGGGCACAAACCCGAGAAAGCGCACGTCTTCCCGCACTCGCGCGCGCACCACGGCGCGGCGCAGATCCGCATGGCGGTCGAGCGCTTCCCCGATCACCAGCAACTTGAGCTGGTCGAATTCTGGATTTCCGCGCAGTTCCGCTTTGGCCACGGCAAACGCTTCGATCAGGCGAGGCAAATTTTTCTGCGGGCGGATATTCCCGGCATACAGCACGTAAGGCGAGTTCACGGCGTGGCGTTCCAGGATGCGGTCCGCGTCGGCCGGAAGCGGCTCGTTGAGGAAGCGTTCATCGACGGCATCGTAGACCACCGTAATTTTCGATTCCGGAATGTGGAAAAAACGCGCCAGATCGCGTTTGGATGCATGGGAAACGGCGAAAATGTGATCGGCGCGATTCAGCGCGCGGCGCGCGAAGAAAAGGCGCCCAGTCTGCACCGGAGGACTCGCGCCGACCGGCGGCGCCAGAACATCGCTCAGGTCGTGGACGGTGATCAGTAGACGCGAAGGCACAATCGCCGGCGCATAAAACCAGGGCATGTGCAGAATGTCCACTCGGCGCTTGCGCAGCAGCCAGGGCAGATGCAAATGAGTGCGAAAAGTGCCGGGTTGATGGGCGTATTCCAGCAGCTCGAAATTATCCGGAAGCGGATCGAACTCCGCCATGTGCCGCCGCTCGCCGATCAGCAAGTACCGCGAGTTGTCGTCCATGCGTGCGAGTTGGTTGACAATGTTGCGGATGTACGTGCCCAGCCCGTAATCGCCCGCGCGACGTATATCAATGGCCACGCGCATCTTTTTTCTGCATGGGCAGGTTTAGCAGGTACTAAGCGGTGCCGGCGACCGCGCGCCACCGCCGCATATATAGCGGAAATTCCGCCGTGAGCTCGCCGACTTCACCGCGCACGCGCTGCTCGGTAATGGCATCGCCTACGTGTTCGAGCACGTCGCAGATCCAGCCCGCGATTCGCTCCATCTCCGGCTCGCGCATTCCCCGCGTGGTCACCGCCGGACTGCCCAGGCGAATTCCTCCCGCGGTCATCGGCGGCGTGGGATCGAAGGGGATCGCGTTTTTGTTCACGGTAATCGCCGCGCGATCGAGCGAGGCTTGCGCATCTTTGCCGGTCAGCCCGCGCGAGTAGAGGTCGACGAGAAAAAGATGATTATCGGTGCCGCCGCTGACGATGCGGAAACCGCGCCGCGCCATCCCCGCAGCCAGCGCTTTCGCATTCGCCACCACTTGTTCTTGATACTCGCGAAACTCCGGCTGCATCGCTTCCTTCAGGCAGACGGCCTTCGCCGCAATCGTGTGCATCAGCGGCCCGCCTTGCGTTCCGGGAAAGGTGATGCGGTCGAGCTCTTTGGCCCATTTTTGCTTGCACAGCACCAGGCCCGCGCGTGGCCCGCGCAGCGTCTTGTGCGTCGTGGTGGAAACGAAATCGGCGTGCGGAATGGGACTGGGATGCACACCGGTCGCTACAAGCCCCGCGATATGCGCCATGTCCACGAAAAACACCGCACCGGCTGTCGCTGCGGTGCGCGCCATGCGCTCGAAATCGATGATGCGCGAATAGGCGCTCGCGCCCGCCACGATCATCTTGGGCTTGTATTCCGCTGCGAGCCTCTCGATTTCGTCGTAGTCGATGGTCTCGGTATCCTTACGCACGCCGTAGGCGACGAACTTATAGGTCTTACCGGAAAAATTCAGCGGATGCCCATGCGTCAGGTGCCCGCCGTGAGCCAGATTCATGCCCAGCACCGTGTCGCCCGGCTGCAGCGCGGCCATATACACGGAGATGTTTGCCTGCGTGCCCGAGTGCGCCTGCACGTTGGCGTGCTCGGCGCCAAACAACTGCTTGGCGCGGTCGATGGCCAGTTGCTCGGCGCGGTCCACGAATTCGCAGCCGCCGTAGTAGCGCTTGCCCGGATAGCCCTCGGCGTATTTGTTCGTCAGGACCGACCCCACTGCTTCCAAAACGGCTTCGGAGACGAGGTTTTCCGAAGGAATCAGCTCCAGCCCCGTCGCTTGACGCCGCGCCTCGAGTTCCAGAATCTCCGCGATCTCCGGATCCACTTCGCGCAGCGGCCGATTCATTCGTTCGAGCGCGCGCTCCGCGGAACTGTGTTCGGCAGTTTGCTTTGTGCTGCTCATGCTTTGTGTTTCAGCTCCTGGTCGAGTTCGGAAATCTTGTCCACACGCCGCTGGTGGCGTCCGCCGGCGAATTGCGCGCCAAGAAAACTCACAGCTACTTCTATGATTTGATGCTCGCTCAGAACGCGCGCTCCCAGCGCCAGCACGTTGGCGTCGTTATGTTCGCGGCTCATGCGTGCGGTCAGCGCGTCGTGTGCGACGGCAGCGCGAACGCCGCCGATCTTGTTTGCGGTCATAGCCATGCCGATTCCCGTGCCACAAACGAGAATTCCCAGATCGTCCTGGCCCTGCTGCACGCGCCGCGCAACTTTTACTGCGAAATCGGGGTAGTCCACCGATTCTTCCGACCAGGTGCCCGCGTCACTGACAGTATATCCGGCCGATTCCAGATATTTCTTTATGCTCTCTTTGGCCTGGAAACCCGCGTGGTCTGCGCCCAGCGCAATGCGCGGTTTCTCCGCCGGCGATTTCCGAGAACCTTCCATCATTTATGAGGGGAAAGCGATTCTATCGGTTCGAGCCATGCTTTGCAAACGATGCTTCGCCTGGAAACTCCCGCAGGCCCACATGGCTAGACTTGCGTTTCACTCCGCTTCGGCCAGACAATGCCGGCATGGCACTCGAATTCACAACGTCCTACCCGAAGGATTCCATCGAAGTTTTGCGCTACTACAAACGGCTGGCCGAGCGCGCCATCGCGCAAGTTCCAGACGAAGCCCTGGTTCTCGCTCCGGATGCCGAGTCAAATTCCATCGCCATCATTGTCAAGCATCTGGCCGGTAACATGCGTTCGCGTTTCACCGATTTCCTCACCAGCGATGGCGAAAAATCCGATCGCAAGCGGGACACCGAATTTGAAGCGCCCCCGAGAACGCGAGCCGAGTTGACGGCCATTTGGGAAGCGGGCTGGCAGCACGTTTTCAACGCGCTTACGCCTTTGACCGACGCGCAGCTCAGCCACAAAGTCTATATCCGGTCCGAAGCTCATTCCGTCATGCAAGCCATCAACCGGCAGATCGCCCACTACGCATATCACGTCGGCCAAATTGTTTATGTGGCGAAGCATTTTGCAGGTGCCAGTTGGACTTCGCTCACCATTCCCCGCGGCAAATCCGAAGAATTTACCAGCAGAGTAGCTTCTGGCAAAGCTTCGCAACGCTAAGAAATTCCCCTCGGGTTAGCGCAACACGCGAATTTGCACCATCGTGTCCCTCGAATTTGTAAATTGGAGGAAATCATGCTCAGCCAGGAATCGCGCCGCACGGCAGGGATTCTGCTCGTCGTGCTCCCCACCGTCATTTATGGTGGTGTGAGCCTGCTCGGATTTCTCCTGGATCGCAGTTCGGGATACATAGAAAATCCGCTGCGGCAGAACCTCTTTCGCGCGGGTCACGCCCACGCAGGGGTCCTGCTGGTGCTCTCGCTGGTGGCTCTGCGATACGTCGATGAGGCGAAGTTGTCCGGCGGCTGGAAATGGGTCGTCCGCTCGTTCATCCCGTCCGCGGCCATTTTTCTTCCGGCGGCGTTCTTCTTCTCGGTACTCTCGCCGCGCGCCTCGCAGCCGAACGCATTTATCTATATGGCTTTCGTCGGCGCGGTGGCGCTGGCGATCGGCTTGGTGACGCTAGGTGTGGGCTTGCTCCGTGCAGGGCGAACGGCCAGCGAATAGGCCTTCCGGCTTTGTAGCGACGACCCGCAGGTCGGGGCCATTCGAGACGCAACTTAGGTTAGGCCTCTGGTAGGATTAGAAAAGGAAAGTGATGCTCGGACTGCGGCGAACGATCGTAGTGGCGATGGGAATCGCGGTGACGTGTCTGCTTGGTGCGGCGCGGACCGGCGGCCAGACGGAATCGGCGCAGAAGCCGCTGACGGCCGAACAGTATTTCAAGAATGTTCAGGTCCTCCGCGGCATTTCTGTCAAGGAATTCATGGACACGATGGGCTTCTTCGCCGCCTCGCTGGGCGAAAACTGCACGTTTTGCCACGTCGAGGAGAGCAGCGGCGATTGGTCGAAGTACGCCGATGACAATGCCAATAAACAGACGGCGCGCAAAATGATTCTGATGATGAACGCGATCAACAAGACCTATTTCGGCGGGCGCCGCATGCTGACTTGCTATTCCTGCCATCGCGGCGGCGAAACTCCCCGGGTCACTCCCAATCTCGCGGAACAATACAGCGCCCCGGTTCTGGAAGTCCCGGATGAGATCACCGAACAAGCTCCCGGCGCGCCTTCCGCGGATCAAGTTTTGGACAAGTACATTCAGGCGCTTGGCGGGGCGCAACGGCTGGCCAACCTGACCAGTTTCGTCGCGAGAGGCACGTATCAGGGATACGATGACCCGGAAAAGCGCGCCGCCGAGATTTACGCCAAAGCGCCGGACGAGCGCACCATCATCGTGCATGGCGCCAACGGGGAAAGCACCACGACATACGACGGCCATTCCGGCTGGATTGCCGCGCCAGATACGGACCAGCCGATGCCCGTAATGACGTTGACCGGGGGAGATCTCCAAGGCGCAAAGGTAGACGCGAGCCTATCTTTTCCCGCCGGCATCAAAAAAGCTTTTAGCCAATGGCGGGTCGGCTTTCCGACCACCCTTAACGATCGCGATGTCCAGGTGCTGCAGGGGAGCAATCCAGGCGAGACTCCGGTAAAGTTTTATTTCGATCAGCAGTCAGGCTTGCTAGTGCGTGTGGTGCGCTATACAAATTTGCCGGTCGGCCTCAATCCCACACAAATTGACTTTGCGGATTACCGCGATGTGTCCGGCGTCAAGGTGCCTTTTCGCTGGACAGTGACCTGGACCGACGGCCGGTCGGTCACAGAATTGAATCAGGTGCAGCCGAGCGCGGCGATAGACGCGGCCAAATTCGCCAAGCCGGCTCCGCTCTCGCCGGTTAAATCTGCCAAGCCGTAACGCTCGAATCGAAGTGAGGCGCGGCGCTTCAGAATTCGGGATGTCCTTCGCGGCTGGGAATCCCACCCTCTCCGCCAGCTTTCTATCTTCTTTTCAATCGACTAGCCGAATGCTCAAGGGGCACTAAGGGGCGCTAAACCACTTTTCGAAGGCAATACGAGGCGAACGACTTTGCCGTGCGCCGTGCGCTTGCTTTCATCCATCGCCTTGCCGTAGACGTTCATCGTGGTTCGGATGTCGGAGTGCCGCATGAGTTCCTGCTGCACCTTCATCGGAGCACCCGTTTCGTCGAGGAGGGTCCGAAAGGTGTGACGGAATGTGTGCCATCCGATGCGCCCGAAACCGCAATGAAAGCCTGCGGGGGTGATATGCAGTTGTTGCACGCCCCAGGGATACCACGGTGCCGAACCCGCTTTGAATGGGCTCGCAAATACCCAATCATCGGGACTCTTGAATGGCGTCTTCTCATGCCATTTTCGGAGTACCTCGGTAAGCGCAGGATCGAGCGGAATCCCTGCATTCGAGTATTTGGTTTTGACATCGCTCACCACGCCATTCACGATCCCTCGCCGCACGAGGAGCGTGAGGTCATCCCATAGCACATCGCACCACTTGAGGGCGAGGAGCTCGCTGCAACGGAGTCCCGTTGCGAGATCGAGGATGACCATCGTGCGAAAGGGCTCGCCGAACTCTTGGAGCAGAAGCTGGCACTGAGCGATGGTGAGTACCTTCGGCTCGCGTGTCCGTTTGCTCGTACCACGAACCCGCACGAGTTTCATCGGGTTCTCACCGATTTCGATGAGTTCCCAACGCATGGCGCTGTTCCACAACACTCGCATGAGATTGTGGAGGTGTCCCCTAGTTCTCGGAGCCACGTCCAGATCCCTCAACCATTGCCTTGCTTGCCTGGGCGCCGGTGCTGGAACAGAAGCTACGAACGATTCCGGAGCTTCAGGATGTGAATAGCGATTTGCAGAGTCGGGCCCTACAAGCGCGCTTGGTCATCGACCGGGATACGGCTGCTCGCCTGGGCCTGAGTCCGCAGACCATTGATAACGCCCTGTACGACGCCTTTGGCCAGCGGCAGGTCTCCACAATGTATAAGGGAATTAACCAGTATCACGTTGTGATGGAAGTCGCTCAGCAATTCCAGCAGAGTCCCGATGCGCTGAAGAATATCTATGTGCGTTCCAATAGCGGTCGGGAAATCCCGCTCAGCGCATTCACGCACTATGAATCTTCGACGACGTCGCTGGCCGTTGCCCACCAAGGGCAGTTTGCAGCGATAACCTTTTCCTTTAACCTTGCCCCGAATGTCACTCTCGGAAACGCGGTAGTCGCGGTTCAAAATATGGTTCGTACGATGGTCGTGCCGGCTACGATTCATCCTGGCTTTCAAGGCACGGCGCAAGTATTTCAGGCTTCGCTCGCCACGGAGCCCTACCTGATCCTGGCGGCGCTGGTCACGGTCTACATTGTGTTAGGAATCCTCTACGAGAACTACGTTCATCCCATCACCATCCTTTCGACGCTTCCCTCGGCGGGCGTGGGCGCCCTCCTGGCGCTGCTGGTCTTTCGAACGGAGCTCAGCATCATCGCGCTCATCGGTATCATCCTGCTGATCGGCATTGTGAAGAAAAACGCGATCCTCATGATCGATTTCGCCATCGATGCCGAGCGCAAGGAAGGCAATAGCCCCGAACAATCCATCTATCAGGCATGCCTGCTGCGTTTCAGACCAATCATGATGACTACTATGGCCGCCATGTTTGCGGGCATCCCGATCGCGATTGGAGGAGGAAATGGTTCGGAACTGCGCCGCCCGTTGGGAATCGCCATCGTGGGCGGATTGATGGTGAGTCAAATGCTAACGCTCTATACCACTCCCGTCGTCTATCTCTATATGGATCGTTTCCGTGCGTGGATCAGCGGCGGCAAAGCCCTGCGTCCGCTGGAAGATCGCCAGGTAGGAGATAAGCCGGAAATCGGTTCACAGGCGGTAAACGACGGGGGCAATCACACCGAAACCGCTTTGACCAGGGGCACACCTAACGCAGGTGAGCAGAAGGCGAGTATGCCCCTTGTTGAATGAACGTGAACTTTAAAACTTAACTCGATGGGAAGTACGAGAAGGAGAATCATGAAGTATCTCTTCGCAGTGATTATGACGGCCGGACTGTGCTGCTTGGCGGCAGCCCAGACTCAAAAAGGACACCAGCCTTTGAAACTCGTGCAAACAATTCCACTGCCGGGCGTCGAAGGACGCATCGACCACATGAATGTAGACGTGCAAGGGAAGCGGCTGTTCATGGCTGCGCTGGGTAACCAGAGCGTCGAGGTCGTGGACCTCGCTGCGGGGAAGCGACTGCAATCGCTTACAGGTCTGGAAGAACCAGAGGGACTAGTTTATGTACCTCAGACGAACCTGCTCTTCGTTGCCGCAGGCGCGCAGGGCCTGAACGTTTACGACGGCACTTCCCTCAAACTGATCCGCACTATCAGCCCCGTTCCGGGAAACGATAACGTACGCTACGACGCGCAAAGTGCCGCTGAGTACGGCGCCGGTCTAGTTTTCGTGAGCTGTGACATCGGGCTGAGAGCTTTTGACTCGCGCGACGGCAAGCCCATTTATGAAGTGCCGATCGCCACCAAAGAGGGCCGGCCCGAATCCTTCCAACTAGAAAAACTTCCGGGCTCGCGCAGGATTTTTGTCAACATGCCTTATCAGGGACAGATCGCGGTCGTCGACGCATCGAAGAAGGGCGCCCTGATTGCCAAATGGCTGGTCGTGGGGTTCAAGCAATATTTCCCCATGGCCTTAGATGAGCAAGACCATCGCCTTTTCATAGGCGCTCGAAATCCAGCTGCGCTGGTGGTGTTTGATACCGTTTCGGGCAAGATGGTGACGAGTGTGCCGGGGGTCGCACACACGGATGATTTGTTCTACGACGCTGCACACAAGCGCGTCTACATGTCATCCGGGGAAGGCAACATCGGCGTTTTCGATCAGCGAGACCCCGACCATTACGTGCTCACGGCACGGGTCGCCACCGTCCCCGGCGCGAGCACTGCGTGGTTCTCTCCCGAGTTGAACAGGCTGTACGTGCCTGCTACGCGCTACGCCGGCCAGCCTGCGAAAGTTCTAGTATACGAGCCGCAGCCCTGAGCGGTTGGGTGCGTCAGGCGCAGGAGGAACTTCATGAAACACCTGTACTGCGTGATCGTGATTGTGTTGGGTGTGCTGGCCTCTGGCTTATGCCGTATTGCTGAGGCGCAAAATCAGCCGTCGGCGCCACTCAGACTCGTGCAGACCATCGAACTTCCCGGGGTGACCGGCCGGATCGATCACATGGCGACGGACGTCAAGGGGAATCGTCTCTTTGTGGCGGCGCTCGGCAATAAGACTGTCGAAGTGATCGACCTCGCCGCAGGGAAAGTGGTCCACACCATCACTGGACTCAAGGAACCGCAGGGCATCTTCTATACACCGGAATCCAGCCTGCTGTTCGTGGCTGATGGGGAACTAAACACCTGCCGCATTTACAACGGCTCGACTTACAAGCTGCTGCGTAGTGAGCCAGATCTCAAGGACGCCGATAACCTTAAATTCGACCAAGCGAGCGCACACACATACGGAGTGGGGCTAGTTCACGTCGGCTACGGTTCGGGAACCGCGTCGGGGCTCCGAGCGTTGGATTCGCGAGATGGGAGGCCGATGTTTGAAATTCCGCTCGACGGCCACCCCGAATCGTTTGTGGCGCTGAAGGCCACGACCCGCATGTACGTCAACGTGCCCTCGGCAGGTTACATCGCCGTGGCGGATTCCGGGCGACGGCGAGTGATCGCTAAGTGGCCGGTGGAAGGATTCAAGGATTTCTTCCCTATGGCTCTCGATGAAGCGGATCAGCGCCTGTTTATTGCAAGCCGTACGCCGCCCGCGCTACTGGTGTTCGACACGACATCGGGCAAGATGATTGCCAATGTCGAGGCCGTGCGAGATGCGGACGACCTCTTCTATGACCCCGCACACAAACACATATACATTTCGGGTGGAGAAGGCTTGATCGGAGTTTTTGAGCTGGTCGCCAGCGATCATTACGCGCTCATCGCAACGGTGCCGAGCTCCCCCGGAGCG
>WNGQ01000708.1_pt1 | contig 34900 bp, 18 predicted proteins | sample 5407661 | NCBI WGS metagenome assembly WNGQ01 (sample SAMN13153382, study PRJNA577476) | soil metagenome | isolation source: 60 cm soil or saprolite under Garry oak tree replicate 2 | place: USA:California | collected 2016-06-15 | reverse complement strand
TTGCCGCGTATCGCCTGCTCCTTGTCGGGATCGGCGGGCCGCTGGCGCGACTCAGACGCTGGCGGCGGCCAAGTCCGGCGCCCTCCAGCACCTCGGCGCTGGCCGCCCTGGCGTACCACTCGGGCAGCCGTTCGGCTTCGGCCACGACCTCCCAAACGCGGGCCGCCGGCGCGGGGATGACCCGTTCCCTTGCTATCTCAATCATCGCTACTCCTCCACCGAAGCCCTTCCCACGTGAGCTGATATATTGTACGACATGGCGAACCAATCGCAAGCCGAACAGTTCGACCAATTGTACGGACGGCTATGGCGGGTCCTGCTCAAGGCAGACACAGAAGACCTCTCCCAGCACGATCGCCAGCTGCTCCATCACGTCCCCGCCGAGAAAGGCATTCCGCTCGGCGTCGTCGCAAGCCACCTCGGCATGCCCAAAAGCTCAGCGTCTGAGCAGGTTAAAAGCCTCGAGCGCCGCGGCTTTCTCACCCGCCACCGCGATCCTCAGGACGAGCGCCAGCTTTCGATTGTCCTCACCGATGCGGGGGTCGCTCGAGTGAGGCAGGACAGCGTTTTGGACCTGGTCCGATTGGCGGCTGCACTCAAGAAGGTTTCGGCCGAGGATAGGCGGGCTCTATTGACCGGCCTGGAGCGGCTGGCGGCGGCGGCCGATGGCTGACGCGGCGGCGCCAGCCGCGTCACTCCTCGAGCGCTTCGTCAGAGGCTCGGCTGCTGTTCAAACCTGACCGGAGGCGTCGTCCACCGAATTGCGCCCACGATGGCCCGGCTTTGCGTGCTCCTCAGGCACCATCGACACCTCGACGTCCGCCGGCCGGATCCATGTGATCTCCCACGCCCTGGCCAGCGCACTGGCATAGAGCCCGACGAGGGTGCCCAGCAGGGCCCTGAGAATCGTTTCGCTCTGAGGGTCGACCAACAGAGCTATGCCCAGCAGGAACTGAATGACGTAGAGGCCAACCGACACCGTGGCGAACACATAGTTCAGCATGCGGTGGGGCGCACCCGGGCGGAGGTTGCCGGCCCTGATGGACCTCGGCAGGAGATTGCTCACACCCCAAAAGCCCAAGGACGCCATGAGCACGTTGAGGATCGCGAAGTTGACATCGCCACCTAGGAGCGAGGCGATCGAGACGATGAAGATGTCGAAGAGGGCCAGGGAGGAGCTCCCGCCAAGGACTATCCGCCTCTCACGGGTCGCGTGATCACCGCCCCGGCCGGCCGCAACCGACAGCGACACGAACAGCAGCCCGATGAAAGCTGCTGAAGCGCCGCCACTCGTGATCAGAAAATCCCTGTAGCCCGCAATCATTGGCCGTATGCCTTGGCCACGTACTTTGGCACGACCATCCGCCATGCATCCAGGACCAGCTCGCGCATCTCGGTTTCGTCGATCGCGGCCATCCGTACCAGCACCCAGTGGTAGCGGAGGTCGGATTCTTCGGGCAGCATGAACTTGTCCGGCGATCCGCCGATGAGCCAGTCGCGCTGGTCCTTCGGGAACCCGAAACCCATCACCGTCTCGTCGCGCGAGAACGACACATAGACGATCTGCCCGACCCGGAACTTGACGCGGCCGTGGACCAGAGCTTCGGTTGTGCGCGGCAGTGTCATCGCAAACCGCCGCACGTCGGCCACCGTCAGCATTTGAGACAGATTATTTGACGCGCCACTCAGGGCGGACTCCCCGTACGATTCCCTGAATTCGGCAGCCGCCACAGAAGGGGGGTCACATGTCCAGTGGTTCTCAGCAGGCGGGCACTCTTCAAAAGGACGCGATCGGCCTCGCCCCGGTCCTCTTCCAGTCCATCACCCACATGGCGCCGGCCGCGGCGGTGGCCTTCTCCATCATCTTTGCCGTCACCTACGCCGGCGGCGCCACGCCGCTGGCCGTGCTCATGGCGCTCATCGCCTGCCTGCTGGTCGCCATCAGCATCGGGCAGCTGGCAAAGCACCTGCCGTCCGCGGGCGGCCTGTACACCTACAGCGCGCGGGGCCTTCATCCAACGGTCGGTTTCTTCGTCGCCTGGGGCTTCATGCTCGCCGAGCCGATCGTGGCGCCCCTGCTCTATCTGATCTTCGGGAACGTCATCGGCGTCTTCCTCACCAACCACGTCAACACCCCGACATGGCTTTGGGCGCCCTTTGCGGCGGCTGCCGGAATCGGCGTGTGGGCCCTCGTCTATCGAGGGGTGCGCATCTCCACCGAGGCGGGTGTGGTGCTCGGCGCGTTTGAGATCGTCGTCTTCCTCGCCCTCGCCATCACGCTGATCATCGCCGCCGGATCCAACAACACGCTCAGCGTGTTCAGCCCCAACACCGGCAACTCCAATGGATTGGGCTCTGTTTTCGCCGGCATGGTCTACACGGTGCTGGCGTTCATCGGCTTCGAGGCATCCGTGCCGCTGGCCGAGGAGACGAAGGACCCGCGCCGCACGCTGCCGAGGGCGGTGATCCTCTCGTGCGTGCTGATCGGACTCTTCTACCTTGTCTGCTACTACGCCGCGATCGTCTACTTCGGCCCCAACGCCGCGGCCGATCCCAAGAACGGCTTCTTCGCCTTCAACGGCGGCGACCCGTGGGACGGCCTCGCATCAAAGGTGTGGGGACCCTTCTCGATCCTCGTCCTGCTCGCGATCATCAACAGCGCCTTCGCCAACTCCAACGCGGGCGCCAACGCCGCCACCAGGGTCGGCTTCGCGCTGGGCCGCGTCGGCCTCCTGCCGCCGGCTCTTGCGCGCGTGCATCCGCGATTCAAGACCCCCTACATCGCAGTCCACGTCCAGGGCGCCCTCGGACTCGCAGTCGCCCTCATCCTGGGTTTCGCCCTCGGCGGGCCGCTCAACGCCTTCGCCTTGCTGGGCACCGTGGCGACGATCGTCATCGTCTGCATCTACATCCTCACGAACCTGAGCAACCTCGTGTTCTACATGCGCGAGCATCGCGACGAGCTCAACCCGATTCTCAACGTCGCGGTTCCCATCCTGGGCACGTTGATCTTCATCCCCGTACTCCTCGCCGCCTTCGGCATCGACTTCGCCGGGCTGGGCATCGCGGGCCTGACGGCGCCTGCCAATGCCGCGCCGTGGATCGTGCTGGCGTGGCTGGCGGTCGGCGTCGTGGTCTACATCTACTTGTCCTCGCGAGCTCCAGGCCGTATTCAGGAGACGGCGAAGACCTTCATCGAAGGCTGAGGCCGAGCCGGTCTAGGCGGTTTCGCGCCGGGCTTCGGCCACCGGTTCGCGCACCTCTGGACCGATCATCTGCGTGAAGACGGCGCGATAGTCGAGCAGTGCCCGCCGCAGGTCCTCCGTGCGATGCCGCTTGTGCCCCTCGGCAAGCTTCCGGCGCGCGGAACGCAACCGGTTCGGGAGGCGATGGGCGCCAAGGGGATGACCCCGCTCGCCAAGCATCGCGATGATCAACGCGTCGGCCCCCGTGACCGCCTCTTCAGGCGCATCCATGAATTGCCTCTCGATTCGGTCCCATGAGTCCAAATAGCGTGTGCGCGCCTCCGGCCGTAATGGCACGAGGCGCGTTCGAGGCGGCCGCGACCGCCAGGCTCTTACAACCGAGAACAGGACGGCCGCGACGGCGAGAAGGATCACGAGGTCGATGGCCAGGGTGGTCAGATCCATACGTCACCTCCATGTGAGGTAACGCCAAGCCCTCCCGACCGACCCGGTTCAAGTGCGGCCCGAAGCTGGGACGGCCGCCCAGAAGCTCCTTGCCCGCCCATTGGCATGCGGTGAGGCCGAGTGCAGCATCGGAATCCTGAAGGGAGCGGCAGGTCGAAGAGGGCAATTCCGTATTCAGGGCCCGGTGCGCGCAAGGCGCGCGCGAAAGTCCTGCCGTTCCCGCCAGCTCAGGCGTTATCTAGACGAAAGATGTGCGTTTCGCGAGCCCCTGCTGGGCTAGTGTTGTCGCGAGAAGGACGCGTTGCAGGTCGCTTTCAGGCTATCCAGCCGCTCGCGGAAGCAGCCGATGAGCTCGCGCCATCGCTGGCTGTCCTTCCCGGCGCCGACTGAGATGAAGCGGCCGACCCGGGCTTGGGTCCGCGCTTGTGCCGCGATCGGGCGCAGGCAACGCACTCGGAAGCCCCTCGGCGTCGCGGGCCCTGTTGGGCGACAAGGCCCGCCGGAGCAGCTCAGATTGCTGCCCGCTCAGCATCGGACGATTGAGGCGGGATCCCTGGTTGTTCTCAGCGCGCTTGGCCTGGGATTCCAGGTCGGTAACTGGCCTGTATGGACCATCGCGGCCGGGCTGGGCAGCTACGCCTTGTGGGTGCTCCTGTATGCGGAGGTCACCATCCAGCAGAAGCGGCGCCGCGCCATGTGGAAGCGGTGGCGATTGCACCGCCCGCGACGGCTGCGCGGCCGCACAGGCGTGGAGCCGGCGTCAGCCCCGATGCCGCAGCCAGTTCAGGAACAGCCAGCCCCCTAGACCTGTAGCAAACAGCGACCCGAGCAGCATCAGCGCCACCGGGTCGCTGTTGGTACCACCGGCGCCCGACGGTGGGCTTTGATTGCTCGACGTCGGGGGTGTTGTCGCCCCTGACGACGGCGATGCCGAGGGCTCACTCGAGGGCGATGTCGAGGTTGAAGGCGGCGAAGGCGCCGCTGCCCGCGGTTGGCTGCCGCCTCCAGCCGCTGTCGAGGGAGCTGCCACGCTTGCCGAAGAGACCGAGATCGTGCCGGCGGAGCCGCTCCACGTGCCACCGGCGGCATCGTGGACAGTCACCGTCGGATGGAAGGTCCCGGCGCCGTAAGAGTGCGTGACGCCGGCGCCCGACCCGTTGGCCCCGTCGCCGTAGCTCCACGTGAACGAATACGGCGCCAGCCCACCTGTCGCGCTGCCATTGAAAGTCACCTGGAGCAAGGCCAGTCCTGAGATTGGCGTTGCCGACACCGACACGCCCATTGCCGGATAGACGGTGACCGTTGTGGATCCATGCGCCACCTGGCCGTGGGCATCCGTAACCGTGATCGTGGCCGTGTATGTGCCGGCGCTGCTGTACGAATGAGCGGAGCTCTTCGATGTCGACGCCGAGCCATCGCCGAGATTCCACGCGTACGAGTACGGCGTCGTGCCGCCTGTTACGGAGGCGTCGAGCGTCGTCGCCAGAGGCGCGTCTCCGGTTGCCTTCGACGCAGTCGCGCTCGCGGCCAGCGGTCCGATCGACGAGATCGAGGGAGTCGACGCGATGGCATGCGCACCGTTTGCGTCGGTGATCATGAGCTGGGCGACATAGGAGCCGGCCGCGTACGCGTGGCTTGGGTTCTGAAGAGTCGAATTGCTCCCGTCACCGAAGGTCCAGGCGTAGGTATAAGGGGCCGCCCCACCGCTCGGGGTGCCTGTGAGAGTCACCGCCAGCGGCGAGCTGCCCGACAGAGGGGAGACGCTGGCGCCGGCGCTCAACATCGGGCTGACGGTGATGGTTATCGCGCTCGCCGAAGCCGCATGCCCATCCGCATCGATGATGGACAGGATCGCGCTGTATGTGCCGGCGCCGCTGTACGTGTGGCTGGGGTTCTGGCTGGACGACGTGGCGCCGTCGCCAAACGCCCACGCGTAGCGGTACGGCCCAGTTCCGCCCGAGGCGCTGCCCGCGAAGGTCACCGTCATCGGCGCATCGCCGGCCGTGGAGCCGGCCGATGCGGTTGCGGCCGGAGGGGGGTTGACCGTGATGGCGAGCGCCGGGGCCGTCGCTGTTGCTCCGGTCGCGTCGGTGATCGTCACCCGAGCGCTGTACGCGCCGGCCACTGTGTACGTGTGGCTGATGTTCTGGCCGCTCGACGTGGCGCCGTCGCCGAAAGTCCACGCATAGCTGAACGGAGCCGTGCCTCCGGATGCGGTCGCGGTCAATGTGGTGGCGAACGGTGCGTCGCCGGCCGAAGGCACCGCGGTTGACGATGCGCCGAGCGGCCCATGGACCACGATGGCCAGCTGGGTGGCGCTGGCCTTGACTCCGTTTGCGTCGGTCACGGTGAGGATCGCGTTGAAGTTGCCCGCCGAGCCGTACACGTGGCCAGGATCCTGCAGCGCGGAGGACGAGCCGTCGCCGAAGGTCCATGCGAAGGTGAATGGAGCCTTGCCGCCAGTGGCCGACCCGGTGAACGCCACCGTCAGCGGAGCGTTGCCGCCGGTTGGTGCTGCGGAAGAGGTGGCGCCCAGGCTCGGCGACACCACGACGCTGGCCGTCGCGGTCGCTGTCTGGCCGCTCGCGTCGTGAACCGTGAGGGCGGCAGCGAATGTCCCTGCCGAGTTATACGTGTGGTTTGGACTCTGCAGTGGCGACGTCGTCCCATCGCCAAAGTCCCACGCGTAGGTGTATGGAGCCCTTCCGCCCGCTGCGGAGCCTGTGAACGAGGTCGTCAACGGTGCATCGCCCGCTGCGGGCACTGCCCTTGCCATCGCTCCCAGAGGACCGTCGAGCACGATCGCGATCGGAGTCGCCGAAACCCTCGCCCCGTTGGCGTCGGTGACCGTGAGCACGACGCTGAATGTGCCGGCGGTCGCGTACGTGTGGGTGGGGTTCTGAAGGCTCGAGCCTGCCGAGCCGTCGCCGAAGCTCCAGGCATACGTATAAGGAGGTAGGCCACCGGCGGGGCTGCCCGTGAAGTTGATCGCCATCGGAGCCGTCCCCGATGTCGCGCTCGCGGCTGACGTTGCCGTGAGGGCCGGGCTGACTGTGATGGCGACTGTGGTCGCCGAGGCCGTGCGCCCGGCTGCATCGGTGATCGTCAGGGATGGGTGGTATGTGCCCGCTGCGGTGTAGGTGTGGCTGGGGCTCTGGCTCGTCGAGCTGCCGCCGTCGCCGAACGTCCACGCATAGCTGAAGGGCGCGGTGCCGCTGGAGACCGTGCTGGTGAAGCTGACCGCCACCGGCGCATCACCGGCTGTGGGGCTGGCCGCCGCGGTTGTGCTCGGAGGCGTGTTGACGACGATCGTCAGGCTCGGAGCAGCCGCCGTTACGCCGACAGCGTCAGTTACGGTCAGCCGGGCCGTATAGACGCCGACGGCGGTATAGGTGTGGCTCGGGCTTGCACTTGTCGACGTGCCGCCGTCGCCGAACGTCCACGCATAGCTGTAGGGTGCCGTCCCCCCTGCCGGATTGCTGGTGAAAGCGACCGGCAATGGAGCTTCGCCCGCGTTGGGCAGTCCAGAATCGGCGGCCGCAAGCTGAGGCTGGACGATGATCGTGAGCCCCGCCGCGCTGACCCTGACCAGGTTGGCGTCGAGGACGCTGAACGTTGCGGTGTAGGTTCCAGCCCCGGTGTAAACGTGGGTCGGATTCTGGCTCGCCGAAACCGACCCGTCGCCGAAGGTCCACGTATAGCTGTACGGCGCGCGTCCGCCCGTCGAGCCGCCGGTGAAGGCGACCGAGAGCGGCGCATCACCTCTGGTTGAACTGGCCGAAGCGCTGGGGACCAGGCTTGGAGAGACGGCGATCACGGCCGCGGACGTGGCCGTTTGGCCGCCGCTGTCATGGACTGTCAGCGTGGCGGTGAACGTGCCCGCTGCGATGTAGGTGTGGCCGGCCGACGCCTGGGTCGAGGTTGATCCGTCGCCAAAGGTCCAGGCATACGTATATGGAGCCCTGCCTCCGCTCGCCGTGGCGACCAGCGTCGTCGCGAAGGGGGCATCGCCGGCGGCGGGCGACGCGCTTGCGGTCGCCACCAGCGGGCCGATGACTGTGATCGCGATGGCGCCCGACGACGCTGTGGCGCCGTTGGCGTCGGTCACGGTGAGCGCCGCGTTGAACGTTCCGGCCACCGTGTACGTGTGGCTCGGGCTCTGGACGGTGGAGCCGGTGCCGTCACCGAAGGTCCACGCATACGAGTACGGGGTCCGGCCACCACTGGGAGTGGCGGTGAAGGCGACCGCCAGCGGCGTGTTGCCCGAGCTCGGGACCGCGGATGCCGCGACGGTGAGCGATGGAGTCGGTGACGGTGAAGGTGAAGGCGATGGCGATGGCGATGGCGATGGCCCCGCGTTGATGGCTTGAGAGTTGATCGACTGCAGCGCGGCGACGTTGCCTGTCTGCAGGATCACCTGCTGGCCCAAGTAATCCCATGCGTAGACCCAGTAACCGATGGCGCCCTGGTTCTTCCAATGGTCGAACTGAGCCTGGATCTCGGCCGGCGTCGGCCACCGCCACGGGCTGCTGCTGAAGTCCTGAATGATGAACTCCCAGTTGGTCACCCCGGCGGCGTGGATCTGCTGCACGGCGCTGTCGATCGCCGAGTAATCGCAGGGGCCGGTCTCGCATGGATAGACGTCAAACGCGAGGATGTCGACCGTCCCCTTCATGGGGACTCCCGACTGAATCGGGCTGCCCACCTGGAACTGATCGTCTGCCACCCATGTTTTTGCGGTCGAGTCGGCGGCGTGGACCGCCTGCGTGATCGAGCTGTAGACAGCCGCTGCGTTGCAGCCGAATGCGGTCGGTTCGTCACCGATCTCATAGCGGAGGCCGGGGCTTCCAGCCTGGACATTGGCTGTGACCATGGCAGCGATGGCGGAGTTGGTCATCGTCTGCACGCAGGTCTGGTTGTTGTACGCGTCGACCCAGACCATGCCCGCGATTCCGTTTGCCGCCTGCGCGGCGCCGAGGTCTTGAACCCCACCGTCGGTGGATGCGTTGAAGCCGGCCGCGTGCATCGCCGCGAAGTCGGTCGAGGTGTAACGGAAGATGCCGCGAGTCCCCGAGCTTGGCCCGGGTATCCGGCCCGGCGGCGGTGATGGAGTCGGGCTTGCCGATGGCGTTGGTGTTGGTGTTGGTGACGGAGAGGGTGAGGGTGGCGGAGCCGTGCCTCCCGTGAGCAGCGGGAGGATGTCGCCCACCGTGCCGCCTTCGCTGGGCACGCTTGAATCCGCCGAGTGACCGAGCAGACCGACCCCGTACGCCTCTTCCAGACCGCGCAGCACGCCGTAGTGGCTTGCCGCCGTGATGGTCGTGCTGTGGGAGGAGCCGACGGAGATCAAGAGGACCTGCTCGTTGCTCGTGCCCTCGTCCTCGTCCCACCAGATCACGATCCGGCTGCCCGAAGTGAACCAGCTCGAGTTGCGCAACTGGCTGACCTGGGAGTTGAGGTAGGCGTCGCCCTGCTGATCGGTGCCGTCGTGCATGTCGTTGATCAGGTTGGGGGTGATCCAGATAAATGACGGCGCGGTACCCGCCGACAGGTCGGTGCTTAGCTGGGTCATGGGGACGATCTTGTTGCACTGAGAGGTGCTGTTGCGGATCGAGTTGTAGTAGGCCTGAGGCGCGTGGTTGACGTCGAAGTTGCTGAAGCCGGAGTTGATGTCACACGCCCCGTTTGCGCCATCGACGTAACCCTTCCAGCCGATCCCTGCGTTGGCCAGCTCGTCGTAGAAGGTCGGCCCCGGGTAGGTGGCGTCAGACGGGGCAGTGTCCTGGGGACAGCCGTGGATCGAGCCGTCGGTGATGCTGAGATAGTTGGGCAGGCTGGGATGGCAGGTGTCCGTGATGCTGGCAATCCCATTGTTGTTGATCAGGCTCTGCGTGAATGGCATGGCCGAGTTGCCGACGATAGTCGTGTAGCCGTGATTCTCCATCGCGATGAAAGCCACGTGAGGTGGAGTTGTAGCCGCTTGTGCGAAATGCCCGAACGGCAGCACCAACATCGCCGTCAACACGACGAAGAGATGCACTGCCAACGGACGGCGCAAAATGCGCAGCCTGTTCGCGCCGACCGTCACTGCGCGGCTGTCCCCGGACGCCCGCGCCCACATCCACGCATATACGTCTACCCCCGGAAACGCTGGACACGGTCAGCGTGTTATCGGCTGGTTGAGGTCGCTGTGGACTCCAACCAATCTTGAACGCCAACTGAACTCTGATCTTGCAGTTGGCCGATCGACCTGAGACCGCGTGGGGTTCAGGAATGACGAAGGATTTGCAAGTTTTAACCCATGAGCCCGCCGATTGCAACCCCTCGGCGCACATTAATTTCAGAGGCTTTTACGTTGCCGCAAAAATTGCCGACGCACCCGGACCCGTAAACATTCCTTTGCACAACCCCGGGCAACGTCCCGAGTCGCTCAAGACCAGCGCACTACATCGATCGGGACACCTCGCCTAAAGCGTCCCGATTGACGCTGGGACAGCGCCCGTGGAGAGACCCTTCTTTCCTACAGGCAGCGGAACACTATTCGAATACGCTCGGTGAGTTCCATGAAGTCCCTCCTTCACGTAGCTGATTAGCGCATGGACCTTCAAGAGGTAGCGCGACGAGTCCTGCTCGGCCACTGGGTCGTGATCTTCGTGTGTGTCGTCACCTGCGCTGCGGGCGTGGTCACGTATCACCTGTTCGACACGCCGACGTACAGCGCCTCCACGCGTGTCGTCCTCGATGCGCCGGCACCGACGTCGGGCACGGAGGCGACGGCAGTGGCCGACGCAGCCAAGGCGATTGTCACCAGCCCGACGCACATCATCGCGGCGCTCAACGTAGCCGGCGTCGTACGTGACCCGGTCAAGGTGGCGCCCGACATATCACTGTCGCCTCTCGGCACCTCGGGCGTCCTGCTGCTGACGGTGAAAGACACGAGCCCACAAGCTGCCGCGGCCATTGCAAACGCGCTGGCCGACGACCTGATCAAGACCCGGCTCGCGGTCAGCCCCGCGGCGCACAAGGCGGCCATCGACGCCCAGATCAAGGCCGTGACGGATCAGATCACCGCGCTCAACGTGGAAATCGCGTCGCTGAAGCTTCAGCTGGACAACCTTAGGGTCGACCCGTCCAACTCCCAGACTGCATCGGTCAAGGCGCAGATCCTGGCCGACCGCATCACAGCCGACGACAACGACGTCGCCACGCTGACCCAGCAGCTGATCCACCTCGACTCCGAACGCTCGAGCCTGGGCTCGGCGTCGGACACGACGCCGTCGGTGATCGATGCGGCGACCGTGCCCATCAAGCCCGATCCTTCGCGTCTCCCGATCGACCTTGCGTTGGCGCTCATCGTCGGAGCGGTGGTCGGGGTTGCGATCGCGGCGGCCAAGGAGACCTTCCGCCCGACGCTCGCGACCGGCGATTCGGTGGCCAAAGCCATGGGGGTTCCGGTCTTGGGCTGGCTTCCGGACACGGCCGGAACGCTGGCTCCGCGGCTCAAGCTCGCAGCGAGCGCGGCCGACATCCACGCTCTGGAGTTGATCAGTGTCGCCGACACGCTCGACCTGTCCTCACTCGCAAGGACCCTGCGGGCTCCGCTTTCGCAGGGTCAGGGCGAGGGCAAGGGACTCTCGATCTTCTCTATCGACGACGCGCCGGCACGCTACCGAACCGGCCAGGCGCCGCCATCGGCCTTCGTGTTGGTGACGCCCGAAAAGATCAACAAGTCCGCCCTCGCGCCGGTCCAGGACCTGATCTCGCTCAGCGGCCGGCCTCTTCTCGGCGTGATCGCGCACAAACCGTCGCGCTCGACGAAGACCTCGATTCCGTTTGCAAAGCCCTCACCCCGCCTGGCGGTTGTCCTTGATGGCGAGAAAGATCCCGCCAAGGGGATGAGCAAGGAAATGCAGTCCGACCTGTGGGGTGCCCAGTGAGCGCAGTCGCCCAGGAAACCGACGCCAGGTTCCGGATTCCATTCGCCAAAGCCGAGATCAGCGAAGAGGCGCGGGAGGCTGCCGCGCGAGTCCTGGCGTCCGGATGGATCACGACGGGGCCCGAGGTTGTCGAGTTCGAACGCGAGTTTGCCAGCATGGTGGAAGCCGAGCACGCCGTCGCGGTCGCGTCGTGCACCGCCGGAATCGAGATCTCGCTGCGGGCCCTGCGCCTTCCTCGTGGGGCAAAGGTGCTCACGTCGACGATGACCTTCTGCGGAGCCGTGCACGCGATCGTACACGCGGGTCTGCACCCAATCCTCGTCGACGTGAATCCCGACACGCTGATGCCGGATGCCGAGACCACAGCCGCCGCGGTTCGCAGCTCGGGCCCGGTCGACGCGATGGTCGTCGTTCATTTCGGCGGCGCGCCGGCGCCGGTCGAAGAGATGGCGGCGGCGGCCGGGCTCCCACTGTCCCGCGTGATCGAGGACGCCGCTCATGCCATAGGCACGAAGGTCGGCGACAGGTGGGTGGGCTCGATCTCAGCTGCCACCTGCTTCAGCTTCTATGCAACCAAGAACCTGCCGATCGGCGAAGGCGGAATGATCACGACCGCTGATCCGGAGCTCGCTGATCAGGCGCGCCAGATTCGATTGCACGGCATGAGCCGCGACGCGTGGAAGCGCTATCTGCCCGGGTCGGGATGGCGCTACGAGGTTGATGTGGCGGGGATCAAAGCCAACATGACCGACGTCCAGGCGGCCATCGGCCGGGGCCAGATGAAGCACTTCGGGAGATGGCAGGAGCGACGGGCCGAGCTTGCCGACGCATTTGACATCCGGCTCTCCCGAATCAATGGATTGCGCATCCCCGCCCGACCGGAGCGGGGCCTCCACGCATGGCATCTGTATGTCATCCGCGTCGAACCGGAATTTGGCGTCGACAGGGACAGCTTCATCCGGATGCTCTCCGAACGCGGCGTCGACTGCTCGGTCCACTTCATTCCACTGCACCACCAGCCCTACTTCCAGCGGATGCTCGCGGACGAAGCGAATCGATCGTTCCCCGTCGCCGACGCGGTGTTCCCCACGCTCGTGTCGCTTCCTTTCTATCCCGCCTTGACCGACGGGATGCTCGATCAGATCTGCGAGGAAATCGACGGGATACGGCCTGCTGCAACGAGCAGTCAGCGCCCGCAGCTCGCTGTCGCCGGGTAGACCTCATGGCCCTCGAGATCACATCGAACTCCTACAAGCCGTCATCCCCGGGGCCCAGGCGGCTGCCCAAGAACGGGTCAGGCCTACGCACCATCATCATCGGGGCGGGCGCAGCCGGCCGGATCCTCGCGCGCGACCTCAAGCGGACACCGGAGTACGGCCTTCTGCCGATCGGCTTTCTCGACGACGACCCGACTAATAAAGGTGTGACCGGTCTCCCCGTGCTGGGCAGGACGGGCGACCTGGTGATGATCGCGGCGAGCCATGCGGCGGACGTTGCCATCGTCGCCATACCGTCGCTCGCGCCCGGCGATGTTCGCAGGCTGGCCGAGTCCGCGAGCACCGCGGGCGTAAGCGTCCGCTACCTCCCCTCTTTCGGGGCAGCGCTCGAGCGCGATGCACGGATCAGCGATCTTCGCCGCCTCCGCGTCGACCGTCTGCTCGGCCGGCAGGAGATGCGGGTCGTGCGGACTGCCTCACGCGCAGTCGTCGAGGGCAAGCGTGTCCTCGTCACCGGCGCCGGCGGCTCGATCGGCAGCGAGCTGTGCCGGCAGATCAAGGCTTTCGGGCCGGCCGCGCTCTACATGCTGGACCATGACGAGTCCAACCTGCACCGGCTGCAGATGCATCTCGACGGCCAGGCGCTGCTCGACAACGACGAGCTCCTCATTGCCGACATCAGGGACGGCGAGCGCATCAAGCAGCTGTGCGCGGACCTGCGCTTCCAGGTCATCTTTCACGCTGCCGCTCACAAGCACCTTCCGCTGCTCGAGATGCATCCGTGCGAAGGCATCAAGTCGAATGTCCTTGGCACCCGGCACCTCGTCGAGGCTGCGGTCGAAACCGGCGTCGAGCGTTTCATCCTGATCTCGACCGACAAGGCCGCGGATCCGATCTCGATTCTCGGCGCGTCGAAACGGGTGGCCGAGCTGATCCTGCAGGCGCATTCCGGCGGCTACACGAGGTTTGCCTCGGTCCGCTTCGGCAACGTCCTCGGCAGCCGCGGCTCCTTCCTTTCGGTGCTCTCCGAGCAGATCGAGAACGGTGAAGCCGTCACCGTCACGCATCCCGACGTGACTCGATTCTTCATGACGGTCGAAGAAGCTGTCGGCCTGGTCATCGAGGCGGCGAGCATGGCCGAGCTCGGAGAGACATTCGTCCTAGACATGGGCGCCCCGGTCCGGATCGTCGATCTGGTTCACAACTACGCCGCGCAGTTCAACCTGCGGGAGGGCGACTTCGAGATCAGCTTTACGGGCCTGCGTGGAGGCGAGAAGCTCAACGAAGCGCTCTTCAGCGAGAACGAGGTGCGGCTCCGCACCGATCATCCAAGAATCTGGGCGACCCAGGCAGCGGCCCCGGCGGCCGACCTCGAGTCGGTGCTCGATCGGTTGATCGAATCGGCTTCCATCAATCGCAGCGACCTGGTGCGCCAGCACCTGGCTTCACTGCTGCCCGGCTTCGCGAAGTCGCCCGCGCTCACGTCGGCAACAGTGGTTGCGCCCTACCCGGACGGTTTCTGACTTGCGCCGCGTCGCCATTGTGATCACTCGCTTCATCGCCGGCGCCGGCGGAGTTGCCCTGCGCGGGGCGCTGGCTCTCGACCCTCAGCAGTACTCGGTCACCATCTTCTCCGCTCCCGGCGGTCCGCTGCTGGCGGAGGCCGAGAAGGCAGGCTTCAAGATCGTCCGCCTCGATCACATGAGGCCGGAGATCAGCCTGCGTGAAGACCCGAGCGCTTTGCGAGAGCTCACTGCTCTGCTGCGCGAGGGGGACTTCGACATCGTCCACACCCACAGCAGCAAGGCAGGAGCGCTCGGCAGGATCGCGGCGCACCGCGTGGGTGTGCCGGCGATCGTGCACACATTTCACGGCTTCCCGTTCCATGACTTCCAGTTCGGACCGCTGCGGACGACGTACATCGAGATCGAGAAGAGGCTGGGCCGCATCACCGACCAGTTCCTCGCCGTTGGAGGCGCCGTCGCGGCGCAGGCGATCAGCCTCCGGATCGCGCCTGCCGAGCGGATTCGAGCCATCGCGAGCGCGATCGAGCTCAACATCGCGCCCGCGTCCCAGAGCACTCGAGCTGCTGCACGCGCCCTGATGGGCTTGCCCGAAAACGCTCTTGTCGTGGGGACGGTGGGACGGCTTGCACCCCAGAAGGCGCCCCAGGACATGGTGGCCGCGATCGCAGCGATGCGCCGTCCGAACGTCCTTTGCGTCTGGGTCGGCGACGGACCGATGCGTGCGGAGATCACGAGGCTGATCGAGCGCCGCAGGCTGACCAACCAGTTCCTTCTGCTGGGTGAGCGCAACGACGTGGCGGCTCTCCTGCCTGGCTTCGACGTTTTTGCGCTGGCCAGCCACTACGAGGGCCTGCCTTGCTCGGTCGTCGAGGCGATGACCTGCGGCGTGCCGGTTGTCGCGACCGCCGTTAACGCCGTGCCCGAGGTCGTGGTGCCGGGCAGGACTGGTCTTCTGGTCCCGGCGGGCGCGCCCGACCTCCTGGGGAGGGCGCTCTCCTACCTCCTGGATCACCCTGGTGATGGATCGCGGATGGCACTCGCGGCTCGGACGCAGCTTGGCGACCGTTTCAGCCCGGAGGTTCTCGGCCGCGACCTGGTTGAAACCTACGAGATGGCGCTGACCAACTCGCCGCGGGCAGTCCGGAAGGCACTGAGGTTGGTCGCTTAGGCATGGACGCAATCCTCGAAACAGGCGGCGAGCGCCTTCACATCACCAGCGCCATCCCGTGGGTGGATGAGCTGATCAACGAGGCGGCGTCAGGTGATCTCAAACACGGCGACGACACCGCGGCAAGCCTCGTCGTGAATGTCGAGTCCACAAACCGCGCTTTCGACACCAGCTCGTGGGAGCCTCTCACTCGCAGCGCTTGGCGGCTTCGCGACGAAGTGGTCATGGAGGATGTGTGCTCGTCCGGCTTCGACCTGCGACTGCGCTGTACGCCAGACGACGTGGAGTTCACATATCGCTGGAGGCCTCGCCTGCGCGGCCACGCTGCCGCGCAGCTTTTGAGGACTCGATTCACGCTGCTGGCGCGGGCCGTGTTGATCCAGTACCCGGCCCTGTGGCGCGCATCGATCCGCGGCAGGGCTCCCCTGCACGCGTCGGCATGCACAGTCGGTGACCTCCGGCCACTGCTCGCGGGACCAGGCGGCGTGGGCAAGTCGACCCTGCTGGCTCAGGAGCTCGCTGCAGGCGGCCAGGCGATCTCCGACAACCTGTGCGTCAGCGACGGGATCACCGCCTGGGGCGTGGTCGAACCGATGCGAATCGAAGGCGGCAACGGCCGCTCGATGCCGCATGGACGAGCCGAGCTTCCACTGCCGGGCCGCGTGCCGTCCCTCGCTCCCAACGTTCTCGTCGTCCTCCGGCGCGGCCACGACGAGGTCGCTTACCTGCGCTTCTGCGGCAGCGCCACCGTCGCGCGTTCCCTGGTCACCGGCACATACATGGCCGGTGAGCTGCGGCGTTACTGGGGATTCGCGGCCACGCTGGTCGCGGGAACCGAGCTCGGGCCGTCACATCCTCCGGTGGAGGCAGTGGCCCGCCAGCTCGCGACCCGACTGCCATCCGTGGAGATCGTGCTGGCACGTCGGCCCGGCGTCAGGCTGGCCGAGCTGCTGAGCCTGATGGAGGCCATCGCTTGAGCAGCGACGCGATCGCTCGGACCTACAACCGCGCCGTTCCGGCGGGGACTCCGTGGCATCTCCAGCCCCGGATCTTCGACAGCGACGACCATCCGGTTCGACTGGACTCGCTGGCCTTGCTGAACCAGGGCATCAAGGATGCCGATCTGGCCGCCCCACCCGCTGTGCTGCCTGACTTCTATCACAAGAAGTTGATGGAGATGCCATCGAGCATTGCGGTGGCGACCCGGGAGACGATCCGGCCGATCTTCACCAGCGCGGCCCTGAACTGCGGGATGGCCCTGGTGGGACTGGACATCGACACCCCGCACGAGACGGCGATTCGCCACTTCTACAAGAGTGTTCGCGACACCTACCCTTACCCGCCCAACTATCGGCCGGTGCTGACGGCCCGAGAGGTCCTTCGCTGCGCGGTCGAGGGCGCCAGGTTCGCTGTCGACCGTTACGACCTCGATCCCGCGGAGCTCGACCGCATCGAGGAGGGCGGCTGCCTCGGCGTGGATCGGTATGGCGGCGCGGACCGGGTCCGGCGCGAGCTGTCGTGGATGGCAACGCAGCTGTCACGCATCCGCTTCGGCACCGTCGGTCCGAGCACCCATTTCGTCGAGCTGCAAAAGGTCGAAGAGGTTTTCGACACAGAGGCCGCCCGCAAGCTCGGTGTGCACCTGGGGCAGGTGACGCTTCAATACCACGGCGGCGACGGCGTCCTGAACATCCAGATGGGCGCCCGCTTTGGGCGGCGCCTTGCGGGCTCTCGTCCGCTACGGACCGTCATGGCCGTGCAGAAACCTCTTTATCAGCTCGCGTCGGTCCGTTCCGCGCGCCAGCTTCGAGAGCGCCTCCGCCTCTATTTCTCGGGCGGCTGTCCGCCGGTCCTGCGCGAGAGCGACGAAGGCGAGCGGCTGATGCTGGCCAACGCGGTCGCCATGAATTACGGCTTCGCCTACCGGCAGGCCACCTACTCGACCCTGAGGGCTCTGGCCCGCCAGTCGTTCGGCGCGAGCATGAAGCTGATCGTCGACTCGCCCCACAACACGATCTACGACGAGCAGATCGGTGGGCGCCCGGCCGTTGTCCACCGGCACAACAGCGCGCGGGCGTTTCCGGCCTCGAAGATGAGCGGCCACCCGGTTTTCGCCGACACAGGGACGCCCCTCCTGCTGCCGGGCACGAATCGCACCTCTTCCTATTTATGTGTGGCGGCGGAAGGCGCCGAGGAATCCCTGTTCTCGGCCTCCCACGGCACCGGCAGCATCATCTCGGACTTCGAGCGCAGGGGCCTCTCGAATCGGCACCCGCAGGGGCACACCACCCTCAGGTTCGGATACAAGGACACCTCGACCACGGTCGTCCCCCACCTCGACGACAACGGGGTCGACGAAGGGCTGCGGATCCTGGTCAGCAATCACCTCGTTCAGCCGGTGGCCCGCCTGCGGCCGTTTGCTGTTCTGAACTAGCCCGCGGAGATCGATCGAAATGCGGGCGATGAGGATTGATGGAGCGGTCGACGTACGGCGGCATGGAACCGCGGCGGGCGAGCTGCCGGCCGGTGACCTGCCGCTCGAGTACCGCCTGCGAAGGCTCCACCGGCGCCGGAGGCGGGCAGTCATCCGCCGCTTCATCAAGGGTGCGTTCTGGAGCGTGGGTCTCCTGGGGGCAGCGGCGTTTGTGATCGGCGTGAGCGTCGAGATCGCCCAGAGATGATCGCTACTCGATCGCTCGCGGGCGTCCAGCCGCCGGCGAGGACCATCACCCTGCCGCCACGTGTGCCATGGATCGTGATCGCTCCAGTGGCCGCCGCCCTGGTCATGCTCCCGTACCTCAAGCCGTCCGGTCCGGGTAACTCGTCGCCGGTCGACGTCATGATCGCGCTCAGCATCGCGCTGACGTTGCTCTGGGCCGGCTACACCCGCCAGGAGCTGCGGCTTCCGTATGCGCTCGCCGTGGCGACCATCATGGTCGGCGGCGCCATCGCCTCCTTCGCCGGACCCCTCCCCAAGACCGGTTTGCTGGCGATCGCGCAGGACTTCATCCTCCTGGCGTGGTGCGCGGTCATCGTCAACCTGGCCCGCTCGTCATCGGCCTTCCTTTGGCTGTTGAGAGCCTTCACGTGGGGCTCCTTCGGCTGGGCACTGGTGCTGATCGGGGCGATCGCCACCGGCAACCTCGCACTGGCCGGGGTTTCCGACCGGACCGGCGTGCGAGCCTCGCTGACCTTCGGCGACCCGAACTACGCCGCCAACTATTTCTTCGTCGCCCTGATGGTCGTGATGGCCACGCAGATGCCGCGGCGGCGCAGCCTGCGGATGGTCGTCTATGCCGCGCTGTTGACGGCCTTGGCCCTCACCGGCTCCAACGGCGGACTGCTCGCGTTTGGAATCGGACTGGCCGTCGTGGCGGTGTCGTTCGTGCACCGCCGCTGGGGCGCGATGCCGTTCCTGGTGACGGTTTGCACCGTCGGCGCGGTCGGCGTCATCGCCCTGATGGTCAGCCAAACCCTGCCCATCGAAGCGTGGGCCAGAGACAGCGGTCAGCCGCTCCTGCGCGACTCGATCGGTCGCAGCTCGCAGAGCGCGCAGGAACGCGCGTGGCTGATACAGGAGACGACCGATCTCTTCAAGCAGGGGGTGCCGTGGGGGCTCGGCCCCGGCTCGACCAAGCCATTGCTGCAGACACAGCTCGCCCCGTACGCGTATCAGACCCATGACGATTACATCGAATCGATCGTCGAGCGCGGCGTGCTCGGTGCCATCGGGCTGGTGCTGTTGATCGGCTCGGTCGGGGTCCGCACGTGGACCGTCGCCACCAAGCCTCTCACTCCCGAGTTCGCAGCGCTCTTTCCACGCACCGCTCCATTGGTTGGCGGCGTGTTGGGCCTCGCCGTGTCAGCGTCGTACTACCAGATCCTCCATTTCCGGCACGTGTGGGCGTTTCTTGCGGTGATCGCCGCGCTGTACGTGTGGGGGCGCCGATGGAACACGTGATGCAGCTTGCGCGCAGGCTGCGGCACCCCTTCGCCGGCAACGTGGTCGCGTTGGCGGGCTCGATGGCTGCTCTCGGCATTGCGACGCTCTGGGTCGCACGCGTGGGCGGACCCGTGGCAGTGGGCGATTACGCGCTGCTGCGCATCCTGCCGTGGCTCGTCGCTGTGATCGTGTCCGGCGGGGCGGCCGGGTCGATGGCGTACTTCTTGGCGGGGCCGACGCGGGACGACCCGCGCGTGCGTTCGACCATGATCGCAATCGCGACGGGCGGCGCTTTGGCGGGCGCAGGGCTGTGGGTGATCGCGACGCCGCTGCTGCACCGGTTCTTCTTCAAGGACCTGGCAGCTGCGCTGATCGCGCTGGTTGCGGCGAGGGTTGCGCTCCGGCTCGTCGTCATCACAGGCAAGGCAGCGGCACAAGGCACGGGCGACCTACCGGGAAGCAACCGCACGATCCTGTTCGAAGAGCTCTTTTTCTTGCCGGCCTATGGCCTCCTTCTCGCTCTGCATGTGACGGGTACGTGGGCGGTCGTCGGCGCCCTGATCCTCAGCGACCTCGCGACGGGCAGCGTCGCCTGGGTCAGGTTGGTGCGTCGTGGCTTTCTCGCCCACGCATCCCCACCTTCCATGGAGCTCGCCCGCCGCATCTACATGTTTGGCACTCGGGGCCAGCTGGGCAGTCTGCTCAGCCTCTTCAACCTGCGGCTCAACTTCGTGTTCATCGCCGCGATCGCCGGTCCGGCCGCCCTGGGGATCTACGCGGTGGCGGCGAAATACGCCGAGGTCCTGCGGGTGGTGCCAATCGCCGCCAACTGGGTCCTGTATCCGCGATTTGCCAGGTCGGAAGCAGATGTCGCGTCGGCGAGCTCTCGGTGGTTCATCCCGCGCGCCGGGGCGGTCACCGCGGGCATTGCGCTTCCATTGGCGCTGGCGGCCGGCGCGATCGTCCCATTCCTGTTCGGCCAGGCATTCGCAGGGGCGGTCCTGCCGGCACAGATCCTACTGGTCGGCCTTGCGGCCGAAGGCGCCGCAGGTGTCATGACCGCATATCTCTTCGCACGAGGCCGCCCCGGCCTCAACTCACTGGCCGCCGGCACAGGGCTGGCCATGACGCTGGTGCTGGACGTGATCCTGATCCCGCGCATGGGCGCGGTCGGGGCGGCGATCGCCTCGAGCGTCGCGTACCTCACCACCACCGCAACCTTGCTGGCCTGGTACCGCCACGCCGCGCGACCGACACCTCCACCGCACCTTTCCGAGCCGGTGATCGAGGGGCTGACTAGCGTTGGCCCTAGCCTTGAGCGGCGGGCGATGGATGTCGCGATCGCGGCGCTGGTACTCGCCATCTCGTGGCCCCTACTGATCGTCCTCGCGGCCGCGTCGCGAATGAGCACTCACGGATCCTCGATCTTCACTCAGCCCCGTGTCGGACAGGGAGGAGTCGCGTTCCCCATGTACAAGTTCCGCAGCATGCGATGCGGGCTTGACGGCCCTGACGTGACGACGCCGGGCGACCGGCGCGTGACGAGGGTGGGGGCGGTCCTGCGCGCAACCAGCCTGGACGAGCTGCCCCAGCTCATCAACGTGCTGCGCGGAGACATGACCCTCGTGGGCCCACGGCCCGAGACGCTGGCGCTCGCACGGCGCTATCCCTCCGAATGGCGGGTCATCTTCGCCCATCGACCCGGATTGACCGGCCCCGTCCAGGTCACCCTGCGTGACTCGGTTCCCGACGGGCTCGAGGACGTCGAAGCTTATTACCTGAACGACCTTCTGCCCAAGCGAATGGAGCTCGACATGGCTTACCTGTCGAACCCGACGTTCGCATCAACCCTGAGCCTGATGTTCGCCACGGCATCCCACGTGACGTCGCGACTCGTTGTGAAGCTCGTGGCCGTTAGGCGAATGCGTCCGGTAGCCGGCTTGAAAAGGACCACGTCCCCGTGAGCGGTGGTGGTGCATCGGGCTCAGTCGGGCTGGGCAATTGTCCCGCCCGACTCTGGGGTTTGTTGTCGATGGTGACAGATGTACCGGTTGACGGTGAGTAGGCGTGACTTTACGGTCGAGCCCAATGCCTCACTTCTCGCTTATTCATGGTTACAGCAATGATTAATAGGTCAACCGCCGCCGATCGCCTGTCCAAGAAGCTGCGCGTTGTACGTGCCACCGTAGTGGGTGCGTTTCTCGGTGGAAGCCTCTTGATCGCCTTCGGCGCGCAGGTAGCGGTGTCAGCGGGGCCCACCAACGTGGACACCTCGATTTCGTCGCAGGCTTACCAGCGTTCGGCACAGGACAAGGTGGCATATCTGCACGACGGTTCGCTCCTGGTCGGTTTCTATGACGGACACACTGGTGCAATCGACCACGTCACCAATCCGTCGACGTCGCCCGTATCGACCAGGGTCCTCACGTTTCTCGGCGGCGAAGAGGAGTCCCTCTATGTCTTGCCTGGCAGCGGCACCACCGAGATCTGGGTGCAGGAGGGCAACGAGATCTTCGGCGGCCCGAGGCAGGAGCAGATCCAGCACGGCACCTACGATGGAAGCACCTTCAGCTGGGACGGGGGCAACGTAAACCCAGAGCCTGTTGAGGTTCCCGGAACCCTCACCAACGGGCGCCAGGATCCGTCGGTCGTCTGGACAGGGCAGTGGCTGATCGCTTCGTGGTGGGACGACACCGTCGGTCATGACTCGGACAACGTGTTCTACAACTGGACCCCCGACCGCACCGGCAAGACCGGTTGGGCGGTCACCGCGAAGGCAGGTTCAGTCGCTGTCGACAACCATTCAAGCTCGAGCACGGTCGTCTACAACGTCGTCACAGGTGACGCCCCCGCAGTGAATGACCAGTTCCAGATTGGGCTGGCGGTCAGTAACAACGGGAGTCTTACGTGCGACAGGTTGACCACGTGCAACGCCGAGTTCCGGCAGGTGACCGGTGTTACCGGGACCGGTCCATACACCCTCACCCTCGACTCTCCGCTGGTCTACCACCACAACATCAACGAGCCGATCCGAATCGCCGCCGAGCTGCTGACGGCGACCGCCAGCAACCCTGTGCAGGTCACCATTCGACACTCCGCCAAGCTCGGCGCGACGATCGCCGTCTACGGCGCCGCGTGCAAGATCCTCTCACGCACCCTCCTGGACGGCGCGGCTGATCCGTCGCCGGCAAACTGGACAACTCAATCGACGGTCGATGTGGACGATTGCGAGGGAGGGCCCTGGCTGGGCGGCCCTCAGGTCGCCATCGACGAGACCAGCGGCGACGTCCATGTTTTCAAAGCCATGACCAGCGGCGAGCCATCGCCGATGGGCATCATCTACTGGCACGGGACGCCTGATGCAGTTCCGATGAGCACCGGCGCGATCACGTGGGGCGCCCGATTGGTGATCGATCCTGCGCACAGCAGCTTCGAAAGCGACCCGCCTGACATCGCAGGTGCGGTCGACCCGACAACCCACAGGGTGTATGTGTTCTGGGTCACAGCAGCCCTCACGGGCCAGCTCAAGTACGTCACCCTCGACAGCCCATACACTTCCGCGTCGCAAGAGAACCTCGTCACGACGGACGCACAGCCGCGGTCTCCGCACGTCCCGTCAGTGCTGAATGGTGCTTACGTGCCCCTGGTCTACCAATCCGGCACGGCCAGCCCCTTCAGCATCGTCCTGGACAACACCCTCAGCACGAGCGTGGCTCCCGACATCACCCCACCGACCGCCCCAACCGGCCTCACCGCGACTGCAACCAAGACGCCCGAGGTGGACTTGAAGTGGAATGCCTCGACTGACAACGTCGGCGTCGCCGGTTACGACATCTACCGCAATGGCAGCACGACGCCGCTTGCGACCGTGTCCGGCGCCACGCTTGTCTACGCGGACAAGGCTGTCACCGACGCCACCACTTACACCTATACGGTCGACGCGATCGATGCCGCCGGCAACCACTCGGCGCAGTCTGCCGCAGCCACGGCCAAGACCCCCGACATCACAGCTCCTTCGGCGCCGGCAAGCCTGACGGCCACGCCAACGCCGACGCCTGAGGTGGATCTGAGCTGGAGCGCATCGACCGACAACGTCGGCGTCACCGGTTACGACATCTATCGCAACGGCAGCGTCACACCGCTTGCCATCGTCTCGGGGTCCACCACCCTGACCTACGCTGACAAGGCCGTCACGGACGCTACCGCGTACAGCTACACGGTCGACGCCTTCGACGCCGCCGGCAACCATTCGGCGAAGTCTGCTGTGGCCATGGCAACGACCCCCGACATCACAGCGCCTTCGGTGCCCGCGAGCCTGACCGCCAAGGCAACCCCGACGCCCGAGGTCGACTTGAGCTGGAGCGCATCTACCGACAACGTCGGTGTGACCGGCTACACCATCTATCGCGACGGCTCGATGCTCGCCACCGTGTCGGGGTCCACCCTGACCTACGCCGACACCGCCGTCGTCCAGACAACCAGCTACAGCTACCGGGTCGACGCGTTCGACGCCGCCGGCAACCACTCGGCCCAATCGGCCCCGGCCAGCGTAAACACCCCTGACATCTCGCCGCCGTCCGTCCCGGCCGGCCTCAGCGCCGCTCTCAACGCGAGCCACGGCGTCACGCTGACATGGAGCGCCTCGAGCGACAACGTCGGGGTGGCCGGCTACACCGTTTACCGCAACGGCGCGTTCCTGACCACGGTGGCCGGAGTGACCTACACCGACAACAGCGTCAGTGGGCTCACCACCTACACCTACACCGTCGATGCCTTCGACGCGGCCGGCAATCACTCGGCCAAATCGGCGGCCGCGCAGGTCACCACCGGTGTCGCGGCTCCGTGCCAGGTGCCCACCGTGACTGCGGCGCCAGCGTCACCTTCGTTGGCGGGCACGCGGGTCACCATCACCGCCAGCTCCTCTGGCTGTCCAGACCCCCTGTATGAGTTCTGGACCCTGGCCCCCGGCGGCAGCTGGAAAGTTGCCCAGGCGTACTTCAGCAGCGGGACCTTCACCTGGAACACCTCGCCTCCCGCTGGGACCTACTACTACTCGGTATGGGTCCGCGATGCCAGCAGCGCAAGCACCTATGACTCTTACGTCCCAGGCACCGCTTATGTGCTGACGCCTACCGCTTGTTCGTCGGTGAGCGCCTCCGCCGCGCCCGCTTCTCCGCAGGCGGCGGGCACCGCCGTCACCATCAGCGCCACCGCGGCGGGCTGCCCCAACCCACGCTTCCAGTTCTGGATCCAGCCGCCGGGCGGCAGCTGGGCGGTGGCCCAGGCTTACTCGAACAGCAGCATCTTCAACTGGAACACGAGCGGCTCCGGGGTCTACCACTACTCCGTGTGGGTCCGCGACGCCAGCAGCTCGAGCAGCTACGACGCTTACTTCCCGGGCACCGCTTACACGGTGACGTCTACTGCTTGCACGGCGGTGAACGCCTCGGCATCACCCGCCTCCCCGCAAACCGCGGGCACGGCCGTCACGATCTCCGCCGCCTCGTCCGGCTGCCCCCATCCGCTCTATCAGTTCTGGATCCAGCCGCCTGGAGGCGCCTGGACCGTGGCTCAGGCCTACTCGGGCAGCGCCACCTTCAGCTGGAACACGACGGGACGGCCGGCGGGCGTCTACCACTACTCGGTCTGGGTCCGCGATGCCGCGAGCGCGAACAGCTATGACGCCTACGTCCCCGGGACCGCGTACACCCTGACGACCAACGCCTGCACCTCGGTCAGCGTCACAGCGGCGCCGGCCTCCCCGCAGACGGCGGGCGCCTCCGTCACCATCACGGCGGCTGCTTCGGGTTGCCCCAGCGCGCAGTACGAGTTCTGGATCCAAACCCCTAGCGGCACCTGGACGATTGCACAGGCCTACTCCAGCAGCAATACGTTCATCTGGAACACCGGCGGGCTGCCAACCGGGACCTACCGATATTCAGTCTGGGTGCGCGACGCCAGCAGCGGTGCCAGCTACGACGCTTTCTTCCCTGGCACCGCGTACATGCTCATATGAGAAGCGGAGCTGCATCGAGCAGCTCCGACCCGGGACCGTCGACCACGTTGACGGGGCATCGGGTTTGCTGACGCTTTCCGCCCTGGTCAAGGCATTCCTCACCATCGCCTCGGGGAGGGGCGCCCAGCCGGGCCGCAGGCGCATTTCGATCAGCCTCGGCGCCGCGACGGCCCTCACCGCGTTCGGACTGTTCGCAGCTCCGCTCACCGCGGCGGCAGCAGCCATCCCCTGCACGACGGCAGACCTCATCACGGCCATCTCGGCTGCGAACGTCGCCGGCGGCACTGTCACCCTCGCCCCGGGATGCGTGTACACGCTGACCGCGGCCAACAACACGACGGACGGCGGCACCGGGCTACCCGTTATCACCCGGAACGTGACCGTCGTGGGCAGCGGAGCCACGATCACCAGGTCGACCGCAGCGGGGACGCCGTCCTTCCGGATGTTCGACGTCGCGTCGTCGGGCAAGCTGACCCTTGATTCACTGAGCCTGACCAACGGCATCGCGAACGACGGACGCTCGGGCGGCGGCGCCATCAACAGCCACGGCACGCTGGTGGTCAGCGCCACCACGTTTTCGGGCAACTCCTCTCCATCCACCACTGGCACGTCCGGCGGCGCCATCAGCAGCAGCGGCCAGCTGACCGTCACGACCAGCTTCTTCACCAACAACCTTGCGCAGGAGGGCGGAGGCATCTTCAATCAGAAGTCCGCCACCATCACGAAAACTACGTTCTTGAACAACACCGCGACCATCTACGGCGGCGGGGCGCTCCTGAACGCATTCGGCACCATGACGGCGTCGACCAGCACGTTCGTCGGCAACACCGGGCCCGGTGGTGGAGCGATCGACAACGACGCGACCCTGATCATCAAGAACAGCACCTTCTACAACAACACCGGCGGCAGCAACGGAGGAGGCGCTCTTCAGAACTTCGGCAGCACGTCGATCAGCTACTCGACTCTGTCCGGCAACACGTCCCAGTACGGAGCCAACATCCACAACTACGGCTCCTTCACGGTGAGCCTGACAACGAGCATCGTCGCCAACGGCATCAATGGGTCGAACTGCGGGGGCCCGCCTGTGATCGACAACGGATACAACCTGGACACCGGATCGTCGTGCGGCTTCTCTTCAACCAAGCACTCGATGAGCAACACCCAGCCGCAGCTCGAGGCCCTCGCCTCGAACGGTGGCCCCACCCAGACCATGGCTTTGCCTGCTACCAGCCCCGCCGTCAACACAATCCCGGCCAGCGTGTCCGGATGCACGGGCGGCACCGACCAGCGCGGCGTCGCCCGTCCGCAGGGACCCGCATGTGACATGGGGTCGTTCGAGGTGATCCAATCGAGCGGCGACACTCAGCCGCCCACGGTGCCGACCAATCTGACGGCGTCTTCGGTGACCTCGAACAACGTGTCGCTGCAGTGGACCGCGTCGACCGACAACGTTGGCGTCACGGGCTACACGGTCTACCGGAACGGCGCCGCGGTGGGTAGCACCGGGGCCGGTGGTGTCACCACGTACAGCGACGCCACTGCGGCGCCCACCACCGCATACCAGTACACGGTCGATGCCTTCGATGGTGCGGGCAACCATTCGTCACAGTCGGCGCCGCTGGCGGTCACGACCCCCGCGCCGAGCGGAATCCAGGGAGCGCAGGGCCAAGCTGTGTCGACCTCGACCAGGGTGACCTCGACAACGATCCCGCTGACGGGGGCTGTTCACGCCGGTGACCTGCTCGTCGGGTGGTTCAGCCAGTTCGACGCGGCCGGTCAGGTCCAGGTGTCCGACAACATCAACGGCGCCTGGATCCGCAGCTCTTCGACGACGTTCTCCAGCGGTGCCGGCGACATCGCCCTCTACTACGTGCAGAACGCTGCCGCCTCGCCCACCGGCGTCACGGTGACGATAGCCGCGGCCACCGCGACGTACCTGGAGGGTGCGGCCAGCGACTACAGCGGGGTGTCGACCGTCGGAGCGCTCGACCAGGTGGTCGTGGCCACCGGCGTTGGCACCGCGGTCGACTCCGGTGCGTCGGGTTCTGTCGGCGCGGGCGAGCTCGTCGTCGGCGGAATCATCACTGGTGGATCGCCCGGAACGACGACTCCGGGAGCCTCCCAGGGGCAAACCTTCACGATGCGTGCGATCACGGTCTCGGGCTCGGCGGGGCTCGAGGACATCCTTTCGAGCGCGGCGGGTGTGCAGGACGCGCGCGCCACGCTGACCACATCGACTGATTGGTACGCGGTGGCGGCCGTGTACCACCAGTTTGGAAGCGGCGATACCCAGCCGCCGACGGTCCCCACGGCCCTGACGGCGACGTCAGTGACCGCCACCTCTGTCGCCTTGAGCTGGACAGGGTCCACCGACAACGTTGCCGTCGCCGGATACACCGTTTATCGCAATGGATCCGCGGTCGGCACGACCGCGTCGACCAGCTATACGGATTCCACGGTCGCCGGTTCGACGACCTACTCGTATGCGGTTGACGCCTTCGACGTCGCCGCCAACCACTCGGCGAAGTCTTCGCCGATCTCGGTCACCACGCCGGCAGCGCCACCGCCGTCTGCCCAGTGGGTTCAGGGCGGCGTGGTCGGAACCGGAAGCAAGGTGGCGAGCGTGACATTGACACTTTCGTCGCCGGTTCCCGCAGGTGACCTGCTGGTGGGCTGGTTCGGCCAGTTCGACTCCACCGGGCAGGTTTTGGTGTCGGACAACGTCAACGGCGCCTGGACCCGGAGCGCCGCATCGACCAAGTTTGGCTCGGCCGGCGATATCGCCCTTTATTACGTCCAGAACGCCGCTGCGGCGCCGGCCGGAGTGACGATCACGATCTCCACCGCGGCGGCCACATACCTGCAGGCTTCGGCCGCCGAGTACTCCAACGTCGCGGTGTCCAACAGCCTCGATCAGTTCGCGGTGGCTTCGGGCACCGGAACCACCGCGGACAGCGGGCCGACCGCGACGGTGGGTGCTGGGGAGCTCCTGTTCAGCGGATTCATGACCGGTACGTCACCTGGTGGGGTTGTTGCGAACGGCGGTCTCGTAATTCACGACCGCAACGGATCCGGCTCCCTGGCCGATGCCAGCATGATCGTGACGGCGAGCGGGCCGCAGCACGCCGGCTGGACACTGTCGGCCTCTGCCGACTGGTATGAGGTCGCGGCCGTCTTTCAGACCACAGCCGCCATCTTCCCGCCCAGCAACCTGACCGCTGCCGCGGCCGGCAGCACGCAGGTCAACCTCGCGTGGTCGTCTGGCGGCGGCGCTGCCAGCACCTACACCGTCTATCGAAACGGTTCAGTACTGGCCTCGGTGCCGGGCGCCTCGACCGTTTACAGCGACACCACGGTCTTGCCGTCCACCAGCTACACGTACGCCGTGGACGCCGTGGGCTCGGGAGGCAACCACTCGGCGCCGTCGAACACTGCGTCCGTGACGACGCCGGCTGATACGACGCCACCGACCGCTCCGGCCGGCCTCACCGCAGCTCCGTCGAGCCTGACGCAGATCAGCCTCAGCTGGACGGGGTCAACAGACAACGTAGGCGTGACCGGTTACACGATCTACCGCAATGCCGCCAAGGTGGGCACGACAGGCGCCACGACCTTGACTTACACGGATTCCGGTCTTGCCCCCGCGACCTCCTACACGTACACGGTGGATGCATTCGATGCGGCTGGAAACCATTCGGCTCTATCCGCCAGCGCGACGGCCGCCACTTCGGCCGATACCACGCCACCGACGGTTCCGGCAGGCGTGACAGCACAGGTTGGGCCGGTCGGCGAGGTCGATGTTCAGTGGAGCGGGTCGACCGACGACGTAGGCGTCGCCGGTTACACGGTCTATCGCGGCGGCGTATTGCTCGCGACGGTGTCGTCGTCCACGCTGACGTACGCGGACAAGACGGTTGCGAGCATCACCGCCTACAGCTACACGGTCGATGCCTTCGATGCCGCCGGCAATCATTCGGCACAATCGGCGGCCGCGACGGTGACCACGCCCGATTGGGTTCCGCCCTCGGTGCCGGCAGGTTTGGCCGCGACGGTCGTGTCGAGCGGTGAGATCGACCTCGCCTGGAATGCATCGAGCGACAACGTCGCTGTGACCGGCTACACCGTCTATCGCAACGGCGTCTCCATCGGCACAACCGCAGGCGGCACGCTGACTTATGCCGACACGACGGTCGGCCACGGGTTCACCTACTCGTACGCCGTTGACGCCTTCGACGCCGCCGGGAATCACTCGGCTCAATCAACGGCTGCTTCGGCGACCACGACCGACGACATCCCGCCAGCGGTCCCAGGCGGCCTGGCTGCGTCAGCCGCCTCACCGACGTCGGTCGCTGTCTCCTGGTCCGCATCGAGCGACAACGTGGCGGTGACGGGATACGACGTGTACCGGGACGGCGTATCAGTCGCCACGCTCGGTCCAACGGCGCTGAGCTACCAGGACACGGTCGCCTCCGGCAGCACCCATTCGTACACGGTGGACGCGTTTGACGCCGCCGGGAATCACTCCGCCACCCCCACCCCCGTCAGTGTCACGACCTCGCTGACCGATTCGACGCCGCCTAGCGTGCCCGCAGGCGTCACCGCTGCCGCCGTCGGATCCTCCTCAGTGACCCTGGCCTGGAATGCGTCCACCGACAACGTCGGCGTCACCGGTTACACGGTCTACCGCAACGGCGCCGTCCTGGCGACGGTCGGCGGCACGACGACGGCATATTCCGACGCGACCGTCGCCCAGGCCACAACCTACGCGTATACGGTGGATGCGTTCGACGCTGCCGGCAACCACTCTGCACAATCCGCGCCGGCATCCGTCCACGTTCCCGGCGTGCCCAAGTTCGTGCAGAGCGCCGTCGGCTCGACCGGCACGACGGTGACCAGCATGACGCTTACCCTTGGCCCGGTCACGCAGGGCGACCTCCTGGTCGGCTGGTTCGGCCAGTACAACGCAACCGGCCAGGTCACGGTCTCGGACAACGTCAACGGAGCCTGGACACGCGGGGCCTCGAGAGCCTGGCACGGAGGGACGACCCCCGGCGACCTGGCGCTGTACTACCGCGCGAACTCGGCCGCTGCCGGCGGCCTCACGATCACAATCACGGCCGCCGCGGCGACATACATGCAGGCCGGGGCTGCCGAGTACTCCGGGGTGGCGACCGTCAATCCCCTCGACCAGGTGGTGATCGCCACCGGCACGAGCACCAGCGCCGACTCCGGGCTTACAGCCCCCGTCGCGGCAGGTGAGCTCGTGTATGGAGGCATGACGGCGACCAACGGTCCGGGCACGTTGACTGGTGGGACCAGCCAGGGCGTCGCGTTTGTGAAGCGAGCCCAGAACACGAGCGGCTCACAGGGCGAAGAGGACATCCTGGTCGGCGCCGCCGGCCAGCAGCATGCCGGGTTCACGTTCCCGACCTCCACCCAATGGTTCATGGTCTGCGCGGTCTTCAAACCGGCGTAGTCCAAGAGAAGCAACGACCATGTGCGGGATCATCGGTTACCTCGGCCCACGCGAGGCGACCCCGGTCCTACTCGAGGGCCTGAAATGCCTCGAGTACCGCGGCTACGACTCGGCCGGAATCGCGGTGTTGGATCGCGGCGCCGGCTGCACGAGTACAACCAAGAGCGACAGCAAGGTCGCATTGCTGGCGGAACGACTCAACGGCAGCATGCCCAAGGGCCGGCTCGGCATCGGCCATACGCGGTGGGCGACCCACGGCAAGCCCAACCTCGTCAACGCGCACCCGCATTCGGATTGCTCGGGGCGGATCGTAGTCGTTCACAACGGCATCATCGAGAACTTCGTCGAGCTCAAGCTCGAGCTCGAGAGCCGCGGACATCGCTTCGTCTCCGAAACCGACACCGAGGTGCTGCCGCATCTGATAGAGGACTGTTATGCGGGCGATTTTGTGGCTGCCGTCAGGGCGGCGCTCAAAAAGGTCGAGGGCGCATACGCGCTCGCGATGTTTTCGCTGGACCATCCCGATCTGCTCGTCGGTGCGCGCCTCAACGCGCCGCTGGTGATCGGCCTCAACGGGGACGAATTCTTCGTTGCGTCTGACATCACCGCGGTCATCCCGTACACGAAAGAGGTGCTCGTCCTTGGCGAAGGCGAGGTGGTGGAGGTCACAGCGTCCGGCGCCCGAGTAACGACCCTCGACGGCAAGCCTGTCGACAGCATCACCATCAAGGTCGACTGGGATGTCAGCCAGGCGCAAAAAGGCGGTCACCCCCACTTCATGCTCAAGGAGATTCACGAGGCTCCCGAGGCGGTGACCAATGCATTGCGCGGCCGGCTCGGCGCCGATGACACCGTCCAATTCCAGGAGTGCGACCTTTCCAACACGAGCCTCGCCGGAGTCCGCGACGTCCTTCTGCTCGGGATGGGCACCTCGCTCCATGCCGCGATGGTGGGCGAGTATGTGATCGAAGACTGGGTCGGGATCCCCGCGCGAGCGGCGGACGCGTCAGAGTTTCGCTATCGCAGGCCCAACATCGGTCCCGAAACGCTCACCGTCGTCCTGACCCAATCGGGAGAGACTGCGGACAGCATCGTCGCCTTGCGCCAGGCGAAGGCGCGTGGCTCTCGCACAATCGCCATCACCAACGTCGTTGCCAGCACAGCCGCTCGGGATTCTGATGGTGTGATCTACATGCACGCGGGCCCGGAGATCGGCGTGGCGTCGTCCAAGACGTTCGTCAGCCACCTCATGACCCTTTACATGCTCACCGCCCGGCTGGCCACCGCGAAGTCGCGGATGCCCCTCGAGCGGCGCATGGAGCTGGCGGCCGTGTTCCGCGGGCTGCCAGACACCGTTAGGGGCGTCCTTCGACGCGAGTCGGAGATTGCAGAGCTTGCCCGCCGCTACTGCCACTTCAAGAACTACATGTTCATCGGGCGCGGCATCAACTACCCCGTCGCGCTCGAGGGAGCCCTCAAGCTCAAAGAGGTGTCCTACGTGCACGCGGAGGGTACGTCGGCCGGTGCCCTGAAGCACGGACCGATCGCGCTCCTGGACCACGATTTTCCGGTGATCGCGATTTGCACTGACAGCGCCACAAGAGAGAAGATCGCGGGCAATGTCCACGAGGTCGCGGCTAGAGGCGCGCCGGTGCTAGCCCTCGTGACCGAGGGCGATCACAAGCTGGACCGGGTTGCCACCGACACCTTCGAGATCCCGGCGGGCGACGAGGTTGCGACGGCCGTCGCCAGCACAGTCGTGCTCCAGCTCTTCGCATACCACGTGGCCACCATGCTGGGCCGCGATGTCGACCAACCTCGGAACCTGGCCAAGAGCGTAACCGTCGAATAGCCGGGTAGCCTGATGAGGAAGCCTTGGGTGGCCTTGTGGCTGGCCGTTTTGTGTGCATATGTGGCCGCACCGTTCGGACAGGTCGCCACTGCGGCGACGATTCCTCCGCACGTGATGATCGTCGTGATGGAGAACCACAGCTATGAAGCCGTGATCGGCAATGCGCAGATGCCCTTCATCAACAGCCTCGCCTCCGCCAACGCGGTGGTGAGCACGACCGACCTGAGCCATCCCAGCCTGCCCAACTACCTGGGCATGATCTCGGGCTCGAGCCAGAGCGACCCCCAGGACACGACTCCGCAGGATGGGACGTATCCCGGCCCGCAGCTCACCGACGAGCTTGCGGCGGCCGGCATCGGGTGGAAGGCATACATGGAAGACATGCCTACCGCTTGCGATCTGACCGACCAGTACAGCCCTGGCTCCTACGACGTCAACCACAACCCGTTCATGTATTTCACCTCGGTCCGCAACAACCCTGCACAGTGCAACCGGGACGTGCCCTACGGGCAGCTCGCGACCGACCTCAGCGCCGGCAAAGCTCCGCCGTTCATCTGGGTATCGCCCAACACCATCCACGACATGCACGACGGCATGGACGCTCAAGGCGACAGCTTCATCCAGGGGCTCGTGACGCGGGTCCGAGCCTCGAGCTGGTGGACGGCGAGGAGCCGGATCATCATCACCTGGGACGAGGGCACGCAGTCCGACCAGGTGGCCACGATCGTCGTCGGCGCCCCGCACGGAACCAGGGCGAATGGCGGCAACGAGTACGGAACGCTGCGGGGGATCGAGGAGGCTTATGGCGTGCGCCTGCTCGGGCAATCGGCGGGGTCCGGCGTCGGAGACATCCTGCCCCTGCTCCCAAGTGGTACTCCAGCGCGATCGGCAGCACAAGGGCCGTCACCGACGCCAAGCCCGCTGCAGGTGACGCCCCTCATGCCATTCGCCTCGCCGGCGCCTCCGGCGCCAGGCTTCGTTCGCGGCGCGTACGGCAAAGAGTCCGGGACCACCGGGTTCGATGCCATCGCGGCCAGCGGTTTCAACGCCGTGATGACGGATCCTTACAAGCAAAGCCTGGACCCGCTCGTGGCCAGGGGACTCAAGGGCGTGGTCTGGCTGGGAGCATGGTTCAACGCACCCCGCTGCGCGTTCGAGAACGACGATGCCAAGATCCGTTCGCTCGTTTCGCCGATCGCCGGCCACCCCGCGATCCTGGCCTACTACCTGGGCGACGAGCCGCTCGTAACCGCATGCCCGGCGGCCCCGTCCATGTTCGCGGCGCGGAGCGGGCTCATCCATTCCCTCGATCCCGGCAGCAAGACCTTCACGGTGATCCAGCAGTTCGAGAATGGAGTCACGCGGGACTACGCGCCCTGGAAGGGCACGGTCGACATCCTTGGTTTCGACATCTATCCCTGCCACAAATCCAGCTCGGCCTGCGACTTCACGGCCATCGATGCCGCGATCACCGCCATCGCCAACGCCGGCATCACGACCTACTGGGCAGTCGTGCAGGACTTTCAGGATTGCGTGGAACTACCAATCGGCAGACCTGACGTGCCCGGGCACCTCTCTCTCCACGCACCCGGACAATGTCGCGGAGCTGAAGTACGAGAACTCCCGCACATTCGCCCCCTCACCCCTTGTCGCCGCGAGCCCAGCTGCAGCTGGGCCGTCACCGCTTCGAGCTGGAGCTGCGGCCGCGCTGATCGTGCTGTTCGTCGTGGCCGTGCTTGTCCTGTTGGTCCGCCGCCGCTGGAGGTGACGGGTCAATCATGCGGCCGAGACGGTGTTGTTTCGCGACGCAGCTCCCTGGGAGTCGCTCAGGCGGTCGAACAGCTCGAAGTGCCTCCGCGCGAAGTCAGGGTGGTCGGCGGTCGCGGCCACCTCGGCCACACCGGCCAGCATCGCCTCGCGCCAGCGTTCGGGGTCGGCGCCCAGGCGCTTCAGCCCGTCTTGAACGAACTCCCGCACCACATCCGGAAACCATCCCTCCCCGTCGAAAGCCCACGCGATCCCACAGCCCCAGGGTCCGGCGCGGAGGCCGGGATGACCTGCGACACGATGACCGGCACGTGTATGGCGATCCAGATAAAGCGCGTAGCTGAGCGC
>WNGQ01001854.1_pt1 | contig 34904 bp, 30 predicted proteins | sample 5407661 | NCBI WGS metagenome assembly WNGQ01 (sample SAMN13153382, study PRJNA577476) | soil metagenome | isolation source: 60 cm soil or saprolite under Garry oak tree replicate 2 | place: USA:California | collected 2016-06-15 | reverse complement strand
CGATGCGGTAGACACCCTGGACCAGCTCAAGACGAGCATGATGACCGGAAATGAGCGGGTGGTCGAGCACCACCGTATTATCCGAGGCACGTCCCAGCGTGATGAGTTGAGCGCCCAACGGGATAGGATGGATCTCCGGCAGAATCTCCTGGGGAGCACCACTGCCGTCGTTGTAGGCCAGGGTAACAAAGGTGCCGTGTTCGTCGCTGATACGAAAAACGTCGCCGCGTGCCAGTGGCCTGCGAAACGCCTCGCTGCCGCCGATGCTCTTTCCCTGATAGGTAAGGCCATTGAGCGTTTTGCCGCGTGCCGGGTGTGGATGAACAATGGTTAACTGGTTGCCCTCGCGTAGGATCTGAGCATGGAAGGCTGAGACAGTCGGACGATTGATCACGATATCGTTGGAAGGGTCACGTCCAATATTTATGATCTGTTTGTTTAATGGATATGTCTGTTTTTCGCGATCGGTATTGGTGCTGATCTCCAGGCTCTGAACCCCTGTCGAGGCGGGTTTATCGACACCTCGTAGGCCGGGAATAGCAGCCATATCATCCAATGATGCGCGTTGTGTTCGTGCCTCACCTGAGCCTGTTGCTACCGAGGGCCTTACTTCGGGAGACTGCGCAGAACGTTGAAGCGCGCCAGTGGGCGTAGAGAAGCTGGGGTTTGTTTGACCAACTGGCATTGCGGCTATCGTCGATGCAGGTGGAGGCAGCGTCGCACTCGGCTGCCTGGGCGTGCTTTGTGTACTCGGCGATTGAGTCGAGGCAATGGGTTGAACGCTGCTACCATTTTCACGCTGGAAGCGGAAACTGATCTCAGGTCCCATGCTCACCATGTCATTCTCATGTAAAGGTGCCTGGCGCATACCCTGTTGATTTACCGACATGTTGTCTTGTTGTGAGACATTGCTGATATACCATTGTCCATTGCTCCAGATAATTTGTGCCTGGTTGCGCGAGATCGAGGATTCAGCAAGCACAATATCGTTGTTCGGTTCACGTCCAATGGTGGTTGCCTTGCTGATGGGATAGGTTTTCCCTTTCAGCGAACCACTCAAGAAAGTGATCCGACCAGGGGCTGGTGAAGTATCCCTTTTGTTCATGGTCATTGACGGCCAGTGCCTCTTTCATTTCTTCAGGGAACGACGGGATTGAAAAGCCTTTCCTAATGGTGATCGCACCCTATGCGAGGAAAGAGAAAGAAACGCTAGCTATCATTCCTCCTTTCTAAGTATCGAACCCTGTATATCAGGGAACTGAAATGCGCGAAATAACTTGCAGGGCCGCATTGTAATCTGGCTCACAACATTGATCAGCTACATACTCTGCATAAGCAATAGTGTCATCGCGATCAATAATGAAGACAGCACGCTGCAACAAGTACCACTCTTTGAGCAGGATGCCATAGTCGCGTCCAAATTGCTCGTTTCGACTAGCTGATAGCGTCTGATGGATAATTGCTGCTGCCATTTGCCAATCAATATACATATACGGTAGATCCATACTGATCGTGTAGAGATATATATCAGGCGGTAGCGAGCAGAGACGCAACGCTTCCCAGGATATTGTTTGTTGGCGACAGATGTCCCTATCCAGGGAATTGACGATCGAGAGTACGCGTATCGTCCCAGCTGAATCGGCCAGTTGTGCGCCATAGACGGCCATATCGACCATATCGAAATAGTCGAGAGTAAAATCAGGGGCACGCTCCCCCGGTTGTAGCTTCTTCCCCACCACCGTAAGCCGCTCATTTTGTGCAAAAGCTTCGCTCACCCTTTCATCCATTAAATTTCTCCTCTTAATCCCTGAATCGTTAACTATCTCTGGAATGTTGCTTCTTCGATAGTTCTGCCTGTCTGGCAATTCAGAGAGAAAGCTCCGTCAGTAGTGTATGAGACTGGTGAGAGGAGTACATCCCTAAAGCTGAGGATTTTCCTGGCAAGGATAACAGGTAAAGTGCACGATCAACTCCCCTGTTCTAGGGATGCAGAAAATAATGAGACAGACGATATAAATCCTCAGCTTTAGGGATGTGCTCCTCTCGGCTGTACTTTAGACTGTGTAGCGACAGTGGCGATGGTTCGACCTCGCCCGTGGTATTTTGTTTCTTTTATTCTAAGGAGCAGTTTATGGAAGCGATGCTACATAATCCTAATGGAAGTATGGTCCTGGGATCGGGAACGGTCTCCATTGGCAGTACATCTGATAATCAGTTGATACTCAGCGATGGTAGTGCTGGTGCCCATCACGCTGAAATTCGTTCAGAAGGGCAGGGGCATAGCATCATTGATCTGGGAACCAGCGTGGGTACCTTTGTCAATGGTCAGCGTATCTATCCTCAGGTACCGCAGGTTCTGCAAAATGGTGATACAGTCAGTATTGGTTCGTCCCAACTCACCTATGAGGTGAGGAGTAGCTCCGGTGTGGCGCCGACCGTCTATGCTTCACCCGGCAGTTCCAGTGTGCCACCCACCACTTATGGTTCATATGACGCGGCGAGCAATGCCAGTTACCCCCCGCCCTCTTCGGCAGCACCGCCGCCGCCTGTCAGCAACTACAGCATTGACCCTTATGGATCAGCACCACCGAAGAAGAAAAGCCGCCGTGGGCTCTGGATTACTCTCGGTGTGATCGGTGGATTACTTGTCGTCGTTGTGATTGCCTTTATCGCTATTGCCGGTCGGGGACCCTCCACCACGCCTACACAGACCTACCAGGCGTATTGCGCAGCGCTAAAGGCCAAGGACGCTCATACAGCGCATGGCTTCTTTGCCAGTACTGTGCAGCAACAAGTCACTGAGGATACGCTCAAAAATGAGGCGGCAATCACAACCAACTGTGCCGTCAGCAAGGTCGATGATACTGCCGGTAGTGGTGTGATTACGTACACGCTCACCAGCGGCGGCAGCCTGATTGAGGATGATAAGGTAGTGCAGGAGAATAATAACTGGAAAATTGATTATCAGAAAGTGCGTTCAAGTCCAGCTCTTACACTGATTGAGTATTGCCGCGCCCTTGCAGCAGGGGATTTCCATACCGCTTATACGAAGTTTTCCGGTGCTGTACAGAGCCAGACGAGCGAATCGCAGTTTACTTCCTCGTTTAATGGCAGCAAACCGACCGATTGTGTTGTGAGCAATGTGGATGATAAAGCCAGTGCCGGGCTCGTGACGATGACATTTGCCAGCGGTCCAGCATCGTTTGATGAAAAGCTGGTCAACGAAAGTGGCACCTGGAAGATCAATTCGGAGCAGCAGCACTCGACGCCCACTGTGACACTAAACAATTATTGCAGCGCTCTCAAGCAGGGAGATTACCAGACCGCTTACAATCAGTTCTCCAGCGATTATCAGAAGCAGCAGAGCGAGGCGCAGTTCGCCGCTTCATTTCCTGATGGGAAGCCCAGCGACTGCACCATCAGCAATGTCGATGATAACACGGGCAAAGGGATGGTCACGATGACCATTAAAGGAACTGCTCTTCCTTTGGATGAGACGCTCATCAGCGAGAACGGCGTCTGGAAGATCAAAACTGAGCAACAGCATAAGTAAGATGGAGTGTAAAGTATACATGACAGTTATGTTTTCACATATGCATCGTAAAATTTCAGTTGGCATGATGGGGTTGCTGGCGCTATACCTGGTACTAGCAGGCTGTGGAGGTGGAAGCAATCCGACGGCCGCAGCTACGCCCACGCCGACTTCAGCCCTGGGCAGTTTTACGACGTTCAAGCTGAATCTGCCCGCCGAGGCGTTGAGTGCACCGGTCAAGGGGCCGCTGCCCGATGATACGCCGATGCGTGTGGCTATCACGTTCAAGCTGAATCAGCAGACGATGAACACGCTGAAGAATTCGAGCAAAAGCGGAGATCTGGGTACACATGCCAATCAACTGGGGATCAGCGATGCAACCTACCAGAAGCTCAAAGATATGTTTGGTGTGACGGACGCCAAGCTTTCTCTGGATGGCTTGCACACCTATCTCACCATTGATGGTAAGGCGAAAACCTTTGTGCTGGCTTTCCAGACAACCTTTATGCAGCATCAGCTCAAGGATCGCACTTTCTACGCGCCCACCAGCGATCCCAAGATCACTACTTTTATCGTGCCTAGCGTACTGGCCATCACCGGGCTTGATAACTATACAGCGCCGCCGAAGCCGCATGTCGGAGCGAACGCATTCAAGAGCGCTCGTCCTTTGGATGACTGTGCCGATGCGGGCAAGGTCGCGCAATGGGTGTCGCACGCGTACAGCTATGACCAGCTCTGGAAAAAGAACTGGCGCGGTGAAGGGATGAACATCAATCTTCTTGAACTGGGACCAATTGACCAACAGGGTCTCCAGGTTTCCGGGAAGTGTTTCAACGCGAAAAATCCCATCAAGACGATAGATGTCGATGGCGGACCGAATCTACAGAGCGAATATGATCAGGGGGCCGAGAGCGAAGCTATGCTGGATGTCGAGATGATCCAGGCGTTTGCACCATCCGCCAACATTCTGGATTACCAGACCACCTATGGCAATAGCACGAACGATACCTGGGGGCATTTCAATGATGTCCTGCGCCAGATCATCAAGGATAACGAGAAGGATACGCCTCCAGGGAGCGTTGTCAGTATCAGCTATGGCACCTACGAGGGCAATTTTACCGATGGCGAGCGTGCAGCCATTGACCAGAGCTTGCAGATTTTGAACGATGCGGAACATATGACGGTCTTTGTGGCCAGCGCCGATTGCGGAGCTTTTGATACGGAACAGCTTGGCACGCCGAACGTCGATTATCCCGGTACCAGTCCGTGGGATGTCTCCGTCGGTGGTACCAGGATAAAAGTAGATCAGAATGGCAATCGTGCCAGCGAAGTGGTCTGGTCGGACGGAACGGATAAATCGAAGTGTGGCAATGCGTGGGGTAGCGGAGGTGGTGTGAGCACGCTCTACCAACGTCCTGATTGGCAGAAGATGGCTGGGGTGGATAACAAGTACGCGAAGGGAATGCGCCAGGTGCCCGATGTCTCGGCATGGGCTATTAGTATCCCTATCTACGATAAAGGTCAGTGGGTACTCACTGGCGGCACCAGCGCAGCCGCGCCCATCTGGGCATCGGGCATGGCACTGGTCAACCAGGGAACGATTGAGCAGGCGAAAACCTACTTCAGCGGGCCTGAGACCTTTTACGATGTGGCGAATAATGCGCAGAGCAAAACCCCTTATTACGACGTAACGCAAGGCTCAAACCTCTATTACTCGGCCACAAAGGGATGGGATGACTCTACTGGCCTGGGCACGCCCAACCTGATGGATTTCATGAACGTCCTGATAGTGCTCTCGAAGTAGCAATGAGGAAGTATGGGTATACTATTCTAACGAACGTATCCCAATAAGCACCATTCCCAACGTCTTTGTATTACAGGCATTAGCAAGCCAGATCAAAGATGGCCAATAAAAGGCCCTTTGATCCTACACAAAAAAGGGGGATTTCACATGCAATCTCAGTACAATCCATCCTATCAGGCAGCCACGCCACAACTTGCGTATGTAAGTGTTGGTAGGCGTCTGGTCGCGGTCATCATTGACGCTATTGTTCTCGGAGTTGTAAATGGTCTTATTGGCCTTATTTTTCACGCCGGTATGACAAACGTCAATGGCGTTATGAGCTACAACTCATCTGGTCCAGGAGCAGCGTTACAGATCATTATCCCTTTTGTCTATTATATTGTCATGGAGGCAATGTGGGGTGCGACATTAGGCAAGATGGCGCTGGGCATACGTGTCGTCAAGCTTGATGGCTCGCCTATCAGTTGGGGGGAATCGATTATTCGTAACCTGTTGCGCATCATCGATTATATTCCCTACTTCATACCGTATCTGCTGGGTGCCATCCTCGTCTGGACCTCGCCCACTCGCCAGCGTCTAGGTGATCGCGTAGCAAAAACGGTGGTGGTCCGCCGCGCCAGCTAAGCTCATCTCATCGATACTTACTCATATAAGAGTCATCCCGAATGGTCCAAACATGCGTTTGGACCATTCGGGATGACTCTTATAACTATTGCGACAATAGGTATTGGGAAAAATCCACTTGCTCACGATCGCTTGATGCGTGTATAACCACCCCTAATCTCCCCTGTGTATCCACACACGCATCCCTTTCGCCTGGCGATTGCCCCAGGCATAATACGGAATAGCCACCAGGGTATAGGGCTGGCTTTTAGCTGGCGTTGTGCGATATAATATCCCCTCCCAATCCTCCGTCTCCAACAGCGTAGCGCCTCCCTCAATAACCACAATGCCACCTCGCTCGCCCAACCCATCTAGCCCCTCTGACTCGAGACGACTCGCAAATAGCGCGTCATCTGCCAGACGGATGCGATGCAGCGGGTGCGGATTATCGCTCATTTCCAGACAATACACCAGCGGCCCCCGTTGCAGCGCCACGCACCCGACATCCTCCCGCACATCAGGATGCGCCCACACCCGTTGCACTGGCATATCTAACTTGAGGACAATATTATCATCTGGTCGCCATTGCCGCTTGATATGTACATACCCTTTATAGAGATTCTGCTCGATGCTCATCTCCTCACCATTGATCTCTAGTCTCGCGCTCTGGCACCAACCAGGAATACGCAGGTTTAATCCCAACTCGTATGGTTGCTCCATCTGGAGAGTGAGACGAATAGTACCATCCCAGGGATAGTTCGTCTCCTGCCGCACAACTATCTTCTGTCCACCAGCGGATAGCGTACTCGTGCTCTGCACATACAGATGTACCATAATCTCGTCTTCATTGACACCATACACATATTGCCCTAACGATGCCAGGAGACGCGCAATATTCGACGGACAGCAGGCGCACTTAAACCACGCCTGTCTCTGATGCGTGCCGTCATTTTCCAGGGGATTGACATAATGGAACGAGGTGCCATCCAATGATAGGCTACTCAAAACGCCATTATAGAGAGCACGTTCGAGCACATCGGCATACTGGCTATCTGTGTCAAGCCGCAACATGCGATGGCTCCACATCACCAAACCGATCCCAGCACACGTCTCGGCGTACGCAGATGAATTGGGCAGATCATAATCCGCCGTCAGCCCTTCATTATGCGCCGAGGAGCCCAGGCCACCGGTAATATACGTGCGTGTAGAATACAAATGTTGCCAGAAGCGCTTGCAAAGATGAAACAGGGCTTCGTCGTTCAACTCCTGCGCCAGATCCGCCAGGGCGCAGTAGAGGTACATAGCCCGCACCGCGTGGCCTACAACCTCGTGCTGCTCGCGCACCGGCAGATGCGACTGATTGTATTCATAGGTCTTTGCCCAGAACGATGCCGGGTCTTCACCACGCTCTCGCGCCTCACGGTCGAAGTAGTGCGGTTGGCGACCGCGCTCCTCGACAAAATAACGACTCAACTGAAGGTAGCGGGCCTCTCCGGTCGCCCGGTAGAGCTTGATTAACGCCAGTTCTATCTCTTCGTGCCCGCAATAGCCACGTCGTTTGCCTTCCCCCGTGCCAAAGGTAGCATCAATATAATCGGCATAGCGACAGACTGCGTCGAGTAGTACGCGGTTTCCGGTCGCCTGAAAATGTGCTACGGCTGCCTCAATCAGGTGCCCGGCACAATAGAGTTCATGATGGTCGCGCAGATTGGTCCAGCGTTGCTCCGGCTCAACCTGCGTAAACCAGAGATTGAGATATCCATCAGGCTGTTGCAGCGTTAGCAGGAACGTGATGGCCTCATCAACCAGCGCCTCAAGTTGAGCATCTGGATGTGTCGCCAGGCTATAGCTCGCCGCCTCTATCCATTTGGCGATATCAGATTCCCAGAATACATAAGGAATGGCATGCATTCCGGCACGCCATTCCTCACGAAAAGCCGTAAAATGCCCGTCCTGCTGCATCTGTTGATAAATTGCCGGCAAGGTATGCTCACGGAGAACTTGCAAGCGCGGTCCCCAGAACCCTCCCTCAAAGTGAGTCGCGGTGTGCGTGACGGAGGAGGAGCGCAACCGCATCTGCGCATTTCCCGGCACCTGGGAATATGATGATGAGGTCATTCGTGATCCTTTCATACAGAGCATTAGCCTTTCACTGCACCAGCAGTCAGACCGGCTGTGATATAGCGTTGGAACAGTAGGAGCAAAACTGCCGCTGGCACGGAAGCGAGCACAGCAACAGCCATCGCATTATTCCAATAATCGCTAAACTGACCAATATACGTATAAATGCTCAAGGAAACTGGTTGGATCGTATTATTCGTGGTCAAGGTTAGCCCGTAGATGAAATCACCCCAGGCGAATAGAAACGCAAACAACCCTGCCGTAATTACCCCTGGCACGACGAGTGGTAGCACTATTCTGAAAAAGGCTCCCCACTCACCAGCGCCATCCACAAACGCAGCCTGGACCAGTTCAGAAGGGACGGAGAGGAAGAAGGTGCGCAAGATCAACACCGCAAACGGAACGGCGTAGGTGCTATCCGCCAGAATCAGCCCGAGTATACTATTGAGCAGTCCAAATTGATTAAAAATCAGAAACATGGGCGTTGCCAACGTGACGGTGGGAATCATTTGCGCGAGCAAGAGGAAAAACATCAGCAGTATCGTGAAGCGCAAACGGAAATTGGCGAGCGCGTAGGCCGCCGGGGTGGCAATCACAATCGCTACACATGCAGCCCCAATAGATACGATCAGGCTGGTTATCAGGTGCGGTAATTGTGATTGCCAGACCGTTATATATGGTTCAAACGTAATCTGGGTTGGCACCAGCGACACCGGGTTGCGAAACATCTCCTGTGTAGTCTCGAACGAATTTGCCAGCATCCAATAGACAGGGAATAACATGAGAAAGGTGATGAGGATACCAATAATGGTAGATCCCCCCATCCTGAAGGCTTTTCTGTTGCGGAGCATCCCGCCTGGGTAGCGCTGAACTGGATTTCTCAAGAGCGTCCCTCCATTAGAACGACTGTCCGCTGCGGCGCGACCACCACAGGTAAAGCAGGGCCACAACAAGCGAAATCAAAAGGATCATATTGGCCTGTGCTGCCCCTTGCCCGAACAATTGCTGGCCAAAGGACAGGGTATAGGACCAGGTAGCAAATGTCTGGGTATCATTTGCTGGCCCTCCCTGCGTCAAGACATAGATAATGTCAAAGACTTTTATGGTGTAAATAAAACCCAACATCAGGACGATCCCGATCACCGGCTCTAACATCGGGACAGTAATATAGCGGAATCTCTGCCAGCGGCTTGATCCATCGATCGATGCCGCCTCATAAAATTCTTGTGGGATGGTTTGTAGACCACTATAGAGAATCACCATATTGAAAGGAATACCAAGCCAGATGTTGACGAAAATGAGTGAAGCAAAAGCCCAGCCAGGTGTAGTTAACCAGCTAAAATGGGCTGGAACAAGATGCAGACCGGATAATACCTGGTTGATCAGTCCATTTGCTTCATTAAACAGCCACTTCCAGATTGTGCCAGAGACAATCAGTGGTAACAGCCACGGTAAGATAAACAGGATGCGTAAGGCACGGCTCAAGGGAAAGCGCTGTGAGAAAAAGACTGCCAGGGCCAGGCCTATCAGAAATTGCGGAATGATAGAGAACACGGTGAACAACAAAGTATGCAATGCCGCAGTTTTAAAGGTAGGATCTTGAAAATCCGCAATGTAATTGGCGAGACCAATAAAAGAAGTGACGCCCGTGATTTCGGCCTGCAAATCGTATTTTTCCAGGCTGATCTGGATACTATAAAATAACGGATAGCCGTAAAAGGCCACAAGGTAGAGAATCAATGGGAGGAGAAATGCCAGGCGCACCAATGATATGCGCATATGCCTGATACGGTGCAATCGTGCTGCCACAGAGGCTTTATCTTCTGCGGCAACAGCACGTACCATGGCAGGTTTTTTTGTAGACAACATTGTTTACTCCTCGCCTCAACCATCACTGGAGGATAGTGGACGATGGCAACAGGAACATCTCACCAGAGCCAGGGTAGATGCGATTTCTTCCCAGCTCCGATGAAACGTCCCTCAGTGTTACACTTCAGATCGTTCAGCTATTCAGGATGGTAGTAATTTGTTGTTGAGCCTGGGTCAGGGCGGCTTGCGATGAGTGGCTTCCAGTCAATGCGGACTGTTCCGCTGTCCAGATGGCTTCCGATACCTTTGGATACTTTGGTCCCAATTGTGCAGTACGAGCACGAGCCGTATTGAACTCATCTGCAAATACTTGCAAGTCAGGGTTGTCCTTCAGAACCAGTTGGGCGGTACTCTTGATGGCCGGGACATAGCCGAAGCCCTCGTCTAACTGCCGTAACTGCTCTGGTTGCTCCAACCAGTTTACCAGATCCCAGCTAGCCTTCGTCACAGCAGAGTCGCTATTGACCGGAATGGTCCAGGCCTCGCCACCCAGTGGAACGACCGGCTGACTACCAGCCAGTGGCACGGGCATGGGCACAACGTCGAAGTCTACACCAAATTTCATGTGATACTGCTGCTCCAGTGCCGGAATTTCCCAAGGACCATTCTCCATCAAAGCAGCGTTACCCTCGCCGAACTGCGTTGCCACATCGGGCTGTCCCCAGTTGAGCGCACCCTTTGAGGCGGAGCCTTGCCGAATCATATCTACCAGGACCTGCAAAGCTGCGACGCTTGCACTCGAATCGACTTTCGAAAGATCCCCGTTATTAGACCACAAAAATGGCTCAAATTGGAAGGTTGCTTGTTCGTTGGCGGGGGCCGAGAAGGCGAAGCCGTAGGTATTGCCATGCGTCAGTGCTTTCGCAGCGGCCTCAAGTTGGCTCCAGGTTTTTGGAGGTTGAAGCTTTGCAGCGGCGAGAGCTTTTTTGTTATAGTAAAGAGCCAGGTCGTTATTGCCAACGGGGAAAGAATAGGTTTTGCCCTGATATTTCATGGTGGTCAAGGGACCAGCATAAAAGTCAGAGTCGCTGAAGTTGCCTTTCATGTAGGAATCGAGGGGAGTCAGTGCGCCAGTAGCGGCGAATTGAGCAACATCAGGATTATCGAGGGCCACAATATTAGGAAGGGTGTGGGAAGCAGCTTCCTGGTCTACCTTAGGTAACAGGCTGGCAAATGGAACGGCATTGCGCTGAATAGTAATGTTTGGATGCAACTTCTCGTATTGGGTAAATAACTTGTTCAGCGTTGCCCCCTGTGCTGGGACGCTCCAATAGTCCATTTCGGTAAGGGTGATTTTTCCATTACCAGCACTGGTGGACGAACCTGATGTTGAACTTCCCCCACACGCGGAGACAAAACCCATGATCAATAGCATGGTACATCCTAATGAAAAAAACTGGGTAATATGCCAGAAAGGATGATGGTTGGCTTCCTGCCTGGCCACAAAAAGACGAGGTTGTTGCTGCATTGCTGTACCTCTTTCTGTTCTCTCTTTCAAGAACATACTCAGTTTCTCTGGCTCATTGTAATGGATGCCTATGTAGATCGCAATCCATCAACAGCCAGCTGTGCAGTACTCCTGATGAAAAGACATCAGTGTTTCATCGGGCAAACAAAGAAACGACGGTCGCAAAAAACTAAGTTTTTCCTCCTTCTACTCAAGCATAGCTATATGCTAGAGTTAATTGACAGATTGGTCGTTTGTGCGCGCTGTCCCGCTCGATTCTCGGACGATGAGATTGCATGGTAGGCGTACCGTTCCCGAGAGCAGTTTCCCGGCCAACAGGTCCAGCAAACATTGTCCGACATAGTGTCCGACGGCTTCGAGATTCATATCAATTGTCGTGAGCGCGGGGCGTGTGGCGCAAGCGATGGGTTCCCAGTTATCAAACCCGACGACCGCCACATCATCAGGAACGCGCACACCCTGCTCGTGAAGAGCCTCGACAGCACCGCGCGCCAACTGATCGCTGCCGCAAAAGAGCGCGTCGATAGATTGATCCTGCCTAATGAGATATTGTGCAGCAGTGTAACCCCAACTTTCCTGCCAGGGACCCGACAGCACGCGTTGCTCGGAAAGAGAGATGTCATGCTCAGCCAGAACATGGCGCATGGCTTCCTCGCGTAAACGCACCGCCTGAAAATAGTTCGGCCCGGTAATGTGCGCGAATTGGCGCCTACCAATGTGTATAAGGTGCTCAATGGCCAGGCGTGCACCTTGAGCATCGTCCGGGAGTACACAGAGCGCGTTCGGATCCGTTACCTGGGTATGGGCATAGACTACGGGTAGATGTGCCTGTCCCAGGTCAATAGGCGGGCGCAGGTCTTCGCGGCGGGCCGAAACCACGATGCCATCCACTTTCCGCTCCAGCAACGTTTGTAGATGCAGCGGTTCCTTTGTCTGATCGCTCATCGCACAGAGAACTGCGGATACGGGACGCGTGCCGAAAGCCTTCTCAATTCCCATGAGGAGCGGGAGGCTGAAGCGCCCATAGATATCCGAGGTCAGCACCCCTATCATAGCGTGCTGGCTCCCCAGAACATCCACTTCCAGCTCGCGAAAACGAAAACCTAGCCTGCGAGCCTCGTTACGTATCCGTTCACGGGTCTCCAATCGCAATTTGCCGCGTCCATTCATGGCTTTCGATGCCGTGCCAAGAGTGACACCCGCAGCACGAGCAACATCATACAAGGTCACATTCTGGGATACGGGGTATTCGTCCTGCGACCCACTATCTGCTGATAGAGCCATAAATTTGTCGTCCTGCCAAATAAGTTTATGAGAAGGAAAATATTTCCTTAAAATAAGGAAAGCTTGCTCACCCAATCCAAATATACCAGATCAACACGACGAAAACAAGGCAAATCGATACCAATTTGCCAATTATCAAGGAAAATTTCTTCATTCATGCAAATATTTTGCACAAATGAGCATTGAGGGCGGAAGCATGTAGCACTACTATCGGAGGTGAAGCAAAGGAAGAGGAGAGCTACTTCAGGAAGTGTCGAAGCCCCTTCTCAAGGATAGTTCCAGCTAAAAAGACGCGATCTTTGTGAGATGTGAGATTGAATAGATACACCGGGCGACCTACTTGCTCAAGGAGTCGCCAGACGTCCTCTGTTTCTACCAATACTCCCCTTGCATCCCGGACAAAGAGCAAAATGCCTGCACAGAGCATCTCCTGTGCCAGCATCTGGATGCTTCTCGCAATATGTCGTGTCGAGAGCTGCACACATTTAATTGTGACGCCCGCTCGTACAGCTTTGTATGCCATCACCTCAAAAAAATCGTACGCCTGCGCAATAGCTTCTAGCCGGATGCCCTGCCTACTCGATGCCTCAGGCAGATGAATGAGTGAAACGAGCAATAATGTCACATCCTCCTCCCTGGCAAAGTCGAGCGCACAAGCAAGGGCCGTGGTATCAATGCCATGCACAAAAGGAAGAAGCATGAGCGGTTTTTCCATGTTTTTCTCCGTTAAAGGGAGTAGGCATCATCCAAAATTATATCTTGTAGGAATCACATAATTACCAGTGTTTGAGCAGATGAGCCACACTGCCTTTAGGCCTCAGCTCATAGCGCAAACGGTCTGGATTGATCTGCCGGGTCTCAGCAACAAAATCTTTTGGAAGTACCACATCTCGCGGCTGTACTAACCTCCACACATGCGCCAACGTTTCGGGAGTCGCACGCTGATACATATAACGGCGAGGCACACCTTTTGAGCGTGCCAGGCGTTCGGCCTGACGAAACGTCTCTTTGGCATCCAGATCCTCCAGATAGGGATCAATGATTTCAAAGGGACGAGGGACACGCTCCAATGTCAAGTCACTCAAGTACAAAAAAACTACTGGATGCCGGTAGCTAGCCTCTTGCAGTGCGCTCTCAATAACTTCCTCATTATGTCTTCCACTACCCATCAGCACAGCGAGAATGGAGTTGGGTACCCGTGTTTCCAGGGGCATGGGCAAGACGAACGTGCGCCCTTGACGAATATAATTTATAATTGCCACGCTCATTCCCACCAGAATGACTGTTCCCCCAAAGGTAGTTCCCAAAGGTTTAGAAAACACGCCAATGATCCAGGCCAGGAAGACCAGCACGGTGGTGAGAACTCCTAACCAGAAGTCTATCTGATGCCAGCAGAGCAGCACTATGGTACGTACTCTTTGGAGAGTTATCGGAGGGGCAGCAGAAGTTGGTCGAACTCCATTGACTGGGTACAACTCTATAAATTCTGGAGACACCGGCAGCAGGGGAACCAGAGAAGCGTCATGCCCATTTTGCTTCTCGGCCGCTCCCGTCATCACGGCCGACCTTAGACGCCGTTCGCGAACGCGAATGATGTCCAGTCCCAGGCAAGTTAATGAGAAGGCCGCAAGAAGCCCGAAGGCATACATATCTCCTAGTAAGTTGATCTTACCATTGACCAGGAGCAATACCAGAATCGGAATTCCCGTTGCCAGGGCGATAGAATACTGAGGAGTATTGCGTAAACGATTGCGCCTGAGCACAAAGGTAGGCAAGAAGTCCATGCGTGCAAGAGCAATAAACACATGATACGCCCCAATAATAGCAGTATTGCCGGCAAAGACCAGGATAAGGCTGGCACTGACGGCCACCTCCTGCTGAATAAAGGTGTACCCCCAATGTCCCCCCAGCAACGAGATCAGTTGTGTAGAAAGCACCTCATCGCGGGCGGCATCTGGTTGTAAGAGCGTTGACAAGGCAGTAAGCAATGGACTGGTAAAGCCAATAGTCAGGGTGACCAGTAAGAGCGCCAGGCTGATAACTCTCTTGCGGGGAACTTTCATCACAGGAGAGAGCTGTGAAATGCTCTCCAGACCGGAAAAGGCCAGGAAGGCGCCAGCGAAGCCGACCAGGAGGGAAGAAGTGGTGATGGTTTCTTGTCTGAAGGACTGAAGAAACAGCTCAATGACCTGCTGGAAAGAGACATGAGTGAATACGACGACAAGCACTGCCAGATCACTACCAAAGGCGATCAGTGCAGCAATCATGCTCACACGCGCACTTTCACTGATGCCAATCCAATTGAGCACACCCAGCAGGAAGAGGACGCCAATGGCAATGATCAGGACAAATGGAAACAGGGAGGGAAAGACGATCGCGAGATATTGGATTGCCGATAGACAACTGATGGCAGCCGTAAGAAAATAGCTCACCAGAATGAACATGCCACCCAGGGCGCCAGCCCAGCTATGAATGCCTTGCGCGGCGACCGAAACGACGCCCCCACCTTCTGGAAAACGAGCGCTGACTTCCGCGTACTTGAGTGTGAGCAAGATGAACACAATCATGGTGAGGAGCACAAAAAAGCCCGCCAGACTCCCTACATTGCTGTAGAGAATTCCAGGCACATAGTAAATCGAGGAACCGATATCGGCGAAGACGACTGCCCAGCAGAGCAATGGGCCCAACAATGCCTTAGCATGAGCATCCCCTTGCGGATGTGCGTTTTGTGTCATACCCATCTCTTCTTCCAGGTCGTATTTGATCGGGAATGCATGAGCATCCCTCGGCAAAAGTGATGCCTGCATAGTTGTGTAGCGGCACGGGTAAGTATCCAGGCAGAACACACATGAAAGATGGTGACTTCTCGCTCTTATTTCCTGCAGAATTACAAAAACGAGTATCTTCATGGCATGGCGAGCTGTCCTATGATACACTGGGAGGAATGAACTGTTACCAGAACAGCGTTTCCTACCTGTTACTGATAACTATAAGAGAATGTGTACCCGCATACATTGTCCAGGCGGCTTAATTCGTTCTACTCCTTTAGGGGTAGGGTCATCTTACTCACAAGGAGGTGAACTATGGCAATTCGGGTGTTGATCGCCGACGATCACAGTATTGTGCGCGAGGGATTGCGCATGTTCCTGAGCCGCGACCCGGACATCACAGTGGTGGGCGAGGCTAGTGATGGCGAGGAAGCGGTGCGCATGGCGAGCGATCTCCGCCCGCACGTGGTGCTCATGGATCTGCTGATGCCCGTGATGGATGGGATTGCGGCCACCGCAGTTCTCCGCAGCATATTGCCCGAGACTGAGGTAATTGCACTTACCAGCGTATTGGAAGGCGCCTCCGCCGTCGACGCAGTACGCGCCGGGGCTATTGGCTACTTACTCAAGGATACTCAGGCCCTGGAACTACGTAAAGCGATTAAGGCCGCCGCCGCCGGACAAGTTTATCTCTCACCTCAAGCTTCTGCCTCCCTGGTACACCACATTCAATCTCCCCCACCAGTTATGGCTCTGACCGAGCGCGAAATGGCAGTATTGCGCCTGCTCGCTCAGGGAGAGACCAACAAGGAGATCGCCATGCATCTCCAGATTGTCGAGGATACGGTCAAAGTCCACGTGCGCCATATCCTGGCTAAGCTGGAGGTACAAAGTCGCACCCAGGCTGCCCTCTATGCTATCCGATTTGGAATCGTGAAGCTCGAAACGAAAGAGAAGCAAAAATAAGGAAGCAGATAATGTTCAAATACATTGAAAGCGTTATTGCATCTGAAGTACGCCTGGAGTCATCATGGCAACGCTATGTACAGGATAGCCTGCTCTCATTGGTCGGGGTTGCGCTGATCACCACTATTATCGCGCTGGCACAACTCTATCCCAAAATCCCCACGGTCTCGTCACTTTATTTACTCGTGATCTTAGCGCTCGCCAGTATTCGCGGGCTATATGCCGCCAGCCTCACGTCGTTGCTTTCATTGCTAGCCTTTGACTTCTTCTTTTTTCCTCCCCACTACACCTTAGTGGTCGTTCAGTTGGAGGATCTGATCACACTGGCGGTCTTCCTGGCTGTCTCGGTGATGACCAGTCAGTTGACGGCCGCACTGCGCTTGCGTGCCGAACAGGCGCGAAGCCGCGAAAATGAACTGCGTCGTCTCTATGAACAGGCTCAGGAATTGGCGTCGCTGCAAGAGCGTCAACGCCTCGCGCAGGAACTGCATGACTCGGTCTCTCAGATCCTTTACGGCATCAGCCTGGGAGCACATACGACCCAGGAAGCGCTGGAAAGTGATCCTGAAGCCGCCAGAGACTCGCTGGCATATGTGATTGCACTCACTGAAGCTGGGCTTGCTGAGATGCGCGCCCTCATTTTCGAGCTACGCCCGGAGTCCCTGGAAAAAGAGGGGCTGGTGGTTGCACTCACTAAGCAAGCAGCGGTCTTGCGCACTCACTATCGGCTGAGTGTAGACATGAACCTGGATGAGGAGCCCAATCTCCCTCTGGAACTGAAACAGACGATCTATCGCATCGCCCAGGAGGCCCTGCACAATATTGTCAAACACGCACGAGCCAGCTCCGTGGTTCTTCATCTCGCACAACAGGACTGTGAGGTCTGCTTTCAGGTACGAGATAACGGCAGAGGCTTTGATCCGGCACACCCCTTTCCAGGGCACTTAGGGATACGCTCTATGCAGGAACGCGCCATGAAGGCGGGTGGTCTGCTGACCATTGAAAGCGTCCCAGAACAGGGCACGAATATCAATGTTCGCATCCCTGTTGGGGATCTGGTTCGTTAAGCCCAGTCAGGTTATCTTTTTGAGTGTAGTGGGACTATCTGGGTACGCGCTCTTTGATGCCAATGAGAGCAATGAGCGCTCCCAGAAAGGCAAAGGTTGAGGCAAGCAGTAGTGCAGGCCGGAAGCCGCTCACCAGAGCCTGGCTGATGGCCTGCGGATGTACTCCCGCTACCTCAGGAGTAAAAGCGGCTGCGACGACGGTGACAAGAGCCAGTCCAAGCGCACCACCGAGCTGTTGGCCAGTGACAATCAGACCCGAGGCAAGCCCCTGGTCAGTGTCCTGAACACCGGTCACCGCAGCAATCGTCATAGGAGGAAAGGCCAAGCTCAAACCAGCTCCAACTAGCAGAGATGGTAACACAATGTTCCAAAAAGTCCCCGCTGTCGAGATCAGCGCGGTCAGGGCAATGCCGATTGCGAGCAGGAGCATACCGAGAACGAGCACGAGCCTGATGCCCAGACGTGTGACAAGCAGGGGTGCCAAATTGGAGACGATGGCTGCCACGATGCCCATAGGCACGAAGGCCAATCCCGCCTGAAATGGAGAGAAACCAAGCACATTCTGCATGTACAACGTCGAAATGAACAACAGACCCGTAAACGCCGCGAGAAAGGTGAGCGCAACCATGTTAGCACTGGTGAGCATGCGCGAACGGAAAATCCCGAATGGCAGCATGGGCGTGTGAGCGCGCATCTCAATCACCACAAAGACTACCAGCAGGATGATCGTGAGGACGATGAGAGCAAGAGTTTGGCCTACGGCGGCCGCATTTGCATCTCCTACAGCATAGACCAGGACAAGCAGGCCAGCAGTGATAGATAGCGCCCCGGCAAGATCGAAGCCTCGTGTTTGAGCATCGGGATGATGGGTCTTTGCCACCAGAACCGGGGTCAGCAGAATGACAAGGGCTGCAATGATGACATAATCGAAGAAGCCCCATCGCCAGTTCAGCACACTTGTCAGCACGCCGGATAACACAGCACCACCCGCGAATCCACTCGCACCCATCGCACTATAGATCCCTAATGCCCTGTTGCGCTCAGGACCTTCAGCGAAGGTCGTCGTGATAATCGACATCGCAGCGGGTGCCGTGAGGGCCGCCCCTATGCCCTGGACAGCGCGAGCCACGACGAGCAGCGTCGGATCTCCGGCCAGACCACCCATTAACGAGGCAAGTCCGAACAGCGCGACACCGCCGATAAAGACGAGACGACGGCTAAGCACATCAGCAAGCCGACCACCCAGCAATAAGAACCCGGCATAGGTAACGAGGTAGGCGCTGACCACGAACTGTGCGGTGGCCGTCGAGAGGTGAAAGCTCTGGCGGATGGCGGGAATCTGGACGTTGATACTGGAAAGATTCATGGCCTCTAGAAAGAGGGCTGCGCACAGAACGATGAGACTTGCCCAGCGACGCCGGCAAGCTTCGACCACAGGCTGGGATTCCCCAACCTGTCGAAGTGAAGACTCTGCGTATGACATGGCATGGTACTCCTTGGAATGCGATTAGATACTGGTGACAGAGCCACCATCGACGCGCAAATTTGTACCAGTGATAAATGAAGCAGCCTCCGAAGCCAGATAGACGACGGCCGAAGCCACTTCCGCTGGCGTACCCGCTCGGCTAAGTGCGAGATGGGGTCGACTCTCTCGCAAGAACGCTTGCTCGAACTCATGGAGAGTGATGCCCTGCGCCTCTGCTTGAGTGGCAAATATTGCCTCCGTCAATGGTGTCCTGGTCCAGCCGGGCGAGACGGTATTCACCAGGATGCCATCTCTGCCATAGGCTTTCGACAGCGTCTTGGTCAGATTGGTGATGGCTGCCTTCGAGGCATTGTAGTGCGGCATAACCGGGTCAGGCTGTGTGCCAGCTTCTGAGGAAATGTTGATGATGCGCCCCCAATGTTGTTGTCGCATCGACGGCAAAACGGCACGGATCAGGCGCACCGTTGAAAGGACGTTCAAATTGAAGACGTTGATCCAGCTCTCATCCGATAACTCCTCGAAAGAGGCAAAGCCGTCAGCACCACCAACGTTATTCACTAGCACATGGATGGTCCCGAAGCGTGCAAGGGCCTGCTCTGCCAGATACTGCGCCTCGCTTGCATTTGTCACATCTGCCGCGAGCGCCAGCGCATGACCACCACACCGTTGTATCTCCTGAGCCACTTGCTCCAGTTCCTGTTGATTACGAGCGTTGAGCACCACAATGCTGCCCTCGGCTGCGAAAGCGGCTGCAATCGCTTTGCCAATGCCTCGGCTTGCTCCAGTAACAAGCACCACCTTCTCCTTCAACCCAAAGTTCATCGTTCTTGATCCTTTCTATCCAATACATATACTCTTCCTGGCGTCAGGAAGACAGTATGACAGCATGCTATAGAGCACTCATTAAAGAGTGCCAGGTACATGGTAAGCACATACTTGCCATATCTCTCTCCAGAGAGTATTATAAAGACAGGTCTGTCTCATATTCGAAGTATACAGACCTGTCTTTATCTTGTCAAGGGGTTCAAAGGAGGAAAAGGGCCATGACTAATATGGTACATTCGACACGGTCCGCACGGCAGCGTATTCTCGATACCGCCGCTGACCTGTTTTTTCGCGAAGGGTATCGTGCAGTTGGCATTGATACCATTATTGAGCGCTCTGGAGTTGCCAAGATGACGTTATATCGTCATTTCTCTTCGAAAAATGATTTAATCAATGCGTTTATAGAACAGACAATCGAGCAGTTCTGGACCTGGTTTGAGCAAGCAATAAACGAGCACCCTGATTCATCACGAGCGCAACTGATAGCGATTTTTGAGACGCTCGCCTCCATCGTTGCTGATCCGGCCTTTTACGGGTGTTCATGTCTGCAAGCTGTCGTTGAGTTCCCCCAGCCTGAACATCCGGCACATCAGGTTGCTCTCCAGTTCAAACAGGCCGTGCGTACACGTTTTCGTGATCTCGCTATGCAGGCAGGTGCGCAACAGCCAGAGATGCTCGCCGACCAACTCCTCTTGCTCATGAATGGCACACTGATGCAAGGGCGGATGCGAGGCTCTTTCGATTCGACTCATTCTATTGTGCAAGCGGCGATAGCAATGATTGATACCCAATCGGCAGCGCAATAAGATTTCGCAGTCATCGCAAAGAAAACAGCACATAGGCGATATTCATGAGACAGTGCAGAGCGATGCTCGGATAGAGGCTCTTCGTATACTTGAGCAGTAAAGCCGAACAGATCGCCAGCAGGACCCCTTGCGCGATCCCTGTCGCATCCCAGGACACGACCGCTCCTCCTGCGCCCACCACCATAACGTGCATCAGAATAAAGGCAGCGCTACTCACCACTATCGCCACTACAGTCGATAGGCGCTGATCCAGCCATTGAAAGAGCCAGCCGCGAAAGAGCGTCTCCTCGCCGATGGGCGCGCAGATACAGTAGGTAAAAATCTGAGTTGGTAGGGTAAACGTCGAGAGGGTGCTAAAATAACTATCCGTTGGTTGCAAAGGCATGTGCACAGTCAGGGAGAGGAGCAATTGCCAGAAGATATTGAGCAATTCGATGAGAAAGAATAACACCACAACTAGCAAACTCACCAGCAGGGGACTATTTTTCACACCCCGGTATCCAAGACGCCTCCAGACATCTGTGCTGCCATCAACCAGCCAGTACGCCGCAAGCACAAATAACCCATCGTTCCCCACATGCTTCGCGAAACTGAATGCTGCCTGTTGAAAATCCGTGTGAAGCAGGGGGAAGACCACGGCATCAATCCCATTGAAGACCTCTAACCACACCAGACTAACGACAAGAATGCCCACCCCGATAAAGAAGCGTCGGGGCCGCTCCCTCCATGATGTTGTTGCCTGCATGTTTCTCCCGAAGAGAAGAGAGATTAGCAGGCACATATAACAATCGCAAAGACGACAAGCTCATCGTCTTATTCTCTACCTGCTAATATGATTTGTTTCTCCCACACACTAATACTATACTCGGCCATTGGCAAGAGAGTGACCTATGTCTTCCTTACATTCAGTGTCGCACATACGATGTTTTTTTGACAGACATGTCGAAAGTTGGGGACCTGCTGTAGCTACATACAATAGGCATCAAGTTAGGCAAGGTGGGTCCGCAGTGGCCTACAATCTTTAGGAGGCTTCTCGCCACGCACAATCCGAGCACCAATAGCAAGCGCGAAGCCGCCGGAAAAGCACGCGCACAGGAAATTCGTTATAATCCTACATAAGAGGGCAGCGCTTTCTGTTCCATTGATCCAGAGAACTGCAAGATCATTACCCAGCTAAAAAGGAGCTTTACTATTCATGGCTTTTCCACTCTATCCCGCAACAGAACGTCAGAAACGCTTCGTGGCCATCGCAGGTGAACTGGCGGATACCTTCGCAAAGCGTGCGCAAGCAAACGAATGGGAAGGACGCTTTCCCGTTGAAAACTATCGCGATCTGCATGAGTCTGGATATCTGGCCCTGACGGTGCCACGTGATTTTGGAGGCGAGGGGGCTGATGCGCTCGAAACCACCCTGGCACAGGCACGCCTGGCGCAGGGCTGTGCCTCAACAGCGCTGGTAACCAGCATGCACCTGTCCACCATCGCCCGCATCGGCGCGGGGATAGACGGACCCAACCCTTTATATGAGCACATTTGTCGCGCCGTTGTACACGATGGCGCACTGATTAATGGAGCTGCATCGGAGCCGTCTACAGGCAGTCCCAGCCGTGGCGGCAAACCTTCTACCACCGCTCGCCGACTGGCCGATGGGTCCTGGGTGATTAATGGTCGCAAGACCTTTACCACCGGCAGCCCGGTTCTCCACTTCTTCCTGGTCAGTTGCAGTATCGAGGATGACGCCCCCGCCAGCGCCAATCTCTCGCCGTTGACCTCCGAGAGAGGAAACTTCGTCGTGCCGCATACAGTAGAGGGAGTGCGCATTGAAGAGACCTGGAATACACTGAGCATGCGCTTAAGCGCCAGTCACGATCTGATCCTGGACAATGTACGGCTGGCCCCGGAGATACTGGCTGATGGCCTGCTCAACTTCGCTCCAGCAGCGCAGGCACGCCTGGGGGCGTGGGGCTTTCCCATCACAGCAGTGTATCTCGGTATTGCACAGGGCGCGCGTAACGAAGCTGTACGCTTTGCTCGTCGCAGGCGCCCCAACTCGCTCGACAAACCGATCTCCAGCGTGCCCCATATCCAGGAGAAAGTGGCCCAGATGGAACTGCTGCTCTTGCAGAGCGAGGCGGTCCTCTTCGGGCTTGCCGAGCAGTTCTTGAGGGATGCGAAGAGTATCCCCGACAGCCAATTTGCTGCATGCAAATACCTGGTAACTAATCACGCGGTGGAGATTACAGACCTGGCGATGCGCCTGGTTGGCGGGGCCGGGCTGTCGCTGAATCTGCCGTTGCAACGCTATTACCGCGATGTACGGGCAGGGCTGCATCATCCGCCAATGGATGATGTGACACTCGCACTCCTCAGCAAACAGGCGCTAGAGGCAGATTGAGCGCTATCTTAACCCCTAGCATATTTCCACTTGACTTTGTAGAAATACAACTGATAGAATGACTGGTATCGAGGGGCGTGAGTGGCAACACCGAGATTTCTCCTCTCCTTCGATCCGTCAAATCAGGATACTGCAATTATGCCAACACGTTTCGATCACGCTGTGATTGCTGTTCGCGACCTCGACGCTGGTATCAAGCGGTATCAGCGCCTGGGCTTCGATGTCCTGCCGGGGGGACGACACACCGGACGGGGGACGCACAATGCTCTGTTTCGTTTCGGGCTGGACTACGTTGAACTGCTCGCGGTCTATGACGAAAACGAGGCAAGAGCCAATAACTCAATAGGGCGTGGCATCACCAACTTGCTCACTGATCAGACCACCTCTCTCATTGGCTATGCACTTGCTACAACAACTATAGAGCAGGATGCACAGCGCTTTAGAGGAACTGATGCAGAGTTACCGCGCCCCAATGCCATGTCGCGCAAACGCCCCGATGGTCAGCAACTCAGTTGGCGCACCCTCGCGCCCGGCGGCGTCTCCTGGGGTCGCCCCTGGCCGTTTCTTATTCAATGGGATACCCCTGACGAGCAGCGTCTGCAAATCGATCTACCAGGGACACATCCCAATGGGGCGACCCATTGGGTGCAGATCGCCATTGCCACACAAGATCTACAAAACACCATCGATGTGTATCAAAACCAGCTCGGGCTGGAACTCATCAAACGCGACACAGACGAGGACGCATATCATGCAACATTCAGTATTGGCAACGGCATCATCGATCTCTTTGCTCCCAATAGTGATGGACAAGCGCAGCAAATCCTCTCCGAGAAAGGTGAAGGACCGTTCGCGTTAACCTTCTCTGTGGGCGATCTGAAGCAGACGCATACATTTCTAAAGGAGCGGGGTATCAAGTTTACAGCAGAAACAGGAAAGCTCATACTTGATCCAGAGGAAACAGGAGGCGTGCTTATGCATTTCATTAGATAAGCCGATGGCATTGCATTACGTTCGCCTCTTTCTCACACTCTCGTCAACGCGCCTGCTACAACCTCTCATCATCTGAGTCGTAGAAAATGGAAGCAGGGCAGTTAACCTATTCAAGTGAGAAAGATGAAACAGATGCAAACATCAGAGTATAAAGAGTCACTGCACGCTCCTTACAATTGGTATCGCACCATGCGTGCCACGCAGCCAGTCTTCCAGTCACCTGAAGGGGGCGGCTGGCATGCCTTTCGCTACGCTGACGTGACACGGGTATTAAGTGAATATGCAACTTTTTCGTCAGATGGCCACCGCATGGAAGAGGCCATGGGTAATCCAGGCGAGGTCGATCCCATCGATGACAGCATCCTACGTATGGACCCGCCACGCCATCGCCAGCTTCGCAATCTGGTCTCGCAGGCCTTCACACCGCGCATGATAACGCAACTGGAGCTGCGCATCACGGCTATCACCAACGACCTGCTGGACAAGGTCACCGCCGCAGGTAAGATGGACGTTGTACGCGACCTGGCCTATCCCCTGCCCGTGACCGTCATCGCCGAGCTGCTGGGCATCCCTCCCGAGTTGCGCGAGGATTTCAAACGCTGGTCGGATGCCCTGGTGAGTGGTGAAGAAGGCATGTCCGAAGACGAGCGCAGGGCACTTTATCAGGAGGTCCGGGGCATGTATGGCTACTTCACACAGGTGCTGGAGGAGCGCCGCCAGCATCCGCAGGGCGACCTGGTCAGCGCTCTGCTGGACGCTTCTGTCGATGGGGAAAGCTTGAGCGCTAACGAGTTGCTCGGTTTCTGTGGCCTGTTATTGGTTGCAGGCAACGAGACGACGACTAATCTGCTTAGCAATATGATCCTTTGCCTGGACGAGAACCGCGAACTGGTAGAGCGTCTACGCAGCAATCGCGAGCTGGTGCCAGGGGCCATTGAGGAGGCCCTGCGCTACTACTCACCGGTGAAAGCGATGATCCGCATTACGACAACGGAGACGACACTCGGCGACCAGCGCATCGGACCAAATCAAATGATTATAGCCTGGATTAGCTCGGCAAACCGCGATGAGGCAATCTTCCCCTATGCCGAGCGCTTTAATATTGAGCGCGAGCCCAATCGCCACATTGCGTTCGGACGTGGCATCCACTTCTGCCTGGGCGCTCCCCTGGCACGCCTGGAAGCAAAAATCGCGCTCAATGCCATGCTCGACCGCCTACCAGGAAACTGGCAAGTGGCAGATATCCCACTGGAGATGATCAGCAGCTTTGTCGTCTTCGGCCCAAAGAAGGTGCCCATGTCCTGGGGCAAATAGCTCTATACACATGAAGTGAAGGAATCTGAGACGCTTGCTGAAGCGGCGGGCGGCGGCCTAGTAAACGTCGGCCCTACCGCCCATCGCTTCAGCAAGCGTCATCCGCACCACAGCCTCCACTGCTTTCGCTTTGGGATAGGTAATACTCAGACGCTTGAGCACCCCTGGCTTCTGATTGACTCTACTCTGCTCTTCCAGATACTCCAACTGAAAGTATAGACCTGGCTGCTGCTCTATCGTCAGAGCTGCCTCTACGTGCTGGCCGTAGATATGCGCAGTCGCACCATCTACCTCGCATGCCAGCCAGGTAACAAACGCTTCCTCAATCTCGTGCTCCCCCTCGGCAAACACAAAAGAATCGTGTAGCCAGACAGTTTGCTCACCGTCGCCTTCTGTGGTAAGCCGCAACTCGCGCCTGGCGCTGGTGAGATCGGGACAGTCGTAGGCATCAGCAAATTCGAGAGCTACCTGCTTATATCCACTCGCTCCGCTCTTTTCTATACTTTCTAGCAGCCTTCCAGCAAAAGCATGCCCTGTCCCCTGCAATCTGCCATCGATACGCGGAACGCTATGACTATAGGAATTCGCAAAAATATTCTCATAACGGTGGGGGCCAAAATAGTCTCGCGAATACAATCCTCTTCCGGGGTCGGTCAGCACGTTTTCACCAGCTACATGCAACAGAAAGCTGCCGATATCGTTGTGGTTATGTTGCTCATCATTATGCCCCGCCTTAACGGCTAGCACAAGCGGAAGATCGGCCTCTACAGGTGCAACGAGCCGTGCAGTGCCACCTGCGGGGAGCCAGGTATCGGTCGGCAAGATCGCAGGAGGTTGAGCACCATCCCACCACAGGATGTCGCGCAGCATCATCGGTAGCCGCCAATCGCTATCTGGCTCTGCCGGGCTAGCCAGCAGAGCCCGTAACGATGCCTCCCCTGTTCGTTCCGCCAGCCGCGTGATAATCCCTGAGTGAAAGCGCACAAGTTCATCACAATCGGCAAAACTCGCAAAGTAGGAACCCGAAAGCTGCAATTTCGCCGGAAAGGCCGCAATCCGTTTCATTTTGTCCGTCGCGAACAGATCGATTGCACCATCACTCAGCGCGTAAAGATACTCTGCCAGGGCCAGGAAATTGATCAGCCCATAGTGCCAGTAGCTTATCCCCTCGCTGGAGCTGCCATCCTCTTCAAAGGCCGTATCCAGAAAAGCGTCCAGGCCGGTGAGCGCTATCTCCAGTGCTCGCTTTAAACGAGCAGGCTCCCCCTCCAGCAGCAGAAAGGTCGCGGCTATTGAACTATTGCATACGCCGTTCCAGTTACTCGCGCCCTGATACCAGCGGTGCAAGTGATGGAAGCACAGATATGGGTCGAAGACTCGGCGCTCGATCTCCACGCGCACGCGATGGCGTACTTCCTCATCAAGCGTGTCACCCAACAGCAGCAACGTTTCTGCCAGTAGAAAACCTGTTTCAGCTGCGAACAGATCAATTGGTACGAATTCGTGGGCTGGGAGCACCCAACTGCTCTCTTCGCAGACATGCCATATATAATTCTGGACCACGTCCTTCAAAACGGCCTCGCCCAGGAACAGGCGCAGCGCTGCCGCCGAGAGTCGCGCTCGCTTGAGAAAATAGGGCGCTTGATAGGAATCTCTCTCTCCAACACGGCGAAACATACGATAGGCGGTATAATCCGTCTGCGGTATCCGTTCGATATCTTGTAGCAGATGCTGTGTCTGCTGCAACACAAGTTGCGTTTGCGCAGCATGCAGCAGGTGTTCTCGCTGGTCGCGTACTGCCTACAACTAAGGAAATACCTTGCCACGGGCAGATTGCAGGTAGAGCAGTCCTTCATGCGTTAGATGGAAAAGTTGTGATGAGAGAGCGGCCATTTATGTACTCCTGAAGCCTTCATACAAACAGTGCAATTTCACCAGATGCTAGCGCGCCATCCAGCCACCATCGATGGTCAAGATTTCCCCGTTCACGTAATCGGATGCCGCCGACGCCAGAAAGACCATCGCCCCTTCAAAGTCTTGCGGCTTTCCCCAACGGCCAGCGGGAATGCGTGACACGATGGCGGCATAGCGCTCCGCGTCGCTGCGCAACGCCTCGGTATTATCCGTATCGACGTAGCCGGGCGCGATAGCATTTACCTGCACACCCTTTCCTGCCCACTCGTTGGCCAACGCCTTCGTCACCTGGGCAATCGCGCCTTTGCTGGCAGCATAAGAGGGTACATTTATGCCTCCCTGGAAGGACAAAACCGACGCGGTAAAAATTATCTTGCCATGTCCACGCGCGATCATCCCCTTACCGAGTTCCCGGCTCAAGATCACAGGGGCCTTCAAGTTGACCGCGAGCACCGTGTTCCAGTACTCGTCAGGATGTTCAGCGGCAGGTTTACGCAAGATCGTAAGCGGTAAACTGCCGTCCCGCTTCACGCACCTCGCGTTCCACAGCACTGCCATGCTCCTCAAGGGTCGCGCTTACCCCGATCACATCGGCACCCGCCTGCGCGAGCGCGACGGCCATCGCCTTACCGATGCCGCGCTTCGCGCCAGTCACCAGGGCCGTTTTGCCGTCTAAGCGAAACAAATCTAAAACAGACATAGCCGTTTTCTCCTATTTTTATAAATTGAAGTATCATAATCCGCATTCAGTACTTTTTTCATCTACATTTACAATTACATCTTTCAATCGATATAAAATTAGCAGCTATTTTTACTTTATGCACTATAAAATAGGAGATACATATTATGACTATTGCGCCTGCTTTGATTAATTATCCTATGAACGAGGAACAACGGGCTATTATTTCACACAAACAAGGACCATTACTTATTATTGCCGGACCTGGTTCCGGCAAAACGCGTAGTTTGACACTATTAGCAATGAATCTTCTTCTGTGTGGTGATGCTCAACCATCCGAATTGATTCTCTGCACCTATACTGAAAAGGCTGCCCACGAAATGCAGGATCGCTTAATGCAAATCGCGAGAAACGTAGATTATAAACAAGACCTTGCACCATTACGCATTGGTACCATTCATGGTATCTGTAAACAACTAATCGCCGAAAATACTCATCATCTTCGTATCGAAAATGAATTTGCCACGCTTGATCAGTTTACGAGGCAATTTCTCATTTTCGGAGATATTGATAAGATTTGTACATCTACAATGAAACTTTTTTTCCAGAAACAGTGGGGATCATTATGGCAAGTGGCAAAAGAACTTGGCTCCTCCTTTGATAAGATTACAGAAGAGCTACTCTTCGAGAAGCTCGAAACCGCTTACAAACATATATCAGCACCATCATTACATTCTAGCAACGACCGACTCCGTTTGTATTTAACGCATGCTTATGCTAAATATCAAAGACTTCTCGAACAGAGAAATTGTCTTGACTTCGCCCATCTACAAAAATGTATTTACAATTTGCTTCATGATCCCACAACGTTTCCCCACGTCACAAGAGGTATACGTTACGTGCTTGTTGATGAGTACCAGGATACCAACTATATTCAGGAGCAAATTCTCACAATGCTAGCGTCCACCACAAGCAGCAACAATCTCTTCGTCGTTGGTGACGAAGACCAAGCTCTTTATCGCTTTCGGGGAGCAACTGTGCGTAATATTCTCGAATTTGCCCAAAAATTCCCTAATTGCAAACAAATACACCTCATGACAAATTATCGCTCACATCCAGGGATTATCGAGAGCTACAATACTTGGATCGCATCCATCGAATGGTCTAACCCTGGAGGCCCTCCCTTCCGTACAGAAAAAAGTGCTCGCGCTTCTCATAACAATCACACAAACTATCCCGCAGTGTGTACCATGACCCACATGAACATTCATAATGAAGCAGAACAGTTCGCAAAACTCGCTGCCTTCCTCAAGGAACAAGGCAGAATAAAAGACTACAGTCAGATTGCGCTGCTACTTCGAAGCGTAAAACCAGAGGTCAGCACACCTTATATTCAAGCATTAAAAGAACAAAATATTCCCTATTTCTGTCCACGAGCCATGTCTTATTTCGCTAATGACCAAGTATGCTTAATGATTGGCTGTTTTGCATATATTCTTGATTTCGAGGACGAATGCACCGCAATGCTTGAAGATGATCCATTCCCTGACTATCTTCACAAATGCCGAGAGCAACTGAAAAAAGCTCTCCTTTTACACATACACTTACACGCAACGCTGTTTCAGATGAGAGAAGAAATACGACAGGGAGATCAACAATCAGAGGTCCAGGGGAAATCTTTGATAGATTATTTCTATCGTCTTATGGTGCACAATCCATTTCTTATTTCTATCAAAGAGGCAAGCGACAATGCGGCACAGCCATATCATCTGGAGATACTATCTCAACTCCTTCAAACCTTTCACCATTACTACTCCCACGCCAATATTACACAACAGAACTATCACAGTGTGGCATACAACTTCTTTCAAAAATTTCTCATTTTGCTATACAATGATGGCCATGATCATTATGAGACATCATCGCAGTCTCTTCCTGAAGGACACGTACCCATCCTCACTATTCATCAAGCAAAAGGACTGGAATTCCCAATAGTTGTCGTAGGACGCCTGGACCAGCGCTCCAATTTCTCTGATAGTCAGAAACATAAGGCATTACAAGAGCTCTCTCTCCAACCATCTTTCGAACCTAATAACCGCATTCCAGGTTTTGATCTTTGTCGCCTCTACTATGTTGCTTTCTCTCGTGCGAAAAGCCTCCTCATACTGACTGCGGTGAGAAAACCAATGACCCCTCTGACTTCGCTCTGGCAACGTCTTCCATCATTATCACAAGCAATTATAAGAAATATACCCAAACATGACGAACTTGAAAAACACTTCATGCCACAACCTCGCTACGCGTTGACTAGCCATATTCAGCTCTACAAGACTTGCCCACGCCAATTCCAATTTTTCCATGTCTACAAATTTTCGCCAAACTATAATGAAACACTCTTTTTAGGGCAACTTGTCCATTATACACTTGAGCACATTCACCGATGCGCACGTGATGGTGGCCTTGCGGCCTTGAATGAGGAGACCATCTACAAAATTTTTGAACGTAAATTTCGAGCATTGATGCAATTCCATCTCTCTCCTATAGATGACAGAGAAAAGAATCAAGCCTGGCAACAGATTCTGCGATATTTTCTGCAAAACCGGGAAATACTACAAAATATCATAGCCGCTGAACTACCTGTTCAAGTCACCAGAGATGATTACGTTCTAACCGGCAAAATCGACCTTTTGGTCAAGACCTCAAGCGGCTTCGACCTCATCGACTTCAAGACACAACCCAGGCAAAATAGAGGATCAGCGATCCTAGAACAGTATGAGCACCAATTACACTTCTATGCTCATGCGGTGGAACAATATAATGACCAGAGGCCAGAAAGACTGTTTCTATACTGGACTGCCGAAGAACGCGTCGAAAATGCATTGATGGAGATACCTTTTCAGGTAGAAAAGGTAAAAAAGCTTAGTACAGATCTTGAAAGAGTTGTTCTGAACATCAAAGGGGAGAAATTTCATGTACAAATACCACCGATAGCTGAAATTTGCCAGCGCTGTGACATACGTCATTTATGTCGACAAGATGGCGTGATAGAAATATAATATTTGCACTCTCACAACTCTACACATTGAGCAGCTAAGCTTCTCTCAAGTTCTGTATCAACCGAAAAGTACCAAATTGATGCATAACTGTTGCCCTCCATGTTATAGTCCAATCGACTATAATGCGGTTTTGTACTATTAAAGGCGCACGTCTATGGCTCTACCCACAACTCCCGATACCATGGCTGAAAGAAGCTCAATTCTGCGCTCAGAACGTATTGCAGGCGGCATTCTGCCTAAAGTGCTCAGTTCTTTCGACATGGTCGCTATTTTTATTGCTATAGTACTCTGGATACCTAATGCGGCAACCGTGTCAGGGGCGGGGCCAGCAGCTTTCGTGTACTGGGGGCTGGGTTTCGTTACCTGTCTCATTCCAGGAGCTATGGTGACGGGGCAACTCGGCTTAATGTTTCCAGGCGAAGGGTCCATTTATATCTGGACCACCAAAGCTTTTGGCAATCTAGTAGGTTTCCTGGGAGGCTTTTGCTCCTGGTGGCCCGGTATTCTTGTGATCATCGCCGCGGGTGATTCTGTTGTTATCTTCATCCAGAGCCTGGGCAATCTCTATCATCTCTCGCTGTTGCCGGACTCAGGCTCACAAGGTCTGGTTATCCTGCTGGTTATTACTATTTCCTTCCTCCTTTCAATATTGCGCTTCCGTATGACGCAAAATCTGGTCAATATAATCTTCTTCATCTATAGTACCGCTATTTTATTAATCGGCCTGGCAGGGGTGATCTGGTTAATGACAGGCCATCCATCCAACACCGACTTCTCCTTCACAACAGGCCGGTGGGCACTCAGCGGCTCTAATATTACCTTCTATGGTACTGTCATCCTGGCTTTGCTAGGTATTGAGGTCCCTTTAAATATGGGGGTAGAAATCAAGGATACCAGTTCCATCACACGCTATTTGCTTTGGGGATCGGTGGTGGTGATGGTGGCTTATCTCATTGTCACCCTCGGCCTGATGATAGCTGTACCCCTAAAAGAGCAGACCTCCGCCGGGGCATTGATAAAAGCTATTGTAAGAGGATTTGGCCCACTCGGTCTGTTCCTGGCAACTATTGTGAACATTTTCCTGATTGGCTTCTTTGTTTTTGTGGGTGCAGTCTATAACTACTCTTTTGCCCGCTTGCTTTTCGTCTCCGGGCTGGACCGCCGCCTGCCAGCCGCCATTAGTAAGATCAATGCCAACAAAGTCCCCTGGATCGCTGTGCTAGCTCAAAGCGCACTCGCAGCCTTACTCGCGGCGTTTATCTTTATTATTGCACCTATTGTCATCCCCACTAATGAAGTCTCAAATATCATGTATAATATCCTGTTGGCCGCGGCAACCATCTTCTGGAGCTTGTCGATGGTCTTTCTCTTTATCGATGTCATTACCATCCGTCACAAATTCCGCTCTATCTTTGGGCGTATTCGCCTCGCACCTGACTGGATTTTCACATTATGTGCCATAGTTGGCGCCATCGCCAATAGTGCAGGCATCATCGTCATTTTTATCTCTCCCTGGACAAACTCCCCTGGCAATGCCCTGCTGTCCACGGCACAATGGGATACCTGGATGGCAGCCATTACTATCATTGCCTTAATCATCGCTGCCGCCGTGTATTTCATCGGACAGCAAACGATACGCCAGAGTATGAGCGATGCAGAACTTATCGCAGAGGTGACACGATGATTCATAGATAGAGCTACAATCGCTCACAAAGGCATAGTAGATATAGAGCGTGTACAGCACTATATACAGACTCAACCGCGTTTCTTAGCATATTGAGCCGGTGTTCTCCCTACAACCGCTTTAAAGTCTTTGATGAAATGCGCCTGATCGAAATAGCCAAGCTCTAAGGCTATTTCCGCACCATCTAGAACCTCACCCTGCGCCAATCGCTCGGCAACTTCATGGAGTCGATAGCGTTTGATCACCCACTTAGGGCTAACGCCAACATACTGACTGAAGAGCCGCTGCAGCGTTCTCTTTTGCAGATTGAGACAACGCACGATATCATCCACCCTGGTGATTTCTGGGTGCGCGATGATCGCATCGACAATGCGGTTGATCTCGATTACATGCTCATCGCGTTCCGGCAGGCGCTCACACAGGAACCGTTCCACAATTTCCCGCATCTCGCCCTCATCCTCGCGCGCTAGCAGCACATTCTCCAGAGCGCTGATATCAACGCCAAACGCTTGCTGGCAACCGAGGGTTGCATCGGTAAATGTAGAGATCGGCACCTTCACAAAGGGGTAAAAGGCTCCCGGCCTGAATTTAATGCCGAAAACGCGACCCTTGTTCTCCAACAAGCGCGAGAACTTTCCGGTCATCACCCCGAAGATCTTCGTCTGCCCCTTCTCAAAAACCAGGTGGACAGAGGGATAGGGAAGCGTCTCCTGCACATACGGCCCCTGGTCCCTGAGATCCCAACTGACGATCCAGTAGTGCTCTACGAAGAAACTCAGATCCTCAGTAGGCGGAAGAAGTGACAGATGAAACCTCTTCTCGCCTTGCGTTGGCTTCAAAATACCCTTCGGATTGTCGAAGTTCGACTCTAGCATCACTAGCACCTGACAAGGATGAGTCCCCTCATCCCCAAATAGCGAGCCTGCCAGGCCCCAAAACAACACCGTTCTTTCTCCCTGTTATAGCACAAATTTGTTCTAGCGTCGCGTTTTTACAATCATTTACCACGCTTATGCCTTATCATATAGGTCATAAGTTCTACGATATATAAAGGAGAAGATAACCATGAATAGCCTCATACAAGAGAAATGGCCCTGGATTGAAGGAACACACGGCATGCGTACGCAGTTGATCGACATCCTGAGTGATGCTGACCTCGCTTTCAACGCAGGTGGACAGAATATGACGTTGGGCGCACTGTTACGCGAGATGGGAGATATCGAGTATTCGTACATCCAGTCATTGAAAACCTTCAAGCAGGACTGGTCGTACTGTAACACAGAACCGGGCATGGAGAGCAGCATCTCGCAGATCAAGGCATGGTACCAAACACTGGATGACGAGATGAAAGCGACGGTCTCTGATCTCACCGATGAAAATAGCGCAAAGACCATTGATCGCAGCGGCTACAATATGCCGGTTGCCCTGCAACTCGATGTCTATCTCCAGGCATTGCTGATTTTCTTTGGCAAGGTCACCGTCTTTCTCAAAGCGATGAATAAGCCATTGCCACCAACAATTCAAGAATATATCGGCTAACGAGTTTGTTTTATCAGTCATCCCGAACTTTTGATGCCGTTCACCAAACCGCTCTTGTCCAGACCCCTCGCACCTTCGGCGCTCGCAGGAGGAAAATATGAGTGGATCGGCTGGCCCTGCGGGCCAGCCGATCCACTCATTGAAGAAACCACGAGCCGCTTGCGGCGAGGAGCCTCGGTCAGGGCGAGATGAACAGACCAAACGCCTGTTTGGAACATTCGGAATGACTCATGTAAACAAACTCGTAAATATTCTCAGAGGCACCTTTTCAAGCATTGAAACCAGGCGATCTGTACGGCATAATGAAGACAAATGGCATACACACCTGATAAGCGCAGAACGGATCACCTGACTGAATGAGGTCTCTGATGCTCAAAATACTCGAACGCAGCATTACATTGCAACTACTCGTGCTCTATGGCGCATTTCTCCTGCCTCTTCTGCTAGGAGGGATAGAGCTATATAGCTTTGAGCGTGATTCATTGCAGCAAAGCATCCCACGGGCCGATGTGGGCCTGGTCCAGGCGATAGCCTTTGCGGTCGAAGGAAATGTACACACGGTCTCTGAAGACGAAGCCTATCTCGCCAGCACTCCAGCAGCCAGACAGCTTGACCTACATCAACTCACACCTATGCTTATGCAGGCCAGCCCCTCCTATCCCGATAGATCCTATAGTATCTGCGATCCATCAGGCCGAGTCGTGCTTACCTACCCTCTCAATCAAAAGGTG